>Ga0129299_1003272_pt1 | contig 10596 bp, 8 predicted proteins | sample ConPoolayeCmetaG_FD_94477 | JGI IMG/M metagenome (GOLD analysis project Ga0129299, IMG submission 94477) | Hot spring microbial mat communities from California, USA to study Microbial Dark Matter (Phase II) - Cone Pool mat layer C metaG ... | reverse complement strand
GGCCTGGGCGGTCTGGGCCGTTGGGGGCGGGCCTGGCGTTCGGTACGGCTGCTGCGGGCCTTTTCGACCAGCGCGCCGAGTGCGGAGAGGATCAGCACGGCGATGACGTAGAAGAGCTCGGACGAATCGCCCTGGGCGAGCATGCCTGTCCACGGGCACATGGTTCACCTTCTCCCGGGGCCGCGGGGTCCGGGCGGCCGGCCCGGCCCGCGGCGTGCGACCGGTTCACTTGGGCTCGCCGGTGGAGGCGTCCTTGCCGCCGATGGTGTTGCGCATGGCGGTGTCCGCCTGGATGTTGCGCAGGCGGTAGTAGTCCATGACTCCGAGGTTGCCGCTGCGGAAGGCCTCGGCGATGGCCAGGGGGATGGCGGCCTCGGCCTCGACGACCTTGGCGCGGTTCTCCTGGACGAGGGCGAGCATCTCGGCCTCGCGGGCCCGGGCCATGGCGGCGCGTTTCTCGGCCTCGGCCTGGAAGCGGCGCTTGTCGGCCTCGGCCTGGTCGGCCTGGAGCTGGGCGCCGACGTTGGTGCCGACGTCGACATCGGCGATGTCGATGGAGAGGATCTCGAAGGCCGTCCCGGCGTCCAGGCCTCTTTCGAGCACGCGTTTGGAGATGGTGTCGGGGTTCTCGAGCACGGCCTTGTAGTCCACCGACGAACCGATGGAGGTGACGATGCCCTCGCCGACGCGGGCGATGATCGTCTCCTCGGTCGCACCGCCGACGAGGCGTTCGATGTTGGTCCGGACGGTGACGCGGGCCTTGGCCTTGACCTGGATGCCGTCCTTGGCCACGGCGTCGATGGTCGGCTTGCCCATGGCCGGGTTGGGGCAGTCGATGACCTTGGGGTTGACGGAGGTGTGCACGGCCTCGAGGACGTCGCGGCCGGCCAGGTCGATGGCGCAGGCGGTCTTGTATCCCAGGTCGATGCGTGCCCGGTCGGCGGCGATGAGGGCGGAGATCACGTTCTGGACGCGGCCGCCGGCGAGGTAGTGGGTTTCGAGGTCGTTGACGCTGATGTCCAGGCCGGCCTTGACCGCGCGGATCCGGCTGAGCACGATCGAGCGGGCGTCCACCTTGCGGAATTTCATGCCGATGAGGTCGAAGATGGACACGCCGGCGTTGCTCATGAAGGCCTGGACCCACAGGCCGATGAACTGCCACAGAAAGACGATGATGACGATGCCGACGATGATCAGCAGGACCGAGAGGATGGCCCCGAAGGGGATGTCGTTGCCGCCCCGTACCGCCAGGATCAGGTTCTCGTTCAGCATGGTGTTTTCCTTTCCGTATGCGCCGGCATTGCGTGCGGCGCGGGTGTCAGGCGTCCGGGCGGGGGGCCTCAGGCGGCACGGCCCGGACGCAGAGGGTTCGATCCGCCAGCCGGACGGCCTCCACCGGCTCACCGGCTTCGATGACGGCGTGCTCGGCCTTGCACTCGACGCGCCGGCCGTCGAACTCGCAGATGCCGACGGGGCGCAGGGGGGTCAGGCTGCGTCCGCGGCGTCCGATCAGGGCGGCCAGCGGCTCGATGGGCATGCGGTCCTCGTCGCGCAGCCTCGGGTTGGGCGGCGAGATCCGTCGTCCCACCGGCGTGCGGTGCCAGTAGCGCACGGACATCACCAGGCCGACCGGCAGGACCACCGCCAGGACCGCCAGCCCGGCCAGGCCGGCGACCTCGCTGACCAGAAACGTCCGGTAGAGGCCGTAGCCGAGCATGCCCAGCCCCACCGCGCCCAGCAGGCCGTGGGCGGGCAGAAACAGCTCGGAAATGAGAATAGCCGATCCCAGCCCGTAGAAGAACGCCAGGATGAGCCCTTCTTCGAGGTCCACGCGAACCTTCTCCCTTATCCTTCCGCCCGGCGGACGACCACCTTGACGCCCTCGCGGCGGGTGACGCACACGGGCGTTCCGGCGGGGACGTAGCCGTCCTCGCTGATCACGTCGACCAGCCGGTCGCCGAAGCGGGCCTTGCCGGCCGGCCGCAGCGGGCTCTCGGCCCGGCCGCGGTCGCCGACGCGGGCGACGCCGGCGTAGGGATCCTCGACGGTGATCTGTTCCCGGGTCGGGTTGGGGGCGATGACATGCCGGGCCACCGGCATGCGCGGCAGGTAGCGGGCCAGCAGCAGGATGCCCGCGACCGCGCCGGTCAGGCCGCCGGCGGTGGCCTTGAGGCCGCCGTAGAAGTAGTCGTAGGTCAGCTGCATGGTCGGCAGCCGAGGCACGAACGAGGGCGGCCCGGGCTCCGGCGGCACGAAGGACCACAGCACGCCGAAGCCGACCAGCAGCAGCCCGAGGATGCCGGGGACGCCGAAGCCCGGCAGCAGGAAGATCTCGACGGCGATGAGCAGCAGTCCGACGACGACGGCGATCAGTTCCCAGGTGACGGTGAAGCCCGCCAGGTAGGGCGCGCCGAAGAACAGGATCAGGGCCACCAGGGCCACGCCGCCCGGCAGCCCGAAACCGGGCGTCTGGAACTCGGTGTAAGCCCCGAGCACCATCAGCAGGAACAGCACGCCGCGGACCATGGGCGAGGCCAGCCACTCGACGGCGGCCTCGGGCCAGGAGCTCTCCAGCCGCCGGAGGTTCCCCTGCACCCCGAGGAATTCGCGCAGTTCGCGCTCGCTGCTGACCGTGGCCGCCGAGAAGCCGAAGGCCCTGGCTTCGCGGTCGCGCATGGTCAGCAGTTCCCGGTCGCTGACCACCGGCTGCTTGACCGGCCCGATGAGCGGGTCCTCGGTGACGTAGCGCCAGGCGGTGCGGCTGCGGGAGTCGGGGATGGGCTCGACGGCCGAGGCCTCCTTTTCGCCCTCGGCGCCCAGCAGCCGCAGGACGCCGCTGCCGGAACGCGCCGATCCGGTCTCCAGGCCGAACAGCTCGTCGCGGCCCCGCCGGCTGACGAAGCGTTTCTCGCCGGTCCCGGTGTGGACCAGCCAGAACACCTGCAGCTCCGGGCGGATCAGCGACTCGATGAGATCCATGTTGTAGCCGTTGCGGCGGGCCGAGTCGCGCAGCTCGGCCATCAGCGGGCTGGTGATCTTGGCATCGACGTCCTCGGGCACCGCCGAGACGCCCTGGGGCGACATCATGATCGGCTGGCAGTCGCCCATGGTCGCGTTGGCGGCCATGACCACGGTGTCGGCGGCCAGGGCCACGATGGTGCCGGCGCTGTAGGCCGAGTGGTTCACCCAGGCGACGACGCGCACGCCCTCGTCGCGGAGACGCTTGAGCTCGCGGCAGATGTCCAGGGTGGCGTTCAGCAGCCCGCCGGGGGTGTCCAGCTCGATGACCACGGCGTCGCATCCCTCCTCGCGGGCGGTCGTGAGGCGGCGATCGATGCTCTTGTAGGTGATCTCGGTGATCTCGTCGTGGATGGGGATGACGGCGACCCGTCTGGGAGCCTCGAGGACCGCCGGCGCCGAGGAGGCCCCCGGTGCCTGGGAGAACCCGGGGCCCTGGGACTCCGGGGCGGTTTCGACGGCCAGGCCGGTCCAGGCCTGCGGCATCAGCAGGCTGCACGCCACCAGAAGGACTCCAAGGGGGAAACCTGTCCGGCGCGGTTTGGACATGGTCGCGGATCTCCTGGAAGCACGCTTGCGATCCGATCGCGCTGGATTCTACGATCGCCGCCGACACGCAGCAAGTTGAAACCCGGCGATGGTTTATCCTTGCCGCAGTCCCGGGCGGCTTCAGCGGAAGTTCTACGCCTTGATCATGGCTGAATGCTGATCGGCCAGGGAGCCGGGCGTGTTTTCGGGCCGAATGATGCAGGCACCTGCATTGCCACGATTCCCAATCGGTCGTCACGCCGGCGATTCTGCTGCGGGAGAGTTATCGCGAAGGCCCGAAGGTCAGGTCGCGGACGCTGGCCAACCTGACGTGCTGGCCGCCGGGCAGGATTGAGCATCTGGGCCGTGTCCCGGCGGATGAGCCAAGGGTACCCATGCCCGGCGGCAGCCCTGTCGGGTCCGGCGGGTTCGAGATCCGGCGAAGCTTGCCCCACGGGCATGTGGTCGCCGTGTTGGGGACGTTACGCCGGCTGGGTCTGGACCGGATGATCGCCGTCAGGCGCGGGCCGGAACGGGACCTGGTGGCGGCGATGATCGCCGCACGAGTGATCGATCCGCGATCCAGGCTCGCCACCGCGCGGGGTCCCGGGGTGCCGGACGGCCCTTACGACTCCGGGGGAAGCCCTGGAGGTCAGCGAGGCCACGGAAGATGATCTGCATGCGGCGATGGATTGGCTGTGGCCGCGGCCGGCGGCGATCGAGAAGGGGCCGGCGGCCCGGGCCCGGCGCCCGGCCCGAGCCGAGCCGAAGGCGGCCACCCGGCAGACTCCCGACGGGCGCCCCGTCCACAGCTTCCAGACGCTCCTGGCGGACCTGGTCACGTTGACCAGGAATCGCGTCCGGTTCCAGCGTGCTGACGACGCGACCGTGACGGTGTACGCCCAGGCCACCGCCTGGCAGCAGCGGGCACTGCGACTCTTACAGGTGCCGGTCAACCTGCAGGCGGGACGGGAGCGGACGATCTTCCGTAAATCCAGCCGAATCCGCCGATTACGTCATCCATGCTTTGGAGCTTCCCCTTCAGTCGCCGTCAGTCCGGGCGGCAAGAAGCCGCATGCCGGCTTCATGCCATTCGTGACCGACCCGCCATCCTGCCGCACGCCGCCGGCGGTCAGAAGCCTTCGTTGACCGAGTCGGGCGGCGGGGCGTCCGGAGGCAGAGGGCTGGCCACGGTGCCGCTTCCGCCGTTGCTGCCGCTACCGCCGGACTTGAGGAAGATGTAGTAGAGTTTGCCCTCGGCGAAGGTCCGTCCGGCCAGTTCGCCGACCTCCGGACCGGTGCCCATGAACACGTCGCAGCGGCCCGCGGCCCGGATCGCCCCGCCGGTGTCCTGGTCCATCGCGAAACCGGCGTAGTGGTGCTGGCGGATCGCTCCCCCGGCGCCGCGCGCGGGCAGCTGAGTCTCGATGAAGGCGACGTTGGCCCGCGGGAAGACCTGCTTGTCCACCGCGATCGAGCGGTAGGGCGTGACCGGCACATTCAGGCTGCCGTAGGGGCCGCCGGCGCGGGGTTCGAAGTACACGTAGCGCTTATTGACCGCCACGGCCTGCTCGAACTGCCCGGGGTTTTCCTTGAAGTAGCGGATCAGCCCCTGGAGGGACAGGTCCTCGGGGCGCAGGGCGCCCTGCTCGACCAGTTTCTGGCCGATGGAGGTGTACTCGTGGCCGTTGTTGCCGCTGTAGCCGATGTCGAAGAAGGTGCCGTCGGCCATGCGCAGCCGGGCCGAGCCCTGCACGGTGATGATGTAGGCCTCGAACGGGTCGCGCACGTAGCACAGCTCCAGCCCCTGGTTGGCCAGGGCCCCGGCGTTGACCTCGGCGCGCGAGAAGTGCGGGCCTCCGCCCTTGCGGCTGCATTCCCCGGTGACCGGATTGCGCACCAGGTCCGGCGGAGCCCTGTACAGCGGGTAGCGGAACTCGGCGTCGGGCTTCAGCCGGGCGTCGAAGATCGGGCGGTAGTAGCCGGTGAACAGCACCGTGCCGCGCTCGTCGCAGCCGCGGGAGGCGTAGATGTCGAACCGCTCCTTGATCATGCGGTCCAGCTCCTGCGGCGAGGAGGCGGTCTGCAGCACCTCGATGAACGCCCGGATGCTGGCCACCGCCTGGGCGTGGGTGATCTCCCCGTAGGGGTAGAACTGCCTGGACGACGGCTTGCTCAGGTACTCCAGGCTGTACATCGCCGCCTGCTCGAGGTTGGTCTTGTGGGCGAAGCCCTGCCCGAAGTCCGGCCACATCGCCGGGTTGGTCAGCTTCACCAGCCCCAGCTCGCCCGGCGGCAGCTGCCGCCAGTAGTCGATGGGCTCCTCCGGCGGCACTACCGAGACCGGCTTCTTCTCCGGGCAGCCGGCCACGGCCGCCGCCAGGACCAACCCCAGGAGCATGTGCAGACGATTGGCGTACACGGATCGTCCTCCTTGACCCAGACGAAATGAACCGGCCCTTGGGTCTCTGTCTTGCGCCGGCCGCGCCGACCGGCATGCCTGCCCGGAACCCGGACGGCTTTCCGCCCGGACCGGGCTTTTCAGCCTTCCGTCCACGAGATTATCGGAATCCCGTCGCTTCGTCCAGTAGCCGGTTTTGCGTACAATCCCGATCCCGCGCCTGATCCGGCGGTGACCACGGGAGAACGCCCATGTCTGCTGAGACCGTCGACCGACGACCGATCGTCACGCTCTTTGGCAGCTACTCGCCGAGGCCGGGCGAGCCGCTTTACGAGCTGGCCTACCAGATCGGACGGGCCCTGGGCGGTGCCGGGTTCGTGGTCTGCAACGGGGGCTATGACGGCACGATGGAGGCCTCGGCCCGGGGGGCCAAGGAGGCCGGGGGGACGACCATCGGCGTGACCTGCTCGGTCTTCAGCGACTATCGCGGCCGGCCGCTGAAAGCCAACCCCTGGATCGACAAGGAGATCCATCACGAGGAGGTCCTGCGGCGGATCGAGCGGATGATGCACATGTCGGTCGCCTACGTGGTTCTGGAGGGCGGGACGGGCACGTTGAGCGAGTTCGCGGTCGTCTGGGAGTACGTCTGCAAGGGGCTGATCGAACCGCGGCCGATCTTCGTGGTCGGCGACTTCTGGCTCCCGCTGATCGACCGGGTACTGACCGTCAGGCCCAGGCACGGGGAGCCGTTACGGCTGGTCCGCGGCCCGGAGGAGATCCTGGCCGGGCTGCGGGCCGCGGGACTGGACCGACCCGCTCAGACCGGCTGACGGGGGTAACCCGCCCGGCGGGGGGCCGGGCTGGCCGGGGCGGTGGCCTCGGGGACCACGGTCTCAGCCCGGTCGGGGCGGTGTTCCAGGGCCTCCACGACCGCGGCGGCGATGCCGGCGGCGTCGATCCCGCACTCGGCCGCCTGGCCGGCCCGCGATCCGTGGCGGATGAATCGATCAGAGGGCAGGCCCAGGCGGACCATCCGGGTCACCGGCAGGGCCAGTTCGGCGGCGCACTCCAGCACCGCCGAGCCGAATCCGCCGGCGACGTTGTGATCCTCGACGGTAATCACCGGGACTGCGGCGGTGAAGGCCTGGCGGACCATGTCGGTGTCCAGCGGCCGGGCGAAGCGGGCGTTGCAGACCCGCACGGAGATGTCGCGGGCGGCCAGCAGCCGGGCGGCATCCATGGCCTCGGCCACGCAGGCGCCATAGGCCAGGATGACGGCGTCGCGGCCGTCGCGCATCCAGCGGGCCCGGCCGGGCACGAAGGGCGGGGCCTGGCCGAACGGCGGGGGCACGTCGGCCCGCGGATAGCGGATGGCGCAGGGGCCGGGATGACGGAAGGCGAAGCGCAGGGCCTCCAGCAGTTCCGGCTCGTCGGCCGGGGCCAGGACGACGATGTTGGGCAGCGCGCGGAACAGGCCGATGTCCAGGAAGCCGTGGTGGACGGCCCCGTCGCCGCCGACCAGGCCGGCGCGGTCCATGCACAGCACCACCGGCAGGTCCTGGAGCGAGACTTCCTGGAAGACCTGGTCGAAGGCCCGCTGCATGAAGGTCGAGTAGACCGCGACCACCGGCCGGAGTCCGGCCCGGGCCATGCCGGCGGCCACATCGACGGCGCAGCTCTCAGCGATGCCGATATCATGACACCTTTCGGGGAACGCCCGGGCGAAGCGGTCCAGCCCGGTGCCCTCGGGCATCGCGGCGGTCAGGGCGACGATCCGGGGGTCTTCGCGGGCGACCTCGACGAGGGCGTCGGCGAAGGCCGCGGTCCAGCTGCGCCCGCTGCCGCCCTGGAGGGTGGCGCTGCCGTCCTCGGCGACCACGAAGGGGCTGGGCGAGTGGAAGCGGCTGGGCTGCTCGCAGGCGAAGCGGGCCCCCTGGCCCTTGTTGGTGTGCACGTGGAGCAGCACCGGGTGGTTCACGTCGCGCAGCCAGCGCAGCAGGTCGATCAGGCCGCCGACGTCGTGGCCGTCGACCGGTCCGACGTAGACGAAGCCGAGCTGTTCGAAGATCATCCCGGGCGAGACCGTGGCCTTGATGCCCTGGCGGAGCATGCCGAAGGCCTCGACCACCGACGGGCCGACCAGCGGGAGCCTGGGCAGCAGCTGCAGGGCCCGCTGCTTGACCTCCTCGTACAGCTGGCTGGTGCGGAAGGAGGACAGGTAGCGGGCCAGGGCCCCCTGGGTGGGAGCGATGCCGTAGTTGTTGTCGTTGAGCACGACCAGGAACTGCCGCTTGAGGCAGCCGGCCTGGTTGAGCCCTTCGAAGGACAGGCCGTTGACGATGCTGGCGTCGCCGACCACGGCGACGGTGCGGCTGTCGCGTCCCAGGGCCTGGTCCGCCCGGGCCAGTCCCACGGCGGTGGCGATGGCCGTGCCGGCGTGGCCGACGTTGAACAGGTCGAACGGGCTTTCGCTGATGTCCGGAAATCCGCTGATGCCCCCGGCCTTGCGCAGCGTGCCGAAGCGGTCGTTGCGGCCGGTCAGCAGCTTGTGCGGGTAGCACTGGTGTCCGACGTCCCACAGCAGGCGGTCGCGCTCGAAATCGAAGCAGTAGTGCAGGGCGATGGTCAGCTCGGCCACCCCGAGGTTGCTGGCCAGGTGCCCGCCGGTGCGGCCGACGACTTCCACGATGCGCTCGCGGATCTCGCCGGCCAGCTCGCGGAGCTGGGCGATGGTCAGGCGGCGCAGGTCCGCAGGGTGACGAATGTTCGGCAAGTGCTTCATGCCTGAAGGTTCCATGTTCTTACGACCGGCGCCGGGCCGGGCGGGAGTCCGGCCGGCTCAGGTGCGGCGGTCGATGACGAAGCGTACCAGGTCGCGCAGGTCGTCGGCCGCCGGACCGAAGGTCTCCAGGGCCGCAACGGCCCGGTCGGCGGCATCCCGGGCGGCCTGACGGCTGGCTTCCAGCCCCGCGGCTGCCGGGTAGGTCTGTTTGCCCGCCCGGGCGTCCTTGGCCACCGCCTTGCCCAGTTCGGCCGCCGTGCCGGTCACATCCAGCAGGTCGTCGGCGATCTGGAAGGCCAGTCCCAGCTGGTGTCCGAAGGCCGCGGCGGCGGCGGTCCGGGACTCGTCGGCCCGGGCGGCGACGGCTCCCAGCCGGCCGGCGGTCTCGAACAGCCGGGCGGTCTTGTTACGGTGAATCCGCTTCACGAGTTCCAGGTCCGCCGGCCGGTGCTCGCCCTGCATGTCGAGCACCTGACCGCCGATCATGCCCGCCCAGCCGGTGCCGCGGGCCAGTTCGAGGGTCGCCTCGGCGACCGTCCGGGGGTCGTCGATCCGCGCCGCGACGATCTCGAACGCCAGGGCCAGGAGGGCGTCCCCGGCCAGGATGGCCATGGCCTCGCCGCAGGCCTTGTGGCAGGTCGGCCGTCCGCGGCGGAGATCGTCGTTGTCCATGGCCGGCAGGTCGTCGTGGACCAGCGAGAAAGCGTGCACGCACTCGAGGGCGACGGCCAGGGGCTCGGCCTGGCGGGCCGATCCGCCGCACAGCTCGCACGTGCGGATGACCACGTACGGCCGGAGGCGTTTGCCGCCGTCGAGGATGCTGTAGTGCACGGCCTGGACCAGAGCCGGCGGGACCGAGTCGTCGGCGGCCAGCATGCGGACCAGGACCGGCTCGAAGCCGGCCGCCCAGGCCTCCAGCCGCTGCCGCATGTCGGGCGGATGGTCGAGTTTCATGGACGCAGCTTCCAGGCCCGTGGATCCGGCTTCCGCAGCTTCCCCGGCCCCGGGCCGGGGGCGAACCGGGCATTATACCACCCCAGGCCCGGCCAGGGCAGGGGTCAGCGGCGGGTGCCCTGCTGGCGGGCGAGTTCCTCGAGCCGGCCCAGCTGGCCGCGGAGGGCGTTGGCCTGGGGGCTGAAGGGATACTCGGCGATGATCCGCCGGGCCAGCCCCAGGGCGTCCCAGTATTCGCCGCGCTGCACGTACTCCTTGATGTGCCGCTCGAGCTGCTGGCGGATCTCGATCTCGGCGTTGGCGTTGAGGGTGTCCAGCTGCTGGCGGAGGGCATCGGCGTCGGCACCCTGGGGGAAGGTCTCCAGGAAGCGCTGGGCGGCGCCGGCCGCCTCCCGCCAGCGGCGCTGGCTGACGAACTGCTGGATCTCCTCGTGCATCCTCTGCCGGTGGCGCTGGCCGAAGAGCCGGCGCTCCTTGCGGACCTTCTCCAGCAGCGCCCCGGCCTCGGGCATTCCGGGGTATTTGTCGAGCAGTTCCTCGGCGGCGCGCTCGGCTTCTTCCCAGCGGGTCACGCTGACCAGATCGCGGACTTTGGCGGTGACGTATTCGAGCTGCTCGGCGCGAACCTGTTCGGCGGCCCGGGCCACGCGCTGCTCGGCCTCCGCCAGGCCCGGCAGCGGGCCGAAGCGGGCCGCGAGGCGTCCGAGTTCCTCGCGGGCGTGCCGGAATCGCTTGGCCTGCAGGTGCTCATCGACCGCCTCCTGGCAGGCGGCCCACTCGCGCTCGACGTGCTGGCGGTACCGCCGGGCGCGCTGATCCTCCGGCAGCAGCAGCAGCTCCTGCATCTCCAGGAGCATCCGGCGATGTTCGTCGGCCGGCAGCGGCCCGGCCGGGGGAGCCTGCGGACGGGTGT
>Ga0129299_1003271_pt1 | contig 10602 bp, 9 predicted proteins | sample ConPoolayeCmetaG_FD_94477 | JGI IMG/M metagenome (GOLD analysis project Ga0129299, IMG submission 94477) | Hot spring microbial mat communities from California, USA to study Microbial Dark Matter (Phase II) - Cone Pool mat layer C metaG ... | reverse complement strand
GGATGGCGCATGGCGGCGCAGACGGAGGCCGAGGCCGCGGGGCGGGTCGGCTTTACCCTGCGGGGGGAGCGGCCATGAGCGGCGCCCGTCCTGTCCGGTGGGGGCCCGTCGCCGCCGCGCTGTCGGCCGCGGCCGGCCTGGCCGCGACGGTTTGGGCGGGCGCGGGCGTCCGCGCGCAACTCGCCGTTCTGCGTCGAACGCAGTCGGACGCCGCGGAGGCGCGGCGGATCGAGGCCGAGTGGGAGCGGCGGCGCGCGGCGCAGCGGTTGTGGACCGAATTGCCGAACGCCCGGCTGACCCCGCCGGAGACGCTGTTCCGGGCGGCGCTGCCCGGCCTGGCCGCCCCCGAGTTCGTCGAGCGCGAGGCCGAACCGCTGGCCGACGGCTGGCGGCGGCGCACGGTCGAGGCGGCGATTCCCGAGGCGCCGCTCGAGGCGATCGGGCGTTTCGTGGCGGCGGCGGCCGCCGCGCGGCCGCCGTGGCGGCTGGCCGGACTGCGGGTGACGGCAACGGAAAGCGGCCGCGGGTACGGGCGGGCGACGCTCACGCTGGAGGGCCTGGAGCGCGGGGAGCCCGCGCCATGAGCGGGATCGCGGCCAGCCCCGCGGCGGCGGGTCCGGCGCCGGAAACGCCCCCGCTGCGCGCGCATCCGCCGGGCCGCGCGGCGCGCGAGCTGCTCTGGAACCTCGTCGCGCGCGAATTGAAGGCCCGGTACAAGGGTTCGGCGCTGGGCTTCCTGTGGACGCTGCTGACCCCGCTGTTCATGGCGGCGATCTACGTGATCTTCCTGCGCTTGCTCGGCGGGCGCGACGTGCCGATCGAGGAGATCATCATCGGCGTGTTCGGATGGACGTTCACCGTGCAGTCGGTCACCGGCGGTCTGACGGCGGTCACCGGCAACGCGAACCTGGTGAAGAAAGTGCGCTTTCCGCGCGCGCTGCTGCCGGCGGCCAGCACGGCGGCGAACCTGGTCAATTACCTGTTCACGCTGGTCGTGCAGTTCGCCCTCGTCGGCGCGCTGCTCTGGTGGAAAGGGCGGACCTTCGGCGCCGGCGCGCTGGCGCTGCCGGCGCTGATCGCGCTGCACACGGCGTTCAACCTCGCGCTGGCGCTGCTGCTGTCGGCGGCGAACGTGTATTTCCGCGACACGCAGCACCTGGTCGGCGTCGGGCTGAGCGCCTGGTTCTTCCTGAGCCCGGCGATGTACAATCTTTCGCTGCTGCGGCCCTGGACCGCGTCGCGTCCGTGGCTGATGAACGTGTACCTGTTGAACCCGCTGGCGCCGATCCTGACGGGGTACCGCGCGCTGCTGCTCGGAACGCCGTTTCCGTGGAGCGCGGCGGCCCTGGCCGGCCTGTTGTGGCCGCTGGCGCTGCTGGCGGCCGCCGGCGCCGTGTTCCGGCGCGCCCAGCGGAATTTCGCGGACTGGCTGTGAGATGACGGCGATCGCCATATCGGCCCGGGGCCTCGGCAAGTGCTACCGCGTGCGCGGCCACGCGCCGCCAACGCTCTTCGGCGCGCTGTCCGGCCGCGCGCGCCGCGCCGAGACGTTCTGGGCGCTGCGCGGCGCGGACTTCGACATCCCCCGCGGACGCACCGTCGGCGTGATCGGCCCGAACGGCTCCGGCAAGAGCTCGCTGCTGGGCCTGGTGGCCGGGACGATCGCGCCGACCGAAGGCGCGGTGCGCGCCGAGGGCCGCATCTCCTCGCTGCTCGAACTGGGCGCGGGGTTCCACCCGGACCTGACCGGCCGCGAGAACGTGTTTCTCAACGCGGCCATCCTGGGCATCGCCCGCGAGGACGTGCGGCGGCGCTTCGACCACATCGTCGAGTTCGCGGGGCTGCGCGATTTCATTGACCAGCCGGTGAAGCATTACTCCAGCGGCATGTATGTCCGGCTCGGCTTCGCGGTCGCCGTCGAGATGGACCCCGACATCCTGCTGATTGACGAAGTGCTGGCGGTCGGCGACATCGCCTTCCAGCTCAAATGCCTCGACCGCATCCGCGATTTCCAGCGGCGCGGGCGCACGCTGCTGTTCGTCTCCCACGCGCTGCAGACGGTCGAGGAGTTCTGCGACGAGGCCTTTCTGATCCACCGCGGACGGCTGGTCGAACGCGGCCCGCCCGACGAGGTCATCCTGCGCTACCTGCGCTCGTACATGGGCGAGGGGGGCATGGTCTGGACGCAGGAGTTCGGGACGCGGGAGGTCGAGATCGCCGGCGTCCGGCTGCTGGACGCCGCCGGCCGGGAGACGGGCGTCTTCGAGACCGGCCGCCCGATGTTCGTCGAGATCGCCTGGACGGCGCATCGGCCCGTCGAGCGGGCCGTGTTCGGATTCTCCGTGAAGACGGCCAACGGCCTGTACGTCTTCGGCAGCAACACGCAGATCGCGGGGCAGGCCGTGCCGCGGCTGGAAGGACGGGGGACGGTCCGGCTCGCGCTCGATCCGCTGACGTTGATGCAGGGCAGTTTTCTGCTGTCGCTCTCGATCCATTCCGACGACCATGCCGTGCAGTACCACCGCCGCGAAGACTGGTATCCGTTCGCCGTGCGCAACCCGACCGGCGCGCTCGGATTGTTCCACTTGAACTCGCGCTGGGAAACGCCGCCGCCATGAGCGAAACCGCGTCCGCCGTTCGCACCGACCGCGCCGCCTGCCCCAGTCCGCATTCGTTCGCGAACAAGGCGGCGCGCCTGCTGTGGGGCGTCGCGTGGCGGCTGCTGTTCCGGCCGACGCCGTGGTTCTGGCACGCGCCGCGGCGCGCGCTGCTGCGGCTGTTCGGCGCGCGGGTCGGGCGCGGCGTCCAGATCATGCCCTCGGTGTCCGTCTGGGCGCCTTGGAACCTGGCGCTGGGCGACTACGCCACCGTCAGCCACGGCGCGGACCTGTATGCGGTGGACCGCATCGAGATCGGCGCGCACGCGACGGTCAGCCAGCGCGCGTTCCTCTGCACGGCCACGCACGAAATCCACCATCCGAACCTGCCGCTGCGGACGGCGCCGATTCGCGTCGGCCCGGGCGCGTGGGTCGCGGCGGAGGCGTTCGTCCATCCCGGCGTGACGATCGGCGCGGACGCCGTCGCCGGCGCGCGCGCCGTGGTGCGGCGCGACGTGCCCCCCCGCCGCGTCGTGGCCGGGAATCCCGCGCGGGACATCGGGGAGCGGCGCGTCCATGGCTGAAGGCGCGGCCGTTTCGATCGAGCCGATTCCCGTCTCGGTCGTGGTGCTCTGCCGCAACGAGGCGGCGAACCTGCCCCGCTGCCTCGCCGCCGCGCGCGCCTGCCGCGAGACGATCGTCGTGGACGACGGCAGCGACGACGGCAGTCCCGCCGTCGCGGCGGCCGCGGGCGCCCGCGTGGCGGCGCATCCGATGGAGTCCTTCGCCGCGCAGCGCAACTGGGCCATGGCGGCGGCCGGGTTGCGGTGCGACTGGGCGCTGCACCTGGACGCGGACGAGGCGCTGACGCCGGAGGCGCTGGCGGAAATCCGCGCGCGCCTGCCGGCGCTGACGCCCGACCGCGTCGGCTTCCTCGCCCGGCGGGTCATGCTCGACGGGCGCTGGCTGCGCCGCAGCGCGGACTACCCGGTCTTCGTCGCGCGGCTGGTGCACCGCGCCGGTCCGCGCTTCGCGATGCGCGGCCACGGCGAGACCGTCGAGGCGCCGCCGGAGAGCGCCGTCTATTTTCAGGAGCCGATGCTGCATTTCCCCTTTTCGCGGGGGTGGGACGACTGGCGCGCGCGGCATCGGCGCTACGCGGCGGCGGAGGCGGCGCGCCTGGCGTCGTGCGGCGCCGGCGCGCCGTGGCGCGACGCGCTGTCCCCCGATCCCGCGCGCCGCCGCCGCGCCTGGCGGGCGCTGTCCTACCGGCTGCCCGGCCGGCCGCTGCTGCGGTTCCTCTACGGCTACGTATTCCGCGCGGGCTTTCTGGACGGGCGGCCGGGCTTCCGGTTCTGTCGGGCGATGGCGTGGTACGAGGCCTTGATTGACGCCGAGTTGCGGAGGCGCAAGCGCGAAACGCCGTGCGCATAGCGCTGATCAATCAATTCTATCCCCCGGCGCGCGCGCCGACCGGCGCGTTGCTGCGGGACCTCGCGCGCGCCCTCGCCGGTCGGGGACACCGGGTCGCCGTGCTGGCCTCCGCCGGCGCCTACGGGGGGGCGGCCGCGGACGGGCGCGGCGAAGACGACGGGGTCGAGGTGCGCCGGCTCGGCGCGCCGCGGGCGCACGGGACCGGGTATGCCGCGAAGGCGCTCGATTACGTCCTGTTCCACGCGCGGCTGGCGCGCGCGCTGCGCCGGCGGACGCCGCCGCCCGACGCCGTGGTCTGCATGACCACGCCGCCCTTCGCCGGCGTGACCGCGGCGCGGTTCGCCCGCCGCCGCGGCGCGCGATTCGTGCTCTGGTGCATGGACCTCTATCCGGAGGCCCTGGCCGCGAACGGCTGGCCGCGCGCGGGCGGAGCGTTCTACCGCGCGCTGGCGCGCGCCGCGCGGTTCGAACGCGAGCGCGCGGACGCCGTGATCACGCTCGGACCCGACATGACCGCGCGCGTCCGCGCCGCGGCGCCGGCGGCGGCGATCGAGGAGATACCGGTGTGGGGCCGGTGGACCGCCGGCGAGCCGGACCGGGCCGCGGCGCGCGCCCTGCGCCGCGCGCGCGGGTGGAGCGACGACGAGACCGTGCTGCTCTACAGCGGCAACATGGGCCGGGCGCACCGCGCGGCGGAATTCGCGGCGCTGGCCCTGCATTGCGCCGCCGCCCGGCCGCGGATTCGCGTCGTTTTCTGCGGCGCCGGCCCGATGCAGGCGGCCTGGCATCGGGCCTGGCCGCAGGCGCTCGAATGGCTCGATCCCGTGGACGACGCGGCCCTGGTTCCCCACCTGCTCGCCGCCGACGTCCATTTGATCTCGCAGCAGCCGGACTGGGTCGGCGTCGTGACGCCCAGCAAATACCAATCCGCCTGCGCTTTGGGCCGGCCGGCGATCTTCGCCGGACCGGCCGGGGCCGCCATCGCCCGCTGGATCGCGGAAGGCGACACCGGCTGGCTTCTGCCGCCGGACGATCCGGACGCCGTCGCCGCCGTCGCCGCCGACCTGCGCGATCCCGCGCTGATCGCCAGGAAGGGCGCGGACGCCGGGGCGCAGGCCGCTCGGCGCTTCGACCGCCGCGCGTTGTTGGCCCGTCTCATCGCGCGGATCGAAACCCCGGCGCCCCCCGCGCGGCCGTGATTCCAATCCGGGCATGGAAAAGACTAGCTCGCGGTGGTAGGTTCGCCGCATCCCGTTGGGGAATGGCCCTATGGCGTGGCAGGTTCTGCTCAAGTATCCGGCGATCTTCCTGATCGGCGCGGCGGTCGCGCTGCTGGCGACGCGCGCCTGGGGGCCGCGCGCACTGCGCTGGGGGCTGGTGGACCGGCCGGGCGGCCGGAAAATCCACCGCGATCCGGTGCCACTCGCCGGCGGCGTGGCCGTCTTCCTCGGCTTCCACGCGGCCTGCGCCGCCGTGTTTCTTCCGCCCTGGCAGCCCTTCTCCGGCCAGATTCCGATCGCCTGGTGGGCCCGGTTCGCCCCGCTCTCGCTCGGCGCGCTGGCGCTGGGACTGTGCGACGACCGGTTCTCGATCAAGCCCGGCGTGAAACTGCTCGGACAGACGGCGCTGGCGGTCGCCGCGTACGCCGCGGGGCTTCGCGTGCAGAACGTGCTCGGGACGCGAATGCCGGTCGCGGCGGATTTCGCGGCGACGGTGGCGTGGTACGTGGCGCTGATGAACGCCTTCAACCTGATTGACGGCGTGGACGGGCTGGCCGCCGGCATCGCGACGATCGCGGCCGGCGGCATGGCGCTCTCGCTGGTCGTCCGGCGGGCGCCCGGCGACGCGCTGCTGTTCCTCGGTCTGGCCGGCGCCTGCGCCGGCTTTCTGCGCTACAATTTCTATCCGGCGCGGGTGTTTCTCGGCGATACCGGAAGCCTGTTCATCGGCTTCGCCTTCGCCGCGCTCGCCGTCTCCACGCAATCGAAGGGGACGGCGGTGGCGGCTGTCGGCGTGCCGATGCTGGCCGCCGGCGTGCCGTTGTTCGATGCGGCCCTCGCCGTCTGGCGCCGATCCGTGCGCCGGTTCCGCCCGAACGGGCCGGCGCCGGCGCGCGACGGCCCGTTGTCGAGCCTGGCGCGGGCGGACGCCGACCACGTCCATCACCGGCTGCTGCGCGACGGCGCCCGGCCGCACAGCCAGGTGGCGTTGATGCTCTATGGCGCCACCGCGGCGCTGGTGGTCGTCGGCATGTTGATCAGCGTCTTCAACGACCGGGCCATCGGGCTGCTGGCGCTGACCTTCCTGCTGGGGGCGTACATCGTCGTCCGGCACCTGGCCTGGATCGAGCTGCGCGATACCGGGGAGGCGGTGTTGCGGGGGCTGGCGCGGCCGGTGCGGCGCAATCGAACGCTCCTCGCGCACGTGATCGGCGACGCCGTCATTCTGAACGGTGTTTTTCTGCTGTCGGCGCTGTTGCTGGGGCATCCGGCCGGTCCGGCGTCCGATGCGCGGGCCGTCTGGCGCGTGTTCGCGCCGGTGGATGTCGGGTTGCCGTTTCTGGCGCTGATCCTCGCGCGCTCCTATTCGCGCGTCTGGTACCTGGCGCGGGTGTCGGAGTTCCTTTCCTGCGGGCTGGCGGTGGTCGCGGGCTACGCCGCCGCGTTCGCCTTGCAGGCGACCGATCTGGGCGGAGCGGCGCCGTTGCGGGCGCTGGCGACCCGGTACCTGTTCATGGCGGGACTGGCCGCCCCGCTGGTCGTCGGCGCGCGGGCCGCGTACCGGGTCGCGCTGGACCTGCTGCATCATTTCGCCCATGTCCTGCGCCGCGGCGACGAACGCGGGACGCGCGCGCTGATCTGCGGCGCGGGCTACCGCGCCACGCTCTTCATCCGCCAGGCCGGCCAGGCCGCGCCGGCGGAGGCGCTCGACCTGGTGGGCATGGTGGACTCCGATGACGCGCTGCGCGACCACTTCGTCCACGGCGTGCGGGTGCTCGGAAATTACGACGCCCTGCCGCGCCTGTTGCGGGACCTGCGCGTCGAGGCGGTGTACGTCGTCGAGGATATCGGACCGGAGGCGGAGCGCCGGATTCGCGAGGCCCTGCGGGGCACGGCCGCGCGGCTGGTTCGCTGGCGGATTGTGGAGCAGGTCGAGCCGGTCGAACGCTGAACCGGACGATGCGGCGTCTTCGGCCGGGGCGCGCGATTCCGTCGCGTCTTTTCAGCGCCGCGCCGCCCGCAGCGGACGGTAGAGCCAGTACAGCGGCCGCAGCGCCGGCGCGAAAACCCGGCGCCGGAAATCGCCGTCGCCGGGCGTCAACGCGCGCCGTGCCGCGTAGCGGGCCCGCTCGAACGGCGACAGCAGCGACCGGTGCAGCCGGATCCGTTCGGCGTCGGTCACGCCGCAGCCGCGCCGCAGTTGTTCGAGGAACAGCCGCTCCGCCGCGCCGGGCGGCGGCGGCGGACGCAGCAGGCCCGGCCCGAACAGCGCCTCGGCCAGGCCCGCGCCCGCGCCCAGCGCGCGCCGCGCGAAACCCCGCGCCGCGGCGCGCGCGCGATCGTACGCCTCCGGATGGCGCGCCAGCAGACCGGCGATGTCCGCGATCCAGGCCAGCCGTTCGCCGCCATGCCACAACGCGTGATGACAGCACAGCAACAGGTGCAGCTCCGGCGTCGGCGCGCGCGCGACCGCCCCGTCCAGCGCCAGCGGCCCCGTCCCGAGGCCGGCGAAGGGCCGAAGCGCGCGCGGCCACGGGTACTGCGGCGGAAAAAACCGGTGGTTGACCTCGACCCGGAAACCCTCCGGGTGGACAAAGGAAATGCCCCATCCGAAATGCCAGTAATGGGAGCGCATCCGTTCGTCGCCGAGTTCGGGGCGATAGCCCGCGCGGTCGAGCGCCGCGCACACCGCGGAAAACGCGGCGCGCGGACAACGGAAATCGAGGTCGTCGAAGGCCCTCAAGCCGGGGTCGGGCCAGGCCTGGACGGCCAGCGCCGGGCCCTTGATCAACAACGCCGGCCCGGCGGCGGCGTCCAGCGCCGCGAAGACGCGCGCGGCTTCGGCGGCGCAGCGGGCCGAGTGCAGCGCCTGCCCGTAGGCGGCGGCGCGCCAGGGCTCGCCGTCGCACGGCGCTTCGCCGCCGGCCCGGAGCAGTCCGACGACCCGATGCCGGCGCGCGGCCGCCAGCAACGGATCGGCCGGAACCGGCGCGCCGCTCTCCGCGCCCCGGGGGATTTCCGGGACGACAGACAGCCCCTGCAGCGCGCGAAACGCGCGCCGGGCGCGCGCCAAGAGCTCGTCGAACGCCTCGCTCATCGCGGGCCACTCTAACGCGGTTGCCGGACCCCGGCAACGACGGGCCGCATCGCCGCCGGGTCGCCGTCCCCAAGGAAAACGCGCTTTTCCCCGCTCGCCGCCCCGCCCGTCCCGCGGTCGGCGAACAAGGGCGGAAAAGAACGATCGCGGTCCGGTCAACGAATCGCGCGAGGAAGGTCCTTTTCGAGCCGGGGTCGCGATCGGGATCGAATCCCGCCCCGGTTGACGGCGGGGGGCCGGCGGGGTATCCCGTCAGTGATCTGGGGGCGGCGGCCGTAGAGACGGCAGCCGTTCCTGGCCCTCCCTTGCCCTATCGGGCCGCCCCGGCGCGTCCGGCCCATCCCGTCTCGCGATCGCCCTGAAACGTCGCAAAACACTTCACGATCGTGAAGTGTTTTGCGACGTTATGAACCGGGTCGGGTAGGACGCGATCCCGTGGCTGGCGAAGCCCTGGCGGAGCAGACGCGCGTCCGCGGCGGCAGATGGAGGCCCCGTCGCGCCAATGTCGCTGACCCCGCGCCGCGCCATCGCTTCTCCCCCCGTCGCTGACCCCTTTCCCGGCGGGTCGGATTCGCCTTGATTCCGCGCGGAAGGGAGTGATACAAGGCGTACCATGAGACTTGTCGAGCGCGCGCCCAACGAGGGCGCCTGCAACGGACGCTGCGAGGCCTGCGGCCGGCCGGAGGCCGGCGCCGCGGCCGGCGATGTCCAGGGCACGCGGCTGGCGTTCTGGTCGGCCGCCGTTTTTCTGTGGCCGCTGGCCGGCATGGCCGCGGGGGCGGCCCTCGCGGGTACGGGCGGCGCGCGGCAGGTCGCCGGCGCGCTGGCCGGCGGGGCGGCGTGCGCGCTGATCGCCCGCGGCGTTCTGCGCCTCCGGCCGCCCGCCGCATCGAGGGGATCCGCATGACCGCCCGCGCCACCTCCGCGGCGCCGCCGGGCCGATTCTCCGGCGGCGTCCATCCGCCCGACCACAAGGAACTCTCGCGCTCCGCGGCGATCGAGGCGATGCCGCCGCCTGCCGAGATCGCATTGCCCCTTCTTCAGCACACCGGGGCGCCCTGCGCGCCGGTCGTCGAGCCCCGCGCCGAGGTCGCCTGGGGCGCGCGGGTCGCCGACAGCGACGCCTTCGTCTCCGCGCCGATCCACACGCCCGTGGCCGGGGTCGTACAGCGCGAGGGCGTCGCCACGCTGCCCAACGCGCGGCACGTCAAAACCATTCCCATCAAGACCGGTCCGACGCAGCCCACCGCGGAAGAAATCTACAACGACGTCCTGGGCGGCGAGTGGCCGCGCGACGGCATCGGCGACCGCGCGCCCGAGGAGATCGTCAAGGCCGTGCGGGCCGCCGGCATCGTGGGGCAGGGGGGCGCGGCCTTCCCGACCCATGTCAAGCTCGCCCGCAATCCGAAGAAGCCGGTGGATACGATCCTGGTCAACGGCTGCGAGTGCGAACCGTACCTGACGGCCGATTACCGCGTGATGATCGAGGCCCCGCAACCGGTGATCGGCGGCGCGCGGCTGGCGGCCCATGCGGCCGGCGCGCGCGCGGTCGCGATCGCCGTCGAGGACAACAAACCCGAGGCCATCGCCGCGCTGCGGGAGGCCGCCGAGGGAACCGAGGCGCGGGTGATCGCCGTGCCGACCCGCTACCCGATGGGCGGCGAGAAACAGACCGTCCGGGTCGCCACGGGCCGCACGATCCCGACCGGCGGCCTGCCGCTCGACGTCGGCGTGGTGGTCATCAACGTCGAAACCGCCGCGGCCATTGCGCGGGCCGTCTGGCGCGGGAAACCGCTGACGCACCGGGTGGTGACCGTGACCGGCGGCGGCGTCGTCCAACCGAAGAATGTCCTTGCTCCGATCGGCTGCCGCTACGCCGACCTGCTCGCGTTTTGCGGCGGACTCAGGCCCGACGCCGCCCGCGCGGTCGCCGGCGGCCCGATGATGGGTTTCGCGCTCGGGACGTTCGATGTCCCCGTCACCAAGGGCACCAGCGGCCTGGTGATCCTGACGGCCGACGACGTCCGGCGCGCCGCCGAGACGACCTGCGTGCGCTGCGGCCGCTGCGTCGAGGCCTGTCCGCTGGATCTCATGCCCACGCGGATCGCGCTGGCCGCCCGCCACAAGGATTGGAACCTGGCGAAGCGGCATCACATGCTCGCCTGCATGGAGTGCGGCTGCTGCGCCTACGTCTGTCCGGCGAACCTGCCGCTCGTGCAGTTGATCCGGATGGGGAAAGTGCAGATGTTGAAGG
>Ga0129299_1003270_pt1 | contig 10604 bp, 5 predicted proteins | sample ConPoolayeCmetaG_FD_94477 | JGI IMG/M metagenome (GOLD analysis project Ga0129299, IMG submission 94477) | Hot spring microbial mat communities from California, USA to study Microbial Dark Matter (Phase II) - Cone Pool mat layer C metaG ... | reverse complement strand
TAGCGCTATTCGAGACAAAAGGGTATCACAAAGTATTTGCTGTTACCGATGCGGCGCTTATGCCAGCACCGACTTTTGCTCAGAAGGTAGATATGATTCATAACGCGGTTGAAGTGTTCCACCGGCTCGGCATTAAGGAACCGAAAGTAGCGGTGCTTTGTGCTGCAGAGACAGTGAGCGAAAAGATAGAGGCATCGGTCCATGCCGCGATGCTCACGATGATGAATCGGCGTGGGCAGATCAAAGGCTGTATCGTTGACGGTCCGCTGGCTCTCGATAACGCTGTATCGAAAGAGGCATGTGAGCATAAAAAGATAAAGAGTGATGTAGGAGGAGATGCGGACATTCTCGTTTGTCCTGATATTGAGGCGGCGAATATTCTTTACAAGGCACTCAACTTCATTGCTGGCGCAACGGCGGCGGGGGTTCTAATGGGAGCAAAGGTACCGGTCGTCTTGACGTCGCGGGCGGATAGCGATCGGAGCAAACTTCTCTCGATTGCGCTTGCCGCAGCCATGGAACTATGAGTAGGAGAAAAAGGAGGAGACAATGCGTATTCTTGCCATCAATCCCGGATCGACATCAACTAAAGTCGCCGTGTTCGACGATTTGAAGGAGGTGTTTGCGAAAAATATAAAACACTCGGTAGAGGAACTCGCTCCTTACAAGAAGATTATTGACCAGTACAACTTTCGCCGTGATGTTATTGTAAAGGAACTTGCTGCAGCGAATATCCCTCTCTCGAGTATCACTGCTGTTGTTGGTCGCGGTGGATTGGTGAAACCGATACCGAGCGGTGTCTATCGGGTAAACGAAGCGCTCCTTGCCGATCTCAAGGCAGAGCGGATGGGGGAACACGCATCCAACCTCGGTGCTTTCATTGCACGTGAAATGGCTGGGGTCATCGGTCCAAACACAGAAGCCTTCATCGTTGATCCTGTCGTTGTTGATGAGATGGATGATATTGCTCGATTGAGTGGTATCCCGGAGATACCGCGCATCAGCATCTTTCATGCTCTTAATCAAAAGGCTGTTGCACGTCGCTATGCCCGAGAAAAGGGATATAAGTATGAAGATCTCAACCTCATTGTTGCCCACATGGGAGGAGGTGTCTCTGTGGGGTGCCATAAGAAGGGACGGGTGGTTGATGTCAACAATGCGCTTGATGGAGAGGGTCCCTTCTCCCCTGAACGGAGTGGCGGTGTTCCTGTGGGACAGATGGTAAGGCTCTGTTTCTCGGGAAAGTATACCCTCGAAAATGTGATGAAAAAAATAAAAGGAGGGGGAGGTCTCGTTGCCTACCTTGGGACAAACGATGCGTTGATAGTCGAAGAGCGAGTCAAAAAAGGGGATAAAGAGGCCGAACTAGTCTACCGAGCAATGGCTTACCAAATATCGAAAGAGATTGGTGCTCTCGCGGCGGTATTGAATGGCCGAGTAGATGTGATTATCCTGACAGGAGGAATCGCCTACGACAAGATGTTTGTCGGATGGATCACAGAACGGGTTTCCTTCATTGCTCCTATTGCAGTTTATCCGGGAGAAGGCGAGATGGTGGCACTTGCCGAAGGTGGTTACTATGCTCTAAAGGGAGAGCTCCCGATACGAGAATATGTATGAACGTGATCGTCTGGTTACTTACTCCATAAATGGGTGGGAAAAAACGTTAGGACTTACTGTATTTCTGGCAGCTTTTCTTTTCTCATGCCATACTTCTTCCCAATTTTCCGATTTGCCACACGAGGTAATTCCTCATCCAGTGCCAGATTTGCCTTCTGTGGTTGAACTGTCTGAAGGTGTCGTCATTCGAGGAAGCGACCCGCGTATTATCTCGTTTCACTCGTTTCTTGTACGGAGCGGTTTTACGGTACAGTTGGGGAAGGATGCGTCGGGGCAGGTTGTTTTGTCGGTAGCGCATGATGCCGATGGCCGCTATCTTGTCGTGCCATACCTCTGGGAGCACGGTGATTATGCTGAACGTATCGTGTTGAGTCCCACGGAGCGTCTTATTGCTGAGTCGCTGTATGGGATTCCTGCCGAACTGGAGATACGCCTTCCGGGATGGAGCCGTTCGTATCAGCGTATCGTTGCGGGACCAGAACCACAGGTTCTTTTCAATCGCTCAGTTCTCAACATCCCGTTCGATGAGGAGACAATCGTTACCTTCTTCCACAGCCTTCGTGATTCGGTAAGGGTTCCCGGTTCACTTGCGGCACTCTATAACCCCCTTTTCATGGGAATACCAGTATCGGCCCGTGTCAACCTCTTCTCGGCAGAAATTCTTTTCGGCGAGCCGATGACATTGTCTCCCGAAGAATTTTTTTTGTGGTTCTATACTCTCAGAGAAAAGAGCGCGAAATACGACGATACCTTCTATGCTAATCTCCTTTCCCTCAAGATAGCGAAACGTCTCTACGTGGGTATTCCCTCCTTTCTTGGTGGTCCTTCTCTTATCACGCGATCTCTTGAAACACCCTTCGAAATGGTATCGAAGTATCTCCTTGTTCCCGGTGCGATTAAATTTTCTGGTGTCGTCTTGCCCTATTACTACACGTGGAATGGAGTGCTCCCCCAAGAAACTACGGTCATTTTGCCTCTCGATGAAGCAACACCCGTGAAGTCTTTTTTTGCTGCTTCTGCCGGTTCGAGATATTCGATCGTTTCCCTTGTTCTGCGCGCCGCAGATGCTCTCGAGAAAAGACGTACCATCGAGGAACATCTCAGAGTTCGAGGGTTGCAACCCTTCTGTGAACTTTACGAACAAGTTGGTGATCATGATGCGTGGGCAGCGGTAAGCGTGAGAGTGGAGCCGTCTCGGGAACACGAGATCGTTTTGCTCTACGATACTGCTCTGGCTACAGTGGACAGAACACTTTCAATAGGAGTATATCGTGTCGGAGCACAAGAACGATAAGGAAACGACAAAGGCGTCGCCCTATTCCGGCGCAAATCTCTATGTGCTAGAAATTGTCGGGTTTTTATGGGTAATCTTCGCTCTCTTTGTTTGGCTTTCGCTTTTTGCGTATCGAGGAAGGGGGGTGACGGAGGTCTTTATCACCGGTTCTGCAGGTCGCACCGCAGCAGCAATCCTTGCGCAGGTGTTTGGGTATCCCTCTCTGCTCATTCCCCTCATCGTGCTCTTTTTCCTCCTCCTCTTTTTTGCTATGTTTCGGCGGGCAATGTGGCGCTATTTCCTTCTTCATATTCTTCTTTTCGTGGTTACAATGCCCTTTTTTACCTTCCTCGGCGCCGATCCACTTCACTGGGGTGTCACCGGAGGATGGGTCGGTGACAAACTGATGAACGATGTCATGGTCCCTTATCTGGGAACGATCATCAGCGTCCTCTTGCTTTTCGTCGTTATGGCGATCTACATAATGCTCACGTTCCATGTGCTTCTCTTTACTCCTTTCTACCGAGGAATGCGATCATTGTATCAGGTCCTTCGTGATGTTCTGCCCGTGGTGTGGAAACGCTTCTTTCCAGAGCATCCGGAAACGCCGAGGGATCCGTTTGCTGCGAGGTCTTCCGAGGAGCCGGGAGAGGAGAGGATGTCATCGGAAAAGGAAGAGCCTGCCGGGAAACTCGCACTCTGCTCACCCCCAAAGGATGAACACCGAATAGAAGTCCGCACTGTGACTGACGCGAAGCCCAAAAAGGAGCCGACCAAGGCGCTCAAGAAACTCCCTGATTACGAACTTCCGCCTCTCTCTCTTCTCGTGGAAGAGGAAAAAACTGTGGAGGTGCAAGGAAACGAGGGACGTGTCCAGCAGGTGGCACGGATTCTCGAGCAGAAACTCGCGCAACACAAAATAAAGGTCGCTGTCCGTGGGGCACTCATCGGGCCTGTCGTTACCCTGTACGAACTGGAGCTCGGTGAAGCAGTCCGCGTGGGGCAGGTTGCTGCTCTCGAGACGGATCTCGGTCTCATTGTGGGAGGAAAACGGGTTCGTGTCGTGCCGCGTATTCCGGGAAAAACCTACATCGGGGTCGAAGTACCTAATGATGAGCGGCAAATTATTCGCTTGAGAACTATCCTTGCATCCGAGCAATTCGCCAAACAGAAAGGGCTTCCTATTGCACTTGGCAAAAAGGTTGATGGAGTTCCGATAGCGGCTGATCTTTCCAAGATGCCCCACCTCTTGGTTGCAGGAACGACCGGATCGGGCAAGTCGGTTGGTGTCAATACTATCATCATGTCATTTCTCTATACCATGAGCCCTGCCGATGTACGCTTTATCATGATAGACCCTAAGATGAACGAATTCAACATCTATATGGGGATCCCGCATTTATTGATGCCGGTCGTGACCGATCCGAAGAAGGCAGCACTTACCCTCAAGTGGGCTGTGGATGAGATGGAGAACCGCTACCGTTTGCTCGCAGATAATCAGGTCAAGGACATTGATGCCTACAACAAAAAGATTGAAGAAGTCAACAAGGAGACGAAGACACCTGAAGGGGGAGGTCTCAAAAAGATGCCTTACATTGTTGTCGCCATAGATGAGTTCGCCGACCTCATGGCAGTTGCCGGAAAAGATGTCGAAATCGCTGTCTTGCGCCTTGCACAGAAGGCGCGAGCAGCCGGCATCCATCTCATCATCGCGACTCAGCGACCGACCCGCGATATTATCACAGGAACCATCAAATCGAACTTGCCGACCCGCATTGCCTTCCGGGTTGCTTCGGCGCTCGACTCTCGAACGATACTCGATACGGGAGGCGCGGAACAACTTCTCGGGAATGGTGATATGCTCTATATTCCGCCCGGGACTGCTGAGCCGATTCGTGTCCACGGTGCATTCGTATCTTCCGAGGAGATAAAGAGAGTCGTTTCTTTTATTAAAGACCACTGTCCTGAGGGAGTGTATGACGAAGTCATCCAGATAACGACAAAGCCTGCCGACTTCATTGAATCGGCCGACGCACTAATTGACGAGGAAGAACAAGATCCGCTCTGGAACGAGGTAATCGAGTATATCAAAAAGACGCGCTACTGTTCCGCATCGAAGTTGCAGCAGAAGTTCAAGATAGGATACAACCGCGCATCTCGCCTCGTAGAACAACTCGAGGCAGCTGGCATCGTTGGTCCTGGTGACGGCGCAAAGCCGCGCGAAGTGTTATTGCCCGAAGACTGATTTGTGCGTAACGGGGAAGGAACCGTGTATGTTGTCACGGGAGCTTCGGGGCACATTGGAAACACGCTCATCCGTATGCTGGTCGAGCAGGGGAAAGCCGATCAGATTATTGCCATGCTTCACAGCCACAGAGAGCCGCGCTCTCTCGCAGGATTGCCGGTCAGGCGGATATACGGCGACATTTGCGATGAAAAGTCGCTTGTATCGTCATTCAGAGGTGCCGATGTCGTGTTCCACTGTGCGGCGTTCATCAGCATCGTGCCGGGGATGTTCGAGCGCCTCCACCGTATCAACCACGAGGGGACACTCAACGTGTTGCGCGCCTGTCGCACTGCCGGAGTGGGGCGCCTGGTGCATGTCGCTTCGATCGAGGCAATCGGAGATGTTGGCAGTGGGCGTCCTGTCACGGAAGAAGACGGGTTCAACCCCGACAAGGCAATGATAGAGTATGGCATCACCAAAGCGACCGCTGCAATCGAAGTTCTCAAGGAAGCGCAAAAGGGACTCGACGTGGTCATCGTTTCACCGGTAGGGGTGGTAGGTCCATACGATTTCAAGCCCTCACAGATGGGGCAAATGGTGATAGACTTTGTGACCCATAAACTTCCCGCTTACCCGGATGGCGGGTTCGATTTCGTTGATGTGCGTGATGTGGCAAGAGCGCTCATCGCGGCGGCGGAGAAGGGGAGGAGAGGCGAGAACTACCTGATAACCGGTGGGCATCTTTCGATTCCGGAGATGATGGCAATGCTCGAAAAAATCACCGGTGTCCGCAAGCCGTTTTTCAAGTTGCCTCATTGGCTTTTGGGTGTTGCAGCAATAGGGAGCGAAATATGCTTCCGCCTCTTCGGAGGGAATCCAGTTCTCACACGTAGTTCTCTGCGCATTCTCAGAAGCCGACTTACGGTGTGCGGCGAAAAGGCGCGACGCGAACTTAGCATCGAGCCCACACCGCTTGAAGAAACTTTTAGCGCTCAGATAGCGTTCTTCAGGTCAGAGGGCATGCTTCCGCCGCTGTAATCGCCGGTAGAGAAGTAACAACAGGATCAATGAATTCAAACCCAAGAGCGCAATGTGTCGAGATGTGGTATCATCGTCTGATGTGACAAGGGAGCAAGAGCACCCACCGTCCGTACCTCCTTCGCAGAAGGGGTTGACGCACTGGTAGGTGCGTGACTGGATGGGTAGTTCAATAACTTTCTTAGTTGAGTCGACGAGTTTGACTCCCTTGGCGGGAATCTGAATCTGGGCAGTCATGCCTTCTGCGAGTTTGAAAGTCACGTTGATGGCATAGTAACGTTCCTGTTTGTTGGAGAATTGGAAAGCGGGCAGGGCGTTGAGATTCTCGAAAAGGAAGACGTCTGTAGGCTCACTAAATGTTCCAGAGGTGGCAGCGAGGATGTCGCCAATACCATCGCCGTTGGTGTCTTCGAAGATATCAATCGCCTGCATTCCTTCTCCGAAAAGCGTAGAGACACTCGTTACATGAATCTCTATCGAACGAATTTGGTTTTCGCCATCGAGCGATTTCGCGCGGATATGCATAACCGGGTTGCTCTGGTTCAGTTGGTTGAATGGCGGTTCAGGTGGTTCCTTAGGTCCTTTGGTGAAGATGAAGTAGCCGGAAGAGGGTTCGAACATAAATGTGGCGAACTCAAGACGATTGTTTCCAAATGTCACCGACTCGGTGCTCGGTGACACGAATGCGGCGCTGCCTTCGATAACTGCTCTAAAGGTAGTATTGTACCCGATTGTTGCGCCGGTATACACCGCGTCTGCGATAACGAGGAAATTATGTTCGGTGTTTGCAGCGAGGGTGCGTTCTGAGGATGAGATGGCGAACTGTGCGTAGGTGTTGGCGAGTGTTGCCACCGTTGCAACCGTTGTGTCCCCCTCGTCCTCGATACCGTTGTTGTTCTTGTCCTTGACGAGTCGGAGGTTTGTGAGAGTCACTCCCGTATCGAATTCGAATTTTGGACGTATCATGTCGAGGTGAAAACTTTTTTCACCGCTGTCTCCGCATGTACCAGTGATGGCAAGTTGCGCAACGACGAGTCCTGAAGAAGGTGACGGAACGATAATTTTCGCATCTCCGTTTGAGGGAGACATGTCACCAACACGGTACTGGACGTTGGTAGCACTGCAGATATCAGTCGGCGTCACATCGACACAGTGGCCATCTATACAGTCTTGGGAAGGACCACACTGTTCTTTGGTGGTACATTCAGCCCCTCCTCCTTCTCCGCCGCACAGTGCTTTGGGTGGTTCGGGACACTCGGTAATGGGAGGACATGAGTCAGAGAGGCGCAGAGTGAGCGGTACTGAAGTGTTTGTTTGGTACGAGACACCGGTTACATCAGCGATGTAGGCGCTGTTCTTGATGAGTTGGTGTTTGGGAAGGCCGCCTTTCGGGCGAACCTTGAAGCGGATGAGTACAGAATCGGGACAGGTCTGTGAGACAGGGTCACAGTATCCCATTCCAGTTGCCCATACTTGGTAAGGAGTCGAAAGGGGAAAGATGCCGTTGTTGTCTGGAATCACCGTCCAATTGGTGCCGTTGGTACCGTCGAATGAAGTGGCTATCTCGGTAGTGCCGGGGATATAATCCACTTCCGGCGGCAGGGTGTCTTGTACCGTCACATTGTCGGCAAGGTTTTCTCCCCAGTTTTGGACTTTGATTACGTAGTAGAATGGCCGATCAGGGCACACACGGTCGGGCTCGTTCGCCGGAGCACAGGTACAGACGTCTTTTTCGCGTCCGTTCGGCGAAAAAGGTGTCCCTTCAGGGATATCGAATGAAGGTGGCCTCGTGTCTATCGAGAGAACGAGCAGATTCGTATAGACCTGGTCTTGATTGGCTCCTATCTTCAAGAAGAAGAAAGTGTCGTCCTTGTGGAGGTGAGTTGCAAAGGGTTCATACTTTGCATTAATGACGAATGTGTCAACATCCATTGCATATTCGAGTATCTTGGTGTTGATATCACCAATGCAAATGGGCTGAGTTGCGCCGATAGGCCACAGCGATGAGATAGAGTTGTACACTTCGACGTAGTTTCCCATGTTGGGGTTGCAGGCATCGAAAAGAGGAAGCCACGGTGCATTTGGATCGATCGGACCATGGAGTTGAAGCCCTTCTATATTCGGATTGGTTGCCGTATACAACCCAGGGTCGCCTTCGCCGACAATGAGTGTCATCCGTATCTCTGCCTCGTTCGGCAACTGGAAACCGGAAACCATGATGTCAGCCGAGGTAAAACGATATGGCATAAGGCCATTGTAGAAGTAGATTTTTTTCGCATGAATACCTTCGGCGGAATAGACAATAACGATAGCCCATCCTGCCATGAGACCGCTGGATGTCTTGTAGGCTTGAGCGGCAGAGCAGGTAACTCCCTTGACATTGTAGGAACCGAGAAGAGTGGTGCCAGGGTCAACGATTCCCAACTCGTTTCCTTTCGCTTGTATCTGGTTAAAGAAGGCGGTAACGTCCACACGGTAGGTGAAGGCGCCATCGGATCCACCACCGGGATCGGCATAGGTGATTCCTTCAAATTCGAAATCCTTGTTGGATGTAGGGGAGAGGAAGCCGACATAACTTGCGGTGACCTCTTGAGAGAGGTTCAGTTCGCTCACGGTCGTGTGTTGAAAAGAAAGGGTGACGCTGTTATCAGTCGGTGCTGAAAGTTGAGCAGGGTCAACAACCGCCATCCAAATAAGAAATGCGCGTTCGACCGTTGCTTTCGCTGGGATCATGCCTTCCGTAAGGATATAGGTGCTTCCGATATTTGGGTCTATGCAGGAATCGGCTTGCGGATTGTTTGGACCGGTGTCTACCGAACCGTCGGTACGCGCGACAAGCGACTTCCACATAACGAAGAAGTCATGTGCTCCTTCTTCCCACTTGAGGGGTTCTCCATGGTATACCGAAACATTGGGCCCAATCTGAGCAGATACCATGAAGGATACGCACAGAATGGCTCCGCTCACAAGATACGTCTTCAACCTCATGGGTTCCTCCCTTCATCTGTCATGAATCTGACAATCTTTTGATCTCCAAGAGGGATTCTAGTGCGAACGAAAACAAAAAGTCAACCTAAAAATAGCCAGAGTTTCCCCATTCTCTGGCTATTGTTTCGGTCGGTGCTTGCTTTTCTTGGTCGTTACTTCCCGGTGCCTTGGGTTTTTGGTGGATATTCTAGAAAATAGTGCCATCAGGAGGAGACTCTCCTGCGGGAAGTGAAAAAGAGGAGCCAGCCTGTCGCTGATAGGAGTAAGAAAAAGAGAGAGGGTATTTCTTCGGTGGCAACCATGCTGCATCCGCAGCCTGATTCGTCGCCATCCGCGGTGTTGGTGCCTCCATTTCCGCTCGTGCAAGTGACATCGCCCAAAGGACACGATGCGCTAAAAACGCGGCTTTGTACAGGTAGTTCTGCAATTGATGCCGTTGTGGATAACTTGACACCAGCCTTTGGTATTTCGATAGCCGCTGTCTGGTCCCCCGAAAGAGAGAGTTCGCCATGAATTACGAGATACTTTGTTTCGGCAACTCCTAAAGTAAGGGGTTCCGCGAGAGAGAACTCGGTGGCAGAATCGCCGGGGACAGATGGCGATGCAGAAGCGAGAGGAACATCGCCGATGCCATTGTTGTCGGTATCGAGGAAGAGTGCGAGGTTATCAATCCCTTTGCCGAGAGGTACTGATGTGGAAAGCGTTCTGAGAGTAATGCGTTCAATAGCGTTCGACCTGTCGGTTGCGGTTGCTCTGATGTGAAGGAGAGGGATGACGCCCTTCAATTGGGAAGGAGGCACTACCGAGGGATCGTGTGGCCCTTTGGTGAAAATAAAGTAGGTCTGAGAGGGATCGAAGGAAAACTTTGCGAAAGAGACAGAGTTGTTTTTCACCGGCACCGTTCCCCCAGCGTCACTGGCAAGGATGTGGGTAGCATCAGGGAGATGTCCTTGAAACGATGCGCCAAAGGGGATGGGATTTCCTTGATAAGAGGCATCAACGACAACAAGGAAGTAGTGAAGGGTGTTGACTGTGAGTGTGCGCGACTCGACAGGGATGAGGAAATTCGCATAGTTGGCAGAAAGACCACTTGTTGACCCTATTTCGCGGTCACCCCCATCCCACACACCGTTTCCGTTCACGTCGTGTACCAGTTTGATGTTGTTGATCTGCACCGCCTGTCCGGCAACATCGAACTTTACTTTGACGCTGTCGAGATTGAATATCTTGTCAAATACGCCGGGAAGCGCTCCAAGGATGGTGAACTGTCCGACGACAAGACCGTTTGACGGCGAGGGGATATAGATGGGAGACGATCCGTTTGTAGGCGAGTTTTTGCCGGACGCAAATTCGATCTGTGTTCCACTCGCGAATTGATCGGGGTCGAATATGCAACGACCATTTTCGCACTTTTTGCCAGCACCGCACTCTTCATTGGTGGAGCATTCTGCGGCGTTT
>Ga0129299_1003268_pt1 | contig 10609 bp, 13 predicted proteins | sample ConPoolayeCmetaG_FD_94477 | JGI IMG/M metagenome (GOLD analysis project Ga0129299, IMG submission 94477) | Hot spring microbial mat communities from California, USA to study Microbial Dark Matter (Phase II) - Cone Pool mat layer C metaG ... | reverse complement strand
CGGAGCGGTCTTCATCGCCGATCGGTTCAACGCGTTGAACTTCTCGGCCCGCGAATCCACCGCGGCGGCGGAGAAGCGGGCGATCGGGCAGGTCGCCGCCGAACTCATCGATGACGACGAGGTCGTCCTGATCAACGGCGGGACCACGACCTACCAGGTGGCCCGCCAATTGCTGGGGCGTCCGATGCGGGTGGTCACGAACTCGCTGCCGATCGCCAATCTCTTCGGGACGGCCCCGGAAGTGGAACTGACGGTCATCGGAGGATACCTCTATCCGCGAACCGGTGTCATGATGGGTCCGGCGGCTCGGGAGGCGCTCACGTCGGTACACGCCAACAAGGCCGTCATGGGGTGCGCGGGGATCACGTCGGAGGGGTTCTTCAACGCCAACGCGCTGATGGTCGAGGTCGAGCAGTGCATGATGCGTTGCGCGGACGAGGTCATCATCGTGGCGGATCGATCGAAGTTCGGTCGGAGGGCGCTCTCACGGATCTGCGAACTGGCCGAGCCCGACTACCTGATCTGTGACGACGGGCTCGACGCGGCGTGGCAGGAGAAGATTCGCGCCGCCGGTGTGCGACTGATGCTCGCCCCGTGCTCGCCGGGTGCTTCTCGACCCGCGGAGGCCAAGGCATGATTGCTCCGGCGTCCGGTCTGAACCGTGGTGATGTGGAACGGGTCGTCCGCGAGATCGTGACGCGGCGGCTGGGAGGGATGCTCGGCGGTCCGCCGGCGGGGCCCAAGCTGATCGTAAACATCTCCGCCCGGCACATGCACATCACCCCGGAACATCTCGAGGTCCTGTTCGGGCCCGGTGCCCGACTGACCGTGATGAAACCGTTGTACCAGGAAGGAGAATTCGCCAGCGAGCAGACCGTCACGCTGATCGGTCCGCGGCACCGGATGATCCCGAACCTGCGGATCCTCGGGCCGTGCCGCAAGGAAACCCAGGTGGAGCTGGCGTTCACGGATGCCATTGCCGTCGGCATTGATGTGCCGGTGCGGATGAGCGGAAGCGTGGCGGGGACGCCCGGCTGTCTGATTCTCGGGCCGAAAGGACACCTCGCGCTGGATCACGGGGTGATTCGTGCCCAGCGGCACGTCCATCTCAATCCGGCCGAGGCGGCCTACTACGGCGTTCGGAACGGCGATCCGATGCGATTGATCGTGCACCATCCGACGTGCGGGTTGACCATCGACGGCGTCATCGCTCGCGTACGGGAGGGGCTCAAGTGCGAAGTGCACTTGGACACGGACGAAGGGAATGCGTGCGACCTGCCGCACGCCACGAACGTGGAGTTGGCCGGGGCGTAGGAGGTGTCCGCGACCCCGCGCGTCGGTGCGGCAGACGCCTTCTACGGGTGGAGATGACTTGAATCGGCGATCCCTGCGGAGGATCGTCGGCCGGTCCGAGCGGACCGGTGCGAGGGTACCGCGATCGTCGTGGAGGCATGTATGGCAGCATTGGAAGCGTTGGGCATGATCGAGACCCGCGGGCTGGTGGGCGCGATCGAGGCAAGTGACGCCATGCTCAAGGCGGCGAACGTCCGTTTGATCGGGTACGAACGGATCGGTCGCGGGTATGTGACCAGCTATGTCAAGGGGGACGTGGCTGCGGTGAAGGCCGCCACCGACGCCGGGGCGACTGCCGCCGGCAAGGTGGGCGAGGTCATCAGCGTGCACGTCATCCCCCGACCTCACGAGGAGCTCGACAACCTGTTGCCCGGTGAGGCCAAGGCGGTCAAGAACCGGTAGACCCGACGGAGGCATGCAATGAATGACGCGATCGGCATGATCGAAACGATGGGGTATGTCGGTCTGGTGGAGGCCTCCGACGCGATGTGCAAGGCGGCCAACGTGGAACTCGTCAAGAGCGTCCAGATCGGCGGCGGGTACGTCACGACGATCGTCTGCGGTGATGTCGGGAGCGTTCGCGCCGCGGTCGACGCCGGAGCGGAGGCGGCCAATCGGGTCGGGGAGTTGGTCAGCGCCCATGTGATCCCCAGGCCCCATGAGGGTCTCAAGGGGGTGTTCCTGTAGTCGGGTGGGTGGTCCATCGCGTTCGCGGTGGGCCACCGTCCTCGGCCCGGGCGACCGGCGCCGGGGCACACCGGCGTGGTCGTTCCTGTTTTTCGGACGAGCACCGATGAAGATCCTCGTCTGCAACATTGGCAGCACGTCGTTCAAGTTCAAGCTGTACGACATGGACGGCGAGCGGGTGTTGGCCCGCGGCGGGTGCGAGCGGATCGGAGGGGAGGGATCGAACTGGTCGGTCCAGTTCGGCTCGGGGCATAAGGCCTCCGCGACGGTCCCACTGAAGGACCACGCCGCGGCGATCGAAGTCTGCCTGGCGGTGCTGACCAGCCCGACGGACGGGTGTCTCACGTCGCTCGATGAGCTCACGGCGATCGGCTACAAGGCCGTCCACGGTGGGGAGATCGGTGCCCCGGTCCTGATCGACGACCGTGTCATGGCGGAAATGGGACGGTTCAGCGACGTGGCGCCCGCGCACAACCCGGCCTACCTTGCGGCGATGAAGGCATTCGCCGCCCGGTTGCCGGGCACCCCGCAGGTGGCGGCGTTCGAGACGGGCTTTCATCACACAATCCCGCGGTCGAGGGTGGTGTACGGGATCCCGTACGAGTGGACGAGCCAACTCGGGGTCCGTCGGTACGGTTTCCACGGGGCCAGTCACCGCTACGTTGCCGTGCGGACGGCCGAGATCCTTGGTCGCGAGGACTTGCGGATCATTTCCTGCCACCTGGGCGGGAGCAGCAGCCTCTGCGCGATCGAGAGAGGGCGCAGCGTCGCCAACAGTTTCGGAATGACGCCGCAGTCGGGCCTACCGCACAACAACCGCGTCGGCGAATTCGACACCTACGCCCTGCTGAAGCTGCTGGACAAAACGCCGCACGACGTGCGGACGTTGCTGAACATCATGGCCAAACAGGGCGGACTTCTCGGCATCAGCGGCGTGAGCAACGACCTGCGGGACATCCGTCAGGCGGCCGTCGCGGGCAACGAGCGGGCGCAATTGGCCATCGAGGCTTTCGCCGAATCCGTCCGGCACTACCTCGGGGCCTACTTGGTGGTACTGAACGGGGCGGATGCCATCGTCTTCACCGGCGGGATCGGTGAGAACGACGCCGAATTTCGGGCGCGTGTCTGCCAAGACCTGAGCTGGTTTGGGATCGAGCTGGATCCCGAGCGGAACCGGGTCCGCGGGTGCGAGGCCACGATCAGTTCGGACGCTTCGCGGGTCCGAATCCTGACCGTGCCGACAAACGAGGAGCTGATCGTCGCGCGGCAGACGAAGGCGGTTTTGGAGAAGCGCCCTCGTGCGTGAGATAGGACGACGGGTGCCCTACCGCTGAAGCGATGGGGCGTCCGTGGGTTCTGGAAGGACGAATGCTGAAACACGGGGCGTCCCGCCCGTGAGCTTACGGGCGAGATGTTCATGCCACATGGGAGAAGATGACAATGGCACAGCAGGCAATCGGGTTGATTGAAACGCGTGGGATGGTGGCGCTCGTGGAGGCCACCGATGCGGCGCTCAAGGCCGCCAACGTGAAGTTCAAGCGGTGGGAGCGGGTCGGCAGCGGTCTGGTCACCGTCGTGGTCGAGGGGGACGTGGCCGCGGTGAAGGCCGCCACGGACGCCGGGTCCGCCGCCGGGGCTCGGGTCGGCGAGGTGGTCAGCGTGGATGTGATTCCCCGACCGCACGGCGAACTGGAGAAGATGCACCCAATGGCGAAATAGCGATTGTCCGCGGTTCCCACAGGACGGATGAGGAAGGGGGCAGGTCCCTTCCCATCCGAGAGCGGCGCGGCCTATGGATGTCGGAGAGACGTGGGAGGAGGGAGGGCCAAGGCGGGAAATGGGACCTGTCCCCTTTCTCGCGGAGGCAAGCGACCATGCTCATCGGACGAGTCAAAGGCAACGTCGTCGCCACGCAGAAGGTCTCGCGGGTCGGCGGGCAGAAGCTGCTGGTCGTCGAACCGTACTCCGTCGATCTGAGCGCCAAGCCGCCTTCGCTCAAGCCGGGTGGACGGGTGCTGGTGGCCGTCGATACGGTCGGTGCGGGCGACGACGAATGTGTCCTGGTGACCCAGGGCAGCAGTGCCCGGTTGACGGATTTTACCGGTGACATGCCCGTCGATGCCGTCATCGTGGGCATCATCGACCGCGTGACCGTCGAGGGCGAGACGATCTACAAGGACCGGGACCAGACGTAAGCGTGCGGGGCGCCTGCCGCGCCCGTGTCCTCGGATGGGTCCTCTCGGTACGCACGGCGTTTCCGAGAGGACATGATCGAGAGGCTTAGCCATGACGCAGGCAACGATCAACGAGAACCTGATCCGTGACGTGGTTCAAGAGGTGCTGACCCAGTTGCGCGGTGGCGCGGCTGGGACGGGTCCAGCCTCCAGGGCACCCGTTGCGATGGGGACAGTCCCGTCACCGACACCGCCGGCACCCGGGGGGCATCGATGGGGGATCTTCGAGAATGTGAACGAGGCGGTGGCGGCCGCCAAGACCGCCCAGGCCGAGCTGGCGGAGCGGACCATTGCGACCCGCGCCGAGATCGTCCAGATCATCCGCGACGTGGTCCTGTCCCGCATTGAGGAGCTGGGCAAGATGGAGCTGGATGAGACGAAGATCGGGCGACTCGATCACAAGTACGACAAGCTCAAGCTCATCGCCCAGAATGTCAGCGGCACGGAGTTCCTCAAGAGCGAGGCGTACAGTGGTGATCAAGGCCTGACCGTCGTCGAGTACGCCCCGTATGGTGTGATCGGGGCGGTGACGCCCGTGACCCACGTGGTTCCGACCATCTGCTGCAACGCGCTTCAGATGATCGCCGCCGGTAATTCCGTGGTGATCAACCCGCATCCGGGCGGGATTCGCACCGCCGTCTACGTCACGCGCCTGTGGAACCAGGCCATCTACGAGAAGGTCGGCATCGACAACCTGATCTGCCTCATGGAGAAGCCGACGCTGGAGACGGCCAACGCCATCTTCAGCCACCCGGACATCCGGATGTTGTGCGTGACGGGTGGGGCGGCGGTGGCGCGGGCGGCGATGGCCAGCAAGAAGAAGGCGGTCGTCGCCGGTCCGGGCAACCCCCCCGTGGTGGTGGATGAGACGGCCGACATCGACCGGGCGGCGGAAAAGATCATCAAGGGTGCCGCCTACGACAACAACCTGCTGTGCGTCGCGGAAAAGCAGGTCTTCGCCGTGTGCGGCATCTTCGACAGGCTGATGGATGCGATGGCTCGGCACGGGGGGTATCGGCTCACGCGGGAGCAGATGGACGCGTTGGGGCGAAAGGCGTTCGTCAACGAGGAGGGTCCCCAGGGAGCACACCTGGTTCTGAACCGCGACCTGGTCGGGCGGGACCCGCAGGTGTTGGGAGCGGCCATCGGGTTGACCATCCCGGCGGGAACCCAGTTGCTCTACGGGGAAACCGACGCCGGGCACGTGTTCGTCCAGCACGAGCAGATGATGCCCGTGGTGCCGTTCGTCCGATGCCGCGACGTGGACGAGGCGATCCAACTGGCCAAGGAGTCGGAGCACGGTTTCGGACACACCGCGATCATGCACAGCATGAACGTGGCCAACCTGACCAAGATGGGGCGCGTGATGAACACGACGCTGTACTTCAAGAACGGCGCGACGAATGAGGGCGAAGGGTTCATCAGCTACAGCATCGCTACGCCGACGGGTGAAGGACCGACGAGCCCGCTGACCTTCACCCGCGTGCGGCGATGCATCATGATCGGGAATTTGCGGATTGTCTGAGGCGGGGGATGGGTGCCACGGGCTGCGGTTGTTTGCCGCCGGTGCGAGAGCAGATGCACGGTACCGCCCGCCGACTGCCAACGGACGCCGCCAGTGGCACCACGAGGGTGACGCGTGTATCTGGCCAGGGTGATCGGCAACGCGATTTCGACGATCAAACACCGCTCGCTGGTGGGCTGGCGGCTGCTGGTCGTGGCGCCGATCTGCGCGGATCGTGATGATCCCTTGCTCGCCATCGACTCGCTGGGGGCGGGCGCGGGCAACGTCGTGGTGATCAGCAACGACGGCAAGGGGGCGCGGGAGCTGGTCGGGGACGAACAGTCGCCCGCGCGATGGACGATCCTGGGGATCGTTGACGACGAATCGCAAACGAGGTTGTAGCCATGCCCCGCGAAGTGATCACCGCCGGAATGCTGGAACGGTGGGCACAGGCCGGACAGCCGATCGTGATCCCCGTGGGTGCCCTGATCACGCCGGCGGCGCAGGACTGGCTGCGGCACACAAACCTGCCCGTCACTCGGCAGGCGGAGGCGGAGGGGGCCGCCGCGTCCCGCTACGCCTTGGCGGCGGAGTTCGACCAGCCGATGATCCGCTCGACCGCGGCGGCGATCGAGGACGCGGCCGGGCCGTATCGCCGGTTCGAGATGTCCTCCGGGGGCGGAAAAGATTCGTTGGTGGCGGCGGTGGAGCTCTGTGCGGCCGTGGCCACGGGGCAAGTCGAGCGGGGGATCGTGCTGAGCAACCACCCCGACGCGATTTGTGTTCTGGCCAACAAGCTTCCCGGCGTCCGGGCGATGGTGGGCGCGAACTGGCAACAGGTCGAATCGGCCTGCCGGACGGTGGGGATCAACGTGTTGATCCTCCAACCGGTCGGGCAATCGTACCATGAGGTCAAGCAGACGGCCGGGCGGTTTTTGCGGTGTGAGCGGCGAATGCTCCCCGTGCTGGAGCAGGCCATCGCCGCCGCGGAAAGGAAGCGACTCGGTGCGGATCGGTAGGGTCATCGGGCAGGTAACGCTCAATCGGTGCTACCCCACGATGCGGGGCAGCCGTCTGTTGATCGTCAAGCCGCACACGATGGAGGTCGTCCGCGACGGGGCGGATGAACCGCTCGAGACGATCGTCGTTTGGGACGAACTCAGCGCCACGGACGACGACCGCGTCGGGTTCAGCGAGGGACGCGAAGGGGCGATGCCGTTCCACCCGGACAAGGTGCCGGTGGATGCGTACCTGGCGTGCATTCTCGACCGCATGAACGTGGTCGATGTAAGGAGCAAGCGACCTCGGAGGTAGGGTGCAGGGTATAGGGCGTCGGGCATAGGGTCTTCTCATCCATGTCGCACGCGTTGTTCCCTATGCCCTATACCCCAAGCCCTCCATGCGACAGTGAGGGAGCGAAACATGGTCAACGAATACCAGATCAAGCAGGAGATCTGTGAGATTGGACGGCGGATCTACCTGAAAGGCTTCGCCGCCGCCAACGACGGCAACATCACCGTTCGGCTCAACGAGCGGGAGGTCCTGTGCACGCCCACGATGGTCAGCAAGGGGTTCCTCAAGCCCGAGGACATCTGCAAGGTGGACATGCAGGGTCACCAGGTTGAGGGGCGCAGGAAGCGAACGAGCGAGATCCTCCTGCACCTCGAATTGTTCAAGGACGACCCCACGATGAACGCCGTCGTGCACTGCCACCCACCGTATGCCACGGCGTTCAGCATTGCCGGGGAGGAGATCCCAACGTGTGTCCTACCGGAGGTGGAGATCTTCCTCGGCGTTGTTCCAACGGCGGTCTACGAAAACCCAGGCACCCAAACGTTTGCCGAGACGATCCGCCCCTTCGTCAAGAAGGCCAACACGGTCGTCTTGAAGAACCACGGGACGATCAGTTGGGGCAAGAGCCTCGAGGAGGCGTACTTCCGAACGGAGATCCTCGACGCCTATTGCCGCATGCTCTACATCGCCAAGGGGCTGGGACGAGTGGAACGGATCGGCGAGGAGCACGTCAGGGGGTTGCTCGAGCTGAAGGAGAAGCTGGGCTACACCGGCGACCCGCGCCGGATGGAAAACGCCGATTTGTGCATCAACACGGAGTTCGGGCGCGGCTTCCGGGAAATGGGGGCGTGTGTCCCGTGCCAGCCGCGGACGGTGGTGACCGGGACGACGCCGCAACCGCCGGAACCCACGCCCGCGAGCCGCGTGGTGGACGGTCCGATGCCGGACCTCGAGGCGTTGGTCAAGACGATCACCGACGAGGTGATGGCGGCGTTGACGTAGGGGGTGGAGTTCGGGGTAGACGCTCCGGGATGGAAGGCCTGGGGTGGGTCGAGACGGAGGCGCACACGTGCAGAAATCGATGGACATCAAGTTGGCCAAGATCAAGGCGGACCCGACCTGCCGGGAATTCATCATTGCCGACGCGAAGGATCCGGACATGGCCTACGGCGTTGCCGCGCCCGGCCGGTCACCCGAGCACTACTCGGGCGAGGGCAAGTTCCGCAGTCTGGCGGAGTTTCGCCAGTGCATCCGCGAGGTCGTTCAGCAGGGTCTGGTCGACATCATGCTGATGTCCGCCCATACGAACGCCATCCTGACCATCGAGGAACGGTTGTTCGACAATACCCACGTGACCCCGGCGGCCCGCTGCAACGACACGACCGACATCCACTTCGTCCGCGGGGGGGCGTATGGAAGGCAGGCGTCGGTTCCGCTTCGGACGGCCACGCTGGATCACATTCAATGTGGTCACCTGGATTGCGCGGCGTCCGAACGGACACTCGGCGCGGACCTCGGCCTGTACAGCATTACCTTCAACAACGACGCCGAGCTGGATCGTCGAACGCTCGAGGCCTACCGCGAGTTCCGGTTGGAAGCCGAGCGAAAGAACTTCCGCCATTTCCTGGAAGTCTTCGACCCGAACGCGCCGGTCCATCCGATCGATCCGGACAAGATCGGGGCCTTTGTGAACGACAACATCGTCCGCGCGCTGGCTGGCGTGCCCGACAAAGCCCGACCGCTGTTCCTCAAGATGGTCTACCACGGTCCCAAGTTCACCGAGGAACTCGTGCACTACGACCCCCGGCTGGTGGTGGGTATCCTCGGCGGGGCCAGCGGGACCACCTACGACGCTTTCAAACTGCTGGCCGAGGCGCAAAAGTACGGGGCGAAGGTCGCCCTCTTCGGTCGTAAGATCAACAACGCGGAGAACCAGTTGGCGTTCATCCAGATGCTGCGCCGCATTGTCGACGGGCAGATCGGTCCCGAGGAAGCGGTGGCCGCGTATCACGGTGTCCTCCAGGGTCTGGGCATCAAACCCTACCGGTCGCTCAGGGATGACATGCAGCTCACCAACCCCGTGATGAGCTACGCCGCGCCGGCGTCGATGCCGACGAAGGTCCGTATGACCTTGGGACCGGCCCGCACGGTGCCGAAACCGACCGACCAGCCGAAGGTCAGAACGCCGTCGACGGCCGCCCATCCGCCGTCAACCCAAGGTGGTCCGGACTTCGCCAAGATGACCAAGGAAGAACGCCTGGCGTACCACCGCAAGCGCCTGGCGGGCACCCTGGGATAAGGCGGCTCGGTGGGTGGCGCATTCCAGGACGTGTGACCGTCGGGTGGGATCGCGTCGGGTGGTGCATGCCCAATCAGATGCACACGGCGAAACTCATTGTTTTCGACCTGGATGACACGCTCTATTCCGAATGGCAGCACGCCCTGAGCGGGTACAGGGCGGTGGCCGAGGCGCTGGGTGATGAGTTGAAGGCGCCCTTCGATTTAGTCGAACGGATGGTGTCTCACTACCAAAGGGGCGATCGCGAGCACGTCTTCGACGCCGTATTGGCGGACCTGGGCCGAACGGACGCTGCCGCGCTGGTGCCTCGAATGGTCGCGATCTACCGCACGCACCGCCCGGTCCTCCGATTGTTCCCCGATGCGGATGCCGCGTTGCACCGGTTGCGAGCAGACTACCGGTTGGCCATCCTGACCGACGGACCGATCGAGAAACAGAAAACCAAAATCGACGCCCTCGGGCTCGCGGACCGGGTCGATCACATCGTCCTGACCGAGCGATGGGGACGGGCGTATTGGAAACCCCACGAACGAGGATACCGGTGGCTCGAAGAGGTCACCGGCCTGTCCGGCCGGGCCTGCGTCTGTGTCGCCAACGACGTGTCGAAAGACTTCGTTGCGCCGAACCGATTGGGCTGGCAGACGATTCTTGTCGATCGCCCGGAAAACCTGATGAAACATGCCGTGCCGCCTGCCGGTGGAAAACCGCAACGGGTGATTCGAACACTGGAGGAGCTCGAGTCCGTTCTGGAATAGGGTTCCTACCGGCCGGATCACTTCTTCGGGCAAGCGGTTCGCCGCCTCCGCCCCCCTTCGCGTCTCCCTTCGGACGAGTGCACGGGACGACGGCGTCGATGGGAGCGGCGAAAGCCGGGCCGAAGTCCCCCACCTCAAGACCTTCTCGAAGGTACCTGTCGAGTTCCCGGCGCGGTATGATGGGGCCGGCGCGGTGCGGTGGGTCGTCGAACGCCGCCTTTGCATGGGTGGAGGTATCGGTTTCCCCAGGGGCTTTCCGATCGGATGGTACAACGCGTTCGTCAGTTTCTGCCTCACTTTCGTCGGGGGCTGGATTTCGTCTGGCCTCACCGGCGGTACATCGCGCTGGCCTGTCTGTCGGTTGTCGGAATCACCGTTTTCTACACGGTGAGCCTTACGTCGGTCCTGCCGTTTCTGAAGATCATGTTCGCGCGGTACGAAACGGTGGCCGACTGGGTCTACCGCACGCACACCGAACGGCGGT
>Ga0129299_1003267_pt1 | contig 10613 bp, 4 predicted proteins | sample ConPoolayeCmetaG_FD_94477 | JGI IMG/M metagenome (GOLD analysis project Ga0129299, IMG submission 94477) | Hot spring microbial mat communities from California, USA to study Microbial Dark Matter (Phase II) - Cone Pool mat layer C metaG ... | reverse complement strand
TTGCCGGCATCGAAGAGACGCCCATTGGCATCGACGCCGAGAATGTCCGGAATGGCATTGGTCGGGTCGACGATCGGGTCGGCGGCGTTTCCCGTCAGCTCGTGCAGCCGCGTGCCCGCCGGAAAGGCGGTGGCCACGTTCCGCGTATCGACGCCGGCGTCCTCGCGATCGTTCAGGGCCACCAGCAGGTTGTCCGGCCCGTTGGGCGTGCGGCGGGTGAAAACCAGTACGTCGTCCATGGACTGGTTAACCGGATCGGTTCCGTTGATCGGCATGAGCCAACCGCGGGCGTAGCCGTGGCGAATCTGCACCAGCTTGGTGATGAGGCTGCCGCCAAGGCCCAGGGCGTCGTCGCGGCCGTTGGAGCGGGGAAAATTGCTGGGCCGCGAGCCGAACTCGTGGGCGTTGTGGTACACGATCGGCAGGCCCGTCCGCATCAGGACATAGGCGTGCGCCACGGAGTCGTTCTCGCCGTCGCCGATGGCGTTGTCGTGACTATTCACATGATGGACGCCGATCGTTCCGTTCTGGTAGCCGTCGTCCCGCAGGTCGAAGCTGGCGTTGAGGACGTTGGCCCAACTGCCCAGACCATTGGCGGAGACCAGATCTCGCAAAGCGCCGGCCTCGTTCAGGTCCAAAGCGTCGCGGTTGCCGAACTCCCAACCCTGGGCGGGCCAGCCCTGTCCGGGGTTGCCGTACGGGCCGGCGGGCTTGCGGACCCAGTTCTGGGCGAAGGCGCCGCCGCCTTCGACCACCTCGACGAAAGAGTACGGCGTCACGTAGCTGCCGTCGAAGGCCCGGCGGCGAAGGTGGACGCAGGTGTCCCAGTAGGTGTCCCAGAACCACGTGGGAATGTGCTTGGCAGCGTCGAGGCGAAAACCGTCGATGCCGTACTCCTCCAGCATCCACCGCGTCGAGCGCAATAGCAGCCCCGTGGCGTTTTCAATGACCGGATCCCCTTGCAGAGGCTGGGTTTTATTGAATGGATACAGGGTGTAGTTGGTCGCGCCGGGATTCCGGCTGGTGCCGGGGTTGGTGCCGGTCTGCGGGGTCAAGGCCGTGTCCGGATAGTACCGAGCATTGTTGGCGTCGGGGCGATTGTAGATCGTTCCGGCGGGGATGTTGTTGGGGTCGCCCGCCGCGACGGGATGCCGGATGTAATTGTGCGTCTTCTCCTGGGCGATGTCGATCAGCCCGACCAGCCGACCTTCATACAGGTTGTAGCACGGGTCGGAAGGATTGGTCGATTGCGGGCATCCAAAGGCGTACGCGTGGAAGTCACCGTAGGTATCCACACCGGGGATCTGAAGAACAAAGCCCGGGTAGCCGCCTTGGGCAATGAAGCCGGGCGTATTGTGATCCATCGAACCATTGTGGTTCATGATCCAGTCGACGTAGACCTCCATGTTGGCGGCATGAAACGCGGCCACCATGCGTCGGAAGCCTTGCTCCGTCCCGTACATCGTGGGGGCCGAGGCACTGCCCAGGTCGAACCGATCGAAGAGGTCATAGCCGATGCTGCTCGTGCCGGCCTGGCCTTTGGTCGGAGGAGGAAGCCAGACGGACCCGTAGCCCGCCATGAACACGTCGGGCATGCGATAGGAAATGGTGTCCCACCGGGCCTCGAAGTACTGGATGACCGGGCGGTCCGGCGGGGTCTGAGCCGGGGAGACCCCCGACGCGGCCCAGAACACGGTCAACAGGACGAGCAACATCAGTTCTTTTTTCACGCAGCACCTCGCACGGAATTGGTTCGGTGTCGAGCGTGCCGCCCGACCGGTGGTCAGCCGGCCGGGCGGCCGGTGTTTTCACTTGTCGAAGGCGTGCCGGCCGTTACGGGCAGGGGCCTTCCGCCAACAGACGGTCAACGAATAGTTGAATATCGCTACCGTTGACCAAGCCGTCGGCATTCATGTCGGACAGGAACCGCGACCGGGCATCGGTGACGTTGCCGAGCAGCACCTGCACAAACCGGGCCAGGTCGTCGAGGTTGATGCAGCAGTCAGGGTCGTCAAAGACGTCGCCCAGCCGCAGGAGCTTCACGGCGGCGAACTGGTCGCCGTCAAAGGCCGGATCGCCGCCCACCTGCGGATCGAGGCTGCCGAAGTTGTACTTGGCCGCGCCGGGTTCATTGGCCAGGTTGTAGTTGGTGTCCGGGGCGAAGCTCGGCAGGGCCTGGTTGGAAAGGTACTCGCCGCCCGTTCCGGCCTGAACGACCCAGACCTTCAGCGTCGTGCAGCGGCCTACCGCGGTGATGCCCAGCTCGGAGAGGGCGATGCGGGCTTCGAGGCCGGTGGTGGCGGTGCTGGGGACGCCCGGCGCGCCGGCCTGGCCGATGCCCACCACGCCGGCGTTGTTGGTGTTGTTGAAGGCAAACAGGTTGTTGGCGGGATTGGTGCCGCCGCTGAGGACACCGCTGCCGCCGTTAACCGCCGAAGCGCCGAGGTAGGTCGCCGTATTGGTAGCCAGTTCAAAGCGATCGACGTACAGGGTGCCCTGCCAGTTGTTCATCACGTACGCGTGGTCGGGGGCGAAGCCCGCATCGAAGGTGCGGCCTTGCCACCCGGTGAGGGAACCGCCGTTATTGTCGAGCACATTCTCGCCGCCGGCCGGGTCGCTGTCGATCCAGATGATGAGCTTGTTGCCGTTGCGCTCCAGGTTGCCGGTGTAAGCGAGGTGGAGGTACTGCTCATCGGTGCGAACGAACAACTCGTCCAACTCCGAACCGTTGATGGTGTAATTCAGAGTGCCCGGCACGGCGTCGCCGAAGCAGGTGTGGATCTGCTGGACGGCGATCAAGGAACCGGCCGGCCACTGGGCCGGTATGTCGGACCCGTCAAAGCCGGTGGGGGTGCCGACGTAGTTCAGCAGACTGATGGTCGCCAACTGGAGATCCTGCAAGCCGTAGGTTTCGGTCTCCGGGTCATAGTAGTCCGCGTCGAAGTTCGGGGTGAAGCCGAGGCAGTCCGGGGCGGGCGGATCGTCCGACGTGGACAGCGGCGGCAGGATCTGATTGCTGACCGTGCCGTCCGAAGCCATCAGGATGACCATCATCTTGACGGTGGTTCCGATGCCATAGTAGCTTCGTGACAGCCGCAGGCGAAGGCCCTTCTGGGCGCCCGCCGCCAGGGCCTGTTGCTGGGCGCCGTCCTTGGTTTCGTCGGCGTCGACGCCCACGACGTTGGTCGTGTCCATCCAAGCCGAAAGATATCGGCCGTTGTAGGGATCCAGGCTGGTCAAGTCGTCGTAGTAAGGATCCTCCGTGTTCTGCGGCAGATACCAGGAGTTCACATACGTCGTCTCCGCGAAGCGATTCACCACCACGGCGGTGTCCGGAGTGAAGCCCGGCTCCAGGATCGTGCCGTCCAAACCCAGGAGTGCCTGATAGCCACCGCCATACCCCGGCAGCCCGGCCGTCAGCAGCACGTTCGGCGTCGGAGTAGGGACATCTGCTTCGAATTGCAGCAGGAAAACGATACTCTGGCTGCTGCCGAGTTTGTTGGGCAGATTGCCCGTGACGCCGATCCACAGGTCCGTGGCGTCGGCGGAGACATAAAGGGCATCCAGCTCGTTGCCGACCAAAATACCCTGCTCCGAGATGTTGAGGTGGTTGCCGAAACCGGTGGCGTTGACCTGCGAGGCGACCAGAAAGCCGCCGTAGGTCGAGGGAATGTTTTCGCCGGTCACGTCGGCGAGGGCCGGCCCGGCGCCCAGAGCGGCGAACGCCGCAACCGCGGCCAGCATGGATACACGACTGATTGCTCTCATCTCATTACCTCCATCGTTAGGTGAGTCCGGATACTGGGGCCTCCGCCGCGGCGGTCCGGTGCCGGGCTGTTGAGAACCCCGCAAAAAACTTCACGACTTCCAAGCCGGATCGGGCACGACCAAAGAAGAGACGCTTTTCGCCCCACCGTGAAGAAACCGGCTGCCGTGCGGCAGCGGCACGACTTTGCGGAAACACCGCCTCGGGCTGGGGAACGGTCGATGGGGTCCACGACAGCTTCTTCTGGTCCCTCCCCTATGGCCGAGCTGCATCCGCCTGCTCGCCTCCGGCGACGAACTCGGCTGTTATCACATTTTAGGGCCGGAGACGGAAGAAACCGCCTTCGGCAATCGTCACCACTCGAGGTTGAAGGGAATATCAGACCTCGGGCTGAACCAATTAGTCGATCGTCTGCACCTCCGCACTCCGGCTGTTGCCGGGCGTCCCCGGATAGCGGGGCTTGGCCAGCACCGCCGGACCCCAGAGCTTCCAGGCCAGTTCCTGCAAGGAGTTGAAATCGCCACCCCTGGAACCGACCCATTCCACATGGTTGTCGGTGAACAGGGCGTTGATCCCGCGGCGGCCGTGGTTGTCCTCGTCCGTCAGGCCGGTCAGCGAATTGGTGGCGTTATCCTGCTGGTTGCTCTCGTCGCCGAGCATGAAATACGGCGTTTTTTCGTCGTTTCTCCACAACGCGACGTACATGTAGCTGTAGGATTTCTCCTTGGCCGCGGAGCTGGCGTCCATCTCGACGAAAGACTTGGCCTCGCGAACCGGCAACTGCGGCACGGGCGGGTTCCCGGGGGCGTTGTAGATGTTGCCGGTGACGTCGCTCGGGCAGATCAGGATCCTGGGGGCCGGCAGGTACTTCGGCAATGATGCCTCGTTGTGGGTATGGTCCCGCTCCACGATATCCCGAATCATGCCCGCGAACTGAAGCCCCCAGCCGACAGTGGTCGGGTTGCGGGTGCCGAGATGCTGGACCTGGGCCAGCTCATGCACGGGGGCGTCGGGTTCGCCAAACTTGCCTTTCGCCGGATACCATCCGTCATAGTCTTCCGCGTACTGCCAGAAAGCGGCACCGATCTCCCGCAAATTCGTGCTGCAAACGGTGCGACGGCCGATCTCTCGGGCTCTTGACAGGGCGGGCAGGATGATGGAAATCAGCAAGCCGATGATGGCGATGACGACGAGCAACTCGATCAGGGTGAACGCTTGTCGAGGCGATCGTCGCATCATCTGTCCCTCCCCCGGTCCGGCTCGGCGACCGCAATATGATGGGGTGGGCGAGAGAACCATTTGCTTTTTTCCGAGAGGCAGATTATGCTTTGGTAAAACCTTTTACTAAATGGAGTATAACCGTTTCTTCACGCGAAGCAAGTCAAACCCCAATGTTTTTTTGCGGTGAGCCGCCAGAGGCCATCACGTTCGGCTTGAGGTAGCTATTAATTTTATTGAGGGTCGCAATATCATTTATAGACCGCGGCATCAGTTGTCCGATCTGATCCGCCGCGAGCGGCAGGAACACGCCCCGTGGCCAAACGCAAGACCATTAGTATCAAGGACGTAGCCAGAGAGAGCGGAGCGTCGTTGACGACCGTTTCCCTCGTGCTCAACCGCCGCGCCCGCCGGATCAGCCCCGAGACCCGCCAGCGGGTGATGGAAACCGCCAATCGCCTTGGGTATCGCCCCAGCCGACTGGCCCAAGGTCTCCAGGCGCAGCGAGCGGGCGTTCTGGCCATTCTGGTTCCACAGATACGCCGGGCCTTCGCCGACGCCTACTTCGGCGAGTTGATCAGCGCCATTCACGAACATGCCGGCGAGGCGGAGTGGAAGATCCTGCTGGAGGTCGCTTATCCCCGCTTCATCGAGACGCGCCAGCATCTGGAGCTGTTCGACCGCCATTTCGTCGATGGCTTGCTTTGTCTCGGCGTCACCAGCCGCGACGAATACCTCCGTGACTTTGCCAGGATCGGCACGGATTCGGCTCGCCCCGTCGTCGTGGTTAACAACTATCTTCCCGGCGTCACCTTGAATCACGTGCGTTGCGACTATCACCAGGCGGGACGGCTGGCCGCGGAATACCTGATCGGACTCGGACACCGCCGAATTGGACTCATCCACGGAGCCTCGGAGGTGCAGACGAGCTGGGATCTGCGGCGGGGCTTTGAGGAGAGCCTGGCCGAGGCCGGGATTGACCTGCCGGCCTCACGCGTCGAGGACGGGTTATACACGGAGGAAGGCGGAGCGGCGGCGGTGGCGGCGCTATTGCGCAGAGAGCCTGCCTTGACGGCCGTCATGACCGGCAACGACAAGATGGCGGTCGGGGCGATCAGTGCCCTCAAGGAATCCGGCCGGTCAGTGCCGGACGACATCAGCGTGGTCGGCTGCGACGACATGCATCAGGCCGCCTATTGCGACCCGCCGCTGACCACCGTCCACACGCCGATCTACGAGGTCGGCCGAAGGGCGTGCGAGTCGCTGCTGGAGTTGATCGAAGGGCGGCAGCAATCGGTCGAAGAAACCTTACCGGTGTATCTGACGGTTCGCCGGTCAGCGGCCCCGCCGCGGGCCACGTCGTGAACGAGCACCGCCGGTCCCCGGTCCGGCAGGCTTGGCCAGAAACCAAAATGAGACGCTGACAGAGCCAGTATCAGCGGGAAAGGTGGAGCGATGCATCACTTCCTGAGGCCGTTAAGGTGGGCCGGTCTGTCGTTGCTGCTGATCACCTGGGTGGCCGCCGTTGTGATGGCGAATCCACCCGGGGCCGACCGCATTTCTCTCGCCGGCACCTTCAACAACTGGGCCACCAACGACGAGGCTTATCGCCTCCGCGAAGTGAACGGCCGCTGGGAGCTGGTCCGCTTCTGGCCGGGCGGTTCGTATGAGTTCAAGTTTGTCTTCAACGGATCGTGGGACCGCCATCTGGGCGACGCCGGCGGCGACAAGTTGGCCCAGCCGGGTTCCAACGTGCCCTTGCGGATCCCGCAGAGTGGCGAGTACGCCCTGTGGCTCGATCTCCAGGCTGCCCGATGGGGTCTGGAGCCGAGGCCCGCGACGCGGGTTCACGCGGTCATCCGCCTGTTTGATCGCCACACGGGCCGAGTCGTTCTGGATGCCACCGCCAGTCTGCACCGCCCGGATCAGCCGTTGAAGACCTACCGCTGGGAGGTGCTGGCCGGGCCGAAAGGTACGGGAGAGGAGCCAGGCTGCCGCCTGGAGGCCGCCGATCGCCGGCAGGCCATTCTGGAGGTGCTGCGGCCGGGAACGTACCAACTGCAACTGACCGTGTCCGACGGCGAGATGTCGGACCGAGCCACAGTGGCCGCGGAGCTTGCTCCGGGCTGGGAATTACTGGTCGCCGCGTCGGAAGAGGCCCTTTCGTCCGCCAAAGGCGAGGCCATGCTGCCGCTGGACGGCGAACGCTACGCGGCGGTGATTCGCGGCCGACCCGGGGAGGAGCGAACCCTGGCGGTGCGGCCCACCGGCTCTCCGTCGGCAAGAGGCCCCGCTACTGCGACTGCCCAGGTGCGGCTATCGCTGCCGGCGGAGAAATCCTTGGTGGTCTTTGACGCCCCCCGGGCCTCGCTCTCCCTCCGCAGCGGCGGCTGGCACGAGTTCGTCTATGTTCCGGAGGAGGATGTCCGCCTGCCGAAGGGCACCGCCGTCGATCGCGTGCATCTGGCCGGCACCTTCAACGAGTGGTCGGCCGACCACACGCCCCTGTTCGCCACCGAGGGGGGCAAGCGATTCCGCAGAATCCTGCTCCTGCCCGATGCCGTGCATCACTACAAGTTCGTGGTGAATGGACAGCACTGGCTGGAGGATGCCCACGCCGACCCGCGGCTGCGCGAGAGCGATGATCGAGGCGGCTTCAACAGCGGACTGCTGATCGGCGACGATGCCCGCGAACTGGGACCGCCGAAGCCGGACCATGTGGTCGGTCGGGCATTGCGTCACGACCCCGGCCTGGAGGCGTACTTCCAGCCGGTGGGTCAGGAAGCGGCGAAGATCGTGGTTCGCACCCTGGCGGACGACGCCACCGCGGTGTTTTTCTGCCCGGTGGACGACCGCGGGCAAGTCTCGGGCAAGGGCCGCGTGAGCCTGCGCCGCAGCGAGCCACGGCATGGATTTGAGTTTTGGACGGCGCAGATCATGGCCGAAAAGCCGGGTCTGCGCTACGTTTTCGAGGTTCAGGACGGCGAGTATGAGGTCTTCCTGGGCGCCGAGGGTGTCGGCGGGGAAGAGGAAGCGGCTCGCCGGCCGTTCGAAGGTCACTGCCGCATGTCATTCGAGACTCCCGAGTGGGCCAAACACGCCGTGTGGTATCAGATCTTTCCGGAGCGGTTCCGCAACGGAGAGCCGGCCAACGATCCGCCGCGAACGGTGCCGTGGCGACACGAGTGGTTCAAACCGTACCGGGGAACGAGCGGCCCGACATCCCGCTCGGACGCGGAAAAGACGGATGCGGCCCGCGGCGGGGCGTTCGTTGAGGAAGGGACGTTTTATCAGTTCATCTACGACCGCCGGTACGGCGGGGATATCCAGGGGATTCAGGAGAAGCTGCCCTATCTTCGCCAACTGGGCGTCACCGCGTTATACCTGAATCCGGTGTTTCTGGCGGAGTCGCTGCACAAGTACGACGCGTCGGACTATCGCCACATCGACGACTTCTTCGGCGTCAAGGACAGTCTGAAGCAGATCACCGGCGAGACGGAAGACCCGGCCACGTGGCAGTGGTCGGCGACGGACAAGCTGTTCCTGGCCTTCCTGGAGGAGGCCCACCGGCAGGGGTTCAAGGTCATCATCGACGGGGTGTTCAATCATACGGGGCGGGAATTCTGGGCCTTTCAGGACATCCTGAAGAACAAGGAGAAATCCCCGTACGTGGACTGGTTCGATATCGTCAGCTTCGAGCCGTTCCACTACAAGGGCTGGGACCGTGACGACGGCGCCTTGCCGCGGCTCAAGCATGATGACCGTCTGGGCCTGTCCGAGCCGGTTCGGCGACATCTGTTCGCGGTCACGCGGCGATGGATGGACCCGAACGGCGACGGCGATCCCTCGGACGGCATCGACGGCTGGCGCCTGGACGTGGCCAGTGATATCAACGAGCATTTCTGGCGCGACTGGCGGAAGCTGGTGAAGTCGATCAACCCCGACGCCTACATTGTCGCTGAGCTGTGGGAAAAGTCCGTGGAGTGGCTCCGCGGCGACACCTTCGACGCGGTGATGAATTACCCGGTCGCCCGGGCCTGCCAGCGTTTCTTCGTCAACGACAAGAAGGCGATCACGCCCGCAGAGTTCGGCCGGCAGCTCTCGGAGGTGCTCGGCTGGTATCCTCCTCAGGTCAACTACGTCCAACAGAATCTCCTGGACAGCCACGACACCGACCGCGTGGCCTCCATGTTCATGAACCCGGACCTGGAGTACGACAAGGCCAACCGCTTGCAGGACAACGGGCCGAATTACAACCCCAATAAGCCCACGCCGGAGTGTTACCACCGGCTGAAGGCGATGGTCACCGCGCAGATGATGTTCCTGGGCGCGCCCATGGTCTACTATGGCGGCGAAGTCGGCATGTACGGGGCCGACGACCCGTCCTGCCGCAAGCCGATGCTGTGGCCCGACCTGCTCCCCTATGACGACCCCGAAGAGCGGATCGAGCAGGACGTCTTCGAGCACTATCGTCGGATGATCGCCATTCGCAACACGCTGCCCGCGGTGCGCCTCGGGGCGTTCGAGGTGCTCCAGGCCGAAGCGAGGCGGGGCCTGTTCGCTTTTGCCCGCACGCTGGGCGAGGAGGTGGTCGTCGTGGTCGTCAGCAACAGCGACCGCGGCCGCAGGGTGGACCTGCCGGTCTCCTGGCCGGAGGGAACGCGGGTGCTCCGCCTGGATGATCCGACCGCCTGCCGCGTGGTGGATCCACCGCCGGCGGACCTCAAGGCCCGCCCGACCATTCGTCCGATCGAAGGACACCAATCGCCCTGGATCGTCAAGGGCGGCCGTTTGCAGGGCGGGACGATCCCGGCTCGGGGCAGCGCCGTGTTCGCCGTGCTGAAGTAAGCGCCGCATCGCCGGCGGAGGATGGCCCTTTTTGCACCGTCTGCTCCCGCAACTTGGACGAGCTTCCCGCTTCGCCATCGGGCTGGCGGCGGCGTTGCTGGTGTGCTGGTCGTTCGGCTGGGTGGCGACCCGCGGCTGGCGGACGGCCCGCCTGAGCGAAGGCCAGGTACAGATCACCATCCTCCACTGGGGCGACAAGAACGAGGACAAGATTGTCGCGGACCTCGTGGCGGATTTCGAGAGCCTGCCCGAAAACCGCGACGTCCGCGTGGTGCGGATCAACCTGGGCCAGGCCGCGGCGGTCAACACCAAGCTGCAAACCATGTTCGCCGCCGGCGATGCTCCGGACGCTTTCTACCTGGGCTTCGAGAAGGTGCTGGACTTCGCCTCCAAGGATCTGCTCGCCGACCTGGATGAGCTGATCGCCGCCGATCGCGCCGCCGGCCGGCCCACCGTGGACCTCGACGACTTCTATCCCTCCGTGCTGAAGTGCTACCGCTTCAACCCCGAGACCCAGACCGTTGGACAAGGACGATTGATCGGGTTGCCCAAGGACTTCACCACCGTCGGTTTCTACTACAACCGCGACCTCTTTCGCCGAGCGGGCGTCCCGGAGCCTTCCCCGGCAGGCTGGACTTGGGACGAGTTTCTCGCCGCGGCGCGGACCATTGGCAGCCTGCCGGACTGCTACGGGGCCGATTTCGTGACCTGGGAGGCCATGGTGCGGCTGTATCTCTGGACCCACGGTCTGGATTTCGGCACGCCGGACTGGGCGGAGTTC
>Ga0129299_1003266_pt1 | contig 10614 bp, 6 predicted proteins | sample ConPoolayeCmetaG_FD_94477 | JGI IMG/M metagenome (GOLD analysis project Ga0129299, IMG submission 94477) | Hot spring microbial mat communities from California, USA to study Microbial Dark Matter (Phase II) - Cone Pool mat layer C metaG ... | reverse complement strand
GCTCGCTGCTTGCCAACACTTTACAGGGAGACTACCAAGTGTTTCATGGGAAGTCTTTCGCCCAAACACTTTGTGGCGATCATGCTGGCAGGCTCATGACAAGCCCAGCCTCTTAGCCAGGGCAGCCGGGGGCGGACTCAATCGACCAGATGTCGATAGGTTCCCTCAGCCAGCTTGGCTCTGACCTGAGCCAACATCTCCGGCGGCATGACCCTATAAGTATTGCCCTCTGCGGGCTGCGGAGTCCGGGTGAGTGTTCCTGCCTGGTACTGCTGGAGCGCCTCGACCATCAGCTCACCCGCCAGCGTGAGAGTCGCGCGAACCAGCTTCTCGTAGGTGTCGCCACGATGCACGGGAATGGTTCGCTGGCTGACGATGTCACCGGTATCAATGCCCGGATCGATAAAGTGGCAGGTGCAACCAACGGGGATGTCGTAATAGATTGACCACGCTACAGATGCCGATCCACGCACCTGAGGCAGCAGCCCAGGATGCGAGTTCAGCACGCCGTCCCGCGCGGTGGCGATGATGTTCGGGCGGATGATGCGCGTCCCACCCAGGACGATGAGATGAGGCCGGACTTCCTTCAACAGCGCCTCGCAATCCTCCCTGTTGTGGTGGGGTACTTCGACACGCCGGATGTCCCACCCTGCCAACATCTCAGTGAAGGTTGGTGGGATGGGTTGCCCAGCAATCCGGTCAAGGAATTTCTGCCGTTCCTCGTCGGCGACAGGGGAGTTTTCCTCTATTAGGATCGCTGGGGCATAGCCCGCCGCAAGAAGTTGCCGCAACATCTCGCGGCCATAGGGGTGCTCTTTGAGGACCAGGAAGGCATAGTGCACAGACACAACTAGCTCTCCCGATGGCGAAACAAGGCAATGTCAAGAGTGCAATATCAAGAGTCAAAGTTGCCCGCCTGTTTGGGGCGGGCAACAGATGAGGTGGAGCCGGCGGTATCGAAACCGCGTCCAAAGAGTTCGATCACCCACATCTACGAGTGTAGCCGTTCCTTTGATGTCCCCATGCGAACGCCGACCGGCGGGCTTGGGCATGGGCAAGCCGTCGCTTGTGATCTTTGACCCGATCCAACGACACGACCAGGCCGCACCAAGGTCTTTTTTATGCCCGGCACTGCTCCCGACCTCGGCTGGGTCAGGCGGACACGATCCCTCGTGGGGATCGGCTCTGGCTCAGGCTGGGTTAGGCAGCCAGGGCGAGAGCGGGTCTCTGCGCAGTGGCAGATATTGGTTTGCCCATTGTTGACGGGGGTTAGGCGCCCCGACTCGCAGTGAGGTCACATCCCTCCCTGTCGAAACCATTTCGGCCCCGTGTTTCTATTATATCACCCCTGCCCCAACCATGTCGAGATGCCCCCCTGAGGGGCAGCATAAAAAGCAAGGGTGGCTGTTTGCCACCCTGCTACGGTCACTCGACACGCTCTTTCTCACCCTCGCGCGGGCTGGGCCTGGCTAACTCAGTCAGGCCAAAAGGGAGCTGCAACTGGCGCGTCTTCTCCTCTTCTTTGCCAAAGCGGATGATCTCACCCGTGTCAGTGATCGCCTCGACGGCTATCGCCAAGCTCTGGAGTTCCTTCACCAGCACGCGGAAGCTGGCCGGGATGCCTGGCTCCTCGATGGCCTCGCCCTTCACGATGGACTCGTAGGTACGGACACGCCCCTGCACATCATCGCTCTTGACCGTCAGCATCTCCTGCAGGGTGTGCGCCGCGCCGTACGCTTCAAGCGCCCACACCTCCATCTCGCCAAAGCGCTGGCCGCCGAATTGAGCCTTGCCGCCCAGCGGCTGCTGCGTCACCAACGAGTAGGGGCCGGTCGAGCGAGCGTGGACTTTGTCCTCCACCAAATGGGATAGTTTTAACATGTGGATGATGCCCACCGTGACGGGGCGGTCAAACGGCTCGCCAGTGCGACCGTCATACAGGATGTATTTGCCGATGATCGGCATAGGCCGCCCGATCTCAAGCTGGGCCTGCTTGGCTCGTTCGCGGACCTCGGCGGGTGACCAACTGTCCTGCACCTCCATCCCGTACTTGGCCATCCACAGACGGAGGCACGCGACCACCGCCGCCTCATCCGCTGCCTGCCGCGCAGAGAGCGAGCGGGTATCATCCTCAAACACCAGCAGGCTATCCGGGTCAAAACCGCGCTCGCGCAACCATTCGCGCAATACAGCCCGCCGGGCATAGATTTCGTCGATTGCCAGCCGCTCGCGGTCATAGGCTGGCTCGGCGCCGAGCCAGGCATCGATATATAAGCGGCGGGCTGCGCGGTCGTCTTCCAGATCGTCAGGACTATAGCCTGCCTCCCTGAGCCACGCCCAGGCGTCTTCAGTGATCTGATTCCAGGCTTCATCGATCAGCCAGGCACGAGCCAGCTCCGCTTCGATCTCGCTCTCCTTGGCGCCATCGAACACGGGTGTGAGCGCCCGGAAGCCCAGACGCGCCGCTGCCCAGCCCAGATGCGTTTCGAGAATCTGCCCGATGTTCATACGGCCTGGCACACCCAGTGGGTTGAGGATGATATCCACGGGCGTCCCGTCTTCCAGGAAAGGCATATCCTCAATGGGTACGACCTTGGAGATCACGCCTTTGTTCCCATGGCGCCCAGCCATCTTGTCGCCTTCGGTGAGCTTACGACGCTGCGCAACTGAGACGCGCACCATCTGCTCGACTCCGGCGGGCAGGTCGCGGTGCTCCTCGCGGTTGAACACACGCACATCCACCACTTTGCCGCGCTCGCCGTGCGGCAGACGCAAGGAGCTATCTTTCACCTCCCGCGCCTTCTCGCCGAAGATCGCCCGCAGCAGCTTTTCCTCCGGGCTGAGTTCTTTCTCACCCTTGGGCGTGATCTTGCCCACTAGGATATCGTTCGGGCCAACCTCTGCGCCGATGCGGACGATCCCCCGCTCGTCGAGGTCCTTCAGGGCATCCTCACCGACGTTAGGGATGTCGAAGGTGATCTCTTCTGGACCGAGCTTGGTATCGCGCGCCTCGATCTCGTGCTTCTCGATGTGGATACTGGTGAACTTGTCCTCCCGCACCAGCCGCTCTGAGATCAGGATCGCGTCCTCGTAGTTGCCGCCATCCCATGAGATGAAGGCGGCCAACACATCGTGGCCGAGCGCCAGTTCACCCTCATAGGTGGATGAGCTATCGGCCACCACTTGGCCGCGCCGGACAATCTGGCCCTTGGCTACGATGGGACGCTGGTCAATGTTGGTGCTCTGGTTGGAACGCTGATATTTCCGCAGCCGGATGACGCGCTCGACTCCATCTGCCCGGCGGATGACGATCCGGTCGCCCGTAACGCTGATCACCTCACCGTCGTCGTCCGCGGTGATCACCTGCCCGGAATCGCGGGCCGCCAGCCGCTCCATCCCGGTGCTGACAATCGGCACGTCAGGATCGAGCAACGGCACGGCTTGGCGTTGCATATTCGATCCCATCAGGGCGCGGTTGGCGTCGTCATGCTCCAGGAACGGGATCAGCGCCGCGCTGATGCCCACGATCTGACGCGGGGCTACATCCACAAAGTCCACCCGTTCCACAGGCACGAAGCGGAAGCGCTGGTTTTCGCGTGCGGATACCCGCTCACGGGTGAAGTTCCCGTACTCATCAAGGCGGGCGTTGGCCTGGGCAATGGTATGGCGGTCTTCTTCATCTGCCGACAGATGCAGAATCTCGTCAGTTACAAACGGCATCACCCGGATCGACTCGACCTTCAACTTGGCGAGTCTCTTGAGCATGGCCTCATCCACATACTCCCCGGCGCTGGCGATCTTCTCATCGCCATCCATCACATCTTCACGCAGGATGCGGTTCAGCAGGCGCGGATCGGTGGGGGCCAGCGTGTTCAGGACGCGCCGGTAGGGTGTCTCGATGAAGCCATACTCGTTGACCCTGGCATAGGTCGCCAGACGACCGATCAGGCCGATGTTCGGGCCTTCCGGCGTCTCGATAGGACAGATACGCCCATAGTGACTGTGGTGCACGTCACGCACGTCGAAGCCAGCCCGCTCACGGCGCAGACCGCCAGGGCCGAGCGCAGAGAGGGTGCGCTTATGCGTCAGCTCAGCCAGCGGGTTGGTCTGATCCATAAACTGCGAAAGCTGGGACGAGCCAAAGAACTCCCGGATGGCGGTCACAATCGGGCGGATGTTGACCAACGTAACTGGCGTCAAGCTATCGCTCTCACGGATCGACATGCGCTCGCGCACCACGCGCTCAGTCCGGCGCAGGCCCACCCGTAGCTTGTTCTGGATCAATTCACCAACGGTCTTGACGCGGCGGTTGCCCAGGTGATCGATGTCATCCGGCCCGGCCAGCCCGTTGTTGATCATGATCATCCGCTCGACCAGCTTGACCACATCCAGCTTGGTGATCGTGCGGTGGGTGCGGGGGATGTCGCTATCCAGGGCCAGCCGCTGGTTCAGTTTGTAGCGCCCGACACGCTCCAGGTCGTAGCGGCGACGGTCGAAGAGCTGGCTTTCCAGATACTCACGGGCGTTATCCAGCGTCGGCGGATCGCCGGGGCGCATGCGCTTGTAGAATTCGATCAGGGCTGCCTCAGCCACCGTCTGGCCGGGTTTGAGGTCCCAGGCAGGCTCCTGTTTGATGGTGCCAGGGATATAATGATGATCTGGATCGGTATCCACATGGGCAAACAGCGACAGCAATTCGTCGTCCTCACCGGTTTTGATCGGTGAAAGAGCATCCATCCCATCAGTGGTAGCCGCCAGGGCGCGGAGCAAGATGGTCACCGGGATGGTGCGCTTGCGGTTGAACTTGATGGTCAGGTAATCGCTGCGGCGGGTCTCAAACTCCATCCAGGCGCCCCGATCCGGGATCAGTTTGGCCGCTGCTAAGGGGCGGCCTGTTACCGGGTCCTTCTCCGCATCGAAGTACACCCCCGGCGACCGGATCAACTGGCTGACTACCACACGCTCGGTCCCGTTGATGATGAAGGTACCGTTGGTGGTCATGATCGGGAAATCGCCCAGGAAGATATCGGAGACGATCACCTCGCCCGTCTCGCTGTTCACCAGCGCAACCCGCACATACATCGGGGAAGCAAAGGTCAGGTCGCGCTCCAGGCACTCGTCCTCATCGTACTTCGGGTCTTCGAACCAGTATTTCAGATCGAACTGTCGTGCCTCGTCGCTATTGCCGGGAAAGTACAGCTTCAACGCCCCGTTGAAGCTCTCAATTGGGGATATCTCGTCGAATAGTTCCTTCAGTCCTTCGTTGATGAACCAGTTGAATGACTCGATCTGAACTTCAATCAGCGTGGGAAGATCAAGAACGTCGGCGATGCGCGCGTAGGATTTGCGGGCCAGGTTACGTGCCATAAATGCTCAACTCCTCCACATAGGTCCGCCCCGCAGCCGAAACGACCCATAATGTGAGACAACGCAAAGCAAGGCCCAGCCTACGCGGACCTCTCGGTGCGTTGTCCCTTCCCTGCATGTGCTTGATGTAGCACCTCTTAAAATGCCAGCGAACCCTTATTCTATCAGAAATCCTGGCCCGAATCAAGCGTTTGGGGCTAACTTTTTGCCGGGACGCCGCGTTGAGGATAATTACTGACGGAGGGATTCCAGGGCCTGGTCAATGGCCCGCTGCAGACCGGACACAATCTGGCCGATTTGGTTCTCATTTACAACGAACGGGGGTGCAACCATCACGTGGTCGCCGCTTGTGCCATCGGCACAGCCGCCCATCGCGTAGACGATCACACCTTCCTCGAAGGCCAGGTCGAAGACTCTGCTGTTGAATCCGGCATTGGCCGGGAAGGGCTGCCGGGTGGCGCGGTCGGCCACAAACTCAATCCCCCACATCAACCCCTTACCCCGGATGTCGCCGACGTGAGGATGATCGCCAAGCGCCTCGCGCAGCCGCTGGCCCAGCACCTCGCCCATGCGGGCGGCGCGGCTGACCAGGTCGTGTTGTTCCAGATACGCCAGCGTAGCCAGCCCCGCCGCTGCCGCCACCGGCTGATGCGAGAACGTCCCGCCGTGATTGAAGTCGCCGGTTTTCTCGAGCAGGAAATCGACCAGATCGCCTCTTACGGCGGTGATGCTCAGCGGCAGGTAGCCGCCAGAGACACCCTTCCCCAGGCACATCACATCGGGGGTGACGCCCCAGTGCTCGATGCCAAACCAGCGCCCGGTGCGCCCCATCCCGGTCATGACCTCATCGTCGATCAACAGGATGCGGTACTGATCGCAGATTTCGCGGATGCGCGGCCAGTAATCGTCGGGGGGGACGACCGCGCCGAGTGTTGCCCCGGAGATCGGCTCGGCGATAAATGCGGCGACCGTCTCCGGCCCCTGTCGTTCGATCTCCTCCGCCAGCAGGTTGGCGAACCGCACACCGCAATCCGGCCCACACTCGTCGAACGGGCAACGATAGCAGTAGGGGGCCGCGATCTTGGGCATGTCCGTGAACATGGGGCTGTAGATGTCGCGCATCGACGGCTTGCCGGTGATACTCAGCGCACCGAGTGTCGCGCCGTGATACGACCCCCAACGGCTGATGATCTTCCAGCGGGAGGGTTCGCCACGCGCGATCTGGTATTGCCGGGCGAACTTCATCGCCGTCTCGGTCGCCTCTGAGCCAGAACACATATAGAACAGTCGTGCGTCCGGCATCGGCATATGCCTCGCTAGCCGGGCGGCGTGCTCTTCGAGCGTCGCGCTGGTGAACATCGAGGCATGGGCGTAGGCAACGGATGCCGCCTGTCTTCCGATGGCGTCGGCGATCTCCCGGACGCCATGTCCGACGTTCACTACGATGGGGCCGCCGGAGGCATCGATGTAGCGCCTGCCATTGGCATCCCACAGGTACACGCCTTCACCGCGCACGATGGTGGGCTTAGGGTGTTTGAACTTGCGATGGAAGACCTGCGAGTGCCTGGTAGTGATTTCCATGGATTGGCTTCATCCTGAAGTAAGAGAGAACAGGTATGCCTTCCCCTGCTGGCCGGCGCGCCGGATCGCGCCCATGCGGCTCAGGCAGTAGGTCATCTTCCCGGCAAGGTAAGTGGGATGGCCTGAAGCGCGGGCCAAGTCACGGTTGGTGAAGGGATCGGGCAGATCAGGCGGGAGCAGGGCGCGGAAGTCCTCCGGCGTGGAGAACGCTACCCGATCCACCACTTCCACCAGCCGTCGGTCAATGATGCTCCAACCCTGGCGACGCCAGCTACCCTGATCGTCATCGCGGCGGATTTCTTCCTCGCGGGTCAGCAGCACCTCCAGCGAGAAGGTCTCGCGTGCGATCAGGTCGGGGATGCTGACCAGCTCAACGAACACGTGCTCGATGCGTCCGCGCCGAGGCGATCGGCGGCGCTCGACCAGGGTCTCGCCGTCGGCAGCCAGCTTGACGATCCACCGCTCCGCCGCGATGGGGTAGACGAGCCGCAGCGGGTGAGCCTGGGTCAACCGGGCCAGCTTGCGGCGGATCGCCGCGAAGCCCGCCGTCTGGACCTCGATCAGCAGGTTACCCCGCACCAGGTCGATCACGTAGCCATCGACCTTCACCTCGCGCCGGTCGCCTGGCTGCGCGTACCAGTCCTTGAGCGCGGCGTGCAGCGACCGCTCGGCGAGCGTGCCGATGTGGGGATCGGTCATAGCTGGGCGCTATAAGTTCCTAGACCGCAGGCGTCGTTGGGCCAACCAGCCCCGTCTCGCGGGCCACCTGCCCGTAGAGATGCCCGCTCAGCAGAATGGCGAAGAACGCCATCCCCAACGAGATCGCCATGCTGATCAGCGGCCCGCAGATCGGGATGAGGCTCAACACGGCTCCGACGCAGAAGATCACCGTTCCGATCACCAATCCGACCAGAAACAGGTACAGGATTGCCAGCAGGATCGTGCCGATGTTGTCTCGCAGATACCCGAAGTTGCCCCGGAAGTCGAATAGCTCGCCAAGCTCCTGCCGTCCCACGCTGAAGCGAATGATCCCTGCCAGCAGAAGCAACGATAAGGCAACCGCCACTACCAGCGCGATCAGCCCCACGCAGACCAGACCCATCAGGGCCACGCCGCCCAGTGCGGCCATGACATCCTCATCCCCACCCCCCAGCAGGGGCAGGATGGCGAGCGGCGTCATCACAGCAGCGAGCAGCAGCATCGGAACGGAGAAGTAGGCGAGCTGCGCGATAATCAGGTACAACCCCTTGAGCAGGAGGTCGCCGAGGTTCTCCCACCGCGGCAGGGGGCGCGGCTCGTTGTGAGCCACGTTGCGGATGATGGTAACCAGATAGCCGGTGGCGGCGAAGTTGAGGATGGGAACCATCGAGATCAGAATGCCGACCGCTACCTTGCTCGTCCATTCCTCGTCTTCAAACGGGTACTGCACTGCCGCCATGATGTCCATCTTCGTCTCCTCCCTGGGGTGGTGTGTTGTGGGCTGCGTACGCTATAGCAGCTCGAAGATCGTCGCCTCGCCCTGGCCCACGCCGACGCACAAGGTTGCCAGACCGTAGCGCATCCGCTGGCCAGCGGCCCTGCGGCGCTTCATCTCATGCAGCAGCGTGGCCGTCAGCCGCGCCCCAGAGCAGCCCAGTGGATGGCCCAGCGCAATCGCTCCACCGTTGACGTTGGTGATCTCGTGGCGAAAGCCCGCCAGCTCCATCACCGCCAGCGCTTGCACCGCAAATGCCTCGTTCAACTCGATCAGGTCGAGGTCATCAATGGTCAAGCCCACCCGTTTGAGCACCTTCTCCGTGGCCGGGACGGGGCCGAGGCCCATCGTGCGCGGGTTGACGCCCGCCGCCGCGCTGCCCACCCATCGCGCGATGGGCGTCAGGCCGAGGGCGCGGGCGCGGTCAGCGCTCATCAACAGCAGTGCCGCCGCCCCGTCGTTGAGGCCGCTAGAATTGCCCGCCGTCACAGTGCCGCCCTTGCGGAACACAGGTTGGAGTTTGCTAAGCTGCTCCATGCTCGTGTCCAGCACGTAGCTCCCATTCTCAATGCGATAGCGTGGGTGCTCATCCACCTCGACGCAGAGCGGATCGCCCTTCTTCTGCGGAATCTCTACGGGCACGATCTCGTCCCGGAAACGTCCCGCGTTGATGGCCTCGACGGCGCGGCGCTGGCTTTCCAGCGCGAAGGCATCCTGCCGCTCGCGGGTCAGGTGGGGGTACATCTCGTAGATGTTCTCCGCCGTCTCGCCCATTGCCTCCAGTGGGAACATCGCCTCCATCTTCGGGTTGGGGTAGCGCCAGCCGAGGGTCGTATCGTAGAGGGTGACGTTGCCATTGGCGAAGGCGCGCTCCTGCTTGGGCAGGGAAAACGGGGCACGGGTCATCTGCTCGACACCGCCCGCGATGTACACGTCCCCCTCCCCCACGGCGATAGCACGCGCCGCCTGGTTGATGGCGTTCAGCCCCGACGCGCACAGCCGGTTGAACGTCACCCCCCCGACCGAGTGCGGGAATCCGGCCAGCAGCAGCGCCATGCGAGCCACGTTGCGGTTATCCTCGCCCGCCTGGTTGGCACAGCCCATGTACACTTCCTCGACCAGCGCCGGATCAAGGCCGGTGCGCTGGAGGAGGGCCTTCAGAGGAACGGCGGCCAGGTCGTCGGCGCGGACGGGGGATAACACCCCCCCGCTGCGCCCAACCGGCGTGCGGACGGCATCGATAATCACGACTTCGTGCATGGGATCATCCTCGCTGGGAAGAGAAGCCGCTCATTCAGGGTGTCCTATCCGACGGGGCACACGCTTCGTATGCCAGCCCTCGGATTGGGATCATAACCTTGCGCGGTGCGCCGACCAGTGACGTTCGTCAGCAATCTATCACGGCCCGAAGCTGTAGCCCAGCCAATCCGAGATGCTGTTCGGGCGGCTTGGCGGGCCGGGCGAGATGGCCTGCGGGGTCAGCAGATAGCCTCCGTTGACCCCATCCGCGCGGATGGCATACAGGTACAACCGCCCGTCCCCCGGTGCGACCTCGTAGACGATCAGATCGCTGCCCGCCGACCAAACTGGGAATCCCTTGGTGGTTGGATCGCTGGTCAGCGCGACATCGTTTGCGCCGTCGATGTCCACCACATGAAGCTGGCGGTTCTGGATCGTGGCGATCCTTGTCCCATCTGGCGAAACGCGACCGATCACCGGCAACGTGCCCGTGATCTGAGCCTCCAAATCGATCCGGGTCTGGCCTAGCACCAGTTCATCGTCGCCCAGCCAGTATGGATAGGGGATGCCTGTGCCGTACACGATCTCCGGTGTCAAGTTGTGCACCAATCCAGTCTCGGTGTCGATCAGGCATACATCATGTTGTCCATAGGGCATGCAATCGGCAACCAGGGTGATCGAATCGGAGTTCCAGGCTGGGGCGCTGAGGCTCGCATAAGCGTGGGTGATCTGCGTCGGCTGGGAGCCATCGGCGTTGGCGACCCATAACTCGCCGCCCCGGATGTAGGCAAAGCGGTCAAAGCCACGCTCCCAGGCGGGGAAGATACCTTCCAGCGAAAGGCGGGTCAGGTTAGCGCCGTCGAAGCCCACCATATACAGGCCGCTCTGCAGGCAGCCCTCGCAGTTGAATGAGTTGGTGGCAAACAGCACCATGTTGGTCACCGGAATCGAGC
>Ga0129299_1003265_pt1 | contig 10616 bp, 9 predicted proteins | sample ConPoolayeCmetaG_FD_94477 | JGI IMG/M metagenome (GOLD analysis project Ga0129299, IMG submission 94477) | Hot spring microbial mat communities from California, USA to study Microbial Dark Matter (Phase II) - Cone Pool mat layer C metaG ... | reverse complement strand
TTGAGGCCGGGCGGGGTGGGCCGCCAGTTGGGAGCCGAGCACTCGCAGCGGCTGGAGGCTTACTTTCAAGCGGTGCCCGGCCTCAAGATCGTGGCCTGTTCAACCCCTTACAATGCCAAGGGCCTGCTCAAGTCGGCTATCCGCGACGACAACCCCGTTCTCTTTTTCGAGCATGTGCTCCTGTACAACTTAAAAGAAGATCTGCCGGAGGAAGAGTATCTTTTGCCTCTGGACAAAGCCGAAATTGTTCGATCCGGCTCGGACGTTACCCTGCTCACCTACTCGCGCATGCGTCACCACGTGCTCAAGGCTGTGGATACCTTGGTGTTACAGGAGATCGATCCCGAGGTGATCGATTTGATTTCCCTCAAACCTCTGGATATGGAGACCATTGCCGCTTCGGTGCGCAAAACCCACCGGGTGGTTATCGTTGAAGAAGACATGAAAACGGGCGGCATTGGGGCGGAGCTGACCGCCCGCATCATGGAAGAATTGTTTGACGAGCTGGATGCGCCGGTGGTGCGGTTGGCCTCCCAGGACATTCCCACCCCCTACAATGGCGCGCTGGAGGCAGCCACCATCGTGCAGCCGGCAGATATTGTGGCGGCGGTGGAGCGGCTCCTCTACGCTGATTAGAGCCCCCGGCATCAGACGTCGAAATCCTACTCCCAGCTCCGCAATCACCTGCAAAGTTCTCAGGGCAACCTTGCTAAGATTTCCATGGCAGGGATCCCAGGCTATGCAAGGCGTACTGCTGATCCTCTACATGTTGTTTGTCAGTGGCCTGATTGCCGTGGTTGGGGATCGGGTAGGCTACCGTATTGGCAAAAAACGCCTCACCTGGTTTAACCTGCGCCCCCGCCACACAGCCGTTTTGGTAGCCGTGATTACCGGGGTGAGCATCTCGGCGCTGACCTTGGGCACGCTGCTGCTCCTCAACCGCTCCCTGTCGGAAGCTCTGTTTAGCTACACCAACCAAATTGCCCAGGCGGAGCAGGAGCTGCGGGCCCTCAACCGCCAAAAAGCCCTGTTGGAAGCCGAAAATGCCGCTCTCAGGGTTGAGCGAGACCGCCTCAAGATGGATCTCGACCAGTTTCGCAGCCAGCAATCGGCGGCCCAGACCCGCCTGAGCGAAGTCCGGGATCAACTGGCCTTGGCGCTGCAGGAGCGGCAAGAGGCAGAGGCCAAGCTGGCGGCAGCCAACGAGCAACTGGCCCAGGTGCAGCCCAGCCTGGATCGAGCCCAGGCCGAGTTGGAGGCGGTGAAGGCAGAGGTGGAGTCGGCCCGGCAGGTCATTGCCACGCTGCAGTCGCAAAAACAGGCTCTGCAACTGGATCGGGATCAACTGGAGCGCTCTTTGGATACGGCACAGGCAGCCCTGGCCCAACTGGAGAGCCAAAAAAAACAGCTTGAGCAGGAGATCGAGCAGCTCAACCAGTTGGCGGTGCGGTTGCGGCGGGGAGAGCTGGCCATCCTGGCCGGAGAAGTCTTGGCGACGGGGGTTGTCCAGACGCCGGAAGGAGCCAAACCGGAGGTGATCCGGCAGCAGTTTGAGCGACTGTTGGCTCAGGCCGAACAACGGGCCCTCGCCCTTGGATCCCAGCCCATGCCTCCTCTGGAAAACGCGATCTTGATCCGCCGCGAGGATGCCGATCAAGCTTTGGAAAAGCTACAAGAACCCGGTAGCTGGGCGGTGCGCATTCTCTCGCTCTCCAATCGGCTCAAGGGCGAGCCTGTGCCTGTGCTGGTACAGATCTACCCCAACCAGCGGATCTTCGCCAAGGGATCCGTGCTGGCCCAGGGGGTGATCCAGCCGGGTTTGAGCGAAAATCAAATCCAGCAGCAACTGCTGCGGCTGCTGAACCAGGCCAATCAGCGCTCACAAGAGGAGGGGCTCCTCTCGGATCCCATCACCGGCACCGTTGGGGAATTCTCGCAGGTGAAGTTTTTGGAAGTGGTGCAGCGCCTCCGTCAGAGCACCACCCCTCTGGATGTAAAGCTGGTTGCCGACACAGACATTTACACGGCGGGGCCGTTGCGGGTGAGTTTTCTGATGGCGGATCAACCCAGCTCTCCTGGAGTTCGACAGACGGAGCGGCCTTAAGGATGACGGATTCACTCCATCCGACGAGGCTGGAAGGGGGGCGGGTGTTGATCGGTTTTGACCCGGGGCGGGACAAATGTGGCCTTGCCGTTGTGCAAGTCTGGCCGGCGTGGCAGGTCTTGCATCGGGAAGTGGTCTTGGCAGGGGAGGCGCCGGCCAGGTTGCAGAGCCTCTGGCAGCAGTTTGGAGCGGAGCGGGTGATCTTGGGCAACCAGACGACGGCCCCAGTCTGGAAACATCAACTGGAATCGCTCATACCCCCGCCCTCGATCGTCCTGGTGGACGAGCGGCACAGCTCAGAAGAGGCCCGACGGCGCTATTGGGATTTTTACCCGCCCCGAGGATGGGAGCGGCTGTTGCCCAAGGGGATGCGGATGCCGGCCAAGGCTTACGATGATCTGGTGGCTCTGATTCTGGTGGAGCGCTATTGTCGTGAGACTGAGCCGACGTGAGCTTTTGCAGGGGATCCTGCTGGGGCTGATGGTGACAGGGTGTGGTGGTGGGCACCTGCCTCTGATTGTGGCGCTCAAGCAAGGGATCCCCGCCAGCCTGGTGAACGAGTTTCGCCGCCGCACCCAGGCCCGCTTTCGGCTGCAACTGATGGATGAGCGGGCCCAACTGCTGACCTATCTGCAGCAGAGCGTCCAGTTGCCTGATCCGGGAGGGTGGTTCCGGCGGCGGCTGCCGGTGCCGACTTTGAGCCTGTTGGGGGCCGACGCTTTGGATCGGGCCATGGTTGCCGGCTGGCTGGATCCCTTGCCGCCTGAGCTTTTGGGAGAACGATGGTTCGATTTGGATCCCCGCTGGCAAGCCGCTGCGCACCGGCAGGGGCAGATCTGGGGCATGCCCTGGCGCTGGGGGGTAACGGCCATCGCCTACCGTCGCGATCGGGTGGGCAAGCCGATTCGGGACTGGGAAGATCTGTGGCGGCCTGAGCTGACCGGCAAGATCACCCTGCCGGATCACCCGCGGGAGGTGATCGGGCTTGCCCTCAAAAAGATGGGCCGCTCCTACAACGATCCCCTCGACCCTGAGGATGTCGAACTCCGGCAAGAGCTGGGATCCCTGCACCGCCAGGTTTTGGCCTATACTTCCGCCGACTACTTGCCCATCTTGCGCTTGGCCGATAGCTGGGTGGCCGTGGGCTGGTCGCAGGATCTCTATGCCACCCAAGCCAACTACCCTGAGCTGGAAGTGGTGATCCCGGCGGCGGGATCCGCCATCTGGTGGGATGTCTGGGTGCGACCTCACGTCGAAAACCCCGCCGACCCAGAATCAACCCAGACAGAGGCTGGATCCCTGTTGGTGAGCTGGCTGGATTTTGTCTTGGATCCCGAATTTGCTCCCCGCTTTGTCAATCTGAGCGGGATCCCTTCGGTTGTGCCGCTGGATTTGGCGCAACTGGCCCCCCGCCTGCAACGCCGAGCTGACTTTCAAATCTCCACTTGGCAACGCGCAGAGATCTGGCGCCCCTTGAGCCCAGCCGAGGCCGAGTCCTATCTCAACCTCTGGGATCAAATGCGACGGGGCCTTCTCTAGAGCCACGGCCCGTGGCAGGCTTTGGCATCTATCGGGTGGACAGTTTAGAAGTCTTGTGCCAACCCGCAATACTTTGTCAAGGTTTGCAACGCCGCTGAGGAGCTGTGGTAGGATGCCTGCTGTCTGATGAGCCAGTCGCATTTGCATCGAGGAGAGCGCCTTGAGCCTGAGAGTTGCTGTTGTGGGAGGTGGCCCAGCCGGAGCCTCTGCTGCCGAAGTTTTGGCCCAAGCCGGAATTGAAACCTTTTTGTTGGAGCGGAAGCTGGACAACGCCAAGCCCTGCGGGGGGGCCATTCCCCTCTGTATGGTCTCCGAATTCAACCTCCCTGAGGAGATCATTGACCGCAAGGTACGCAAGATGAAGATGATCTCCCCTTCCAACTATGAGGTGGATATCGTCCTCGACAACGAAAACGAATACATCGGCATGTGCCGCCGCGAGATCTTGGATGCCTTCTTGCGCAACCGCGCCCATCAAAAAGGGGCGGAGCTGATCAACGGCAAAGTAATGCATCTGGAAATTCCCCAAAATGGCCGGGATCCCTACATCCTCCACTACAACGATTTCTCCGATGGCTCGACGCAAGGGATACCGCGTTCTTTGGCGGTGGATGTGGTGATCGGGGCGGATGGGTTCCACTCCAAGGTGGCGGAAGCCATTGGTGCTGGCGACTACAACTATGCGCTGGCCTTTCAGGAGCGGATTCGGCTCCCGGACGACAAAATGGCCTACTACGAAGAGCGGGCAGAGATGTACGTGGGGGACGATGTTTCTCCAGACTTCTATGCCTGGGTCTTCCCCAAGTCCAACCATGTAGCTGTAGGCACCGGTACCATGAAGGCCAACCAGGCCAATATCCAAAAGTTGCAAGCCGGGATCCGCACCCGCGCTGCCGAGCGGATTCGGGGGGGGCAGGTAATTAAGGTAGAGGCCCATCCGATCCCGGAGCATCCGCGTCCGCGCCGCGTGGTAGGCCGTGCTGCTTTGGTGGGAGATGCGGCAGGCTATGTAACCAAATCCAGCGGCGAAGGGATCTATTTTGCCGCCAAGTCGGGCCGCATGTGCGCCGAGACCATCGTCGAGACCTCCAACGGCGGGAAGCGCGTCCCCAGCGAGGAGGAGCTCAAGCTGTATCTCAAGCGCTGGGATCGCCAATATGGCCTGACCTACAAGGTTTTGGATATTCTACAGCGGGTGTTCTACCGTTCCAACGCCACTCGCGAAGCCTTTGTGGAGATGTGCGCTGACCGGGATGTGCAGCGGCTAACCTTTGACAGCTACCTCTACAAGACGGTGGTGCCCATGAACCCTTGGGTGCAGTTCAAGATCACGGTCAAAACCCTGGGCAGCCTGATCCGCGGCAACGCTTTGGCCCCCTGAGGATCCCTACTGCCACTGGAAGGTGACGGTAACGCGATCCCAATTGGCTTCCGTCTTCAGCACACTGGCAGAGGCGCGTTGTCCGGCGGGCACATCGCTGGGTTCAAACGCGGCCACCCGCGTATCGATGACTGCTTCTCCCTGATAGAAGGTGAAACGAGCGCGGGCGTTGAGAACGGTGCGGGTGCTGCGGTTGATCGCCTCCACGCTCAGGCGGCTGCCCGCCCCTACCCGTTCCTCTCGAATGGATCCCACGATCACGAAATCTCCCGGGTTGGGCGCAGATGGGGCGGCAGTTGGCGTTGGGCTGGCTGTCGGCAGCGCCGTCTCGCTTTGGCCGGGATCCGACTGCTTGAGGAGCTCCAAAACGCGGGCCAACTCTTGCTGGAAAAAAACAAAGGCTTCCCGCGATTGGTTGGCTACCTGGGCCAAAATCAGCCGATCCGACTCCTCTACCGGAATTTCCAGCAGGGGGGCCGGCCCTTTGAGGGTAACTCGAATGCTGGCGACCTCTTGGTTGATGAATTTATCCAGGTAGGGAAAGATGTTGAGAATGCAGTCTTGAAAGGATCCCATCGGCATAATGCGATTGTTCGTCAGCACCAAGTCGGCCCGCTCACAGCTAGCCCGATCCTCCATATCGATCTCCAGGGGCACGCGGAAGGATCCCAGGCTGGTGTTGGTGATGGTGACGCCAATGCCGTACACCTCCTGTCGCCAGCCGTGGATGATCTCCAGGCTGGGACTGGTCACTTCCTCGGTGAAGTACTCTCCCGCCCAGACAGGGGATCCCCCCAGAGATAGGCTCAATAGCAACACAGGGAAATAGCGGGTCAGTCTCCGGTTCACCTCAACCTTCCTCCACGCACAGCTTGTAACTTCTGGGACAAGGCATCGATTTGCTTCCCTGAGCTGGGAATAGCCTAACCTCAGAGCCACCGCCCAACCAAGAGACGCACCTTTTTCACTGGACACCCTCTCCGCCCTAACCCCTCGCGCCAGCAGCCAACAGTCATCTCCGCAGGTATCCGAAATATCCATTCTTTGCAGGGATCCCCAAAGATCGCCAGCTACTCCGTACACTGGAATCCTGGCATTGCAGGGGGGCATGATGACCGGACAACGACTCAGCCTGTGGACAAAGCTGGCCTATGGGGTGGGGGATCTGGGCACGGGCATGACGGCCAATATCCTCATCTTTTTCTTGCTGCCTTTTCTCACCAATACCGTCGGCATGGCGGCAGGCCTGGCCGGCAGCATCTACGCCATCACCCGCTTTTGGGATGCCATCAACGATCCCATCATCGGCATCCTCAGCGACCGCACCCGCAGCCGTTGGGGCCGTCGCCGCCCCTGGCTGCTGTTTTCGGCTCTCCCCTTTGGCCTGACTTTTGTGGCACAGTGGTGGATCCCTTTTCCCGGTCGGATTGGCCCCCTTTTCGCCTATTACCTGCTGGTGTCGCTGCTGTTCAACACCTTCTACTCTGCCGCCAACATCCCCTACGCTTCTCTGACGGCAGAGCTGACCCAGGATTACGACGAGCGCACCCGGCTCAACCAATTTCGCTTTGCCTTCTCGGTGGGGGGCAGCATGGTTGCGGTGGTTACCTTTCCGCTGCTGTTTAACCTGCTACCGGATCGGGCTGCCGGCCATCTGCTGGCGGGGGCTTGTTTTGGGGTGATCTCGGCTGTGCCCCTGCTGCTCTGCTTTTGGGGGGTGCGAGAACGTTTTCAATCCCAACGGGATCCGCTGCCCCTGCTGCAGCAACTGCGGGTGGCCTTCAGCAATCGCCCCTACCTGTTTGTCAGCGGCATCTACCTGTGTTCTTGGCTGGCATTTCAGTTCACGGCCACGATCATCCCCTATTTCATCGTCTTCTGGATGGGTCTGCCAGAGGTGTGGATTTCTCTCGTGGTGTTGGCGGTGCAGGGGATCGCGGTGCTGACCTTGTTCGTCTGGGCACAACTGAGCACCCACCTGGGCAAGCGCGCCATGTACCTGATCGGGGCGGGGTTTTGGCTGTTCTCCCAAACGGGCCTGTTTTTCCTTCAGCCTGGCCAGCAGGGGATCATGCTCGGGCTGGCCCTGTTGGCAGGGGTCGGGGTTTCCGCCACAGTTTATCTCGGCCCTTGGTCAATGCTGCCGGATGTCATCGACCTGGACGAGCTGCACACTGGGGAGCGGCGGGAGGGGATCTTCTATGCCTTGATGGTGTTCTTGCAAAAGGTGGGCCTGGCGCTGGGGCTGTTTTTCGTGGGACAAGCCCTGGATTGGGCCGGCTTTATCCCTTCCGTGGCCGGAGAGGCCCCACCCCTCCAGCCGGAATCGGCCTTGCTGGCCATCCGCCTCGCCATCGGCCCCCTGCCGGCAGTGGTTTTGATCGGCGGCATCGTGCTGGTGTGGCTCTACCCGATTACCCGGCAGCGCCACCGGCAGATCCTGATGCAACTAGAAGCAAGACGAGCGGGATCCCCTTAGACAGGGGCGACTGCTGATCGCCAGCGGAGAGAGGGATCCCGGCTGTTAGTTGAGGATGATGCGCAAGCCACTGCCGGAGGGCTGCACCGGCTCGGAGTTGGGCAGAATCCGCAGTCCACTGCCGGAAGGCCGGATCACGGTGTTGTCGGTATTGACGAGGAAGGTGTTGGAGCGTCCATCCCGCTCGTACACCACCACGTTGTTGGGGTTGAACTGGGAGCGGCAGATGATGGGAGAGTTGTCGGCAGCGGTGGCGGCGCTGCAGCGGTAGCCAGGGGCAGAGACCACTTGGCCCTCTGCATCGAGGGAAAAAGGAACTCCCCCGGGCGGGATCGGAGCCAAGAGCGGCTGGTCAGGGTTGAGAATGACCGAGCCACCGGTGCTGGGTTCGACAAGGATCCCGCGCCCATCAATGACGATCCGCTGAGCTTGTACAGGAGCGACAGCCCCCAAGAGCAAGGCTAGGCTCAGGCTGAGTTGGAGGGGAATAGACAGCTTCATCGGATATCTCCTTTGGCCCAAGGCCATCCCATTCTTTTGGGATCCATCGGCTACTTTAGAAGGATCCCTAACTTGATCTTGGCCCAGGTAGGGAGGATAACCCAGGGCGGAAGCCGTCACCTCGGTTGCCAGGATGGGCACTTGGCCCTCGGCTCGACTACCACAGCCCGGAATGCCCCAGCGCCAGACCCACCACCAACATGCCCAACACCAAAAAAGGCTGAGCGCTGGCCTGGTATTTCACGTCGTTGTTGAGGGGATCCCGCAGCAGGTACATGTCTTGGAAGGTGATCTGGGGGATAATCAGCAGCACCAAAATGGCGGCGTAGAGCTTCAGACCAGCTCCCAGCAAAAACGAGGCCATGCCGAACTGAAACAGGTCGATCATCAGCGCCGCGATCCAGGCCGCCCCCATCGCCCCAAACATCACCGGCAAGGAGGCGAGGCCAAACTGCCGATCTCCCTCGATACTTTTGAAATCGTTGACCACGGCGATCCCCAGGCCGGCCAAGCTGTAGAGGAGGGTTAGGATGCAGACCGTCCAGTTCAGCTCGCCAAACAGGGCGTGGCCTGTCCACCAGGGCAGGGCGATGTAGCTGGCGCCCAGGGCGTAGTTGCCCAGCCAGCCGTTGCGTTTGAGCTTCAGGGGCGGCGCCGAGTAGATGTAGGCGATGAGGGCTCCCGCCAGGGCAATGCAGGTGATGACCGGGAAGTCGTGGCCGGTGTACCAGTCCAGGGCATAGGCCAACCCCAGCCCCAGGATCAGCAGCACCCAGATTTGGATGACCACCCGCCGCAGGGAGATGGCCCCGGAAGGGATGGGGCGGTAGGGCTCGTTGATGGCGTCGATGTCGCGGTCGTAGTATTCGTTGAGGGTCTGGGTGTAGCCGGTCATCAGGGGGCCGGCCAGGATCATGCCCACCAAGATGAGGGCCACGTTCTCCCAAGTCCAGGTGAAATGCCCAGAAGAGGCCGCTCCCGGAATCAGGCCCCACACCAGCGGGATCCAGGTAACAGGCTTCATCAGTTGCAAGTGGACTTGCCAGACGGAGCGAGACTCCACCTCTGCCCCTTTCATGCCCAAAAGTTGACGGACACGCCGGCTGGCGGATCCTTTGTCGGTTTCAGGAGCCGGCGCGGTTGCTGAGGGGCTGGGATCCGCAGCAGGGGCCATTTCGTCTGCCGCTGGCGCCAAAGATGGCTCTTGAGAGGTGCTTTCGCTCATAGTGGGATGTGCAATCAACCTTCAACAACGGGGATACCCACCCCCATTCTGAGGCATCTTCCCCCGTTCCTCAAAACTTTCCTCTACACAATCTGCGTACACAATCTGCGCTGCCACGAATAGGGATTGGTGGTAGGCCGGGATCCGCTCTTTCTCGCCTGCCGGGATCACCAAGGGGGGCTGCCGGGTGTAGTTGACGGGATCCCGGAACCAAGGTCGGCTGTAGGTGTTGTAAAGGAGGGGCCGGGGAGCAGCAGAACGATTGGCCCGGCCCAGGTGGATCAAGCGGTAGTCGAACAGCAGGCAGGATCCCTTGGCCAGCGGCGGATCGACAAAGGGCATCTGCCGGGCCAGCTCGGTGTAGTGGGCCTCAAAAACGGCGTGGCTGCCGGGCCAGAGACGGGTTATGCCGTTCTCTTCGTTGACCTCCACCAGCGGAATGAGAAGATTGAGGGCATAGCAGGGGATGATGGCATCCAGAATTGCGTCGCCGAAAAGGTGGGAGAGATCCCGGTGAACCTGTTGGTCGGCGGATCCCGGCAGGGAGACTACCACCCCCAGCCCGCTCAGGATCAGGCTTGATCCCAAGATTCGCTGCAAGATGGGCAGGATTAGGGGATGGGCATAGAGCAGGGGATCGTTAAAGGGCCCCTCCAGGCGCACCGTCACCATCACCCGTCGATTGCCCACCAACAGGGCGTCGGTGTGGTTTTCGTGGCTGCAGTAGCGGCTGTAGGTGGTCAGAAAGCTGTTGTGTAGCTTGTCGATGAGCGCCGTGGGGAAGATCTCCGGCAGCACCAGGTAGCCCTCGGTGGAAAACAGGTGAAACGCCTGCTCTACGGTCTCTGGATCCGGCTGATGGCGGTCTTTTTCGACAGGGCTGAAGCGCAACTGGGCCACCATGGTCTACGCCTCCTGCAAGCTGGCCACTGCCATCAGCATGCCCCGCGCTTTGTTCAGGCATTCTTGATATTCCCGCTCCGGATCCGAGTCGGCCACGATGCCCGCCCCGGCTTGGACGCTCACCTGGCCCCGTTGAACCAGCAGGGTGCGGATGGTGATGGCGGTGTTCAGTTGGCCAGAGAAGTCATAGTAGCCGTAGGCACCGGCATAGGGGCCGCGGCGGCAGCCTTCCAGCTCGTGGATAATCTGCATAGCGCGAATTTTGGGGGCGCCGGTAACGGTGCCGGCAGGAAAGGTGGCCCGCAGCAGATCCCAGGCGCTGTAACGGGGATCCAACTGCCCCACCACGTTGCTGACGATGTGCATCACATGGCTGTAGCGCTCGATCTGCATTAGGTCGTCCACCTGTACGGATCCCAGGCGGCAGACCCGCCCCAGGTCGTTGCGGGCCAAGTCCACCAGCATCACATGCTCTGCCCGCTCT
>Ga0129299_1003263_pt1 | contig 10621 bp, 6 predicted proteins | sample ConPoolayeCmetaG_FD_94477 | JGI IMG/M metagenome (GOLD analysis project Ga0129299, IMG submission 94477) | Hot spring microbial mat communities from California, USA to study Microbial Dark Matter (Phase II) - Cone Pool mat layer C metaG ... | reverse complement strand
TAGAATGGCTGGGGTGGCAGGAGGATATGGCTTCTGTATACGCCTCCGCGCATGTTATCTGCCTGCCCTCGTATCGGGAGGGGCTGCCACGCGCCCTGATCGAAGCTGCCGCCTGCGGACGGGCGGTGATTGCCAGTGATGTGCCCGGCTGCCACGAGGTGGTTCAAGACGGCGAAAGCGGCTTGCTTATCCCCGCCCAGGATGCGCAAGCCCTGGCAGATGCAATCCGGCGGCTGCTTGATGATACAGAACTGCGTCTGCGTATGGGAACGCGCGGGCGGGAGATTGCCGAACAGCGATTTTCCACACAAAAGGTGATCAGTGAAACCATATCCGTATATAATAATGCTGTTTCTTTGCGCGTTGCCTGACCCGGAACCAATCCATGGATATTGATAGTATCTCCTTTATGTTCAAAGGGCTGCTGTTTGGCTTGCTGGTTTGCATGATGATGGGGCAAGCCGGAATACGCATTGCCAGGCTGAGCAAGCTGATGGATATTCCCGGCAGCACCCCTCACAAGCAACATACCAAGCCCACCCCTTTGGCTGGCGGGGTTACATTGATGCTTTCTCTTACGGTGGTTGTTCTCCTCTCTGGATTGTGGAAAGAGAAGCAAATTCTGCCTGTTTTGGGCGGCGCCCTGGTCATCTTTGCCTTTGGGGTATGGGATGACAAAAAGAATATTTCCCCAACTCTAAAATTGCTGGGGCAGGTGTTGGCATCTCTGTTGGTGATTGCTTCTGGTATCTTTATCCAAATATTTGAAACCCCCGGCTTCATATTCAGCCGCCCGGACGCTAACATCTTTGTCTGGCCTGACCGGGCACTGACTGTTTTTTGGATTGTTGGTATCACCAATGCCTTCAATCTGGTGGACAGCATGGACGGTCTTGCTGTTGGTTTGAGCAATTACGCATTTGCGTTTTTTATGCTTGCCGCCTATGATTCTCAGCAGCTTGGGCTCTCTTTTCTGTTTGCCATTCTGTTGGGAATCGGCATTGGGCTGCTTTACTATAATGCTCCGCCAGCAAAAGTGTTTCTTGGCGATTCGGGCGCGCAAACCATTGGATTTATCATTGCGGTGCTGGCAATTCTTTATACGCCGCTAGATAAGGACCAGTCCTCGTCCTGGTTTGTCCCCATTATGCTGGTGGGTGTTCCGATCTTCGATACCTGCCTGGTAACTTTCTCACGCCTGCGGCGCAGGCTGCCTTTTTACAAGGCAGGGCGCGACCACACCTATCATCGTCTTGTCAGAATGGGGTGGGATTCTAATCGCGCTGTGATGATCATACACTTTGCCGCGCTTGCTCTTGACTGCCTGGCGTTCATTGCTGTTTCGCTTGAACCCTTTTATGCTAATATTGCTTTCATTTTCTGCCTGATTATGGGTGTTGCTGCCCTTTTGTTTCTGGACAGGGCAACCCTCATACCGTGAGCCCCCGATGCGCATTGCCCAAAAACAAATAGCTGCTTCGCCAGAGCGAAAATTTCTCCTCTACACAGCTGCTTTTCTGATCGGAATGCTTCTGTTCTGGGGTGTCTTTTGCTTCACACGCCTGAACTTTATATCTCCACAGTCCTTTATTGCCCGTATTGGGACGCCCTTACTTGGCTGGCAAATCCTGCTGGCAATTGTTGTGGGGCTGGCGGTCTTGTTTTTATGTGGAAAACCTCCTTCAATACGGTTTTTCTCTCTTAAGCCTCACTGGCTTGAAATTGGCATTTGTTTATTGATATGGGGTACTGCTGCCTCTCTCTGGGCCAGCGCGCCGGTGCAGCACACTTACAACATCCGTCAGCCGGTAGCGCCTAACTATGCGTATTACCCTTACTCGGATGCCGCCAATTACACTGCTGGCGCACACGCTCTTTTACTCGGTAAGGATTACCCGCGGCAAATGATTGACAAGCCGCTTTATTTGGGGTATTTGGCTCTGTTGAACCTGTTCGGTGGTCAATCCTTCAATCGTGTTGTTAATCTTCAGGTTCTGCTGCTGGCTTTGCTGCCGGTTACGCTTTATCTGATTGGCAAAACTCTGCACAGCCGCTCCGTAGGCTTGATCCTTGCCCTGCTGACCATTTTCAAACAGCTCAATGTCATGGCAGCCACACCTTTTATTTACCATGTTGCCACCTGTAAGGTGATGACCACTGAGCCGCTGACGGGGCTCATTTTAGCTCTCTTTCTTCTTTTTCTGTTGCGATGGTTTAAGCATCCGGAAAAGAACCCTCTTTCTCTGCTTATTGCTGGCGGGCTGCTGGCGGTAGCTGCGCTGATACGTTTGGTTCCCCTGGTTCTGGCGCCTTTAACGTTGTTTGTGATCTGGGCAGTTCTGGGATGGCGGCTGCGTTTGCTTTTGCGCCCAGCAATACTTTTTGTCTCCATCATGATCATCACCCTGATGCCATGGATGATCTACAACCAGGCGATCTTTGATAATCCGTTCATCTTTATTCACCGCAAAACGGTTAGTGTGGTTGTGGAGAAGCGTTACAGCGAATATGTTGAAGAGCCGCAGACGGATTCGGGGGATGCTGCTGTGCCGCAAGAAACTCAGCCCCCCGTGCCCGCCGTGCAGGCTGTGTCGCCTGCCAGCCCAAAGGCAACTGCGCCCACAGGGTTGTCTGCTCTTCCGCTCGTGCGTTATATGACACTGGCTGCATATATTCTCGATCGGTTTGTCATTAATAGTCTGACCAATTTGTTTGTGCTGCCTCCCAGAGTGTTCAGCGACACTTTGCCCACTATCTTTGAACATTACTACTGGCGCTATACCTTTCACGCGATTTCTGATATTGAATCTGCGATCAGCTTAATTGTCAATTTTGTGATCATTGCGGCAGGTATTACAGCTGCCTGGTTGCAAAAGAAGGCCATCGGGTTGTTGCCGCTCGGTCTGAACCTTGGGTACAATTTTGGCAACGCCCTGACCCTTGCGGCGGCCGGCTTTCGCAGTGTCGTTCCGGTGGATTGGAGCGCCAGTCTGTACTTTGCTGTTGGGGCAGCTGTCATTCTGCAGACTGTTTTCAACAGGCAAACTGCGCCTGGCAAACCTGCCGGTGAACAAGAGCAAAGCGACCTGGCAGGGCGTTTACGTCTCCCTGCCGCAATTTCTATTTATTTGGTGTTTTTGCTGGCTGGCGCTCTTCCGCTTTTGGTTATGTTTATTTCCCCGGCGGTATATCCGCCAGTGGATGAGCTAAAGGTGATCGCTGACCTGCAAACACAACCCTCCGTCGCCTCGCTTCTCCCGCCAGAAAGAGATCTGTACCCCTTTGTCAGCTCTCAGACGACTGCAGTGGCTGTTCGCTCTCGAGCGCTTTTTCCACGCTACTATACTCCGGAACAAGGGGACAACACAGAGGAAAGCGGCGTATGGACAACCAAACCGTATCCCCATTTGTCTTTTGCGCTGGTGGCGCCTGATTTGAGCGAGGTTAATCCGGGTTTCAAGCACCCCGAGATCGCTCCTGTGTTGGTAAATGTGGATATGCCCCTCGATCATCCCCCGTCGGTTTTCCCTCATGCGGTGGACGCTTCGGTGATTGGCTGTTTTGACCATCTCACCGCTCGGATAAACGCCCTGGCGGTTGTTGTTCATACAAATCCACCGCAGGTATACACCTCGCCGCTGGCAGCCCAAATGAAGTGTGATTTTCCGTAACCGGTGTAAGGGAAACATTTGTAAATATCTTATGCAATCCAAATCCCAGATATTTCTTAGCGTTTATGCCTTACTTGCTGCCCTGGAAGCTGGCGTTTGTCTTGCCTATGCGTTGAGTATCCCTGGTGATCCGAAAAACAGTGTCCTGCTGGGTTTCTCGGCGCAGCGGCTTGTCATGATGGGGGTATTGCTGGTCATTCTTTTGGCAGCGATAGCGTTCGCCGCGGTCTCTTGGAAATCCAGACAAAGCGCGGAAAAGGCGTTTGGAGTTTTGTTCCTGCGGGTATCGCTGCAGCCTGCGCTTCTGATAGTCTCTGCGTTGTTGTTTCTTGCTGGCAGTGCGCTTGTCTTTGTGCCAGGCTATCGCTTTCACGAATTTCAGGCATACTATGAGCGGCTTAAGCCGCTGGTGATCTGGGTTACATTATTCAGTTTACAAACGCTTATTCCCCTCATGGTGGCGCGCTTTGGCTGGCATCCTGAAAACCTGGCAATCAGGCTGAAGTCCCAGCGTGTTTCCCTGCAGGCTGGTTTCTTTACTCTGATGGCGTTTATACTGCTGTGGGTGTTGATTGCTTTGACGAGGGTCGGCATTGCTCCCGATTCAATGCACTGGAATGACATTGGCGTACCGATACTTGTGTTACAGCTAGGGGTTGCAGTCGCGATGGCTTTTATCAGCTCAGGGATTGCGGGGCGGTTGCAGACCATCTTTGCTCAAAGAAGCGAATGGCTGGTTTGCGCCCTGATATGGCTGGCGGCTGCTGCTATCTGGTTCCTGCAACCTCAACCAGGCGCTTTCTTTGCGCCAGGCCCATATCCACCCAACAACGAGCTTTACCCATTTTCGGATGCGGCGGGCTATGATATCAGCGCTCAGCGCGCTCTGATTGGCATGGGCTACAATACGCCTGAATGCCCTGATAAACCTTTTTATATTACCCTGCTGACCTGGTTTCACCTGCTGGGCGGTCAGCGTTATCATGCCGTGATTTTTTGGCAGGTGGCGTTGCTCGCCTTGTTCCCAGTTGTTCTTTACCTGATAGGAAAACATCTTCATAGCCGGACTGCTGGGTTTCTCACTGCTTATCTCATGATCGTCAAAGAGGCAAACGCGATCAGCGCTTCCCTGTACATTCGCACCTCGCACACAAAGCTGATGCTCAGTGAAATGCCCACCGCTTTTATGTTGGGGTTAATCACGTTATTTCTAATTCTGTGGGTCAAACGTCCCGGCGGCAAATCTCTTTACGCTATCCTGGCGGGCGGCATTTTGGGGTTGTCTGCCCTGATTCGCCTGAACACACTGGTTCTTCTGCCCATCCTGCTGGGTTTCTTTGTGCTTTCTCATGTAAAGGCATGGAGAATCTGGCTCAAATCGGGGTTCCTGCTGACTGCGATGCTGGTTTTCTCCATGCTCCCCTGGATGTGGCGCACGGCTGTTTCGTGTAATACATCTGTTTTTTCTTTTATCACTGCACCGGTCAAAGGTATTCTCCTTCAGCAGCGCTACCGAGAGACCAAACCCACGCCAACAAGCAGTAGTAAATCGCTCCCCCCTGTTGGATATAAAACAGCGTCCATACGCCCTGTTGAGCTGCCTGTGTCAGTCCTCCCTCAGCAACAACCTGAGGTCGGGCGAGTATCCCGTCTGTTTCAAGGGGTGGGAGCTGGTGGAGCGTTGGGTTTTGTTCCGGCGCATTTTGTACATAACCTGGTTGCCAATGTCCTGATGCTCCCTACAAGAATGACACACGATGATCTGTACCATCGGTTGAAGGCCCCGGGAGGTTTCTGGGATACGCTTACCCTCTGGCAGGGTGAGTTGGACGCAGAGACAGGTTTCTTTCTGTTTGTTAACCTCTCACTGATTGCGCTTGGTATTGGTTTGGGATGGGGAAGAGAACGAGCGGGCGGGTTGGCGCCGCTGGCTCTCTGTATGGGGTATCATTTTTCCACCGCTCTGGCGCGCACATCTGGCGGGCGCTATCTGATACCCGCTGACTGGGGGGTATTGTTGTATTATGGCATGGGCATTGCGCAGTGCGGCTACTGGGCGTCTAACCTCTTTGGCAGAGACGGGGAAACCGCTGTCAGTCAAACGCGGCGCTTCTCTGACGAGAAAAAGACGAGGGACCGGAGACCTGCTTTTGCCGCATTGTTGATAACGTTGCTGGCTGTTCTTGTGCCGCTGAATGAAAAGCTCTTCCCTCCTTATGAAAAACGCATTCCCTATGCAAAAGCTGTGGAAGAGGTCTTTCACAGCAACATTCTGGAACAAAGCGGCTTTGATCAAGAAGAGGTTCTGAAGTGGCTTCATTCACCTCCGCCGGTGATTAACAACTGGGTGTATCCATATATCTATTCCGGGCGGGCGTTGTATCCCAGATACTTCCCTATGAACGAGGGCATTCCCTACCGGGGCACGGCATATCAGACAATGGATTATCCCCGCCTGGTTTTTCAGGTTGTCGGACCGCGTTTAGTCGGAACAACCAACGTCATTTTGCCTATAGATGCCCCGCCCAGTGAGTTTCCCAATGGCAGCGATGTTTTGGTGTTTGGGTGTATGACGGAGGAGGACTATGTCAGCGCCTTTCTAGTTGTTCTCCTGTCGCCCGAGTATGTTGCCTATTCACGCTCACCGCAAGCAGCCCTGCAATGCCCGCCCCAAAAGCCCGTTTGTGATAATAACCGCATCTGCAGATAATACCCCCTGTGATTATTGTAGTACAATCTATGCGTCTGGCATATGGGTAAATGATTTGGCAAAAGACAAAGCGTTTTGATCCTGCCTGATGCGGCGCTTTGCTGTGCCAATTGAGTCGTAAAATCCTATTTTGGAAGGAATATTTCATGGAACTTGCTGTTTTTTCGGGAAAACCGGCTTTTGCAAAGCCCATTCCCGTTGGGTTTCCTATCGTTGAAGCCGACACGCGTCAGCGTTTTCATGCGCTGATGGATGAGGCTTTTGACCGCAATTATCTGACGAACGATGGCCCCCTCCTGCAGCGGCTGGAGAGCGAGATTGCCAGCCTGCATGGCGTTGCACACTGTGCCATTGTCTGCAATGCCACCATTGCTCAAATGCTCTCGCTCCAGGCTTTGGGACTGGAAGGGGAAGTTATTTTACCCTCCTTTACGTTTATTGCCACCGCACATGCCTGTCTCTGGCAGAATCTGACACCGGTTTTTTGTGATATTACCGAAGATACGTTGACCATTGACCCTGACCAGGTAGAGACGCTTATCACGCCCCGCACCAGGGCTGTGATTGGCGTGCATCTGTTTGGCAATCCCTGTCAGGTGGAAAAACTGGAAACCGTATGCAAAAAACACGGTCTGTCCCTCATCTTTGATGCCTCACATGCCTTCGGGTGCAGTTATGGGGAGCGTTCGATTGGCGGCTTTGGCGACCTGGAGTTTTTGAGTTTCCATGCCACCAAGTTCTTTAGCTCCTTTGAGGGCGGAGCTGTCCTGACCAATCATGCAGATATTGACCAGAAGATACGATGGAACCGGAACTTTGGCTTTGAGGGCTATGACAATGTCCAGCATCTGGGTATTAATGGAAAAATGTCCGAAGCCGCCGCAGCGATGGGGTTGGCATCCCTGCCTGCTGTGCCGCGCCGTATGGCAAATTGTCAGAGGGTTTACAGGGGCTATTGTGAGCGGCTGTCTGCGATACCGGGCGTTTCCATGGTGCCGGTTGGGGAACAGGGCAAGAGCAACTATCACTACATTGTTCTTATTGTGGATGAAGCAGAGTACGGAGTCTCGCGCGATACGCTGGTGAGCGTCCTCTGGAAGGAAAATGTTCTGGCGCGCAAATATTTCTATCCGGGTTGTCATCAGATGCCCTTTTACCGCAGGCGATATCCGCAGAGAACATGGCGCCTTCCTGTCACGGAACGCGTTTCCCAACAGGTGCTTTGTCTGCCCAGCAACCTTCCCCATCCAGAGGAAGATATGGATATAATTGCGGATATTATTGTTACAGTGAGGAAAAATGCAAAGAGGGTACAACAATGGTGCGCAATGAACCCATGAATGTGGTTGTCTTAGGTGCAGGACCGGCGGGGCTGTGTGCAGCCTGGAACTTGGTAAAAGACGGACATCGTGTCATTGTATTGGAGCGCGAGCCTGTTTGCGGCGGTCAGGCAATTACATTTGAAAGGGACGGCTACCGTTACGATCTTGGCCCCCACAATATCCATTCGCGCCATGCCAGCATCACAGAGTTTCTTGGCCGCAACCTGGGCGGTGAGTTTATCGAGTGGAAGCTGCGCGCCCAGTTGTATTTTCATCGGAAACGGATAGATTATCCGCTGGTTGGTTTGCAAGTGCTCAAATCACTACCGCCGTTGACAGTGATTGCTTGTGGAATCAGTTTTTTTGCCAGCCGCGTCCGCAGCCTGTTTGTACCCGGTTTTCGCGATGACGGCACCTATGAGCGCTGGATTGTCAACCGCTTTGGCAGGCGGTTTTACAACATCTTCTTTGGACCCTATTCGCAAAAAGCGTGGGGCATCAAACCCTCTGAATTATCCGATGTTGTTGCTATCAAACGCGTGGCGGTGCGAAGCATTACTGAACTGCTTTTAGCCATTGTGTTCCGCAAAGAAAAACTGCACCTGGAAAATCCGCGCCTGATCAAGAATTACTATCCGCGTTGCGGCGTAGGAACCATCATTGATTTTTTTACCCGCGATATCCTGCGCGATGGGGGGAAAATTCTGACCGGCTGTGAGGTTGTAAAAATTCATCTCAACGGTAACCATATTCATGGTCTCACGTACCGCAGCCAGGGGCAAGAGCATTTCCTAGATTTTTCTCCTGATCATGACAACTGGCATATTCTATCCACCATTCCCATCAATGACATGGCGCTGATGATGGATGATCACGCCCCACCGGCGGTGGCTGAAGCGGCGCGCGGGCTGGATTTCACCTCTGAGGTTTTTCTCTATCTCAACATTAATAAGCCGGATGTTTTCAATATCCCTCTCCTGTATTTCGGGGAACTGGAATTTCCCTTCAATCGAATTTACGACGTGGGGCTTTTCAGCCGTGATATGGTGCCGCCGGGAAAGAATGCGGTGTGTATTGAGTTCACCTGCGGTTATGGAGACGAAACCTGGCAGATGAGCGCTGATCAGATTTTTGAAAAGTGCATGACTGTCCTTGAAAAACATCATCTCCTGCAACGCAACCAGGTGGAGAGCTACCATATCCGCCGCTTGCAGCATGCCTATCCCCGCTTTCGTGTTGGATACCAGAGAAAAGTAGGCGCCATCCTGCAATTTGTCAAAAGCATTGATAACTTAATGACTTTTGGGCGGCAGGGATTGTTCTCCTACGCCAATGTAGATGATGTCATCTGGATGGGCTTTGAAGTCGCTAAGTACCTGCGTTACCGTGATCGTATTTCTCTCTCGCTCAACGAACTCCTCCCCGATTACGTTGACCCCAACCCCATCTAATTCCAGAGACTGTCAGAGGCTATCAAATGAATATTGTTGTAGTAGGCAGCAGCGGTCACGCAAAGGTGGTGATTGATGTTGTTGAGCGCGAGAGGCAGTACACTATTGCGGGGCTGTTGGATGATTTTCGCCCGCCGGGTGAGGAGGCGTTCGGTTACAAAATTCTCGGCAAGGTGACAGACCTTGTTTCGATTTCTGGCAGCTATGATCTCAAAGGCGGGGTCATTGCCATTGGCGATAACTGGGTGCGGGCAAAAATTGCCCAAACCATCCTCCTGGCGCTGCCTGGATTTTCGTTTATCACTGCTATCCACCCTTCGGCTCAGATTGCACGCGGCGTTCACATTGGGGAGGGGACGGTGATTATGGCGGGCGTGGTGGTCAACAGCGACAGCCAGATTGGCAAATTCTGCATTCTCAACACCCGATCTTCTCTGGATCATGACTGTTTGATGGAAGACTTTTCCAGTCTTGCGCCCGGAGCAACCACTGGGGGCAATGTGCGTATTGGCGCATTTTCCGCCGTCAGCCTGGGGGCAAATATTCTTCAGGGAAGACGCATAGGTGACCACACCGTGATCGGCGCCGGGGCGCTTGTTGTGCATGATATCCCTGATCACAGTCTGGCGTACGGCGTTCCGGCGCGGGTGATTCGCCAAAGACTGGAAGGGGAGAGCTATTTGGAAACAAAGCCATCCCCGTCTGCCGAATAAATCTTTTTGTGAATGCCTGTTTTTCCAAACCCAAGAATGACAATGCGGGGCGGTATTCGGGCTAATTGGGGCAATTGTACGAAGCTACCAGCAACTCTTCCAGACTGGAACGCTGGCTGATAATGTCGCAAACTCGAAACTGGCTGGCTGTTTTGATCAGTGCATCGGGGTCTCCATGCACAGTGCAGCGCAGGATGTTGTCTTCAACTGTCATGTCTTTCAAATTGGGAATGCGGCTGAACGCCTCTGGAGAAACCGGGGCGCTGAAACGCAGTTCCACCTTGCGGATGGCCCGTCCGCGCAGATGTACACCGCGCTCGATTCCCAGCAACTGCCCGTGATGCAGAATTGCTACACGGTCGCAAATACGTTCCACGTCTGCCAGAGAGTCAGTTGTGAGAAATATGGTGCGACCCGTTGCACGCGCCTGCGAAACCAGATGGTAGAATGCCTGGTGCGCCTCTTCGTCCACACCGCTGACGGGTTCATCCAATATCAGCAGCTTGCTGCCATGGGCAAAAGCCTGTATCAGTTTGGCTTTTTGCTTTTCTATCTTGCTTAGCTGAAAGATTCTGCGCCCGGGGTGCAGGTTAAACGCGCCCAGCAGCTGGCAGGCATAATCCCAGTCAAAACGGTCGTTTTGCTTCCCTCGATGTTGTAAAAGCTGCCCGACTGTCCAATGTGGATAGGCAATTACCTGAGAAGGTTGATATCCCACCTGTTTGCGTATCCTGGCGCCATAACGCTGTGTATC
>Ga0129299_1003261_pt1 | contig 10623 bp, 8 predicted proteins | sample ConPoolayeCmetaG_FD_94477 | JGI IMG/M metagenome (GOLD analysis project Ga0129299, IMG submission 94477) | Hot spring microbial mat communities from California, USA to study Microbial Dark Matter (Phase II) - Cone Pool mat layer C metaG ... | reverse complement strand
GGCGCCGGTGCGCTGGTTGCGGTGCTCGGCGGTGTTGGTCACTGGCAGATGGTCGAGGCGAAGTCGGACTATGAAAGGAGTGGGAGTGCAGCAGCAAAAGATGATTTTACCCTGTGGAAGAGTGTTGCCATTGCTGGATATGCCGTCGGCGGCGCCGGCGTTGCGGCGGGGGTGACGCTCCTTGTGCTCGATGCCCTTTCGCCGCATACAGGGAAGGAGCAGAAGAGTCACCAGGTGGCCGTGACCCCGCTGCCGGGTGGTATATCAGTGAGTGCGTCATGGAGGTGGTAAGATGAAACGGACGGCTTTTTTCGTATGGGCGGCGATTGTAGCCATTACCGGAGCCTGCTCAGACTTCGAGTTGAAAAAGATGGGGGGCGCTGGTGAACCCTGTTTCGAGAATGGCCTTTGTGATGCGGGGCTTGTCTGCGTGGACGGGTGGTGTGTGCCCGTGAGTATCGATGTCGATAACATGACCGACACACCCATTGCCGATACTGATGAACTTCTCTCTGACACCGGCGAGCCGATTCCTGATATCGTTGATACCGACGAACCGATTCCTGATGTCGTTGACACCGATGAAACCCTTATCGATGGTGATGATAGTGACGCCGATTATCCAGATGGCACAGATGTCGATATTACCTCTCCGGTCTGTGGTAATGGTGTGGTCGAAAGCGGCGAGGAGTGCGATGACGGCAACACGACGAACGGCGATGGCTGTTCGGCAAATTGCACCATTGAGCCGCCGGATTCTATTACCGACCTGCGTGTCGAGTACACCGGTACCGTAGATACGGTAAGAGCTGCCTGGACCGCCCCCGGTCCACATACTATCTGCTACGACTCCTATCGGGTATGTCTGGATAGCTATGTTTTATGCTCCGATCACATTGCCACACAAAATGTCGGGGAAGAGGAATCAATCGTTGTCTCGGTGCCATGGTATTCGGGCACTCACTCGATCTCTGTTCAACCGACGCTAGCATGGGTAGGAGTGGGGAGCACAGCCTCGATCGAGTTCTCGACCGACCTTGCCATACAATTCGAACCGAATGACAAGATAGATTTTGGTACCATCGGCTACAATAGCACCAAGGACATAACCGTTACCATTACCAACACGGCGGAATTGGTTGACCTCGTACTCAACCAGATCTATCTCCCGATGGACTGTGGAGGGAAGGTCACCATTGTCTCAGGAACAGTAACGCCGAGTAATAGAGTGATCCTGGCTCCAGGGACATCTCATGAGGTGCTCCTCCGTTATGCCCCGACAGAGGAATCATCCTGCTCTTCAGGGGATCGCCTTCAAATTCAATGGGTTGCCTCCGGTAATCCTTACGTAAGTAAGGAAATTCCTATTGTAGGGAATGCAATCAACACACCGCCTACCGTGTGGGTCGAGTTCACCAAGAATCCCGTCAAAAAATCCGATGGGACGACGAGAGTAATCATACATGTCAGCGACGACAATAGCATATGCAGCTCTCCTCCTGTATACGATATTGTCGAGGGAGTGTGGGACCTGAGCGACATAGGGGCATTGCCTCGTCAAGACTTGCCCTCCCTCTCCTGCGAATCCGACTCCCACCACTTCTACTATTGGACGGATATACCGCTCTCTTCTCTCTCAGACGGCATTTATGTGCTCCCCATTACTATCACCGATACTGCCGGTCACACGGTGCGCTTGAATGCCTCGTTCGCAGTCTATTCCGGGAACCTCCTCGAGGTAGGAGCGGGGAAGACCTACACCACCATCGGTGCCGCCTTCTTCAATTTCCAGAATGGAGACATCATCGTTGTGTATCCCGGTATCTATACGGGAACAGCAAATACCGATGTCTCTCCCAACGGAAAGGACATTCTCCTTTACGGTATTGCGGGACCGGACGAAACGGTTATTGACCTCGAGAATGGGGCGGCCTCTGCATTCAGGCTTACGGGGGGCGGAACCAATTCGGTTATCGGCGGTTTTCGGGTCATCAATGGGGGCAGTGGAAGTGCGGTGTATGTTGACGCATCCTATAATCCGCAAAGTCTGATCCTTACCAACTGCCGCATCGAAGACAATGGAGGGAACATTGGCGGTGGTGCTGGGCTCTTTGCCCAGAAATCCAATGCCGACATACACGTGCTCCACTCCGCGTTCGTAGGAAACAGCGCCACCTCGTTCGGCGCCGCAGTCTATGTGACGGACGGGGCGCGAGCCTCCTTCTCTGATGTTCTTTTTACCACCAGCAGTGCACAGAGCGCCGCAGCCTTTGCGGCGTACAATCCGGGTGATATCCTCTTCGATCGCTGTGCCTTTACCGAGAACACGGCTTCCGCAAGCACCGGCGGTGCCATCGGCATCGATGGAGACACCCGCTCTGCGACGGTTACACTTCGAAACGTCGTTATCGCCGGTAACAGCGCCGCAGGACACGGCGGCGCGCTCTTCATTAACCACCCTGCGCTTACCCTCAATATCTACAACAGCACGATAGCGGAAAACAGCGCCAGCGGTACTTCCGCCAAAGGAGGAGGCATCGCGATGTGGCAAGGAACCCTCGTCATGAAGGACACCATTCTCTTTTTCAACACCGCCGCGAGTGCCTCTCAACTCTTCATGAACGACGATGGATCGGGAGGACCGGAAACAACCGGAACGATAGACAACTGCGCCATCGGCGGCGCTGCCGATCCGATCGGCGATACCGCCAAACGCATCAACAATCCCACTGGTTTTGTCGCGGGCCAGCGTGGCAATATCACGAACGATCCTATTTTCATCGGCAGCGGCGAGGGGGTACTGAAGTACCTATTGAAATCGACCTCCCCCTGCATTGACACCTCTTCCGATAGTTCGTCCGTTCCACTTTATGATTTTCTCGGTAACCAGCGGCGCAACATTCCCGGGAAGGGCGATGGAATGGGTATCGAGGCTGATATCGGCGCCTTCGAGTACCAGCCGTAAGATGAGTCTTCTCAAAACGCCGGTTCCTGCGAATCTCACCTGTTCGATTGCCTATCATGACCGTTCCTTCTTCTCGGAGGCGCTTACGCTCCTCACCGATCGCTATGGCCCGGTGGATGCGGTGAGTGACCCCTATGACTTTTCGGCAATCTCCTCCCACTACGATGCGGAGATGGGACATCCCGTTATGAAGTGTATCGCCTCGTTCCAGCGTCTCTTGCCACGCGAGGAGATTGCAGCGGTGAAGCGCACTGCCGTTGCACTAGAAGAACGCTTCTCAGTTGATGGCAAGCGGCGGGTCAATCTCGATCCCGGGCTTCTCACCATGGAGAACTTTGTTCTCTCGACGGGAAAGAACTACAGCCACCGCATCTACCTGGGAACCGGTGTCTGGGCGGAGGTGACGCTCCTCTTCACGAAAAATGGTGAGATCCAGCCGCTTCCGTGGACCTATCGCGATTACCTGCGGGAGCCGGCATCATCCTTTTTACTCTCGCTCCGTTCCCGCTACAAAGCGAAACTCGTATCTTCCTCTGGAGGGTAGGAGAGATGCGTCTCTTTATTGCACTCGACTTACCTGCTGCGGTGAAGCAGGCAATCTATGGGGAGGCACACCGAGCACTTGCTGGCATGCGTTTTCACTACAAGGCGGTCGAGGAGGAGAATCTCCACTTTACCCTGCGCTTTATCGGTGAAGCGTCACCCGCCGAGGCAGAACGGATCGGCTCACTTCTTAGCGGCATGGAGACATGGCGTGAAGAGATCATTATTGGCCGCCAGAGTGCCTGCTTCATGCGTCCTCGAGCGAGCATTCCCCTCTTTCTCCCGCTCGTGAAGGGTGAAGAATACCTCCGAGCGCTCCATGAACGCGTCACTGCCCGCTGTCACTTTGCACCGGAGCGCTTTACCGCCCACCTCACCATTGCCCGTATCAAGGCAGAACCGAGACGGCTCATCGGTACTCCGCTTCCCGCTCTCACGCGGGAACTCACCGTTGTCCCTGAGAGAATCGTTCTCTTCAACTCCGACCTTACGCCGCACGGTCCGCGCTACACGGCGCTCACCGAGGTGCCTCTGTGATTCTCGTCACCTTCGCGACCCCTCCCGAGAATCCCTTTCCCGTGTCGCTGACCCTGGGAGAGCCGGTGCCCTACGCTGGTATGTTGCTCCTCCTCACGGGGGTGGGGGAGGGGGCTTCCGAGCGGCTTGCCCGCGCACTCGACTCTCGCTCCCCGGTGACAGAGGTGGTCGAGTATGGCGGGGCTGCGGCGGTACACAGGGCCGAGATAGGCCGCTGCTACACTGTTACCCAGATCGTTGATCGTGCCGGCGTATGCCATGAGACCGTTCCCGCCGTGCCGCATCTTCCGGTAGCGGCTGTTCTTTCCGAGAACCGCCTCTACCGTGGCGAGGAGATCCCCTGGGCATCTGAGAGCCCGCTCCCGCTCCTCTACACGATGGAAACGATCTTTTTGTGCCATGTCTGCCGCCGCCGCCATATCCCCTTCATGAGTCTCCGTCGTGCAACCGACACGGGACAGGGCGATATCCGCCGCTGCTACGAAGAGGTGCTTGCAGCGCACCGTGCCGAAACAGCGACGCTTCTTTCCCATCTCCTATCGCCGTGCTGATACGGGCGTCCTGTCAGGAGACCGTGGTCAGGGGGTGGTCGGCGCTTCGGGGCGGTTCACCCGGTAGAGAGTGAAGTCTCTCCCCTTGAAGAGCGGCACAAGGCGCTCTTTCGCGGCCGTGTAGGCGTTCATGTCGCAGGTTTCGGGGCTCATAGGCCACTGGCGGCAGAAGAGCATGAGAAGAAACATCGAGTCACTCATGATATAGTCATTCCGGTAGAGGCATTCGGTTGCCTTCCCGCGGCAGTGGAGCCAATCGGTAGGGTCGAGGGCGATGGGCACGCCTGCCCGTTCGGCGACATACTCCGCCTTGCGCGGCAGGGTCAGCCCGATTCGTCCAGCCGGATTCTCGCGGAGCACCATCGAGAAGGCAGTACGGTAGTCTTCCTCGTCGGAACGGTCGGCGAGCCGCGCGATGGCCGGTACGGCGAAAAGGAGAAGAATCGCCCCATAGAGCACTGCGAAGCGGAGCCGCTCGGCGAGGTAGCGCCCTACGAAGAAGAGCGCAAAGAGGTATACCGGCAGGAGGTAGTAGGGGAACTTCTTCGGAAAGAGCATAAAGAAAGGAACATAGATGAGAAGGAACCCCGCCGCCGCTGGCAGGATAAAGTGTTCACGCCACGCCGCACGCGGTACCGCCGCGATCGAAAGGACGAGCACGATGAGCGTGAACACGGTAAACGCCTGCCCCCACCCCTGCCACGGGGCAAGTGCTGTGCCGTGCATGATGCCCCAGTTGGCGATGAGCGGATCGAACGAAAAGTTATTCCAGAGAATGATGGGGGTCGTTATCTCGTAGAACAGGTCGTACTCGTGCGGCAGAAACGACTGCGCCGCAAGCGGGGCAAAACCGGCAAAAGCAACGATACTCCACCACGCGAGGAGCCGTTTTTGTTTCCAGAATGCCCAGAGGAAAAGCGGCACGGTGCCCAGCACTGTTTCTTTGATCCAGAGCGCGGCGAGGAAGAGAATCGCCGCGAGCACCGCATCGCGCACCTGCCCCACCTGGCGTCCGCGCTGGGCGCAGAAGAGTGCGGCAAGCAGGCAGGCAATCCATGGCGTCTCGACCATCCCGGCGACCGAGAGGTGCCAGCCCCACGGCAGGATGAGCCAGAGCGCCGCCGCAATGATCCCCGCCCGCGCTGAGAGCCCCGATCGCACCGAAAGGAGACAGATGAGCGGCGGGATGGCGGAGGAAAAGAGTATCGTGACGAGGCGCACCGCATAGAGCCGGTCCACGCCGAGTTTGATGACGAGAGCAGCGAGGTAGTTGAAGAGCGGCGGGAAGAAGAAGAGATCATCGCTTCCATAGAGGTTGAGCCAGCCGCCGTGCGTTGCGAGATTCTGTGCCGTCCACGCGTAGGCTGCCTCGTCGTAGGGGATTTCCATGAAGGGGAGCGTGGCGAGCCGTGCCGCGAACGAGACAAGAAAGAGGATGAGCGCCGTCCGCCGCATAGCGCTTCAGTAGATGAAGGGGATGATACGCCGCCGTTCGGGCGGGTAGTCGGGGAAGGTGCGCCGGTACCACTGCCAATGGGCGTGGGCGCGCGGGACGAGGTTCGCCGCCGTAAAGAGGGCGAAGGCGAGTCCGGGCAGTGACCAGGTGAGGAGTGCCCAGCCGCTCCACTCGAGGAGTTCGCCGAGGTAGTTGGGACTTGCGACGAACAGGTGGAAACCGCGCATCGGAATTCTATAGTCTGTCTCCCCCGGTTTCCGGAGGGTTCGGAGGACATGATCGCTGTGAAGGTTGATGACAAAACCGGCGATGAAGATGAGAAGCCCGACAACGAAGCGGGGATCGGAAAGCCAGGAATCTTCGTAGAGAGCGCGGTGGTACAAGTACCACCCGTTGATGAAGCCATTCATGACATTGAACATCACCGAGAAGAGGACGATGAGCACCGGGATACCGCGGCCACCCCGCATGAGAAGGGGGAAGATGAAGGTGCGCTGGAGGTAGTGGAGTTCCCAGATGCAGAGGAAAATGGTTCCCACGAGTTTCGGAGTGCCCGTCGCCCACAAGAGAGCGATGACCACCACCGCCGGCAGTTCCATGACCACCCAGCCGAGGCGCGCCGGCATGAGCGGCCCCCAGCCGATATGGACATGGCGGCCGTAGGGAGCGGTGATGAAATAGAGCGCGACAAAGACACCTGCTGCCGAGACAAACTGCGCGACAAGGAGCAGATCGTAGAGCCGATCGAGCGTCATGGAATCCTCCCCGCGAGTGTATCGTTGGAAACACCACGCATCCGACTATACCGCAGAGAGAGTGTTTTGCAACTTATCGGGGCGTCACGCTGACGATGCGGGAAACGACAGGTTCTGCGCCGATTAGGGTGACGCTTCCCGAATCTGCATGAATTTGTCACGTACGGTGGCTGAATTTATGGGAATCTGGCAGGTTGGCAAAGCGGAGTAGAAAGAAATATGGCAAAAATTAGATGTGACCCCAAAGGGGCTTTACTGCTAAACTTTAATAAAAATGCTGTGACCCCTGTTTTGACTTGGTTGCATCTTAACCTTGTTGTACCGTTGTATTGTCGTCTGAATGAACTTCACATCTGTTTCGCACCCGATATATTTTCTACCTGCTCCTGCCATAATAGTTGCGATCCCCGTTGTTCCACTTCCGTTGAAGGGATCGAGGATTATGTCGCCCGGCTTGGTAGAGGCAAGAACAATGCGATAGAGCAGGGCTATTGGCTTTTGAGTGGGGTGTTTCCCAAACTCCTTTTCTTCTGCCTTCGGCGTTGCTATTGCCCAGACAGAACGCATCTGAGCCCCTTCTTTTTTGAGAAAATCTCCATTGAAGTAACCGTTCTTCATTGCTTCGTAGTTAAAGTAATGCCGTGCCTTTTTGTCCTTACGAGCCCAAATGATGGTTTCATGTGATGCGGTGAAAAAGCGACAACTGAGGTTCGGTGCGGCGTTTGGCTTAAACCACGCAATATCATTGAGTATATGGAATCCTAGATTTTGGAGAAGAAAACCGCACTGGTAGATACTATGGTAGGTACCACTAATCCAGATTGTTCCTTCTGGCTTGAGGATACGACGGCAAGCAGAAATCCACGCTTCGTGGAAACGCAGATCTTCTTCGAACCCCTTCGACTTATCCCAGTGACCTTTGTTGACACTGACCATCCTTCCATTTTGACAGGTAAAACCATTGTTGGAAAGCATATACGGAGGATCGGCAAAAATCATGTCCACATAGTTTTCGGGAAAATGCGCCATTACTTCGAGAGCGTCTTGGTGGTAGAGCGCAAAATCATCAGTTTTAAAAACAGGAACAACGTGCGTTTCTTTTTTGGCAATGTATTCGACAAGAGCCTCCATGACCATGTCGGGTTTGGTGTCACGAAGGTCGTAGAGATTGTGGGCGTGTCGATCATTCACAATCAGATTGTTCCTTTCGCACGGCTTTCTTTCTTCTGTCTCGAGTTTTTTGAGCCTCGGCTTAGGTATGGAGGCATGTGTCTTTTTCATATTTTTCTCACCTGGCAATAAAATAGATAGCCTTCTCTTCTGCCATGCATTTAATCGTATGCTTTCGCTGCTCCAGATCAACGATTTCTCTTACTGTTTGGCAACTTTCTTCACATTCCCCCGCATCGCTTTCTTAAAAGTATACCCCTCCACAGGGACACCCGCTGTCCCTCTGCAGAACTCACCGCCTTCCCCCTCTCTTCGCAAGAGAGGGGCCAGGGGTGAGTTGTCTGTACTCGCAGGCTAGGGGTGAGTTGTAATGTGTCGGGGCATCACGCTGACGATGCCGGGAACGACAGGCTCCTGCGCCGATTGTGATGGCGCTTCCCGAATCTGCATGAATTTGTCAAGCGCGGTGGCTGAATTTATGGAAATCTGGCAGGTTGGCAAAGTGGGGGAGGGAAATGGAAAGAGTTTAGATAGGCGTTCGATGGCATTCCTACGAGGAGAAGCACTCCATCACTTCGTTGCTGCATTGAGTAATGACACATTCGTTGAATTGATCTGGGTCAGATAGGTGCCCACACTGGCTTTGGAAACACTGCATCAGCACATCAAATGTCGCCTTTCCAGCGGCAGAACCTTCATCGTAGCAGGCTTGAGAACAGGGTTGATCATCGGTGTCGCAGTTACTTATGCATTGAAAGATTTCATTACAGGTTTTTCCCGTCTCGCTGTCGGCATCGGGGAGGAGGTCAGTTTCGCTATCGGGCACCACATCGTTGTCGGTATCATTTTCACAGACACTCGTGTCCCACCCGGAACAATCCTCTTTGCAGGGAGCCAATGCACTACTCACGAAACCAAGTTCTGAACATTTCTGCATCCCTCCGTCGCACTCTTCCCCTGGGTCAATGATGTCGTCGCCGCAAAAGGCGGTGGGAGTGGTGTCGGTATCCGGAATGGTATCACTAGGAGTGTCGGCGTCTTGCTCTCGATCTTGGTCAACATCAACGCCGGTGTCGTTATCGGGAGCAAGAGTAACACACTGGGCGACGCCGCCGATCACCGCACACACCCTATCGTCTTCTGCGCAGTTTTCTTTGTTCTTCCAGAGGCCGTGCTCACACTTGACGACTATGGCACCGTCACAGTCTAGTTCCCCATCGGGTGAACATTCCGACCCGATAATGTCCTCATCCGTCGTCGGAACGGTGCTATCGTCCACTGGAGAGAAATCATCGGTAACGCCATCTACATCCGCTGGAGTAGCATTACTTTTACTCTCACTACAGGCACCACTTGCGAGTGCAAGTACGAGAAGAACCATGAAAAGAACTACTCTCACCTTCATCGTTTCCTCCTTGAGATGCCGCCAAAACTAATAGCATCGAGAAAAGGGCTCTAGCAAAAAAAGAGGGACGCGTCAATAGGGTATGTGCGGCGAGGAAGCAGAGAACTCACCCCCGACCCCTCTCTTCTCCCAGAGAAGAGTGACCGTAAACTTTAATAAAAATGCCCTGGTCCTCCTTGACTCCCCATACACGTTTCAACTGGGTACAAACGGGAGATCACTTTGCGCACCGGAAGCCGTAGGCGGAGTCGTGGAAGGTGCCCGGGTGGCCAACCAAGCGACTGGACGCGCGCAGAGTGTCGGGGCGGCTGTCCCATGCCCCGCCGCGCATCACATGGCAAGCACCGGTTTCTGGCCCCGTGGGGTTGTTTGTAGGCGAGGATGCATAGTAATCCGAGGCGTACCAATCATTCACCCATTCCCACACATTGCCTATCATGCCGTAAACGCCATAGGGAGAAATTCCTTTCGGCCTGCTTCCCACCGGCAGGGTGCCGTTCGTGCCGCAGCCGAGGCCGCCCGCGTTGGGATCGTTCATCACGGCGTACTCGCAGGTCGGAAAAGGCAGGTTGCCCCACGGGTATTTCCACCCTTCCGTTCCTCTTGCCGCTTTCTCCCATTCCGCTTCGGTTGGTAGCCGTTTGCCCGCCCATTCGCAGTAGGTTTTCGCCTCGTCCCAAGTCACGCAGACCACCGGGTTGGTCGCGCCTCTGAATTGCGCCGGCACCACCCCGTACACCCATGTGGTGCCGTCGTAGATGTAGCAGGTCCCGTCATCGTAGTGTTTCGCGGTGCACACCATGGCATCAACGCAGGCCTGATATTCCTCGTTAGTGACGGCGTATTGGTCTATAAGGTAGGCGTCGAGCGTCACCTTGTGGTACGGCGCCTCGCGGCCGTCGCTCTCGCATTCATTGTCCACGGCGGTATTACAGCCCATCCAGAAATCGCCGCCGGGCACCGCGCACATCGGCCCGCCTTTGCCGGTCGGCGACGGACCGCAGTCTATCATGCTCGTGTCGGTGTCGGCATCGGGGAATAATCCGTCGTCGTCAACAACCCTGTCTTCGTCCACGATCACGGTGTCGTCATCCACGGCGACATCGGACGAATCGGTTACATCATCGCCGACCGGCTCGTCGGTGTCTTCGGACGAGTCGGACGAATCGGACAGATCGGTCACATCGGCACCGTCGGTCACGGTATCGGTATCGGCGGCCGCCTCGACGCACACCTTGTCC
>Ga0129299_1003260_pt1 | contig 10625 bp, 4 predicted proteins | sample ConPoolayeCmetaG_FD_94477 | JGI IMG/M metagenome (GOLD analysis project Ga0129299, IMG submission 94477) | Hot spring microbial mat communities from California, USA to study Microbial Dark Matter (Phase II) - Cone Pool mat layer C metaG ... | reverse complement strand
CTCGATATTAACGACATAATGTTCGTGCATATCGATTCAAGACGCAAATTGACGGCCACTACGCTCCTCCGAACCATAGGATATTCAAGCGATTCGGATCTGCTGCGGGCGTTTCATAATCTGATTGAAGAACAGGTTAGTTCGAGAAGGCTGGCAAAACTGATCGGCAAAATAGTCGCCGAACCGGCCGTCAATCCCGAATCGGGCGAGGTTGTGGTTGATGCTGCGGATACCCTGACTGAGGAATCGGTGCAAAAACTTATAGATCACAAAATTCAAAGCGTCAAAGTGCTCGATATCGACCTATCGCGGGATGTGCCGGTGTTGGCGAATACGATCGCCAAAGACAAAAAAGACAAAATCAGATCCTCCGATGATGCCCTGAATCGGCTGTATTCTTTGATCAGGCCCGGCGACGCCCCGACTCCGGAAATGGCCAATGCCCTGCTCGAGAAAATGTTTTTCAACCCCAAAAGATACGATCTCGGCGATGTCGGGCGCTATATGATAAATCAGCGGCTTGGTTTGAATGTCTCGCTGGAGCAAACCGTCCTCGACAAGCAGGATTTCGTCGCCATTGTCAAGTATCTTCTGGATCTCCGCAACGGCAAAGGTGAAGTCGATGATATCGATCATCTCGGCAATCGGCGGGCGCGGACCGTCGGCGAGCTTCTCGGAAGTCAATTTTCGGTCGGTTTGATGCGGATGGCCAGAACCATAAAGGAGCGGATGAGCCTGCGCGACGCGGAATCGCCGACCCCGCAGGAACTGGTGAACGCCCGCACCGTTTCGTCTGTGGTGGAGACCTTTTTCGGGTCATCTCAATTATCGCAATTCATGGACCAAACCAATCCTCTGGCCGAGCTGACGCACAAGCGAAGACTATCCGCACTCGGCCCGGGTGGATTAACCAGGGAGCGGGCGGGATTCAAAGTGCGGGACGTCCACCACACCCATTACGGCCGGATGTGCCCGATCGAGACGCCAGAGGGTCCCAATATCGGTTTGATAAGTTCACTTGCCTGCTACGGCAGAATCAATAAATACGGATTTCTTGAAACCCCATACAGAAAAGTCGTCAACGGCAAGGTAACATCGCAGATAGATTTCCTCACCGCCGATATAGACGATCGACATGTAATCGCTCAGGCGAATGAGCCGCTCGACAGCCACGGCAGATTTCAGAACAAGTTGGTTATGGCCCGCAGCCGCGGCGATATCGTCGCCGTCCCGCCGGAAGAGGTGCATTACATGGACGTTTCTCCGGTTCAGCTTGTGTCGGTGGCCGCGGCGCTGATCCCGTTCCTTGAGCATGACGACGCCAACCGCGCCCTCATGGGATCGAATATGCAAAGACAGGCCGTACCTCTGCTGATTACCGAGGCGCCTATCGTGGGAACCGGTATCGAAGGGCGCGCCGCCGTGGATTCATGCGCGGTTATCACCGCCAGACGGGCCGGTGTGGTTACCGCCGTCGACGCCGCAATGATCGAAATCAAGCCCTATGGGCGCGACAGCGACGACTCCATGGACAATTCCGAGGATGATCAATATCCGTTGCAGAAATTCGCCCGCTCGAATCAGGATACCTGTATCGGATACAAGCCGATTGTGGCGCCGGGTCAGAAAGTCGAGGCCGGCCAGCCGATTGCCGATGGTCCGGCCACCGATAAGGGAGAATTGGCTCTCGGCAGGAATGTTTTGGTCGGATTCATGCCTTGGAGAGGGTACAATTTCGAAGACGCTATTATCGTTTCCGAGCGGCTCATAAGCGAGGACGTGTTCACTTCGATTCATATCGAAGAGTTCGAATTGCAGGTGCGCGATACGAAGCGGGGAGCCGAGGAAATCACCAGAGAAATTCCGAACGTTTCCGAAGAAGCGATCGCCAATCTCGATGAAAGAGGAATCGTCAGGATCGGTGCCGAGGTCGAGGCCGGCGATGTTCTGGTGGGCAAAGTCACTCCGAAAGGTGAAACTGAGCTTTCTCCCGAGGAAAGACTTCTGCGGGCGATTTTCGGCGAAAAAGCGGGCGATGTCCGCGACGCATCTCTGAAAGCGCCGCCGGGAATGAAGGGAATCGTTATCGATACGAAACTCTTTTCACGTAAAAGCCGCTCCGAGGAAGGGAAAAAGCAGGAGCGCGCCGATATCGCGAGAGTGAAAAGGTTGTTCGCCAAGCAGATCGACCAGCTTATAGCTATGCGCAACAGGAAGCTCGGTTCATTATTGTCGGGCCATACCGCGCGCACGATCCGCGATGAAAAAGGCGAAGTCATATTGAAGGCCGGCACGAAAATCAAGGAAGACTCGTTCGATAATTGTCAAGCGCGCTCATTCGTAACCGACAGCGGCTTCGTCCCAGAAGAATCACTGAATAAAAAGGCGGCTAAGCTCTGTGCTCAAGCGCTCGACAGAATTCAGAAAAAAGAAGCCCAGCTCGAAATAGAAATCGACAAAATCCAGCGCGGAACCGAACTTCCTCCGGGCGTCGTCCAACTGGTGAAAGTCAAAATCGCCACCAAAAGACATCTGGCCGTCGGCGACAAAATGGCCGGTCGGCACGGAAACAAAGGTGTGATCGCTAGGATCGTTCCGGTGGAGGATATGCCTTATCTTCCCGATGGAACCCCGCTGGATATTCTGCTCAATCCGCTCGGAGTGCCATCGCGTATGAATGTCGGCCAGCTTCTCGAAACCCATCTCGGATGGGCGGCGGAAAAGCTCAATTTGAAAATAGCCTCGCCGGTGTTCGATGGCGCCAGCATCGCTGAAATCAAAGAATTGCTGAAAAAAGCCGGTTTGCCGGAAGACGGCAAATCCGTGGTCTATGATGGTCAGACAGGTGAACCGTTCAGCAAGCCTATCACCGTCGGCTATATCTATATGATGAAGCTGTCGCATCTTGTCGATGACAAAATCCACGCCAGATCAATCGGGCCCTACTCGCTTGTCACCCAGCAGCCTCTGGGGGGCAAAGCCCAGTTCGGCGGCCAAAGATTCGGCGAAATGGAAGTCTGGGCTCTTGAAGCTTATGGTTCGGCTTACACCTTGCAGGAAATGCTCACCGTCAAATCCGATGACGTAACCGGACGCTCTCGCATCTATGAAGCGATAGTGAAGGGCGAAAATCCGCCGGAGCCGGGCGTTCCGGAATCATTCAACGTTCTGGTCAAAGAGCTTCAGGCTCTTGGACTTGATGTTGAACTAATTGAAAAGTAAATGTATCGGGGGATTAATTAAACAGCAAAGGAGACTATGGTGGTCGATCCTTTTGCCAGAAATCAGAGAAAACCGTCTGAATTCGCCGCCATTCGGGTGAAACTGGCGTCTCCGGAAACGATCAGGGAATGGTCTTTCGGAGAAGTTACCAAGCCCGAAACCATAAACTATCGCTCGTTCAAACCCGAGCGCGATGGCCTGTTTTGCGAGCGGATATTCGGTCCCGTCAAAGACTGGGAATGCAATTGCGGAAAATATAAGCGAATTCGTTTTCGCGGCATCGTGTGCGACCGCTGCGGAGTTGAAGTAACGCAATCAAAGGTCAGACGCGAGCGCATGGGACATATCGAACTTGCCGTGCCCGTGACGCATATCTGGTATACGCACTCGCTTCCCTCACGAGTGGGCTATCTGCTCGACATGACGGTGCGTGAGCTTGAAAGAATCATCTATTATCAATCATATGTGATTATCGATCCCGGCAACACCACCCGCAAATACAAAGACATAATCACCGAAGAAGAATATATGGAGCTGGAGGAGCAGGGTCGGCAATTCAAGGCCCTCATGGGTGCTGAGGCGGTGCGGGAGTTATTGCGTAACATTGATATCGAAGAACTGGCCGTCTCGCTGCGCGCCCAGGTCAAAGTCGAAACGTCGGCCCAGAGAAAACGCGACGTTTTGAAGCGGCTGAAGGTGATCGAGGCCTTTCGACAATCAGGCAATAAGCCCGAGTGGATGATTATGGACGTCATACCGGTAATACCGCCCGATTTACGCCCGCTGGTTCCTCTCGAAGGGGGACGCTTCGCCACTTCCGACCTCAACGATTTATACAGGCGCGTGATAAACCGTAATAACCGCCTTAAAAAATTGATTGAAATAAAAGCCCCCGAGGTAATCCTGCGGAACGAAAAGCGGATGTTGCAGGAGGCGGTCGACGCCCTGTTCGACAACGGGCGACGCAGCCGTTCGGTGCGTGGCGATTCCAAAAGACCGCTCAAGTCGCTGTCAGATCTGCTCAAAGGAAAGCAGGGAAGATTCCGCCAGAATCTGCTCGGCAAGAGGGTTGATTATTCCGGACGCTCGGTTATCGTCGTCGGCCCGGAACTGAAAATCTGGCAATGCGGTCTGCCCAAGAGCATGGCGCTCGAGCTATTCAAACCGTTTATTATTCACAAGCTCGAAGAAAAGGGATTCGTCCAAACGGTGAAAAGCGCCAAGAGGCTGGTCGAAAGAGAACGTTCGGAGGTGTGGGATATTCTTGAGGAAATAATCAAAGACCATCCCATTTTGCTTAACCGCGCTCCGACTTTGCACAGGCTCGGAATTCAGTCGTTTTATCCGGTGTTGGTCGAGGGCAAAGCCATAAGGCTTCATCCTCTCGTTTGCGCCGCCTTCAATGCCGATTTCGACGGCGATCAGATGGCAGTTCATGTGCCGCTTTCGTTCGAGGCTCAACTTGAGGCGCAGGTGCTGATGCTTTCCTCGAACAATCTGCTCCAGCCGTCCTCGGGAAAACCGATAGCGGTCCCCTCGCAGGATATGGTTATTGGCTGCTATTACCTGACCAATTCGAGAAATGGCGCCAAAGGTGAGGGTAAATATTTCGCGAATCCGGATCAAGCCATTTATGCCCATTCAATGGGGGAAATCGATCTTCATGCCTGGATATATGTAAGACTTGAGGATGGGGCCAAACCTATCAAGACCACCGTCGGTCGAGTGATCTTCAACGAGGTAATCCCCAAAGAGCTTGGTTTTATCAATGATGTGGCGACCAAATCGAATCTCGAAAAGTGGGTGGCGCGCTCGTACACCACGATCGGTTCGGCGCGCACGGCGATTTTGCTCGACCATCTTAAGCGTATCGGATTCGAATACGCTACTTTGGGCGGGATCACGGTCGGTATAGATGACCTGGTGATTCCCAAAGAAAAAGAGATGCTGGTCAAACGGGCATTCAAAGAGGTCGATCAGATCAATTCCCTTCACAAAAAAGGAGCGATAACGGCCGGCGAACGATATAACAAGATTATCGATACTTGGACCAGAACCACAAGCGAAGTCACCGAGGCGATGTTCAATAACTTAGCCTCGATCGATGAAGGATTCAATCCGGTGTATATGATGGCCACCTCGGGAGCGCGCGGTTCGAAAGACCAAGTGAGGCAGTTGGCCGGAATGCGCGGCCTGATGGCTAAACCGCAGAAAAAAATAACCGGACAGATCGGCGAGATTATCGAGACCCCGATTATTTCGAATTTCAGGGATGGTCTGACTGTGCAGGAATACTTTATTTCCACACACGGTGCCCGCAAAGGTCTGGCCGACACCGCCCTGAAAACCGCCGATGCCGGCTACCTCACCCGCAGACTGGTTGACGTCGCTCAGGATGTGATAATCACCGAGACGGATTGCGGCACCATCAGAGGTCTGAATATCGCCGCTCTGAAAGAAGGTGAAGAGGTGATCGAGTCGCTGGCCGACAGAATTCTCGGCCGCGTCGCGCTCGAGGAGATAATCCATCCCATAACCGAGGAAGTGCTGGTGGAGGCGGGAAGCATGATCACCGAGGAAGCGGCCAAGCTCATAGAAGAGGCCGGCATCGAAACCGTTTTCATCCGTTCGGTTCTTACCTGCGAATCGAGAAGAGGCGTATGCGCCAATTGCTACGGCTCGAATCTGGCGGGTATCGGTTTGGTGGATATAGGTGAGGCGGTCGGAGTGATTGCCGCGCAGTCGATCGGGGAACCCGGAACCCAGCTCACGCTGAGGACTTTCCATATCGGCGGAACGGCGGCGGTGATCGCCGAGCAGTCGAAAATCGAGGCGCGCGCCGAGGGTAAGGTGATGATGCAGGGGGTAAGGCATGTCAAAGGCAACACCGAGGGTGAGACCGTAGTCCTTTCCCGAGACGGCGAAATCCGCATAATCGACAGCCAGAAACGGACTCGTCAAAGATTCAAAGTCCCATATGGCGCCAAACTCAAGGTGGCCGACGGCCAAGAAGTCGCCAAAGAAACGGTGCTTTTCGAATGGGATCCCCATACAAACCTGATCCTGACGGATAAGACGGGCACGATTCAGTTTATTGATATTATCGAAAACGTGACATTCCGCGAGGAACTTGACGAATCGACGGGACTTTCGGCAAGGGTTATCGTCGAGCAGCGCGATAAATCGCTTCGCCCGCAGATTCAGATACTCAACGATTCCGGAAATAAGATCGCCAACTACCCCATCCCTATCGGGGCTAATCTTTTAGTCAAAGATGGCGATAAAGTTAAGGCGGGTGATCCGCTGGTAAAAATTCCGCGCGATATATTCAAAACGAAAGATATTACGGGCGGCTTGCCTCGCGTTGCCGAGCTGTTCGAAGCCAGACATCCGAAAGATCCGGCGGTCGTCAGCGAAATCGACGGCATAGTTGAGTACGGCAAAATCATCAGAGGCAACCAGCAGATACTGGTCCGCGGCGAACACGGCGACACCAGAGAATATCTGGTTCCTCATGGCAAGCATATGAGAGTTCATGACGGCGACCGAGTCAAGGCCGGAGAGAGACTCTGCGAAGGACCGATTGATCCGCATGATATTCTAAGAATAAAAGGCCCTCATGACGTGCAGGAATACCTAGTGAATGAAATTCAGGAGGTCTACCGGCTTCAAGGGGTCAGGATCAACGACAAGCATATCGAGGTGATCGTCCGCCAGATGCTGCAAAAAGTAAAAGTTGAAGATTCGGGTGACACCAATTTCCTCGAAGGGGAGGAGGTCGACCGGATCCGATTTAACGACGAAAACGAGAGGATCAAATCGGAGGGCGGAGAACCGGCGAGATTCACTCCGCTTCTGATGGGAATAACCAAGGCATCGCTCTCGACCGAAAGCTTCATTTCGGCGGCGTCTTTCCAGGAAACGACGCGGGTTTTGACTGAGGCAGCGATAAACGGCAAACAGGATAATCTTCTTGGCTTGAAAGAGAACGTGATAATCGGCCATCTTATTCCGGCAGGCACAGGCCTCGAGAAATATCGCCGGATAGAGGTTGAAGGTGAAGAAAAGCAGGCCGAGACGAAAAAGGAAATAGAAACAATCGGCTAAAAATGGCTTGACATGAAATTTTTGAAATTTATATTGTTATTCTGTTTATGAGAATGGAGGAATAGTTGCCGACAATCAATCAGCTCGTCAGAATGCCGAGGAAAAGTCTTTCGGTTAAGCCGAAGACTCCAGCTTTGCGTTCGTGTCCTCAGAAAAGAGGAGTTTGCACGCGCGTTTATACATCGACGCCGAAAAAACCGAATTCCGCATTGCGCAAAGTGGCTCGCGTCAGGCTGACCAACGGGATTGAAGTTACGGCTTATATTCCCGGCGAAGGGCACAACCTCCAGGAACACTCTATCGTGCTGATAAGAGGCGGTCGCGTCAAGGATCTGCCGGGAGTGCGCTATCATATAATCCGGGGCACGCTCGACACCGCCGGGGTTAACGACCGCAAGAAAAGTCGATCGAAATACGGCACAAAAAGGCCGAAAAAGTAAAAAGGTAGAGGATAACCTTGCCTAGGAAAAACGCTCCGTCGAAACGGGAAAGACTACCTGATCCGCGTTACAATTTACCACTGGTTACGCAGTTCGTAAATTGCCTTATGAAACGCGGGAAAAAGCAAACCGCCGAAAGGCTGTTTTATGGCGCGCTGGATATCGTTCAGGAAAAGACCGGTCAACCGGGTCTGGATGTTTTTCATAAGGCACTAAATAATGTAAAACCGCTGTTGGAGGTTAAGTCCCGCCGGGTGGGCGGCGCTAACTATCAAGTCCCTGTTGAGGTTCGGGCCGAAAGACGAACCGCTCTGGCAATCAGGTGGCTTATTGGTTACGCTTCAGGGCGACCCGAAAAAGGCATGGCGCAAAAACTGGCCATGGAAATCGTCGCCGCCTCGAAAAATGAGGGCGCCGCTATCAAGAAAAAAGAAGACACCCACAAAATGGCCGAAGCCAACAAGGCTTTTGCCCATTTCAGATGGTAAGCGGGAATGCGCTTTCTTGACGACTCTTTTTACATAGTCGACTGCAAATAACCGGAATCGGACCCACTGCAAGGTGCGACCACTTGTTCCGTCTCGGAGCAAGACAAATCCGGCAGTGGATTTTTTTATGCAGATGGAACTATCGAAAACGCGAAATATCGGGATAATGGCGCACATAGACGCCGGCAAAACCACCACCACGGAACGGATCCTCTATTATGCCGGCCGGGTGCACCGTATGGGCGAAGTCGACGACGGCGCGGCCACCATGGATTGGATGGACCTTGAGAAAGAGCGAGGAATCACTATCACCTCGGCGGCCACCACCGTCTACTGGCTCGATCACCGGATCAACATTATCGATACCCCCGGCCATGTAGATTTCACCGTTGAAGTCGAACGATCGCTGAGGGTTCTTGACGGTGCGATAGCCCTCTTCTGTGCCGTCGGCGGTGTCGAACCGCAATCCGAAACCGTCTGGCGGCAGGCCGACAAATACGGGGTCCCGCGAATCGCCTTCGTCAATAAAATGGACCGCGTGGGTTCCGATTTCTTCGCGGTCGTCGAAAATATCCGCAAGAAACTCGGCGCCAACGCCGTCCCAATCCAGATACCGATCGGTTCCGGCGATCTGTTCACCGGCGTAATCGACCTGATTCAAATGCGCGGTCGAACTTATGACGATGAATCGCTGGGGGCCACTTATCACAATATTGAAATTCCCGATTCGCTTAGACCCATGGCTGTGGAGTATCATGAAAAATTGCTGGAAAATTTGTCGGATTACGACGACCAGCTTATGGATAAGTTCCTGAATGATCTGCCGGTGTCTCCCGAGGATATCAAGTCCGCCCTGCGCAAAGCCACCCTCGACCGGAAAGTGTTTCCCGTGATTTGCGGATCCTCTTTCAGGAACAAAGGGGTTCAAGACCTCTTGGATGCAGTAGTCTATTTCCTGCCTTCGCCTTTGGATCTTCCGCCGGTCACCGGCGTCGATCCGGAAAGTCATGAAAAATTGACCAGAAAGCCCGATTACAAAGAGCCGTTTGCCGGATTGATTTTCAAAATAATCACCGATCCCTACGTCGGAAAATTGACTTATTTCCGCGTATATTCCGGAAAGATTTCCGCCGGCTCGACGGTGTTGAATGCGATAACCGGAAAGAACGAAAGAATTTCCCGTCTGCTTTTGATGCACGCCAACAAGAAAAGCGATATCAAAGAAGCGGCCGCGGGCGATATAGTTGCCGGAATAGGATTCAAAAATTCGATGACCGGTCATACGATATGCGATGAAGATGCACCGATCATTCTTGAACAAATGATGTTTCCCGAACCGGTGATATTCATTGCAATCGAGCCGAAATCCAAGGCCGATCAGGAAAAATTGTCGGAGGCGCTTTCGCGGCTTTCCGAGGAAGATCCAACTTTCAAGGTGAAACATGATCCCGAAACCGACCAGACCGTTATCTCGGGCATGGGCGAGCTTCACCTGGAGATACTTATCGATAGGATGTTCAGGGAATTCAAAGTGTCGGCGAATGTCGGAAAACCCCAAGTCGCTTATAAGGAAACAATCACGTTGCCGATGGACGGCGAGGGAAGGTTCATCAGACAAACCGGCGGCCGCGGCCAGTACGGCCACGTCAAGTTGCATGTTGAACCGGGCGAACCGGGAAGCGGTTTTGTTTTCGAAAACCGCCTTGTCGGCGGGGCGATCCCCAAGGAATTCATTCCGGCGATCGAAAAGGGAATTCGTGATTCTCTCGAAAGCGGTATCGCCGCCGGCTATCCGGTCGTCGACGTCAAAGTCGCTTTACTTGACGGCAGTTACCATGATGTCGATTCGTCGGAACTGGCTTTCAGAATCGCCGGCTCAATGGCTTTTCAGAATGCCGCTGAGAAGGCCGGGCCGGTGCTGCTTGAGCCGGTGATGGATGTCGAGGTCGTTGTGCCGGAAGAGTATATCGGTGATATTATCGGTGATATAAAAAGCCGGCGCGGCAAAATCGAGGGGATAGCCGACCGGCCTGATGCCAAGGTTGTCGCCGCGCAGGTGCCCCTTTCCGAAATGTTCGGTTACGCCACAAAATTGCGCTCGCTTTCTCAGGGGCGCGGCGTCTATTCGATGCAATTTTCGCATTATGCCAAAATGCCCGATCATGAGCGCGGGCGCCTGATGCATAAAACCAAAGGTCTTGTCTATCAGGATTGATTGCTTGTTTAGAAATAATGGTTAACTGAAAGGATAAACAGGAGACTCTCAATGGCCAAGGAGAGATTTGAGCGAACGAAGCCGCATGTGAATATAGGGACGATAGGTCATGTGGACCATGGGAAGACGACGTTGACGGCGGCGATAACGATG
>Ga0129299_1003257_pt1 | contig 10629 bp, 11 predicted proteins | sample ConPoolayeCmetaG_FD_94477 | JGI IMG/M metagenome (GOLD analysis project Ga0129299, IMG submission 94477) | Hot spring microbial mat communities from California, USA to study Microbial Dark Matter (Phase II) - Cone Pool mat layer C metaG ... | reverse complement strand
ATAATAAAATGTGGATAGTTTCCGGACAAAATACTATATCTGCCTATACTAATGAGGTATGGAATTCTACAAATGGGGTAGATTGGGAATTAGTTACTGGGAATGCTTCTTTTTCTCCAAGATGGGGAGCAGTTTTATTAGTTTTTAATAATAAAATGTGGTTAATAAGTGGTTATACCTCTGAAGGAAGTGTAAATGATGTTTGGAGTTCTTCTAATGGAATAGATTGGGAATTAGTTACTGGGAACGCCGCGTTTTTTCGTAGAGTTTCCGCGGCAGGGACTGTTTTTGATAATAAAATGTGGATTATAGGAGGAGAGCCTACAGGAAATGATGTTTGGTATTCTACAGACGGAATAGATTGGTACGCTGCTACATTGAACGCTGAATTTAGTGTACGTTATTCTCATAACGTCTTTACTTATAATAATAAAATGTGGGTTGCATTTGGTAGTTATGCCCAAGCTCAATGGAGTGATATTTGGTATTCAACTGATGGAATAGTGTGGACAGAAGGAGTCTCCATTGATCCTTCACTTCATCGTTTTGGTGCTGTTGTAGGTATATTTGATAATAAGATATGGGTTATGGGCGGAAAAAGTCCTTTTAGTGGTTATTATACAGATTTATATTATTATGATTCTTCTTGGCATAGGGTTTCTATGTCTACGCCTTATGTAGGAAGAAGTTATGGTGCAAGTTATGTTTTAAATAATAGAATTTACTTCATAAACGGTACAAGTAATAATGTTACACCTACAAATGATGCTTGTTATATTGAATTACCTATATCTGGGTCAGTTACTGTTAGTTGGTGGGCAAAAATAACCAACGCTATTGGTTATGTATTCAATACGGTTAAAGCTAAATTTACTGGATACAATGAAAAGTCTAGTACTAATTGGATATTAGTAAATACACCTACTATAACACCAACAGTAACACCAACAATAACACCGACAGTAACACCAACAGTAACTCCAACTGTAACTCCTACAATAACACCAACTTTTACTGCAGTGACAGGAACTCCGACAAGAACTTTTACGCCTAGAAATACAGCTACAAAAACAAGAACAGTTACTTTTACAATTACGCCTACAGCGACTATTACACCCACATTTACTCGAACACCTACAGCTACTCCGTATGTTATTTGGTGGAGAACATCTAATACAGTATATCACGGGGCGGTTGTAATAAATACGACAGATGGTAGAATGACAGTTAATTTACCATCAGAGTCAGCACTATATTTTCCTGATGGTGAATGGAAGGCTAAATTAAGTCGTGACAGAATTCAAACAAATACGTATTTATTATATGAACCAGGTTCTATGTATTTTACTATAATGATAGTAAATAGAGACGGTACACAACACGATTGTTCATCGGATACTTGTACTGTTTATTTTTCTGTTTTTAAGGAGCCATAATTGAACGTATTAAATTATGAAATTTCTAAGCAAATTAATACAGATATAGAAATTCCGGAACCATATGTATCAGTTATAACTGAAATGCAAAAAATTGCAAAAAAATTTGGGTATAAAATTTATCCGGTTGGTGGATTTGTTAGAGATTTAGTTTCCGGGAATACTCCAAAAGATTTAGATATTTTAGTTGATGGACCGGGGGACAACCCAGCAGTAGAATTTGCTTCTATATTGGAACAGAACAATATTGGAAAACACGTAATAACATTTGAAAAAGAACCTTCTTCTATAGATTTAATGGCAGCTAGATTTGGAGTAGCAAAAGTGATAATTAATAACATACCAATAGAATTAGTTATGCCTCGTACAGAAAAGTATAATCCAAATTCTAGAAAACCTGAAGTTTCTAAAACTTCTATAGAACAAGACGCTTTACGTAGAGATTTTACTATAAATACACTATTATATGACCCAGAAACAAAAAAAGTTATAGATCCTACTGGATATGGATTAGAAGATTTAAAAAATAATGTAATTAGATCTGCAAACCCAAATATAGATACTGTATTTAGAGACGACCCGTTAAGAATGCTTAGAGCTATTAGATTTATGATAACTAAAAATATGGTTATAGAACCAGAAACTTTAGAAGGAATTCGTAGAAATGTTGATAGGTTAGGAATTATTTCAAAAGAGCGTATTGCTGAAGAACTTAAAAAAATAATATTAGCAGATAAACCCAGTAAAGCAATTCGGTTAATGAAAGATCTTGGTCTTTTAAAATATATTATACCAGAGCTTGAAGCCACAGAAAATGTAATGGAAGAATCTGAATATCATTTAAAAGAACCTACATTTGAACATATTTTAAGAACTTTAGATAATATTCCGCCAGAGATTACTGAAAGATTAGCAGCTCTTTTACACGATATTGGTAAACCTTTAACTAAAACAGTTGAAGATGGTATTGTTCATTTTGTAAATCATCATAATTTAGGGGCTGAAATGGCTGAAAGTATATTAAGACGTCTAAAATTTCCTAATAGTATAATTGAGGATGTACGTAAATTAGTTAAATACCATATGGTACCTCATACCTATACTGAAGAACAACGAGACAAATCAATTCGTAAATTTTTGTTAGATGTTGGAAATCTTATAGATTTTATATATGATTTAGCAGAAGCGGATAGAAAAGGATCAGGGGTTGATAGCGAAGAAGCTAATATGAGATTAAAAAAATTTAAAGATAGGATAGAAAAAGTCAGGTCCCAACCTATTAAAGTAGAACAAATGATAAAACCTTTGATCGATGGAAATGAATTAATGGAAATGTTCAATGCACAACCAGGTCCTTGGATTGGTGATGTGCATAAAGCACTTTTAGATTTTCAATTAGAAAAACCTTCTTTAACTAAAGAAGAGGCCAGCACGTTTGTAAAAGAATATGTTAGATTGAAGTATCCTGATATTTTTCAGGCAACTTCTTGACAGTTCATAAAATGTTTGATATACTATTAAAATAATAGGAGGTCAGAATGGCATATCCTTCAAATTATGATAGTTTTACTCCGGTTAAAAGAACTGGTGATACTATAACAGAGAATATTACTATTCCAGCTTCGGCGTGGCCAGTAACTGTTAATACGACATATCCTATTTTGCGGAACGTTTCTATACCAGGATATGTTGAAGTTTCTACAGTGCCGGTCATCGGACAATTTCGAGTCTACTATAGGTCAAATCAAATAGTATTTGGACCAGTTCCAAACACTACAGTAGTAAGTGTTTCTTATGTAACGACTGGAACATTATTATCGGAAATACCATTTCAAGCGATAATAAATGCAATCATAGCAATTGAACAAGCGATTGGATTAAATCCAGGAGGTTCATACAGTACATTAGTGGATAGAATTGTTGCTCTTGAGAGCCAAACTAGTCATTCTCATAAAGTGTATGACGCTACGGCTGCTTGTAATGGAAGTAATACAACGTTTACTCTTCCGGATACCCCAACACAACCAGAAGCTACTTTAGTAGTTTTAAATGGAAGTGTTTTAAATTATAATGTAGATTATACTATTAGTGGCGCTAATGTGATATTACCAGATCCTCCATCATCTGGAGATACTTTGTTTATTTATTACGTAGTTTAGGAGGTAATATATGTCTAAATATAACGCAAAAATACGAGGAAATAGACAAATTATAGATAAAAGTATAACAAATGATGAAATAGCTGATGACGCTGGAATTCAAGAAAGTAAATTAAGTTTAGATCACGGGACACAGGACTTATTTGAAAAAAGCATGCGTGTGGATGAGTCTAGGACTGTAGAAGATAATGTAAATATTGAAATTCCTCACATTATTATTCGGGATAAATTGAACGGTAAAAAATATCGTTTTGAACTTCGTAATGGTACTCCTGTTACTATAGAGATTGAGGAATAAAACATGAACGTTAATCTTAATGCTTTAAAAAAGCTTTGGGAAATACAAAAATTGTATACTGGAAAATCCAGAAAAAAAATTTTAGATTTATTAAGAAAGAAAGAATTTAATCCTCATGAATTCTCTGATTATGCCAAGCAAATGCAAGTTTCTGATAAAGATAATGTAATGGATCCAGATTTGCAGGGAGCCGGAGGTTCTTCTATTGGTGTTGGTATACCTAATGTATCTGAATCTAAACAATTGGAGGGATATTAAAAATGCTTTTGACGCCTCGTGCACTTCTTCTTAAAAAATTAGAATTTTTAGTTGGTCACCCTCTTACAGCTTCGGAGCGCTCTCTCTTTTTAAAAAGAGTTAAATTTGGTTATAATTATGAAATTAAATCCGCTGTAGCACATTTACAGACTGATAGAAAATTTGAAGCTCCACATACTATTATAGAGCAATATACAAAAAAGCAAGATTTGTCTAAATTATCTTATGCTGACTTAATAAATATTTTAGAAGACATTGTAGTAAAAACAACATCTGTGCAAGCCGGGTTGCGTATTCTAAAAAAAGCGCATACTATGTCAAAAACTGCATTATTAAAATATATTTTTAATTTTTATTTAAGGGACATTCTGAAGCGTGAAAAAAAAGGTAATAGAGAAGCCATTATTTCTGATCAATCAAATCGTCCACCAACAGGTGAATATATGGCTGCTCCTTTTGGATTTGAAAATCCAGTAAAGCTTGAAAAACTTCTTCCAATTGATGAATATGATTCTAAAGGTGAATATTTAAATACAGAATTTAGAAATTCTCCTTCACATAATGAACCTAAAAAGAAAAGTATTAAAGAAAAAGTAAAAAACTATATTCAAAATTTTACGGGGAAACCCACAGGAGGAAAAGAAGATGTCGGAAATCAAAAAAATTAACACTAAGTATTCTAAAGCTAAAATTACAAAAACTCAAGAAAAACTCAAAAGAAAAGCATTTTTGGATGCTATATTAGACGAAGCAATTGAAGATCCATATACATATAATTCTTTTGAGGAAGCTATTGCTGATTTAAGTGGAAAATTTAAACTTTCTATTGATGAAATTAAATATCTTAAGGAAGCTTCAAAAGACAGAAAAATAAAATTTGTAGAGGATTTTAGAAAAAAATAATGATACTTGAACTAGACCCTATAAAATTTATAGAGAATAATTTTAATTTGGACGGAAAAAATTTTACTATAATAAATGACAAATTAGAAAATGCCCGTCACTATCTGCGGGGCATTTATTATACTATAGCTTTTACTCTTCCTAAATTAAAAAAGCCTTTGGTGGTTGTAAAAGGTCGTCAAGTTGAAATGTCTACAACTTTAGGAAATATTATTATGTACTATACTGAAACTTATCCATATTTTAAAACTTTATACGTTACTCCAGCACTTGAACAAATAAAGAAATTTTCAAGTGAAAGAATATCTCCTCTTTTACGAGATAAGCGCAACCCTGATATTTTAATACCTTTAGATAAACAAGCTGATATTGAGGGTATTTTTAGTATAAAAATGAAACAGTTTGCTAATGGTTCTACACTTTATTTAGAACCAGCTTCTGACGAGGGAAATAGGATCAGAAGTATTTCTGCTGATTTATTAGTAAAAGACGAATATCAAGACTTGGACGAAGGTGCAGAAGGTAATATTGACGAAGTTCTTAGTCATTCTTCTTGGAATTTAGATATATCTTTAGGAACACCTAAATATACGGAAAGTAATTTTGAGAGGAAATGGAAAAATTCAACACAACATTATTTCTTTTTACAATGCCCTTCGTGTAAAAATTGGTTTATTTTAAAATTTGAATTATTAACAAAAGGATTTAATGTACAATGTCCTAAATGTTTTCACGAAGACGATAAACGACTTTTAGTCCAAAAAGGCAAATGGATTCCTACAGGTAATCCAAATGCTCCATATTTAGGTTATCATTTATCTCAACTTTATATGCCTTGGAGATCAAAAGAATTTATTGATCAAAAATTAGAGGAAAAAAGGAAATTAGGCATAAATGTAGAAAAATATTTACAGAATGAAATTTTAGGAGAATTCTATGCTGGTATTACGCAGAAACCTCCAGTTGAAGCTATTGAAAGAGCTTTTAAATCAGATCTTCCTTATAATGTTATAATTCCTCTTTCCAGGCCAGTTTATGCTGGGGTTGATTGGGGTGGATGGAGTGCTTTAGAGGACGACCCAACGCAAAGTTTTACTATTTATGCTGAAGGTACATTAAATAATGATGGCATTTTATTTGTTAATTATATGGAAATTATAAATATACAAGATGATATAGAAAAGGCTGAACGTGTTGCTGAACTAATGGAGCAACGTAGAATAAAATTATGTATTGCTGACAGTGGTTACGGAAAGAATCAATGTTTACGTTTATATTCTAAATTTCCAAATAGATTTTTACGTTGTAAATATTTACCAGGAACTTCTTTAACTCTAATTGATACAGAATCTGAAATAAGTTCTGGGCTTATAAAAGCCAACATAGATTATACTTTAGAAGAGCTTTATTCTGCAATGCAACAGGGTAAAATACAAATTTCTAGAAATCAATATACAGAAGAATTCATACAACATTTTAAGAATTATGAAATAGTTTTACAAGAATCACATAATCATGTTCATAGACATTTTAGAAAAAAACAGGGAAAATTATATAAAGTAGATGCTGTTCACGCTATTAATTTTTTAAGGTTAGCAGCATTACATGATTCTAATGCTTTGTCACATTCAAATCTTCCTATAATAGGCGGGGGAAAAATGCGTTCTAAACCTTCCCCGTTATTAACAGGGCATTCTGCAGAAGAATTAAAATATAGAACACAATTAGGAAACCCTTCTAGAATGTTAAGTAGTTCTATTAGACGTACACTTTATGAATAATAATTGGAGGTTTCAATGTACATAAATAGTTCTGTTCCACAGGGACACTCAAGTTTTTATAGAAAGGTAGCTTCGCAAAGATTGGTTCGCAACAGTCAAGGTTTTGTAAAGGGTGCTTCTGTATTTGGTTATGGTTCAGGATCTGGTTCTGTTGGGTTACCTCCGGTAGCTCTAAGTAGTGGACAAGTTAGTCGTATGGCTATGAAACCATTTAGTCCATTATATCAAGAATCTAATTTAATGCTACCTAAAGATAGAAAAACTATGAACGCATATAATAGGCATTATTATGAAACAGACTATTGGGTAGGCAATATTATTGACCTTCATACTTATTATCCTTTAGGTGGATTTGATATAATTTCAAAAAATAAAGATTTAGAACGTGTAATGATACGAGCAGCAGATCGTGTTGATTTATTGAACGTAGTTTTAGGAGTTGGTTTAGAATATTGGGTATATGGTGAGGCTTTTCCTTTTTTAGAATGGAACAAAGATATTATGATGTGGGATAGAGCGACTATATTTAATCCGGATTTGATGGAAGTGCGCAGAACTATATTTTCAGACAAACCTTTTATTACTTTAATTCCAGATGCAGAACTTAAAAGAATTGTAACATCTACACATCCAGCTGATGCCATTTTGCGAGAACAAATTCCAGGACCTGTTTTGGAATATGTACTTAAAGGAGAAAATATTCCTTTATCTCCTAGAAGTATTTCACATATTCTTAAAAAAACTGTTCCACACGATTTACGAGGCACATCTATTATTCAAAGAATTTGGAAAGAACTTATGTTACGTGATGCTTTCAGAGAAGTTCTTTTTGTAATAGCTCAAAATCATATTACACCATTAAAAATATTTAGGATAGGTGGGGTAAGTAAAGAATATTATCCTACAGACGATGAACTTGCAAAATGGCAAGAAGTGATTGAAGAAGCTCAGAACGATCCAAATTTTTCTATTATTACTCACGAGGGATTAGATGTTGAATATAAAGGTGCTACTGGTCAAGTCATAGATGTTACCGGATATTTTGAAATGATACAAAATAATGTTTTAACTGGATTATTTGCAGCTAAAGTTATGACTACAGGAGAAGGTCCTACATATGCAAATTCTCAAGTTGCCTATGAAATTTTGCAAAAGAGATATATATATTTTAGGAACGTTATTGAAAGATGGCTAAAAAATAAATTTTTTCTCCCAATTTCTATTATGCACGGATTTAAAAATAAAGAAGGCGGATATGATGTACCACAAATAAAATGGTCTCGTATGGATTTTAATAAAGATGACGCTTGGAGAAACAAAGTTATTGAACTTAATCATCCAGACAGAAAACTTATTGCTGATAGAACAGTTGTTACTGAACTAGGGTTTGATTATGATGAACAACAGGAACTTATTCAATTAGAGCGAGCTGCTAAAATTTCACAGAGAGAAAAAGCTAAAGAAATAGCTGAAGGTGGAGCTGCTAGTGGTTTAGGTGGCGGATTGGAAGGGTTAGGTGGTGGATTAGGTGGTTTAGGTGGAGGTCCTGCATTTGGTGGTGGATTAGGTGGTTTAGGTGGAGGCCCTGAACTTGGTGGTGGATTAGGTGGTTTAGGTGAAGGTCCTGAACTTGGGGGCGCTCCAATACCTCCAGGTACCGAAGGTCCGACATCTACAGCATTTGGAACACCAGGAGAATAAATAATATGTTTGATTATTATAATGTCTTAACAGCAAGAAAACCCCTTTTATCTCTTCAGGGAGGGGATGAATTTATGAAAGGGACTGAACTTAAATCACGGTTAGATAATAAACTTAGAACCAAAAAAGCTGTTAGATTACCAGAAATTGCAATAGATTTAGATGGTACTCTTATAGAAGATAGATTTCCTTTTTTTGGTAAACCTATTGAGGCTAATGTTGATTTAGTCCGTAATTTATACGAAGCTGGGTATTATATTACTATTTTTTCTGCTAGAATTACAGCAAACCCTACAGAAAAAATTAAAATTGAGAATTTTCTAAAAAAACATAATATTCCGTTTCATAGAGTTACGAATAAAAAACCTTATACAGCTTCAGTATTTATTGATGATCGTAATATTAGCGTTGAATATAATAAAGAATGGCCAAAAAATATAAAAGACAAAATTGAAGAAATTATTCAATATCATAAAAAAGAAAAAAATAAGCGTAAAAAAGCTAATTTAGAACACCCAAATACTGTTATTTTTGAACCTAATGAATATTATCCACACGGACTAACAGAGCAACAAATTTATGATTATTATAATAAACGAGCAAATTATATGATAAATAACTTAAAAGGTAAACCTCTCATGATAATTATTAGAACACTTGCAGGAGATGTAATTCGTAAACACGATTTAGCAGGTAGACCCTTAACTATTTTAAATATAAAAGATTTTAGCAACAAGATAAATACAGGAAGAGTTATAGAGATTCATAGAATTTTACAAGAGAAAGAGAAATTTGGTCTAGTAGATGTAGATCCAAGACCAGATGTTCCGTTTGAAAAAACAAAAAAAGTAACTTCAGAATTAGTTAATTTTTTAAGAAAATCTTTAAGTAATATAATAGATAATATTGAAGTATACTTTAGTGGAAATAGAGGATTTCATATATATTTAAACTGGAAAAATGAAATGAACGTTAAAGCCATGCACCGTTCTATTAAAGAAGAACTTGAAGACTTTATTATACAAAAACAAGACCCAAAAATTAAGCTTGAATTGCCTTCAAAAAGTGATGAAATTAGACTTGATATTACAATTTATCATCCTGGAGGTTCTATTCGTGTACCTTATTCTTTACACAAAAAAACCGGGTTAGCTTCTATTCCAGTTTCTAATATTATGGAATTTGATCCAGAGTTAGCTACTATTATTAAACCTATACGGAGTTATTTAAATTTATTTTTATTTAATTCACCTTTGTTAAGGTAGGAGGTTTTTATGGCAATTGTTAATCACAAGTATCATGTAACATTTACTGAGGACACTGACACATATCCGTCAGTAGACAGAGAAATTAATTTTTCAGATAGTTCATCTTCTGTAGATGATAAAGACAGAATTTTCATCACTCCTGGTTCGGGTGATACTTGGAATTTAGATACACCAATAAAAATTTTTGATTCTAGTGAATCTATTTCTGGTATTGCTCCTAATGGTAGGAGGGCTCGTTATTTGTTAATTGAAGTAACTTCTCCGGTGTATTTATGGTTTGAAAATGACCCAGGTACTCCTCCAATTACTTCAATACCAGTAAGAGTTGAGCGTATGATGGTAATTGAAGGTCCTCCTGTAGGATGTGTCCAAAAAATTTGGGCTATAAATCCTAGTAGAACATCTGATACTAATCCAGTTACGGTAGAAATAAAATTATATTATACTTTAGTAAATTTACCGGCATAAGGAGGACTTATGAAAAATTTTAAATTTTTACTTGAAGGGCTAAAAAAATCAGCAAAGAAAAAACAAAAATTTAGTCCTATTAGTCCACTTGAATATTTTGTTCAGTTAGGAATTCGATTTTATGAAGACCAAAGCTTCAATAAATTTGTTTATTTAAAAACAGGAAAAACTTTAGGAGAACTTCCAATAGAGCAACAGAAAAATTTATTGCTTGAATTTTATAAAGGTGCTTTATCTTAACATTTTGGAGGAAAGATAATAAAATGATAAAAAAGAGTTTTTTAAACACACAGAAAATAGCAGAATTAGACTCTAATTTTTCAATTAAACAAGCTATTTTAGATTTTTTATCTTTTT
>Ga0129299_1003256_pt1 | contig 10629 bp, 8 predicted proteins | sample ConPoolayeCmetaG_FD_94477 | JGI IMG/M metagenome (GOLD analysis project Ga0129299, IMG submission 94477) | Hot spring microbial mat communities from California, USA to study Microbial Dark Matter (Phase II) - Cone Pool mat layer C metaG ... | reverse complement strand
TTGCAGGCCGGCCGCCGTTTCTGGCAGAAAACCTGGCCGAACTTGCCCAGCAACACTGCCAGTCCCGGCCGCCAGAACTTAGACGCCTGGCGCCGCACTTGCCCGCGGGTGTGATCAGGCTGGTGCGAGAAATGCTGGCCAAACAGCCGCTGCGTCGTCCGCAGGATCCAGGCGAATTGATCGACCGGCTGGTGCCAATGGAGATCGCCGCGTTTGCCCAGCGGTTCTGACGGCGACCATAAAAGGCGTTGCGGCCGGTGAGCGCTGCCCGGCCCATTGCTACCGCTTTTCCACTCGCTTCTAGCGGCTTGCCGAGGACTTTTCGGCGGTTCTCTGGGGGCTATTTTTTAGCTGTGGAGTGGTGGAACTCCGGGCGGCTGGCAGGTTTCATTAGGCGGAGCATCAGATAGATGTTTTTGATCTTGATCATCACGGCCCTCGATCCCGCCCGACGTTCCTAGTCCTTGCTGTGGCGTCGGCAGCGGCCGTTCCAGGCGTTGGTCAGCCGGGTCGGGTTCTGTTTTAAGGGAAAGCCGAAGACTTCCGGGCCGGAAAGCTGCGAGCTATACTGATCTAATGTTCAGAAAAAGCAGTTGGCGGCCCCCACATCAAGGGCATAAAATGCCCATGTGAAGCAGCCGCAGCCGCAGTCTGCCTGTCATGGGTTCCCGCAAGCAGAACACCACCGACAGACAGACAAGAACCGTATCTCCATGCAATACGCCGAACTGCACGCCAAGACGAATTTCTCGTTTCTCCAGGGCGCATCGCACCCGGACGAACTGGTCAGGCGTGCTGCGGAGTTGGGATACGCGGCCCTGGCGATCACGGATTGCAACAGTCTGGCTGGGGTGGTTCGGGCGCACGTGGCGGCCAAGGAGGCGGGCCTGAGACTGGTCATTGGCGCGGAGATTACGCCGGAAGATGCCCCGGCCGTGGTCCTTTGGGCCACAGATCGAGCGGCCTATGGGCGACTGGCACGGCTGATTACCTGTGGGCGCCGCCGGGCCCAAAAAGGGGACTGCCGCCTGAGCGTTCACGATGTGGCTGAACATGCCGAGGGCTTGCTCGCGGGACTCGTCGCCCAAGACGCGCTTTTTGCCAGAGACCCGGCCTCACTGCGGGTAACCGTTCACGGGGACCGTCACGATTATGGCGGCGACGGCCGCGAAAACGGGACTGCCGCGCTCGGCCCGCAACGGGACAGGCACCTTTTTCGGCCAGAAAGGAGCCGGAAGACAAGCCAGTCCCCAGCCCGCGAACGGTTGCCCACGCGCAAATACTTCTCGCTCTCGCGAAGCCTGCGGCAATACCGCGAGGTTTTCGGCGACCGGCTGTATCTGCTGGCCGAGCTGCATCGCGGACCGGACGACGGCAGACTGCTGGGACGGTTGCGGCAAGCGGCGCACCGGGCGGGCGTGCCGCTGGCCGCCGCAGGTGATGTCCATTACCATCTGCCGGAGCGAAAACCCCTGCACGACGTGTTGGTCGCCATACGCCACGGCGTTACCGTGGCGCAAGCCGGCCGATACCTGTTCGCCAATGCCCAGCGGCATTTGCGTGCCAAGGAGGATCTGCGGGGCCTGTTCGCTCAAGCGCCGGAGGCGCTCGAGCGGACGTTGGAGATCGCCGAGCGAGCACGTTTTTCACTTGATGAACTTCGCTACGAATACCCCAAGGAGCTGGCACCCAGTGGCATTATGCCCATGGAGTACCTTAAACGGCTGACTTGGGCGGGCGCAAGGAAGCGATACCCCCAGGGCGTCCCGCCAAAGGTCCGAGAGTTGCTGGAGCACGAGCTGCACCTGATCGAGGAGCTGCGCTACGAGGCATATTTCCTGACTGTCTGGGATCTGGTTCGTTTTGCGCGGGGCCGGGGAATCCTTTGCCAGGGCCGCGGGTCGGCAGCTAATTCGGCGGTCTGTTACTGCCTGGGCATCACGGCCGTCGACCCGGACCGCATGGACGTGCTCTTCGAACGGTTCGTCAGCCGCGAGCGCCGCGAAGCCCCTGATATCGACGTGGATTTCGAGCACCAGCGGCGGGAGGAGGTGCTCCAGTACGTGTATGAGAAATATGGGCGTGATCGGGCGGGGATCGCCGCCGAGGTGATTACGTACCGTTCCCGGTTGGCCGTGCGCGACGTGGGCAAGGCTTTGGGGTTTCCGGCCGAGCAGATCGATGCCTTGGCCAAGAGCATCGAGCATTTCCACTACGAGCCGGACCTGGAGGATCGTTGCCGGCAGGTCGGCATCGACCCCAGTTCCACCCAGGGGCGCCAATTGGTGAGCCTAGCGAGCGAGCTGGTCGGCTTCCCGCGGCACCTGTCTCAGCATACCGGCGGCATGGTCATCACCCGGGGACCGCTGTGCGAGCTGGTGCCCATCGAAAACGCCGCCATGCCTGGCCGCACGGTCATCCAATGGAACAAGGACGACCTGGACGAATTGGGGATTCTGAAGGTGGATTGCCTGGCGTTGGGCATGCTGACGGCCATCCACAAGTGTTTCGATCTCGTCAACATCCCCGGCGTGAAAAAGCCGGAACATCGGCTACCTATCACGCTGGCAACCATTCCCGAGGGCGACCGGCAGGTCTATGCCATGATCCGCCGAGCAGACACGATGGGCGTTTTCCAGATCGAAAGCCGCGCTCAGATGAGCATGTTGCCGCGACTCCGCCCGCGCAACTTCTACGACCTGGTGATCGAAGTGGCGATTGTGCGGCCCGGTCCTATCCAGGGCAACATGGTCCATCCGTACTTGCGCCGGCGCAACGGAGAAGAGCCGGTCACGTATCCCAGCGAGGCCGTGCGCCAGGTGCTGGAGAAGACCCTGGGGGTGCCCTTGTTTCAAGAGCAGGCGATGCGCCTAGCCGTGGTGGCCGCCGGATTCACGCCCGGCGAGGCCGATCAGTTGCGCCGCGCCATGGGCGCGTGGCGCAGGCCGGGGCTGATCGACCAGTTCCACAAGAGGCTCATTGAGGGCATGCGCGAGCGAGGGATACCGGAAGAGTACGCGGAGGCTGTTTTCCAGCAGATTCGCGGCTTCGGGGACTACGGTTTTCCCGAGTCGCACGCAGCCAGCTTCGCGCTATTGGTCTATGTCTCCGCGTGGCTGAAATGCCACTACCCGGCCGCATTCTGCGCGGCGATTTTGAACAGCCAGCCCATGGGCTTCTATGCGCCCGCGCAATTGGTGGCCGATGCAGGGCGACACGGCGTTGAGGTACGGCCCGTAGATGTGAACTTCAGCCGCTGGGAATGCACGCTGGAGGTTTCGCCTGCCAGTCCGTCCGGGGCCTGCTCTGTTCCTCGCCGCTGCCCGCCGCCCGCAGTGCGTTTGGGCTTCTTGATGGTGCGGGGCATGTCTTCGGCCCACGCGGAAAAGATCGAGACCGCACGCGCCGGCAGGCCGTTCCGCTCCGTGGAGGAGTTTGTACGCCGCACCGGCTTGAGCCGCGCCGTGACCATGCGGCTCGCCAAGGCTGGGGCGTTCGGCTCTCTTGGGCTTGCGCGGCGCGATGCGTTGTGGGACGCTTTGGCGCAGGACCGAAAAGAACTGCCTCTGTTCGATGGCCTCCAGACGCAAAACGGCCCGGGCAAACAAACGCTACGCTCGACCGCCCAAGAGCTTGGACATCCCGCTGGCGATTCTCTGGGCGTTCCAGCGCCGTTGCCACCGATGTCGCCGGCCGAAGAGGTACTGGCCGATTACCGCACCCTGGGGCTTTCGCTCCAGGCTCACCCGATGCAATTCCTGCGCGAAGGGCTAGCCCGGCTCGGCGCCGTGCCCGCGCAACAACTCAAGGCCCTGCCCGACGGCAAACCGGTCTGCGTGGCGGGAATCGTGCTTGTGCGACAGCGCCCGAGCACGGCCAAGGGAATCACGTTTGTCACGCTGGAGGACGAGACGGGAATGGCGAATCTCATCGTCCGGCCGGCGATCTGGTCGCGCTTCCGCCAGGCGGCCCTCACCGCGACGGCCCTCCTGGCCCACGGCCGTCTGGAGCGCCAGCACGAGGTGATCCATCTGCTCGCTACGCGCCTAGAAGACCTTTCCCATTACCTGGCGGAACTGGCGCCGCAGTCGCGAGATTTCTGCTAGGCTTCGGCCCGAGGCTACCCAACGCCCGCAGTCCATCCGCACCAGACACCCGAGCCGGTTCGGTAGCAGCCGCTATCCTCGGGGCCATGACGAAGCCAAGTCCGGGTGCAACTCGGATCCTGTTGGGCAAGCAAGAAAAAGAGATAAGACGGGGCGTTAGTGACAGGAGGCTTCCGGCAGGGTATGCTGGTCTTTCGGCGCTGCGGCCGCAGAAGCAAGGCGTCCGGCAGCAAGATCGCTTTCGGCCCACACGGTCCACATGCATCTCCGAGCAAGCACATCCTGGAGCAAGAAAGGAGCAACATGATCATGCCAAGACTCTGTGCTACAGCTATCTTGGTGGCTGCGGCCATGCCGCTTTGGGCAGCCGAGATCGACCCGGCGGATCGCACCCGGGGGCTTTCTTCCCAAGAAATCCAGGAAGGGTTCGTAAACATCTTTGACGGCAAGACCCTGCGCGGCTGGGTCGGACTGAAAGGCAGTACCAACAGCTATTACGTCAAGGACGGAATGCTCATCTGCCGGCACGACGGCCACGAGCACATTTTCACCGAGCGGGAGTATGCCAATTTCATCCTCCGATTGGAGATCAAGCTTGACACGGGCTCGAACAACGGCGTCGGCGTGCGCGACAAAATCAGCCCGCAGCCGCACCTGGAAGGCAACGAAATCCAAGTCCTCGACGACAGCTACTTCCCCTGCTGGAAGCGCGGCCAGAAGCTGGAGCTGAAGGCCTATCAGTACCACGGCTCGCTTTATGGCGTGGTGCCGGCCAAGCGCGGGCATTTGAGGCCGCCGGGCGAGTGGAACGAGGAAGAAATCCTCTGCGACGGCCGCCGCTTGAGAGTCACCCTCAACGGCGCGGTCATCGTCGACTGTAATCTGGACGAGGTCAAGCCGATCGACGGCCACGAACATCCCGGGCTGAAATACGAAAAAGGCCGCATCGGCCTGCATGCCCACGGTAACTACGGCGCCGAAGTCTTCTTCCGCAACATCCGTATCAAGGAACTGAAGTAGTCCGAAAAGGATTGCGGCCGAGCCCGGCACCAGGCGACAGCCTGCTCGCAGCCGACGCGCATCAGGCTACCATAGCGCCCAAGACGTGTTCCGCGGGACGCTTACAGTTCTTCCGTGATTTCCAGCGACATGCCACTGTTGTCGTCGAACAGCGCCCTCCGTGTTTAGATCAGTTTTCCGAGAAAACCCCTCCGGGCTGTGAACGATTACCCGAACGGAGTAGTTGCACGAGCACCATAACAGAAGTCGGTGAAGACCGTGGCATCGTACTTCCCCCCGACCGGCTCGGCTCGCGGGCGGAATACATCACAGCGCGCCACGACCTTGGCACTCTCGGACATCGCCTCAAGGAGTTGCTTGCCCCGTCGTCCGACGCCGATGAAGCCAAGGCGGACTCTTTGGGAAGGCTTGGCGGCAAAGACTGAGGCGGGCACGAAGAGCGGGAGAGCGAGCGCGAGTGCGGCGGTGAGGAGCTGGCGTCGGGTTGGCATGGGATCGACTCCTTGGGCTTTTTCGCTGGGATCATCTGCGTGGTCAAGGCGTCTTCTCGTTCAAGACCGCGCTATTGGCGATGAAGGCGATCAAGTCGGCCATCTGTTGCAGGGCGAGTCTTGCCTCTAGGCCCTCGGGCATTTGTGAGCGATTATTGCTGACGAGGTCTTCAATATCCTTCCGCAGGATGACACGTGACTCGCCCTTGGCGTCGGCCATCGTGACGCTGTCCTCGTCCTCGTCGAGCAGCATGCCAGAGACCTGCTGCCCGTTTGTGGTCACAGCCGTGTACTCGATGAACCGGTGGTCCACGATTCGGTTCGGGTCGATCGTATCCACGAGCAGGCTTCGGGGCGATCTGTCGACGAGCCGGCTCAGGTCGGGACCGACATGTCGCCCAACGTCTTCCAGCTTATGGCAATTCGCGCAGGTGGCTTCGGTGAACATCTTCTTGCCTCTGGCCGAGTCCCCCTGTATCCTCCGAACGGGAAGGAACTTGTCCAATGCTCTGCGGATTTCCGGTTTGGCGGTTGGAGTGCCGCGCAGCTTCTCAGCGCGCGAGCGAATCTCCGACGAAGGATGACGCAACGAGATATCACGACGCGCCCAGTCCAGGCCCGCAGCCAACTCCGGACGGCTTGCCGGGCCCTTCTCCAGGGCGCCAAGCCATGGGTCGCGCCAAAGCAGGACGGAGACGACCGCGGCATGGACCTTCGGTCCGTGTTTCGTCCATCCGGAGAGCAAGATTTCGGTAGTCCCCTCGTATGGCAGACGACTGATGGTATCGACGGCCGCCAGTTGCACTTGCAGCGGCGACTGTGGAGTCAGGAGTGACGCCAGCAGTCTCACGTCTTCGTCTTGCCTGTCCGGTCCACAGCCAAGAATGCTCGCGGCGGCCACGCGATCCGATGTCCGGGCAAGCGGGTCGGCAGCCGTCTTTCGGGCGGCGGCGAACACCCGATGCACCCCTTGCCTCGCTGCGATCGTCTGGGAATCTCCCTCGGGGATGGTCTCTGCCAATGAAATCCCTTCCCGAGCCAGAACATTGAGGATTCTTCCCATGCGATCAAACTGCGGTTTCTCGTCGCCGTCGGGCGGCTCTGCCATCATCTTCTCAAACTCTCGCCGAGCCGCTTGTCGCAAATCACGTGATCCTGGCGGACGCTTTCTCTCGTCCGCCAGGACAAATCGACCGACGACCAAGACGGCAATCGCCGCGCAAGCGTATGCACGCAGCATCAAGACGGCTCCTTTGTATCGACATGGTGATATGGCGGAACCCGGCCGACCGCTTTGTACCGGCAAAACCGGGAAGTGCAGGCCGCACAGGCCGCGCACGGCATCGTGCTGGCGTACGGCGAGCCAAGGCGAAGCTCGCTGCACTCCGCGAGAAGGCCGCCCTGGAGACCCGACAACGCAGGCAGCGCGACGAGAGCCGGCAGTTGTTCGAGGATTACCCTGCGCGAGACGAGCAACTTCCGTCCGCTGCCGTCCGTCTTGCAGTTCATGTTATGGTGCCTTCAGCAGTTCGTTAACGGCCGTGTATCCCGAACACACGGCTCCCTCCATCGTGGGAACGTCCACGTCGTTGCGAACCCAGTCGCCCGCCAGAAAGAGGTTGCCGAGATGGGTCTTCGAGCGGGGCCGGAACTTCAGCGTCCCCGGGTCCGTGAGCAGGTACCGCTTATGGTTGGACGTGTTCCTGTTGAACGACTCGTGGGTGATTCCGGCCTGCCGAGGGTCCTTTGCCCCTGGAATCCGTAGGAACGATTCGTATGCCTTGGCCTTGAGTTCTTCGTCCGAGAACGCCTCAAACTGGGTTTCCTGCCCTACCCACTCCAGTGCCGAACCGCACTTGTCGTCGTCCCTGTACCGGCTCTTCAGGTGCTTGTAGTCGATCACCATCGGCATGGGCTCGTCGAGTCCGTTGATGCAGGCGGACAGCTTCGGCAAGACGCTCGTCTCCGTCCACACCTGGAACGACAGCGTTACGACCGACCGTAGATTCTCGATCCCCGGAAACCCTCTCCAGAAACCGCGATCGCCCGGGTTCAGTTCCCGCAGGTTGTCTACGGGCACCGCGATGATGACGTGGTCGAAATCGGCGGCCACGGCCGTCCGCTCCGGAATCACTCGGACCACTCGTTCCCATTTTGTCCGGCCGTGATTGTGGTAGTTGAAGTCTGGCTGGGCGAAGCGGAGGCCGGTGACTCGCTTCCCGTCGTGGAGGACCTCGGCCAGCTTGTGGAACAACTTGATCGTGCCGCCCAGTTTCCGAAAACGGTTGACAATCGGTTCGATGATATCCTCGCCATAACTGCCGTCGACGAGGTAGTAGTTTCCGCTCCCGCCCAGCAGCCGCAACGACTTCATGGTGATGTAGGCCGACACCTCGTGTGGCCAGTTGAACAGAGCGTCCTTGTGAAAGCGGAAGGATCGCTTCCTGGTCAGTGCCTCGTCGAGCCCGCGCTGGACGGTCCAAGCAGTCCAGCAGATGTCGTCGTACTGCTCGATGTCCTTTTGCGAATAGATCGTCGCCAGGTTCTTCCAGAAGAAGGCGGCCATCTTCTTCCCGTCCTGGCGGGACTTGTCATCCGTGGCCGTGCCGGATCTGGCGATCTTCCCGGTGTCTTCGTCGTAGAAGTAGGTCCCCTGGTCCATGACAAGCGTCTTCGACTTGTCGACTCCGGCCCTCGCCAGCAGACCCAGGAACCTGCGATAGTTCGTCGAAATGGCATGGAACCCGTGGTCGATATCGAAGCCGGCATCGTCCTTGTAGGAGGTGGCCTTGCCGCCCAAGTGATGCCCCATGGTGTAGAGCGTCACCTTCGCTCCCGGCTTCTCCTCCAGGAGCCTGATTCCGGCCGACAGGCCGGCGAGACCTCCTCCCACAATGGCGACTCTTAAGCGGTTCTCATTCATCACCTTGCCCGATCATCTCTTGAAAACCGCTTCCCTTGACCTTCTCGCCGCCAGGAGCGCGGACTTCCGCCAGGCACGGGCCTTCCCAGATCCACCCGTAGAGCAGGACCGGAAGCTCGTGGTTGTCGGAGTGCGCTCGGACGTCAATCGTCATGCCAGTCTCTCGCCCCTTGATTTCCCATTCGACAAAGTACTTCCTTCCATGCGGGCTCTTCCAGGACCGGCCTGGGGTGAATGAGACGTCCGTGCACACCTCAGTGGTTCCATCGGGGTGTTGAACGGTTATTCCCTTCTGGACGGTCTCGCCTTTGATCGGCTCTTGGAGGCGGAAGATGCTCAAATTGCGCCCGTCCTTTAACCGCAGCCCCCACCAGCACCAATTCATCGGTGTCTTGGTCACAACCTTGCCCCATTGGTGGTCGTACCAGAACTGTCCTTCGACGCTTTTTTCCTCTTTCCCGATACGAAGTTGCCCGACTGCCGGAAGTCTTGGGTAGGTGTAGTAGTGCTGGTCCTCAGGCTTGTTCAGGCCCGTCAGGCCCGTGCCCAAGACCAGCAGCGGCACGCCTTGCCGTTGCAGTGTCAGTTCGAGCGAAAACTGCCGGTTCTTGTACACCGCGTGATACGAAGAATCCTCCTTCAGCAAACGATTCTCCCCGTAGTGAAGCCATAATTCCGACTTCGGAGGGGGGGCCGGAGGCTCCGGTGGCGTCATGAACTCATGCCCCTCGGGAAGGCGCAGCAAGGCGTCCTGAAGCCAACGAGCCAATCCCTTGCCGATGCCCCGGGAGGCGGACTTGGCTTCTGTTCGGTCACCTGCATGGTCCGCCGACTCTGGCTTGTCAGCCAAGCTGAATAGCGATCGGTCGACGAAAGCGCAGTACCGGTTCTCGCCCGTGGCCAGATCGGACAGATTGTAGAAAAGGTAGCGTCCCTTCTTGTTGCGCTGGAACGAGGAGACGAACGAATACTCATACTTTCCGGTCCCCCGTCGCTTCAAAAAGCCGAAATGATACCACCACTCGAAGTCGCTTTCCGGGTGCGGCCCCTCCTCCTTCTGGGGGTCGAAGGCAAAACCTGGAGGTTTCGAGTCGCCGCCTTTGCGTCTTTCTGATCCCTCGGCGACCGCGTGCGCGATCAGTATTACACCGGCGCAGACCATGCCCCCTAGTATGACGAACGTCACTGTCAGCAGTCTGGTGAAACGCATGGCTAAGAGTCTATCCGGAAAGTTTTTGCGGAAAAACCGGGGGTTCAGGCGACTTGGCGGTAGTAGAACGGCGGATCTTTTGTCGCGGGTCGGGCCAGTTTACGGAGTGTCTTGCTTCTCTTGGAACTGGAATCTCGGGCCGTTTGGGTTAGCATAGCCCCAAACGGAGGACGATTTTATGAGCAACGAGACCCGAAGGCATTTCACCCCCCTACAGAATGACGAGGTGGTCCGCCGGCACGTGGCCGGCAAGGAGCCGGTGTCGAAGTTGGCCGAGGAGTTGGATGTCCAGCCCAGCCAGATCCACGGCTGGCTCAACCAGGTACTCGCCCAGGCCGAGGCGGCCTTCCAGCGGCAGCCGGGCAACCGGCGGAGCGACGAGGCCAAGCAGCGGCGCATCGCCCAACTGGAAGAGAAGCTCGTCCAGAAGAAGGAAGTCATTGCGGAGCTTTTGGAGGAGAACGTCCGCGCAAAAAAGCCAATGGGGAACTCTGAACGGACGTTGGGTTCCCCACGATACGCGGGATGCGATCGTCGATTACGTCCGGCACTGGACGCAGCGGAGCGAGCTGCCGGCCAAGCGGCTTCTGGGCTGGCTGGGCCTGGGCACCAGCAAGTTCCACCAGTGGCGGGATCGCTACGGCCAGGTCAACGAGCACAACGGCAAGATTCCACGCGACTGGTGGCTGGAGGAGTGGGAGAAGCAGGCGATCCTGGACTACCACGATTGCCATCCGTTGGAAGGCTACCGCCGGCTGGCGTTCCGGGCACCGACGCGCAGTGTTGGTCGGCTCGATGACGACGTGGTGGCGGTCAGTCCCACGAGCGTGTACCGGGTGCTGAAGAGCGCTGGGCGGCTCGACCGCCACCGCTGGGCGC
>Ga0129299_1003252_pt1 | contig 10634 bp, 6 predicted proteins | sample ConPoolayeCmetaG_FD_94477 | JGI IMG/M metagenome (GOLD analysis project Ga0129299, IMG submission 94477) | Hot spring microbial mat communities from California, USA to study Microbial Dark Matter (Phase II) - Cone Pool mat layer C metaG ... | reverse complement strand
TGGAGGGCCACTACCCGCCCGCTACGGGCCCGTCCCATTGGGAACGTGAACGAGACAGCTTGAGTATCTTGGACCCTGGCATTGGATTGGATCAGACCATAAAATTGCTGGATAAGTACGGCGTCTGTCTGATATGGGTGGATTCGGAAACACAAAGCCCAGAGCCAGCCCTGGTTCGTCGCAAATTTGAAGGGGCGCCCGATTTGTTTGATAAGACGTATGAAGACTCTCAAGCGACCATCTACCTCTACCTCAATCATCGGGTGGGTTGTCTGAAATGAAATCCTCCGGCTTTCTTAAGGGCACCGTCTCGACGCTGGTCACACGTTTGCTGATTATGGGGTTGACTTCGCTAACCGGCGTTGTGGCTGCACGCGCACTGGGGCCAGCCGATTTGGGTGCGTTTACCGTTGCGTTGGCTGTGCCCATGCTGTTCTCTTTGTTTTTACAGTTCGGTGTGGGAATAGCCAACGTCTACTACATGGGGCAGAAAAAATATCCGGCTGAGGTGTTGCTGGGGAACGCGCTCACACTCAGCCTTATCACCAGTGCCGTTACTTTGCCCGTTTACCTGGCCCTCGTCCCGTTGCTTAGCCGTACTGTAGCTATAGGTATTCAGCCTTTGGCTCTGGTAATCGTCGGTTTTTCTATACCTGCCGCACTGGTTGGTGGACACCTTTCTTTTATCTTCCTGGGCCTGCAAGACGTTGAAGAATATAATTGGCTGCGCCTGATCCGCAACGGCGGCACACTGATCCTGCTCATCATGTTCATTCTGCTATTCGATCTGAGGGTTATCGGCGCGCTGTTGGCGGTCAATCTCGCCTGGCTGGCGATGGTGGCCAGGGGGTTCTGGGCCTTGCGGGGCAGGGTCAAAGTGCGCCTCGCGTGGGATTGGGAGGTCCTGTGGGACTGCCTGAAGCTCGGTGTCAAGGGCTATCTGGCTAACCTCTTTCAATTCTTCAATTATCGGCTGGATGTGCTGCTGCTTAGCCTTTTCATGGGCGTAGGAACGGTTGGCCTTTATGCGACGGCGGTGGCAGCCGCCGAAGCGCTGTGGTACTTGCCCGAAGCCGTCGGCACAGTGCTTTTCCCTAAGATCGCATTTTCCACCGCAGAGGAAGCCAGTTCATTCACCCCGGTCGTTGCGCGTTTGGTGTTCTCGTTAACTCTGGTACTTGGCCTTGTGCTGGGCGTGCTGAGCTACCCGTTGGTCACCTGGGTGTTTGGAGCAGACTATGCGGGCTCAGTTCCAGCTTTGCGCCTGCTGCTGCCCGGCGCAATCGCACTGAGCCTGGCAAAAGTCCTCTCCAGCGATTTGGGTGGGAGGGGGCTGTTGTGGTACAATACCCTGGCAGCGCTGAGTGGGCTGGCTGCCACCGTAGTTCTGGACCTTCTGCTTATCCCGCGTTGGGGCATCAACGGAGCAGCAGTTGCGTCCTGTGTGTCTTATACACTGAACACTTTGGTGGTATTAACTTTGTATCTTCGAGTCTCAGGTGGACAACTGACCAAGCTGTTTATCCCAGCACGGAGGGACTGGAACCTATGTGTAGCTACGTGGCATCGCGGAGTCAATTCCTTCCTCAGATAGAGATATTCTCCAGCACTAGGCGCCAGAATTACAAGTCTGTCAACTCAATAAACATAGGGCTCGCGAGGTCGCCCCGTGTGAGAGGATGGAGAGCCTCAAGGAATAACTCTGGTTTTCTCCCTTGCGATCCTGGTGCCCGTCCCACATTTGCGCGCTGGCAAAGGTGAACACATGACTTGTGGAAAGAACTTGTTAGTATGTTCGAACCTGGCCTGAATGCAACGGAAATCGTTAGAATTTGCTGCGTGGGCGCCATGCTGCTGTTCACCCCCGGCGCTCTCATACAGGCGTTGCTGCTGGGTAAACCCAAACTTGGATTACTGGAACGGATACCGATAGCGTTTGTTTTTAGTGTGGGAACCATTGCCCTGATTGGGGCATGTGTATATGCTCTGAGTGGTACCCTGGAAATGGTAAGAACCATTTTCCTGGTATTCTTAGCCGTCGCGCTATTGGTGTGGTTATGGATATTCAAGCCGCTTAAAAGGATTTCTGGGTTCTCCCTCAGAAGTTGTCAGCTTGGGTGGCCACAAATCGTCCTTGTGGTTTTTGTGGTGCTTTGCGGTATAGCGGCTTTGTTAGGAGGGGCGTGGCTAAGCCACACTGCGGACTCATTCTATCATTTGGCTGCAATTCACCGACAGCTGCAAACCAATGAGGTATTCCCACGCGGCGTATTCTACGACTATCAGCCCACGCGACTAAACCATAGCGTGGGGAGCTGGCATTTAGTGTTGGCGCTGTTTAGCCAACTCGCCGACATCGAAATCACTTGGCTATGGTACCATCTGTCAGTAATCATAGCTCCTCTCCTGGCACTAGCATATTATGGTTTTGGGTTACATTTGACCGGCGATGCTCGAATAGCACTCTTTGGCACTATTCTTCAGTTTGTTTTTTATGAAAAACTAGACTTCCGTGCATCGGTCTACCCTAATCAAGCAGGCTTTGTCCTGTTGTGGGTTACCCTGACTATTACTCTGCTATATCTGCAGCACGGTTCTTTAACTCTCTTGCTATTGGTTTTCATCGCCTCGGCAGTCATGGCTAGCTGGCATCTTCTCATGCCAGAACTTTTCTTTGCATTGTTGATAACATACCTTGCGACACGCATTATCGTTTTAGTTCCCTTAAGCAACTTGCCTCATGATAGCGAAGTCAGGCGACTGTTCAAGCTCTTAGTTCCCTTTGTACTCCTAACTGCCCCTATAGTCCTGTACCGTGTGTTAAAGTCTAACCTGGTCAACATGCAGAATGTCCTTTCACCTTCTGAGGAACCAACGTTCAAATGGATATTGAACTTGCCCGGCGGCCTTGCCATTGTTCATCCGGCCAACCTTTATGCCGTCGACCCTCGCTGGCGATTTGCTCCTTTTCGTTTCCTATCCTGGTTGTCGGCTTATTTGACAATTCCTTTTCTTATGTTCGCGGGTATCAGGCAAAAGAAAGGAGCGCTGGTCTTGTTCTCAAGCCTTATCATAGTGCCTGTAGTCGTTTTCAATCCTCTGGTGATCTCCATTGGGCAGGGACTGATCCCAGAAAGGGCCATCACAAGGTTAGTGCTTCTACCTCCTTATGGGTTAGTATTGGCCTGGTTTCTCATCGAACAGTTTAGTGCGTTGTACAAGAGACTATTTGCAATGCCGCCCTTGAAGTTGTGGACAAATGTGCAGGCATGGAGGTCGTTATTTGTAATTGTTACTTGCAGTGCTACACTGATATTGGCCACTTACTTGATCGTTCGTGAGGGAATAGACAATTTGATTGACCTGTATCACCCCGCTTCAAAGCATGTCTATAGCATAGCGGCTGCAAAACATGCTGAACGTCTTCCCTCCGACCCTGAGTATGTCTTCATAGTTGAGAACTCATCTCCCCGTGACGTAATTGCCAGCGACCCTATAAGCAGTTACTATTTGGGCGGACTCACTGGCAGGCCAGTGATCTCGGTTCCACGAGGGCATTACCCGCCACTCGGCGACCCGCCGCACTGGGTGCGCCGAGAAGAAAGCGTTGACATTCTGGATTGGTCCGTCGATATCACTGAGACTATTCGTTTGTTGGATAGTTACAATGCCCGCTTCATTTGGATCGACTCTCGTATTGTAGGGCGAAACCCGAATGCTTCCAGTCGATCGCTTGATCCTGAAGCCTTTCGTCGCAAATTTCTGAAATACCCGGAGCTATTTGAACGCATCTACCAAGACCAAAATGTGTCGATCTTTCGGTATGACAAGAAAGATAGTTGATATTTCGCCCCGCGCTTGGACTCGCGGAAGTTCGCTTCAGGCGATTGAACATCCTCCTTACCTGCCATTGCAGGGACAAAGATGCTCCATTGCTACTGTTTTGTCAGCTATCTGGCCTAGGTTTATAATGTGCTGACCGCGAGAAAGTGGGATGAAAGCTTTTCTCACGGATCCATTTGCTTTCAAGTTGTTGCCGAATGGTCAATAAACGACAGGTGTGGAACTTGCTGACCAGAGCCGTAAGAACACAACATCTGGCCGCTGTGGTGATTGGCCTGCATTTGTTACTAAGCATATTCTACAGCATCTCTGTTCCGCTATGGGAAGCCTACGACGAATGGGGCCATTATGTATACGTTCACTTTATCGCTACTCATAGAAGACTTCCTCAGGGGAAGGAGCTACAGCATTTCGAAAACACGGAGGTGAAACAGCCGCCACTGTACTACATTCTCTGTGCGGCGGCAACGTCTTGGATTGACGCCAGCGATTGGCAGATGCCTGTGCAGAACAGGTACTCAAGCCTGCCGACGGCGATGGGCGGCTATAATAGGGCGCTGCACGGTTACGAGGAAGACTTCCCCTGGCGAGGGTCAGCCTTGGCAGCCCACGTTGCGCGTTTCGTGTCCGTCTTGCTCGGCACGGTCACTGTGTGGCTCACCTATCTGATCGGGCGCTATATCTTTCCCTGTCGGTCTGAAATCGGGCTTGGTGCAGCGGCCATCAGTGCGTTCTGGCCCAAGTTCGTGTTCATGAACAGCGTAATCAACAACGACAATTTGATGGCGACTTCAGCCGCTCTGTTGATGTTCTTCATGGTCCGAAACGTCATTGGCCCATCGAGATGGCAGAACTACGCGGGCCTGGTAGCAAGTCAGGGGCTCGCTATAGCCTCGAAGATTGTGGGCCTCGCCTTTCTCCCTGTGACGCTGTTCGGCCTGGCTTACGCGCTCGGTCAGGATATGCGGGGGAAACATCGCTCGAGGGCCTTCTTGGCACTGTGCGCTTTTGTGGGGGTGGTTGTGTCTGTGGGACTGACATTCCTGTGGGCGCATCCTCACTATGTGAGAAATTTCCGATACTTCCTGAATCCTCCTGAGACCTTCGCTCGTGTGGCTGTGGCCGATTGGCTTGGGGTGCTCGGTTTAATGTGGGGCACGCTGTGGGCCAGTTTCGGCTGGCAGAACATCAGCATTGCCGACTGGGGCTATCGCGCCGCTGAAGCGACCTGGACACTGGCTTTGTTAGGACTGATTTGGTTCTTCCTGCGAGGCCGTGAGCCTAAGGCAAAATGGGCCTTGGCTGGCTTGATACTGGCTATCGCGGCGGTGGCCGGATTGACCATGTATCGCGGGTTGTTCAATGCCTACTATTTTACCGGCAGGTACCTGGTCTCCACCATTTCAGCCATCGCCGTGCTGCTGGCGGTTGGACTGGGAAGTCTGGGGCCGCGGCGCTGCAGCCAGGTGATCATCGGCGTCGTCAGTGTGGCGATGTTCCTCTTCGCCGTTTACGTCCCGTTCGCCTACATCATGCCGGTTTACGCTCGCCCGCAGAAACTGCCGCCGACAGCAGTGGAGAATCTGACCAATCCACTTCACGCCAATTTTGATGGCAAAATCGAACTGGTGGGATACGAGGTAGAGCCCGCCACGTTCTACCCCGGCCAGACGATCAAAGTCAGCCTCTACTGGCGCTGCCTGGAGGAGATGACGGAGAATTACACGTTGGCGATTAAGATCATCGGCCCAGACGGCCAGGAATACAGCAGCTTGAATGTCCATCCAGGGCGAGGGAATTATCCGACTTCGATGTGGCGCAGGGGAGACATCTTCAAGGATGAGTATTGGATGCCCATCGTGGGTGATGCGACACCGCTGACGATGGCGCGCCTGAAAGTGGCCTTCTTCCTCGACCAGGCAGACCTGCCCCATTTGCGGGCTTATGACCAGACTGGACAAAAGCTCGGTTTCGCCGTTTTTGCGGGTCGGTTCAAAATCGCGGCTATTCACAAGCCGAAATATGAGCCTCAACAGGTGGTGAATTACAGGTTGGGGGAAGCTGTTTCACTAATCGGCTATGACCTGCCGGCGCGACTGGAGGCTGGCGCGCCATTGACGTTGACTTTGTATTGGCAGGCGCATGGCGCGACAGAGCGGCCCTACACTGTGTTTGTCCATGTGACCGATGCCCGCGGGGAGCTTCGCGCGCAGGCCGACCGTCAGCCTCTCGGCGGGAGCTATCCGACAGACCTGTGGGGAGCTGATGAGGTGATTTCCGACACCCATACCATTGCTCTGCCGGCTGAGTTGCCTGCCGGGCGTTATGGGGTGGTGGTAGGTCTGTACTCAGTGGAGACGGGGCAGCGATTGCCAGTGAGTGACAGCGAGGGCCGGCCGATGTCTTTTGACCAGATTGAGTTGGGCTGGTTTGAACTGGCGGGAGGGGCGTGACGCACGGGCAATGAGAATTGCGCTTGTAAACGACATCGCCCATGTGCCCACCACCCTGGCCGAAGGGCTGCGGCTGCGCGGCCACAGGGCTGAGGTGTTCCAGTTGCAGCTCGTGGGAGGGAAGCTGCCCACGTGGGCCAAAGTTCTGCTGCTGCCCTGGCGCGGCGCCGAGATATACCATCTCAATCGAAGGCTGCGGGCGGGGCGATTCGATATCATCCATATCCATTTCGCTTATCTGGGCTGGGCCGGCATTCTGGGACGCTATCCGTACATTTTGCACTGTCACGGCACCGATGTGCGGCGCAACTTGAACCAGGGGTATCAACGGCCGTTTATAGCCAGGAGCCTGCAGAACGCCGAGAAGGTGTTCTTCTCGACGCCGGATCTGGCCGAGCATGTCCTGCCGATCAGGCCGGATGCAGTTTGGCTGCCCAACCCAACCAATACGGATCGATTCCGCCCGAAGGATGGGACGGGCCGAGCGTCGAGGCCGCGGGTGCTGTTCATTAGTGCGCTGAGTCGCATCAAAGGCGTGGAGCGGGCCTTTGAGGTCATCGCGTTGCTTCAAAAACACGCACCTGAAATCGAAATCGCTGTGATGGGCTTCGGCGATCAATTAGCACGGTATCGGAATTGGCCTGGAATCTCAGTCGTGGGCCGCACGCCATACGCTCGGATGCCGTCCTTGATCCAGGGATACGATGTGGTCGTCGGACAATTGCGCCTGGGGATTATCTCCATGTCGGAGCAGGAAGCCATGGCCTGTGGAAAGCCTGTCGTTGGGGAGTTTCGGTATCCTGAAATATATCCTGAGCCACCGCCCATCTGGACGGGCGAGACGGCGGAAGAGCTGGCGGCGCAAGTCATTCGTCTGTTACGCGATGAGGATGCTCGTCGCGAGGCTGGTCGTCGTTGCAGAGAATGGGTGTGCAAATACCACGATTACCGTTTGGTGGCCCAGTTGTTGGAGACGCATTATGAATCAGTCGCACGCCTGGAGGCCTAAGGTCAGCATCATCGTGCCGATGCGCAACGAGGAGAAGTACATCGCCAGATGCCTGTCTGCCCTTGTCGCTCAGGACTACCCGGCAGAACTGCTGGAAATCCTGGTGGTTGACGGCCGGTCCGACGACCGGTCGCGCGACATTGTCCTGGACTGGGCAGCTCGTCATAACCACATTCGCCTCCTGGACAATTATGAGAGGAAGACGCCGGCTGGTTTTAATGTAGGTATTAAAGCAGCCACAGGGGATTTGATCGGTTTAGTCAGCGCCCACTGTGAAGTTGAAACGGACTACGTGAGCCAATGTGTGTATCACCTTGAAAAAACTGGGGCTGATAATGTAGGGGGGCCCATGCGCCCGGTGAGCAAAACGTTCTGGGGGAAAACCATTGTTCTGAGTACCACTTCACCTTTTGGAGTTGGGGACTCTCGTTTCCATTACAGCCAGAAGGAGCAATTTGTTGACACAGTTTATATGGGTATGTATCGCCGCGAGGTGTTTGACCGCATCGGTCTGTTCGATGAGTCGCTGATACGCAATCAGGACTACGAGCTCAACTATCGTCTGCGCGCAGCGGGCGGACGCATCTTCTGTACGCCGGCCATCAAATCGTGGTATCACCCCCGCCCGTCGCTGAGCGACTTGTGGCGACAGTATTTCCAATACGGTTTTTGGAAGTCCCGTGTGATCCGCAAACACCCAGCCTCCACACGCTGGCGACATCTCGTGGCGCCAGCCTTTGTATTGGCAGTGTTGGGCTCAGCGGTGCTGACGGCGTTCATCCCAGCGGTGTGGTTCATACTCGCGGGTGTTTTGGGGCTGTACATGGCTGCGTCGCTTGGCTTCTCTGCGTTTCTGGCCTCACGCCACGGTTGGAAATATCTGCCGGGCTTGCCGCTGACTTTCGCCGTCATTCACATCAGTTGGGGATTGGGGTTCTGGTGGGGCTGGATTCGCTTTGTGCTCCGAGGCGGCAGGGAATGAACCCGGCGCAGACAGGCTGCCAGTTCTTGGGTAGGAAGTACTGACAGATGCAAGTTCTGAAAAGACGTTCGTTCCTGATTGTCGTGGACATCATCCTGGTCAACCTGGCTGCACTGGCTGCGTTGTGGCTGGGGGCACAACGGTCGAACTGGCCTTTTTCCTTGCAATTTATCGGAGAGAATTTCTACTGGTTCCTGCTGCCCTCAGTCGCCTACTTCATCTTGGCGACCGTGAACGATTGCTACGACCTGAGCGTGGCCTCCAGCCCGGCGGCGATTGCCTGGGCGCTGGTGCGGGTGACCATCCAGATACTGCTGGCTTATGTGGTGATTTACTTTCTTTTGCCGCCAGCCTCGCTCCCCCGACATGTGATCGGTTTCTTCAGCCTTATCCTGCCGGTGACGCTGTTGCTTTGGCGCTGGGTGTACATCCTCATTTTCAGCCATCCGTCGCTCCGACGCCGGGCCATCATAGTGGGGGCCGGTTGGGCCGGCCAAACCATCGCGCGAGCTGTCCGCGACAATCTCAGAGACTACGAGATCGTTGGCTTCGTGGACGATGACCCGGCCAAGCAAGGTAGGTCTGTGGAAGACATACCCGTGCTGGCCTCGACCGCCAGCCTTTACGCCCTCTGTCAGCGCATGGGTGTCTCTGAGCTGATCATAGCCATCAGTCGAGATATGCGCGGAGAAACCTTTCAAAATATCCTGACGTGTCATGAACACGGCCTGCAGGTCACGCCCATGTCCCTGCTCTATGAGCAGATGCTCGGCTGTGTGCCGGTGGAACACGTGGGCGACAACTGGTTTCTGGTGCTCCCCATGTCGAATTTTGACTCGTTCAATCTGACGATGTTGGTCAAACGGGCCATTGACGTGGCGGTGTCGCTGGTGGGGCTGGGATTGTTTGCCCTCGTGTTCCCTTTTGTCGCCCTGGCTATCCGGCTGGATTCGCCCGGCCCCGTTTTCTATCGCCAGACGCGGGTGGGCAAGGCCGGCCAGCATTTCCAGCTCCTGAAGTTACGCTCGATGATTCCCCAGGCGGAGCAGGATGGCGAGCCGAAATGGGCCGACCCCAATGACAGGCGTGTGACGCGCGTCGGTCGTTTGCTGCGCAAGACGCGCCTGGATGAAGTGCCGCAATTCTACAATGTGCTCAAGGGCGAAATGAGCCTGATTGGGCCGCGTCCTGAGCGGCCTGAGTTCGTGGCCCAATTGGAAAAAGAGATCCCGTTTTATCGGGCGCGCCTGGCCGTGCGGCCGGGGCTCACCGGCTGGGCGCAGACTCGCTTCAATTACACCAGTTCGGTCGAAGACAGTCTGGTGAAATTGCAGTATGACCTGTATTACATCAAGCATCTGTCTCTCTATCTCGATTTGCTGATTTTCTTGAGGACCTTTGGCGTGATCTTGTCTCTGCGAGGCAGGTAGTGGTCGCGTCTCAGGCTCAATGCAAAGGGCCTCGCCGGAATAGCAGCAGCCGGGCGATAATGGCCTTACCCCTGTTTCTCGCCATAGCTTTGGTGCGGGGCCTGCTTTACGCCATGTTAATACCGCCCTGGCAGTCGCCCGACGAGCCTCAGCACTATCAGATGGTTCGGTTGGTCGGCGGGTGGAGTTTCTCTTCGCCGGAATTGCTTCGAGAGCAATCTCAGCAGGTCGCGACGGAGGTGGTGCAGTCGCTGCGTGGCCATCGGTTTTGGGAATACAGGTATCGCCGCCCGGCGCCCGCCCCAACGGATCGGCGGGCCGATGAGGAGATTCTGCGAGATGAAAAACTGTCGCCGGCCATCGGACATCCGCCGCTGTATTATGCGCTGGCGGCCGTTGTGCTGTACCCATTCCGTTCCGCTCCGATTGCTGTTCAGTTGTACATATTGCGAGGCCTGTCCGTCGTATTAAGTTTGGTCACGGTGTGGTGTGTGTTCACAGTCGGTCGCTGGGGTTGGCTCGGCGGCTCCATGAACCACGCCTGCGCTGCGGCGTTTTTCGCCGTCTTGTTGCCGATGCGCACCTTCATGTCAGGGGCTGCCAACAACGACGCGCTGGCTGAGGCGTTGGCTTCTGTCACCATCATGACGGTGCTGTGGTGCGGTTGGAGGGGCCTTGCTGCCAGACAAGTGATTGTTCTGGCTGTCTTACTGTTGTCAGGCCTGTTCACCAAACGCACCAATCTATTCTTGCTCCCTTTTGTGACAGGTTTCTTGTTGTGGCGAGGGATCAGCACAGTGGAGGGAAGCAGTGGAGCGACAAAGCAACCCCCCAGCAGCGCCGCCCCTGACGGACGCGCTCAGCCCAGCGCAGGGTCTCGGGGGAGCTACGCAGTCCTGGCAATGGTCCTGCTGCTT
>Ga0129299_1003251_pt1 | contig 10634 bp, 11 predicted proteins | sample ConPoolayeCmetaG_FD_94477 | JGI IMG/M metagenome (GOLD analysis project Ga0129299, IMG submission 94477) | Hot spring microbial mat communities from California, USA to study Microbial Dark Matter (Phase II) - Cone Pool mat layer C metaG ... | reverse complement strand
GACTTGCCACTCCCCACACCCTCTGCAACAGAGCTACCGACCCTAAGGATACAAAGATTTGCCAGGATCTGACCGAGCCCAACTGGATTGTTGCCCCCCGGTATCGTTACTCCAAATGGCAATACTCCAAATGGCAATGGGCTGGTCGCCTACCTATCGGCAAAACTTCAGGCTGAAAATAGTAAAAATAATATGAGAATGACAAAAATCGACCCAAAAGCCATCTCATACAAACGGGACACCATGAGCCACTTGCGGGTCTGGGGAGCTTCTCCCTCCTCTCTGCCCAGTTCAACATTGGCTAGAGAGACAACAAGGCCACAGATGGCTGCTAAAAGGAGGAACCAGCGACGCCAGGAAAGAATGGGAAAAGCAAACGCTCCAACCAGGGCTGCAAACGCACAAACAGTTGCTCCCATAAACACCAGCTTTGCCCGTTCTCTGTTCATCTGTTAATCTTCTCCCAAAAGAGAATTTGTTACAATTTATCCTTGTTTTGCCGACAAGCCGGTTTTGTTATTTCTGGATTGCAAGCGCCATTCTCCCGTCACCGACCGCCAGCGGTAGGACGCCGGCTTCCCAACATCCCTGTTGGGGTTCATGGTCTGGCCCAACCCCACGGTTGGCGTAGCGTGCCAGGGGGAATGCCAGAGCGCGGGACTGAGAGCTCCCCGAACCCCTTAAAAGCTAAATTGAGAGTTAAGGGTGAGTTGCCACGCAAGCTAAGATCGGCGAACCCTGTTTATCGATAGAGGATCCGCGTCGGCCATGATGACCGTAATGGAGTTTTTCACCCTCAGTGCTGGGGAGTGGATGTGCCAGCGCACCAGCCATCACTTGGCTTTTCGCCGCTCTGAGGGAGGGAGGTCGAAAGTCCAGATTGCTACGCTTGCGGCAACCGATCCGGCAGTCATACGGGTTTGTGAGCTGTTCAAGGTGGATCCGCAGCGAGCTGTGGGAGCAGCGCGGGTGCGGTGGGATGGCGAGCAAGAGTGGGACAACGAAGAGTACAAGGGGGACGTGGTGCTGGTACCCATCCCTGACGAAGTCGATCCCATGCGCGGGCAATTGCTGCGGGATCAGGGCTATGCCGAAAAAATACCGGTAGCCGGTACCTATGTCATGGGATCCGATGGCGCTCTCACCCTCTACACCCAGTACGAGATGACCGAATCAGAAGAGCGCATTTGGTTTGCCAGCCCCAATCTGCGGCTGCGGGCCAGCACCGTCAAGCGGTTCGGCGGCTTTAGCATGGCTTCTTTCTGCTCCGAGGTGCGCAAACTTTCGGCTAGCCCCTCCCCGGCTATGAGCGAGTCCCGCTCGTTCCGGGGCTAGAGTTTTTTCGCTTCTCAACCGCAACTCACACACAGCTTGTGCCATGCATCAAGTTTTGGATCTGGGAATTAACCTGCTCCACGCCAACCAACACCAGGCCGACCACAACCGGGAGCACTTCGATGCCTGGGGAGTGACCTGTCTGAACCTCATGAGCGCTCCCGGAGCCGGGAAGACCTCTTTGCTGGAGAAAACCGTGGCCGCTCTTGCCGGCTCGCTGCGCCTGGCGGTGATCGAGGGAGACATGACGACCCAACTGGATGCAGAGCGGTTGCGCTGCTACGGAATCCCGGTGATTGCCATCAACACGGGTCGGGCCTGTCATCTGGACGCGGCCATGGTGGCCGGGGGTTTGCAGCAGTTGGAAGCCCTGCTGGATCCGCAACAACTGGATTTGCTGCTGGTGGAAAATGTCGGCAACCTGGTCTGCCCGGCGGAGTTTGAGGTGGGAGAACACGCCAAGGTAGCGCTGCTCAGCGTTGCCGAAGGGGAGGACAAGCCTCTCAAGTACCCGATTATGTTTCGAGAGGCGGATTGTCTGCTGATCACCAAAGTGGATCTGGTGCCTGTTTTGGAGGTGGATCTGGATCGGATGCAGGCCAACATCCGTGAGATCAACCCTTCTGTGCCCATTTTTTGTCTTTCTGCGAAGACGGGTGCCGGGCTGGATCCCTGGCTGGGCTGGATCCGAGAGCAGATTTTCCTCACCCAGCAAGGACGGCAGTCGAAGTGAAGGGTATCATACTGAGCATCTGGCCGTGGAACTCTCCTCACCTGAACCGGTCAGGCAGGGGATGAGCTGGAACCTCTGGCGGGGTCAACTTGCGGATAACTGTGTGGATGGAAAATCCCGGCTATGGCGGATCTCAGCGACTTTATCCAGGGCATTGAGCAGTTAATCGAGCTGGCTCAGAAGCTGGATGAGAAAAAACAAAGTGGGGAACTGCGAACCGAAGTTCGCGTCCAGGCCCGCCCTCTGGGCAGTTCTATCCCCCGCTCTATTCCCCCTCGTCCCAGCGGCGTTCAAACCGCCACGGGGCAATCCTCTTGGAGCAGCGAGCCGCAGGTTAGACCTGCGGTGGGCTCACGCGAACAGAGCAGAGCCGCTGCAACGGACTCGCTCCCCAGCGCCAAGGGCCTCGCGCTCAAGGACGTGGGAGGCTTGAAAGAAGAACTCCAAGTTCTGCGCGAGATGGTAGAACTTCCCCTCAAGCGGCCCGATCTGCTGGCCAAGCTGGGACTGGATCCACCCCGCGGCGTGCTGCTGGTGGGAGCCCCAGGCACCGGCAAAACCCTCACCGCCCGCGCTTTGGCCGAGAGCTTGGGGGTGAACTACATTGCCGTTGTCGGCCCGGAGCTGATCGGCAAGTATTACGGGGAGGCGGAGGCGCGCCTGCGGCATCTGTTTGAGAAGGCGGCCAAGTCGGCCCCCTGTCTGGTGTTCATCGACGAAATCGACGCCCTTGTGCCCAACCGCGCCACCGTCGAGGGAGAGGTGGAAAAGCGCCTGGTGGCTCAAATGCTGGGGCTGATGGACGGCTTTGTGGCCCAAAAAGGTGTTGTGGTGCTGGCGGCCACCAACCGGCCCGATGCCCTGGATCCGGCGCTGCGGCGACCGGGCCGCTTTGATCGGGAGGTGATCTTCAAGGTACCGGATCGGGAGGGGCGGCGGGAGATCTTGGCCATCCATACCCGCGGCATGCCCCTGGCGGAGGATGTGAACTTGGACAGCCTGGCGGATCAGACGCTGGGCTTTGTGGGGGCGGATCTGCGCGGCCTGTGCCAGGCAGCAGCCTATGTAGCTTTGCGGCGGCAGGTGCCGGATTTGGGATCCCCTATCCCCGACTCCTTGACAGTTTCGGCGGCGGACTTTCAGCAGGCTCTGCAACAGGTGAAGCCGGCGGTATTGCGGGCGGTGGAGATCGAGTCGCCCCAGGTGAGCTGGGATCAGATCGGCGGCCTGGAGGGTGCCAAGCAGATTTTGCAGGAGGCCATCGAGGGATCCCTGCTGCACCCGGAGCTGTACGAGCAGGCCCAGGCCCAAGCGCCCAGAGGGATCCTCCTCAGCGGGCCCCCCGGCACCGGCAAGACCCTGCTGGCCAAGGCCATCGCCTCCCAGGCCAAGGCCAATTTCATCGCCGTCTCCGGCCCGGAGCTGCTCAGCAAATGGGTAGGATCCTCCGAGCAGGCGGTGCGGGAGCTGTTTGCCCGCGCCCGCCAGTGTGCCCCTTGCGTCATCTTCATCGACGAGATCGACACCCTCGCTCCCGCGCGAGGCAGCTACTCCGGCGATAGCGGCGTCAGCGACCGCGTCCTGGGGCAACTGCTGGCCGAACTGGACGGGATCCGCCCCAGCCAGGGGGTGTTGGTGGTGGCCGCTACCAACCGCAAAGCCAGCTTGGATCCCGCCCTCACCCGCGCCGGCCGGCTGGAGCTGCACCTGAGTGTGGAGCTGCCGGATCGGGCCGGGCGGCGGGAGATCTTGGCCGTGCACAACCGCAAGCGTCCCCTGGGGCCGGATGTGGATTTACAGGGGTGGGCCGAGCAGACCGAAGGTTGGAGCGGTGCCGATCTGGCTCTATTGAGCAACCGTGCCGCCATTGCCGCCATCCGCCGCCACCGCGCCACTGCCGAGACGGTGGATGCCAAAACCCTGGTCATCCAACAGGAAGACTTCTGCCGAGCCTTTGCCGAGCTGCAGCAGCAGCGCCAGGCCGGCTAGAAGACGGGGATCCCTTGCCATTCCGGTTGCCGGTGGGCATGGGCCGCCTCGCCACAGGTGCGGGGGGTGGGAAAGATCTTGTCGGGGTTGGCGATGTGCTGCGGGTCGAACACCTGCCGCACCCACTGCATGCTCTCCAAATCCGTGGGCGTAAACATCTCCGGCATGTAGCAGCGTTTATCCGCCCCGATGCCGTGCTCGCCGGAAAGGCTGCCCCCCAGGCGCACGCAGAGCTTGAGGATCTCACCCCCCAGCTTCTCCACCTGCTCCAGGGATCCCGGCACCGCCTCGTCATAGAGGATCAGCGGATGGAGGTTGCCGTCGCCGGCGTGGAACACATTGGCCACCGGGTAGCCGTATTCGCGGCTGAGGCGCTCGATTTCTTTGAGGACATAGGCTAGCTGGCTGCGGGGGATCACCCCATCCTGGACGTAGTAGTTGGGGCTGAGCTTGCCCATCGCGGCAAAGGCCGCCTTGCGCCCCTTCCACAGCCGCGCCCGCGCTTCCGCCTCGACGGCTACCTGCACCTGGCGGGCCCCGTTTTTGAGGCACAGCTCCCTCACCTGTTGGCCGGCTTCCTCCACCTCCAGCTCCAGCCCGTCCACCTCCACCAGCAAGATGGCCGCCGCATCCCGCGGGTAGCAGCCCAACTGCACCACATCCTCGACGGCATTGATGCTGAAGTTATCCATGATCTCCAGGCCGGCGGGGATGATCCCGGCGGCGATGATGTCCGAGACGGCGGATCCCGCTGCTTCTACACTGTCGAAGTCCGCCAGCAAAACCTGAATCTGGGCCGGGGTTTTCAGCAGGCGCAGGGTAATCTCGGTAGCAATGCCCAGGGTGCCCTCGGAGCCGACGAACAGGCCCACCCAATCGTAGCCGGGCATCTCCGGGATCTTGCCCCCCCAGCGCACCACCTCTCCATCCGGCAGCACCACCGTCAGGCCGAGGATGTGGTTGGCTGTTACCCCGTACTTGAGGCAGTGGACGCCGCCGGAGTTTTCCGCCACATTGCCGCCGATGGAGCAAACCGACTGGCTAGAGGGATCCGGCGCATAAAAATAGCCCTGGTCGGCCACCGCCTGGGTAATCCAGGCGTTGATCACCCCCGGCTGCACCACCATACAGCGGTTGTCCAGGTCGATCTCCAGGATCTGCTTCATCAGGGTGGTAGCGATGACCACAGAATTTTCCACAGGTAGCGCCCCTCCCGAAAGGCCAGTGCCGGATCCCCGCGCCACAAAGGGCACCCGATACCGGTTGCACAGCTTCACCACCTGCGCCACCTCTTCTGTGCTGCGCGGCAGCACCACCAAAGCCGGCCTTTGCCGGTAGCTGGTCAGCCCGTCGCACTCATAAACCAACAGCTCCTCCGGCTTGCTGATCACTCGCCGGGGATCGAGAATTTTTTTGAGCTCAGCCGTCAGCTTGATCCAGTCGAAGGTGAGGCCAGCTTGCAGAGGATGGGAAGAGCGGACAACCATGAGCGTTGGGAAGAAAAATCCTCAGGGGGGATATCGTCACTATAGTCTGGATAGTCTGGCCGGAGAGCCTATGCAGTCCCGCAACGCCGAACAGATCCTCGAACAAGTGCGGCAGCTCTACGACCTCTACCCCTTCCCGCCGCAGCCCATCGGCACCGTTCCCCCGCCGGGGTGGAACTGGCGCTGGAGCTGGCCCCAGGCCTATGCCTTTTGCACAGGTGCTCACCCAGGCCGCCGCCAAGTACGCATCCTGGATGCCGGCTGTGGCTCTGGCGTGGGAACGGAATACATCGCCCACCAAAACCCGGAAGCGGAGATCTGGGCCTTTGACCTGAGCAGCCGCGCCCTGGAGATTGCCGCGGCCCGCTGTCGGGCTTCCCAGGCGCCGCCGGTGCAGTTTTGCCAGCTCAACGTTTACGACATCGACCAACTGCCGGGGCAGTTTGACTTCATCAACTGCGTGGGCATGCTCCACCACCTGCCGGATCCGCTGGCAGGGCTGCAGGCTCTGGCAAACAAGCTGGCTACCGGCGGGATCCTGCATTTGTTTGTCTATGGCGAGCTGGGCCGCCACGAGATCCGCCTGATGCAGAAGGCCATCCGCCTCTTGGTCACCGGCTGCGAGCATCAGCCCCTAGCTTCCGCAGAACACCTACAGCAAGGGCTCCAGGTGGGCCGCCGCCTTTTCCAGATTTTGCCAGACAGCAACCGCATCCAGCAGCAGGAACGGGCCCGCTGGGCTATCGAGAACGTGGACGACGAATGTTTTGCCGATATGTACCTGCACCCGCAGGAAGTGGACTACACCATTGAGACCCTGTTTGAGCTGATTCGGACTTCAGGTCTGCAGTTTTTGCGCTTTTCCAACCCGGAGTTCTGGCGGCTGGAGCGGGTGCTGGGCAAAGATGAAACCCTACTGACCCAGGCAGCCCAACTGCCGGAGCCGGAGCGCTACCGCCTAATCGAGCTGCTGGATCCGGTGGTGGCCCACTACGAGCTCTTCCTCGGCAAGCCCCCTATTCGCCGCTGGGAATGGGCCAATCCAGAGGATGTGGCCGCGGCAGTTGCCCACCTCAGCCCCTGCCTGGGCCTGTGGCCGGGGCGGAGCATCTTCAACTACGCCTACGAGGCCATCTCCCTCAGCGAGGAAGCCTTCGCCTTCCTGCAGCAGGTGGACGGGATCCGCACCGTCCAAGCCCTTCAAGAGAGCCTAGACTCTCCCCTGAGCTGGCCGCAGTTGCAGCAGTTGCTGCGCTGGCAAGTGCTGCTCTTGGAGCCGCAGAAGAACGGTTTTTGAGGGCTCTTTGCGGGTCTGAAACAGAAAAGACCTATCGCGGCATTTGCTCCCTCAGGCCTCTCTACTTTATGCTAGAAAGCTGTGACCTTTCGCCCCAGCCCACTTCCCATGCCCAAAATCAAAACTCGCAAGGCAGCCGCCAAGCGCTTTCGCCTTACCGGCAGCGGCAAGTTCATGCGTCGCCGGGCCGGGCACAACCACTTGCTCCAGCACAAAACCACCAACCGCAAACGCAAATTGGCCGGCGTGGCGCTGGTGGATGAACGAGATGTGGCCAATGTGCGCCTGATGCTGCCCAACACCCACTAGGTGGGATCCCGCCGCTTCCCCCACCCCCTCAGCCTGGGGTGAAGCAATGGCCACGGCAGGCCGGAAGTCTCAAGGTTTGCCCAAAGCTTGTCAATCTTTGTATCCATCTGTCTGTATTGAGTTACCGCCATGAGAGTCAAACGGGGCAATGTTGCCCGCAAGCGTCGCAAGAAGATCCTCAAGCTGGCCAAAGGCTTTCGCGGAGCCGGCTCCAAGCTGTTCCGCACCGCCAACCAGCAGGTGATGAAGGCCCTACGCAGCGCCTACCGGGATCGCCGCCGCAAGAAACGGGATTTTCGCCGCCTCTGGATTGCCCGCATCAACGCCGCCAGCCGTGCCCAGGGCCTGCGCTACGGGGAGTTCATCGACGGCCTCAAAAAAGCCAGTATCCAACTCAACCGCAAAATGTTGGCCCGCCTGGCTTTCCTGGATCCCGAGGCCTTCACCCAGGTGGTGGATGCAGCCCGCCAGTCCCGCGCTTCCTAGCTTTCATGGGTTCTCCGTTGGCCGCGGCAATTCAGAAGGCTGGCTTGGCTGCCAGCCTGGCCCTGGTCTGCCTGGAGATCCCTGCTGCCGCCCGTCCCTGGCCGGAGATTGTTCGTTCGGGTCAGTTGCGAATTGCGGTCAAAGACAACTTGAGGCCGTTGGGCTTTCGCGATCCCGAGGGCAACTTGCAGGGGTTTGAGATCGAGCTGGCCCGCGAGCTGGGATCCCGGCTGCTGGGATCGGCAGAGGCGGTGGAGCTGGTGCCGGTGGCCAACGTGGAGCGGCTGCAGGCAGTGGCCACTGGGGAAGTGGATCTGGCCATTGCCCAGATCGGCATCACGCCGGATCGGGCGCGACAAGTGGAGTTTACCTCTGTCTACTATCAGGATGGCCCCAGCCTGGTTGCGGCCCGTTCTCAAAACTGGCAAAGGTGGGCGGATGTGCGCGGCGCTCGGGTTGCCGTCCTGCGCGGATCCGCCGCCATTCCCCACCTCCATCGCTACCTCCCAGGGGTTGAGTTGGTGGCGGTGGATTCTTACCAAGAAGGGGCGGAGTTGCTCCTGAAAGGAGCGGTGCAGGCCTGGGCAGCGGATCGCTCGGTGCTGGCGGGGTGGCTGGCGGAGCACCCCCAGTTTCAGTTTTTGGGATCCCCTTTGGCGACGGTGGGGCTGGGCATTGCTCTGCCCAAGGGTCTGGAGCATGCCGAATTGCGGCTGCGGGTGCGCCGAGAACTGGAGAACCTGCGCGCTGAAGGCTGGCTGGCGGAGCAGGCGAGAGCTTGGGGCCTGCCCTAGGATTGCAAGGGCTCCGCGCCCACCAGACGCCGTTTGCAGTTAGCCAGCAGGGGTTGCGAGCCAAGGGATCCAGCCGGCTACTCTTCCTCCGGCAATTCGGGGGGAGGCTCCCCCCACTGCGGGTCGTCCAAGATGGCTTTCTTGGTTTCTTTGAGCTGTTTCCAGAGCTGTTTGATCTGCCGATAGGCTTCCTCCGGGGTGATCTTGCCCCCCGTTTCCAGGCCACAGATCAAAGACACCCTGTTGCTGAATTCTTGTAAATTGGCATCGAAAACCAAATTCTGGGGCTTCACCTCGCCCCAGTAGGGATAGCGAGGCGAAATAAACTCATCTTTGTTGGGGGGTGGGTCTGTCACGGCGCAACCAAGATAAAAGGGCTGTTAAAACCGGAAGATTGGGAGGGGAACTCTACTGAGCTCTAATCCAGAGAAGAATCTATAGAAGAGATTATGGACGCTTTTTCTTGACCGGTTTGGGAACTTTGGCCGGATTCCGCGGCGGATAAAGTTGATCTGAGATAGACTGCTGACCCGAAGACGAGGGAAGAGAGCCCTTCTTGACTTTGGGGCGGGGCGTTGAGTGCTTCAGGCGCGGGCGCGGCGGCGCTTTGAGCACAGGGCCGATGGGAGTTCCCGCCTCCACGTAGAGCAGGGATCCGCGGCGACGCACCTGTAGATCCCAGAAATTGCCTACCTCCTTGCCCGGCAGGGAGCCGATCAGGCGCAGTTTGAAGGCTTGGGGCTTGGGAGCTATGCGGGTAGGCGGGACGGGATCCTTGCTCCGCTGAGAAGAAGGGCTGGCAGAGGTTTTTTTGCCCGATTGGCGGATCTTGACGATGATAAACCCTTTCTCCTGGGACTGAAAAACAACCTCACCCCGAATGGAAAACCAATCCGGCACCACCGCCGGACGGGCGCCCTCAGGGAGCGTCTGCCCCATTTCTTCTGGGGCCCACACCCCCATCAACTGCACGTGCAGATCTTCGCTCTTGTCGCGGGTGCGAGGATAGACCACCCACAGGTAGTTGCGGTCTGGCTGTAGGTGCTTACGTACCAGGCTCATCACCCGGCCCAGCAATACGGCATTCAGCTCCAAGCCATCTGAGGTGCGCAAGACGCCGCGGGTAAAGTGCTCAGGGGAAGGAATGTACTGTCCTTCGATGAGGCCAATCGCTCGGTATTGCATCTTCTCCCCAGGCGGCGGGATGGGTTCCAAACAGACTCGCTCTCTTTCCGCCGCTTTCGTTGCCGCCAAGGTAGCGGTGGTACCGACAACAGGCTGCAAAGACTCCGTCCCGCTACCGCGAGCGGCGCCAGGATCTTGAGCTTTCGCCGACGACAGGGATCCCTTGGCCTCGCCAGTTGAGCTGGGTCTGGGGGGCCGTACAGGTCGAAACGGGGGTCTCAGATCGGAGGACATTGTGACGGTTCCGTTGCAGTCAATCCAGGATGTTCAGCAGCAGGCGTTTGCCGTTGCCAAAACAGGCCATAACTCTGCTCTTGACCCAAGACCTGTTCAACACACCACCCATTAGCCTAGCAACGCCCAACAGCGTTTTTCCATCTTAATCTCCGAGGGACTCCCGCCACAGCGTAGCTTGGCGGGATGGGGGATAGGAGGTGAGACGAAGGGGCATTGAGTCCCTTCGTCTCACAACCTGGGTGTTGCCTGCTGTTCGACTCAAAGGCTAGAAACGTTTCACAGGTGCGACCCGTTCCCGTCAAAGCTGAGGAATAAACATCCAAAGCGTAAGCGGGGCAAGGAGCAGAGATAATCTGTACCTTGACAACTTAGAAGCTCTGTGGGTTAGATTCCCACCCCTGAAGTGTACAGGTGAAGCGTAATCCCCACTGTAGCGACTGGTCATCAATCGGTGAAGCGGGGTCAAATGGCGGTAATGGGTGAACCCGCACCCAAATCCCGTCAAGCGCAGTTACTCATGGTTAGGAGACGAACCCTCGTCTAAAGTGTCGTCACCCTGCAATTGCCAAATCGGGTTGATAGGCAATCCCAAAAGGGAAAAGCAAAAGGTGGACCGTATAGGGGTGCGAGTTCAATACACCCCAAAAGTAGCTCGGCGTTCAGAGGGAACCTAAAGGTAACGAGAAAGGGCTTCTAGGAAGGGGGCAACCACCCGTAGGCTCTCTGGCAACAGAGTAGTCAACCGAGACGCAAGCTCTACCGGTGTGGTAGGCCTATGGGTG
>Ga0129299_1003250_pt1 | contig 10635 bp, 9 predicted proteins | sample ConPoolayeCmetaG_FD_94477 | JGI IMG/M metagenome (GOLD analysis project Ga0129299, IMG submission 94477) | Hot spring microbial mat communities from California, USA to study Microbial Dark Matter (Phase II) - Cone Pool mat layer C metaG ... | reverse complement strand
GCTATCGGGAATAAACTCGAGATAAACTTTAAGGGATATCTTGCCCTCAGCCCAATCTTTTCTAGGCTGTAAGATTCGGGATTTTACTCCCTCTACTAAACCTCTAATTTCTACGTGAATCTTTTTTGAGCGAAGGTGGCTATTTGTTCGTGCGATATCTGCAAGAAGGTAATCAACAATTGCACGATGCAAGACACTGGGAAGATAGACATGATCGCCAATCACAACGGCAGTTTCCTTGTCATCTGCTTCGAGAAGTATTGAATTGAGCATGGTCTTGCTTCCTATTACGTACAGGCTTCACTAACCAATATCCTTTCGCAGGTCATCCAAAGGAGATCCATTGCTTGCTGATCCTGGATCTTCTGGCTCAAACTCAACTACTGCTACTAGCCTTACCCTAACTCTGCCGTCAATCCATGGCCAGCCAGGACGTAAAAGTTTAGCAGGGATCCCTCTCGCATCAGTTATTTTGTTGACCGAGCTATAGTCAACTGAAATGTTTCTGGCTCTAAGTTTATTATATAAACGAGATTCAAAGTTATCATAAGCACTTTCCAAGCAAGCTTTGGTAAATTCTTGTGAGTAGATCAGGCGTCCTCCTAGATCAATAACAGTATTTGGAGAAGCATCTATCTCGACAAAGCGCTCTTGAGGTTGATCGTTGCTTGACATTGACCCGACTTCCTAATGCATTCCACCAGCTTAAGCTACTCCTCGTCTGTGCGAAGATCGTCTAGAAGGGATCCATCGCTGCTCTCTGAGCCCGTATCCTCTCGCTCAAACTCTACAGCGATCCGCAATCTGACCCTGCCTTTCTCCCACTCCTTCTTACCCGGCACCAAGAGCTGACAGGCAAGGCCCTGATCAAACCACTTCGTTTCTTGCAGTAGCTTTTCTTCAGGCCTGGGAGCAAGAAGGCTGCTGGCAATGTTAATCAGGTTTTCCGGCGGTAGAACCCCCGAGGCTCTCAAGGCCGCAATAAACAGGCGATTGAGCTCTTCTTTTTGGGCCAAATCCTCCTGGGCCGCTTTGACCAGGCTGGCAACCTTGAAAGTTTTCTCCCCGATGGAGAGGATCCCTTCTAAGTATTGCTGCAAGGGTAGGGACTTAGGCAACAAAACTTCACCTCCTCAAATAGTTAGGGAGAAACAAATCGCCTTACCTTAGGTCGTCCAGTATGCTGTCCAGCTCGGGGAAAATCTTGCCTAAGTCAGAGATCTCATCACTCGGCCCACCTTCGCTCGCTGGCTGCTCGGGAGAACTTGCTGAGCTATCGGCTGATTCAGCGGTCGAAGAAGGTTTAGGTAGAGACATCAAGGGCAAAAGTTCGCGACCTAAGCCCATAGCCTGTAAGCATAGGTTGATCCCAGAAACAGCTTGGTTGTAGCTATCGATCTTTGCTTCTAGATCCCTTAGACGCTGTTGATTTAAGGCAATTCTTTCTTCTGCTTCTTTCCTAAGCGTCGCTTCCATAAATTGCTTTGCTTCGGGATACTTTTGCAGAATTTCATCAGCCACTTCCTCAGCAACAGGCAAGAGCTGGGTCTTGAGGGTATTGTTGGTTTCTTGCCGGAAGTTAGAGCGTATTGTCTGGCTAACTTTGGGCTCAAAGTCGAGCTTGAGCAATTGCCGGATCCCGGGCTCCGCATCTCGAATAGCGGAAATATCATAGGACTGAGATGTTTGCTTTAAAACTTCCCGGAACTGGTAAATTGAGAAAGTGCCCTCGTCATAGAAGCGAGGACTTTCTCTTAGATACCGATCGCACTCTTTTCGAGCACCGCTGACCAATGCAGTGCGAACTTTTTCCCTAACCTCTAGTAGTTTCTTCTCTAGATCACCGTCGGATCCCAGTAGGCGAAACAACTGCTTGTAGTAATCTGCGCTGCGTACACGATCGATAATCCGCCGGAAGGAATTCTCCACAACTGTGGTGGCAAACTCGACCAGTATATCCTCTAGGTGATTCGCCAGGTAGTAAAAGGCCTCAACCAGCACGGCCAAAAAGGGAGCTGTGGAGTTACGGTGGTGGATGCGAACAGCTTGGCTATAGGCATTGTCTACTGAAAATGTGTCCAGAAGCTCATCGAGCCTGCGCACCATCTTGGCCTGTAGCCTTCGGAAGTCAGACTCAAACTCTTTATCTGTTCCGTCAATAATCTCGTTAACCATAGTTTGAATATGTTCTTCAAACTCTTGGCCAATTTTATTTAATTGCTGATTAATGAGCATTAACTCATGGGCAATCATGCTGTCAACTTCTCTGGGCTGGCTATCTAGGTCTCTGTAAAGATCAATGTAAGACTTTCTGAGCTCAATGCACAGAGGCTGCAAGTCATCGGCAAGAGCTATAAATAACTGCGGGCGCTTTTCTTCCGTCAGATAGCGAGTAATTCCACTATGGAATTCTTCTATGCCGCTATCTTTGATCATGTACTCAATCAAGGACTTGCCCCACTCGTTTAGAATTCGAATGTAGTTATCGATAGGAGTCTCATAGCCATGCACGGAAGGGCGAAAGGGAGATCCAACAAGCCTGCCTGAAGAGCTGCAGTACTTGACAAACTCGCTAATAAACTGAGGTGTTTGCTCTCTGCCACCCAGCTCCTTTATACTTTCCGAAAAAATGGTGTCTAGGCCAAACCTCGTTTCTCGAGTTGCTTCCCTGATTTGCGACCCATAGAAGCCAAGCAAGGCACTAGTTTTAAATATGCGAGCTTGACGAAACTGCTGGTCAATGATGGCCTCTAATCTCTGCCTTAGCTGGGAGTTGTACCAAGTTTCATCAATGCGGTTGAACACGTAAAAAACCCGATCCCGAATGCTGTCGCTGCTCTGGATGTGCTCAATGAGTTCTGTTTCTTCCTTGGTCAGCTCTCCCGTGGTAGCACACTTGAGGACACAGACAACTGCGGAAGTGTTTGGATCGGCAATTTTTTGATAGGTGCGCTCAGCATCCGCTTTAACCGGAGCATCGATGCCGGGGGTGTCGACAATAACGTTTCCGTCTTCCAATAAAGGATGATGGCAGTAGTACTCAATCTTCCGCAGAACTGCACTATTGGCACCGCGCCGGGCAAAACTGGCCGCTTCTCTTAGGTTGCCAAGGTTAAGCTGTTCCATCGAGAAGACTCTGTTTTCGGTTGGGTGAATTCTGGCGCGGTTTTGCTGGAAACCTTCAATTAATAAGCGCAGCGCATCTGCCTGCTTGGCCCGTTCCGACTTGCTTTTGCCGCCCTCTTGGTGAACAATGGCCTCAGCTTGCTCTTTCAGACGGTTGAGTGTGGCTTCCTCTAAGTTGTTGCTGCTGGGCAGGGCTAGGCCTAGGCGAGCGCAGAAGGCAGCCATCTGTTCCTGCACCTGGTGCTCGCTGAGGAAGGTGAGTACTACCCTCTCGGCGGCAGGCTCTGCATAGGAGATGTAGCACTCTGTCCCTGTGGCGTGTCCTTCGGCGCTATAGAGAAGCTCCCTTTCTAGCAAAGCGTTGATCAGCATCGACTTGCCAGCGCTAAAAGCACCGGCAAAGACAATCTCAAAGGTTGGGGAAATAGCCTTGCTCAGCGAAGCCTGAATTCGGGTTGTATCTTGCTTTCCTGAAAGCGTGGGATCCTGCTGCCAAAGGTTTAGAATCGTTTCAACATGCTCGCGTAAGTTCTCGCACTGAGGTAAGAGTTGCACAGCCATGTCAGGGATCTTCACTAGGGCTGGGGAGATTATAACGCCCTGAGCCCTGTGAGGGAGTTTCTCGTACTACTTTTCTTCAGCTAGGGCACTTTCTTTGATGACGGGCAGCGCGGAACCTAGCTTGCTAGGGCAAAAAGGTCACTCCACTCCCGCCTGGGAACGCCGGGCTTGGCGATGATCTCAAAGATGCGGTTTTTCGCTGCCGGCTGAAATAGGCTTTCAACGGCCACCTGAGCTACTTTGAGGCGAGGGATGCTGCCCTCAAAGAGGGTGTCAGCTTGGGAGAGGACAATGCCATCCTCGTTGTCCTGGTTTTTTAGGCCTCCTGGCCGAATGATGGTGTAGGTGAGGCCGCTTTTTTGCAAGTATTCTTCGGCTTGCTTTTTCCACACCAAGATCAGCCAAAACAAGTTGAGGGGGTGGAACAACTGGGACACGCATAGGGAAGAAATCAAAACAAAGTGTTGGATCCCTTTGGCCTTAGCTACGTCCACCAGGTTCTTGGTGCCTTGGTAGTCCACTCGGTAGGGCAGAAAGGGATCCCAACTGGGCCTGGCTCCTGTAGCACAGAGCACCACCGTGCACCCCTCCATGCCGGCTTCCAGCGTGGCCGGATCCAGCACATCTCCCACCATCACCTCTGCTTCGGGGGGCAGAACCTGTGCGGCCAACTCGCGGCTGCGCACCAGCGCCCGTACCGGGATGCCGCGGCCCACCAGCTCTTTGACGATGCGCCGCCCGGTTTCTCCCGTAGCCCCTGCAACAAAAGCCCGCATAGCTCTCCTGTATCCAAATGGTTTTACTGTCTTGCGCGTCGGTGTTGAAGGCCCCGCAGTGGCCCTGTTGGGGCCGTCGAGACTATCATCTTGCCAAAATCTAGCTCAGGCTCAATCCCGCCTGTGACACGATAATGGGATCCCGCTCGTTCTACTTCCGATTGCTCTATGGTTGCCCAAGCTGCTCCTCTCGCCTATGAGGCTCAAACCCAAGCACTTGCCCAGTCTTTGCTGAATTCCATTCGGGGCGAGGGGAGATCCCTGCTGGCCCAGTGGCGGGATCAACTGCGCTGGGAGGATAGGCTGCTGGCCTGGGCGATGGAGAACCCCCATTTGCGCACCCAGTTGTTCCGCTTGATCGATGTTTTGCCCAGCCTGAAAAGCAAAGCAGAAGTGGCTCGCCATCTTCAAGAGTATCTCTCGGATCCGGCAGTAGAGTTGCCAGGAATGCTGAAAAGCCTGCTCAACTTTGCCGACCCCCATTCTCTGCCCGGACAGTTGGCCGCCAGCACCCTCACCGCTGCTGTAGAAGCCCTGGCCCGTCGCTACATTGCCGGAGAAACCCTGCAGCAGGTGAGCCAAACGCTGGAAACTCTGCACCGCCAAGGCATGGCTTTTACCCTGGATTTGCTGGGGGAAGCCGTCCTCACCGAAGCCGAAGCCCAATCCTACCTGGAGCGCTACCTACAGGCGATGGAGCACTTGGCAAAGGTGGTCAAAACCTGGCCGCAACCGCAGCCCATGCCCCAAGTGTCGGTGAAGCTGACGGCCTTCTATTCCCAGTTCGACCCCATCGACCCGGCAGGGGCCAAAGCCAAAGTGGGAGAACGGATCCGCATCCTGTTGCGCCAAGCAGAGGCCCTGGGAGTCGGGATCCACTTTGATATGGAGCAGTACCGCTACAAATCCCTCACCCTGGCCATTTTGCAGGAGCTGCTGCTGGAGCCGGAGTTCCGCAGCCGCACCGACATTGGCCTAACCCTACAAGCCTACCTGCGGGATAGCTATACCGATTTGCAAAACCTGATCACCTGGGCCAAAGAGCGGGGATCCCCGGTGACGGTGCGCCTGGTCAAGGGGGCCTACTGGGATCAAGAGACCATCCTGGCGGCGCAAAAGCACTGGCCACAGCCGGTTTACAACGACAAAGCCGCCACCGACGCCAATTTTGAGCGCCTGACCCAGCTTTTGTTAGAGCACCACACCCACCTGCGTGCCGCCATTGCCAGCCACAATGTGCGTTCTCAGGCCAAAGCCATCGCCATTGCCCAGGCGCTGGAGGTACCTCAGTCTGCTTTTGAGCTGCAGGTGCTCTACGGCATGGCCGACAAATTGGCCAAAGCCTTGGTGCAGAAGGGACAGCGGGTGCGGGTGTACTGTCCCTATGGAGAGCTGCTGCCGGGAATGGCCTATCTGATTCGGCGTTTGCTGGAAAATACCGCCAATAGCTCTTTCCTGCGGCAAAGTGTCCAGGGCTACGACGCCGAGCAACTGTTGGCCCCCCCTGTCTTCGATGAGGGATCCGTTTTCCAAGCTCCTTCCCTCTCGTTTGTGGCGGCTGCCGATACGGATTTCAGCCAGCCCCAGCAGCGGGATCCCTTTTTTCAAGCCCTACAAAAAGTTCAAACGCAAGTGGGCCAGACAGTTCAGCCCTGGATTGCCGGAGAATATCGCCCAACCCGACAGTCTCTTCCTTCTCTAAACCCTGCCGATCCCGAGCAAGTGGTGGGCGAGATTGGGTTGGCCAGCCCCGAACAGGTGGAGCAAGCTTTGCGGGCGGCCCAGGCCAGCTTTCCCCGCTGGCGGCGCACGCCTGTGGCCGTGAGGGCCGGGATCCTGCGGCGGGTGGCGGAGCAAATCGAGGCGCAACGGGCAGAGCTGGCCGCCTGGATGGTGCTGGAGGTGGGCAAGCCCATCTCCCAGGCCGATGGGGAGATTTCCGAGGCCATCGACTTCTGCCGCTACTACGCCCAGCAGATGGAGGCCCTGGATCGAGGGCGGGCCTGCAACCTGCCCGGCGAAACCAACCATTACCACTACCAGCCCCGCGGTGTGGCGGTGGTGATCGCCCCTTGGAACTTTCCTCTCTCTATCCCCTGTGGCATGACGATGGCGGCTTTGGTGGCCGGAAACTGCGTGCTCCTCAAGCCGGCAGAGCAATCTTCGCTGATCGCCGCCAAGCTGGCGGGCTTCATCCTCAAGGCGCTGGAGGAAGCCGGGATCCCGGAGGGCGTCTTTCAATTTCTGCCAGGAGTTGGGGAAGAGATCGGCTCCCTGTTGGTTCAAGACCGGCGGGTGCACCTGATCGCCTTCACCGGATCCCAGGCGGTGGGCTGCCAGATCCTGGCCCAAGCCGCTCAACTGCAACCGGGACAGCACCACATCAAGCGGGTGATCGCCGAGATGGGGGGCAAAAACGCCATCCTTGTGGACGAGAGCGCCGATCTGGATCTGGCGGTAAAAGGCGTGGTCAGCTCTGCTTTTGGCTACAGCGGCCAAAAATGCTCCGCCTGCTCGCGGGTGATTGTCCTGCAGTCGATCCACGACCTGTTCTTGGGGCGGCTGATCGAGGCGGTGCGGTCGTTAAACGTCGGGGATCCGGCTCATCCTGGCACCCAGGTCGGCCCGGTGATCGATGCCGAGGCCCAAGCCCGCCTGCAACAGGCCATTCAAGCGGCCCAAGCCCACGCCCGCCTGGAACTCAGCCTGCCTGTGCCGGAAAAAGGCTACTTCGTCGGCCCCACGGTGTTTAGCCAGGTGGATCCCCAATCGGAACTGGCGCAGCGGGAGCTGTTTGGCCCGGTTCTGGCGGTGATTGCGGCAGCGGATTTCTCCTCTGCCCTGGAGCTGGCCAATGCCACTCCCTACGCCCTCACCGGCGGCGTCTACAGCCGCACCCCTTCCCACATCCAACAGGCCCGCCAAGACTTTGCCGTCGGCAACCTCTACATCAACCGCGAGATTACCGGCGCTTTGGTCGAGCGGCAGCCCTTTGGCGGCTTCAAGCTCTCCGGCGTGGGATCCAAAGCCGGGGGCCCCGACTACCTGCTGCAATTCCTAGAGCCGCGCACCGTTACCGAAAACATTCAACGCCAGGGCTTTGCCCCGATTGAGGAGTCTTCAAGATAGAGCGTTGGGAGTTTACTGGAGAGGCTTGGCCACATCCCCCACCTTGAAGCCTGTGCCGCTGAGAATGCGGCCCACACTGGAGCCTGTGTCCACCTCTGTCAGTTGGATCTGGCCGGCTGGCTCGGTCAACTTGCGCAGGACTGCCCCGGTGGCCGGATCTGTGACTTCTCGGACGACGCGCTCCACCGAGAGGATCAATCCCACGCGGTAACCGTCGCGGCTGCCCTTGTTCAAAATCACCTGATTGCCATAAACATCGGCCACCAGGGCATCCACCGTCGGCAAAGAGCGGGGCTGGGCCGCCAAGCGACTGGCAAAGCCGGCCAACTGCTGGGCAATTTGCTCCACCGCCTGTTGGCTGGCCAAAACCAGCAGCTTTTCTTCGTTGCTGGTGGCGGATCCCCCGCCAAAGCCGGCAACCGTGACGGTGCTATCCGACTGGCTGACGTTGCCTTTGCCCTCGACCACGGCCAAGATCTCGGCCGTGCTGGTGCTCACCAGGCGGGCATTGAGCTGCACGTTGGCATCGGCATCCACTGACTCGGCCCCCACCGCCAGGGGAAAGCTGCCGAAGGGGGTTAAGACCGGCGCCCCGCCGCCGGAACGGCGCACCGACACATCGAACTGGGTAACACTGCCGAGGATGACAGCATCGACCCCGAGGATCCGGCCCACCTGAGCGGCGGTGTTGGCATCTAAGCGCCCCGAGAGCCCCAGGTTCTGCTCGGCCAAGATCGCATCCAGCCGCGAGCGCTCGATAACCGAAAAAGTGCCATCTCTCACCAGCCGATCCACCAGCAGATCGCTCACCCCCCGGGATGCCTCGCGCAGGCTGTAGGGATTGCTGAGGCTGCTGAAATCAAAATCCAGAACTGCAATACGAGGACGGGCGGTGGGTTGCGGCGCTTGTCCTACCTGGCTGGGGGCAGAGAGATTGCAGCGAAGGTCTTGGGGAAACTTCTGGCACAGCTCCGGATTGGTGGATTGGGCAGCCACTGGGATCCCCGTCCAACCCAAGCTCACTAGCGGGATCCCAAACAGCAGGATGGGAGAGAGGCTGCGCATGGTTAAGCGATCTCCTAGATCGAGGAAGTGGTCACAGTCCATTCTTAGCTTGCACCCAAAAGCGCCTCAGGGCGGTGACCGGCATCACCTGGCCGCCTGTTCCAGAAGATGTCCCATACTCTAGCGATTCCAAGGCCGTTGGGGAAAGGGATTGAGAAGGTTTGCATAGAGGAGTTGACAGATCGCAACAGTTAAGATTGGGCAGGGATGCTCGCCCTTTGTGAGTTGCCGGAAAAAGCTTGACCCGCTCTATTGGGCCGGGTTCAGATCGGGATCGAGCGCGCAAGCCCAGTGCTAGCCTAGTAAAGCTGCGTTTTTGGACAAGCTATGCCTGTTCCTAAGAAGAAAACCTCCAAAGCCCGCAGTCGCAGGCGGTATGCTGTCTGGCTAGGCAAAGCCAAGCTACAGGCCCAGCGGGCAATGACCATTGGGCGTTCAATTTTGAGCGGTCGCAATACCGGCTTCTACTACCCCAAAGCCAAGTCGGAAGAAGAGGGGGAAGAATAGAGCCATGCTCGGCGGATCCCGACGGCTGACCAAGTGATTACACTGGATCAAAGCTCAGCTCCTTGGAGAAGCGTTCTGCTGTCCCCACCGTCTCACTTAGTCGAGATCAGCTTGCATGCGCTCGTTGACTTCCCTCACCTACTACCAACGGTTGGGCCTGTCTCCAGGGGCATCTCCTGAGGCCATCCGGCGGGCCTATCGGCAGTTGAGCAAACGCTATCATCCCGACACTTCTCCCCTGGCCCCGGAAGTGGCCATTCGCTGCTTCCAAGAGCTGCAGGAAGCTTATCTCGTCCTCAGCAACCCGGCAAAACGGGCCATCTACGATGCCAGCCTGCGGGCGGTGACGACCAACATGGGATCTCTCAGCATAACGGGATCTTCAGATATGGATTCTCTCGAGCTGCGCATGGAAACCCGGCCTCTCTCGGCGGGCGAGCTCTGTGCTCTGCTGCTGATGGGATCCACCTTCGTGGCGTGTTTGGTGTTGGCGGTTGCTTTGGCCTGGCTACGGGAGGGCGGGATGGGCTAGCCAACTCCGGTTGCTTCTGGATGAGGTTCAGACAAAGCGCTCAGAGATTCCCATGGATAAAGTGTTTGAATGGAATAGGCTGTTAACTTTTGTCTGGTTTGACGGCTTCTCTGCGCGCGCGTTTGAATCTTGCCATGCCTTTGCCTCCTGCAACTACGCCTCTCTACAATCACCCGCTCCACGCCATCGAACGCTGGCTGGAGGATCAGGGCTGCACCCGTGACCCGCAGGATGTGGAGCAGTGGTTTTGCGAGCGGCCCGGCTGGAAAGCCTGCCTGCGCCTGGAGGAGACCAGCATTTGGGTGCGCTACACCTACCCGGATGGCAACACCAAAACTCTGTCTTTCCCCTATTCGCTAAGCCGCCAGGATGTAGAACAAGCCATTTTTGAGGACTAGCCGGCTATGCGCATTCTGCAACTGCCCGCCCTGCGCGACAACTACATCTATCTGCTCTACGAGCCCGAGACGGCAACGGCAGCGGTGGTGGATCCGGCAGTGGCCGAGCCGGTGCTGGACAAACTGGCTGAGCTGGGGGCGGAGTTGGTGGCCATCTTCAACACCCACCACCACCACGACCATGTGGGGGGCAACCTGCAACTTTTGGCCCGCTACCCCCGCGCTGTCGTCTACGGCAGCCAGGTGGATCGAGGACGGATCCCTGGCCAGACGGTGGAGCTCAAGGCAGGAGAGACGGTGGAATTTGCGGGCCGGCAGGCGAAGGTGCTGTTTGTGCCCGGCCACACGCGGGGACATGTTGCCTACTACTTCCCCGAAAGCGGGGATCTCTTCTGCGGCGATACCCTCTTTGCCGGGGGATGCGGGCGGCTCTTTGAAGGCACCCCGGCGCAGATGCTGGGATCCCTGGATCAACTGCGCCAGCTACCTGAACCGACGCGGGTGCGGTGTGCCCACGAATACACTTTGAACAACCTCAAGT
>Ga0129299_1003246_pt1 | contig 10641 bp, 6 predicted proteins | sample ConPoolayeCmetaG_FD_94477 | JGI IMG/M metagenome (GOLD analysis project Ga0129299, IMG submission 94477) | Hot spring microbial mat communities from California, USA to study Microbial Dark Matter (Phase II) - Cone Pool mat layer C metaG ... | reverse complement strand
GTGACTGGATGGGATGTGTCCACGGCGGATAGTTGACATATTACCATTTATATTGGGGCAGATGAAACAGCTGAACCACAGATTGCAGTTGCTTCAAATCGTTTTTCAACAAAGTCTTCCATAGCCGCTCGCTGGCTGGCGGCGCGCATGGAAACGCGCCCTACGACCACCCGTTTATTTTCGGAGGAGGAGCAAACCCATGAAAACCGTGAGACGAGTTCTGGTATTGGCGTTCGTGATGGCGTTCCTGGCCGCAGGGATGTGGGGGGCGAGGCCGGTGCCGCCAGCCAAAGCGGCGACATGCACGTGGACTGGCACGAATGGCACATCTTGGACCGATCCGGGCAACTGGTCCGGCGGTGTGCCCGGAGCCGCTGATACCGCCATCATTGGTCCGGCTACCAATAATCCAGTTGTCACTGCGAGCACTACAGTAGGAACTGTCACAATCCAGAGCGGTGGTCTCTTGACCTACAATGGCGGCAGTGGGGTTACGTTTTCCATCACCACGTTCAATATCGAAGATGGCGGTAGATACATCCACAACCGCGCAGCGGCAACTCCCCTGAATACCGCTACGGGCAGGAATTTCAGCTCCAATAGCACAGTCGAGATCCAGCAGAACCTTGTTGGTTTGGGTGCTGCTTTGCCTACCTTTGGTAACCTGATTATTAACTCATCGGCAGCCGTTCAAATGGCAGGATATCTAAGCACTGTGAACGGAACTCTGACAAAGCAGAATACAGGCGATTTCCGCTTGGCGACTACGCAAGTCGTCAATTTGACCATTGGGGGCAACCTTAATGTGCAGGGCGGGACGATGACGATCCAAAGCGAGACGACGGCTAATACTGCCAGTGTTTCTGTGGCGGGCTCAGTCTCCATCGGTTCTGCGACACTGCAACGTGGCGCTAACGCCACCGGGCTATGGACCTTTAATGTCGGTGGTAATTGGACAAACAATGGCATATTCACATCCGGGAACAGCACCGTCACCTTCAACGGCTCCGGCGAGCAGACCATCGGCGGCAGCGCCGTCACTGCCTTCAACAACCTCACCGTCAATAGCGGCGCGACGGTGGTGATTCCAACCAGCAACACGCCCACCGTGGCCGGCGCACTGACCAACAACGGCGCGCTGCGCCAGACCCGCTCGGTGAGCGGCAGCAGCGACATCGAGTTTCTCAACGTCAGCACGAACAAGTACTATGGCGTGATGATCAATCCCGGTGGGAACAACCTGGGCAGCACCACCGTGACGGTCTACGGCAACCAGATGTGCTCTGCGCCGCCCAGCCTGGGCAAAGACCCCATCCTGCGTTGTTTCGAGATTCAGCCCACCAGCCAGCAGGCGGCCACGGTCCGGCTCTACTACCGGACCGCCGAGTTGAACAGCAACAACGCCAGCACTGTCAACATCTACCACCAGAAGAGCGGCCAATGGAACCTGGAAGAGGGCACATACACCCGCGAAACGGATCCCGGCGACGGCTACTACTCCGTCCAGGTGACCGGCGTGGACGAGTATTCGCCCTTCACGGCCGGGAACCACGGCCCCACCCTCATCCACCTCGCCTCCTTCACCGCCACGCCCCAGCCCGGCCGCATCCACCTGGCCTGGACCACCGACAGCGAGACCGACAACTATGGCTTCCACGTCTGGCGGGCGCAGTCGGCCGGCGGGCCGTACACCCGCCTCAACGCGGCCCTCATCCCGGCCCGGGGCGGCCCCACCCAGGGGGCCAGCTACACCTTTGACGACGCGGCGGTGACAGACGGCGTGACCTACTACTACAAACTGGAGGACGTGGACGTTCACGGCGCGAGCGTGTTCCACGGGCCGGCTGTAGCGCTGGCCGGGCGGTTCTATCGGCTCTACCTGCCGCTCGTCGCCCGCGAATGAGCGGAGGCGCATACCAGGCCGCGTTTCGCTGGCTGGACGTGAGCGTCGTCATCCAGTCAGACGCGCCGGATGTCATCGGGCTGTTTGACCGGGCCTATGAACGATTTCGCACAACGGCTGTGGACGCGCCGGCCCTGGTCTGCCAGGTTTGGACCAGTCCAACAACCGGCGGCCCGGCCCTGGTGCTGAACGGCCAACGGTTCCCGGTCCAGGACTCCACCTGGCTCCCGGACTATGCCTACACGCGCATCCTGAACGCGGCCCTGGCCCAGGTCCAGAGCCATTACCTGTTCCATGCGGCGGCCCTGTCCCATGCAGGACAGGGCCTTTTGCTGGCCGGCCCGGCCGGCCGGGGCAAAACCACCCTGACCCTGGCGCTGCTGGACCGGGGGTACACCTTTCTCTCGGACGATCTGGCGGCCATCGGCCGGGCCGACGGCTGGCTGCACCCGTTCCCCCGGCGTTTGGGTGTGCGACCCGGCGCCTGGGCGCTGCTGGGTGATGCGCGCGCGCCCCACGAGCGCGAGCTGTGGGACGTGGAATCGCTGCGGCCCGGCGCGTTGGGGACCGCGTGCCCGGCGCGCTTCCTGTTCGCCCTGGCCGACCCCGGCGACAATGCGCCCGCCGAGCCGGCCCTGTATCTCACCCTGGACCGCCTGGATGCGGCGCTGCTGGCGGACTTGCGCGCTATCGCCGGGGTGGACGGCGTTACGACGCTTACCCCTCTCCCCACCGGGGAGCCTGTCCGCGTTAGCGGGAGGGGTCGGGGTGAGGAGCAGTGGCTCCCGGTCGTGCGCCTGGACGTGACCGCCGGCGCTGACGTGGAGCCGGCCATCGAGGCCGTGTGCGCCCGGCACGGCCGGCTCCTCCTCGACGCAGCTCGGGGGGCAGAAGCCGCGCCCCCGGACTTTACCAGGTCGCCGGACCTGGAGCCGCTCGCCCCGGCCGAGGGCGCGTGGGAGCTGCTGCGCCGGCTGCGCGGCGGCGCGCACTCGGCCCTGGTCCAGCAGGTCTTCGATGGCCGCCTGCCCCGGCTCTACCTGGCCCTGGCCGAGCTGGCGGCGGGGATGGCCTGTTACCGGCTCACCGTGGGCCGGCTGACCGAGATGGTGGCGTTGATTGACGAGGTGACATCGTGCTAATCTTGAAGCTGGCCTTTGTCGCGCTCATCGTGTGCGCGTGGCTCCCGGTATCCTCGTCGGCCGGGCCGGCCGGCCTCCGCGTCGTGCGCGCCGATGCACACGGCGTCACCCTGGAGGTCGTCACGCCGCCGGTGCGCGTGGCGCCGGTGGCCGGGACGGCGTACCAGGTCGTCTCCATCCCCAGCTGGGCGCAGACCACCGAACCGGGCCGGCCCCAGACGCCGACCATCGGCGGGCTGCTGGCCCTGCCGGAGGGGGCTACGGCCCACGTGGAGATACTGGCCGTGGAGCAGGAGACGCGGCCCAGCGGCCCCATCCTCCCCGCGCCGCGCCCACAGATGGAGGTAGCCGGCCGGCCGGGCGACGTCTGCTGGGATTACACCCCGGACCCGGCCGTCTACGCCGCCGACACACTCTGGCCGCCCCACCTGGTCGAACTCGGCCCCGACGCCCGTCTGCGCAGCCACCACGTCGTCCCGCTGCGCGTCTGCCCGGTCCAGGTCCGGCCCGCCCGCGGCGAGCTGCTCATCACCCGCCGCCTCCTCGTCCGCGTAACCTTCCAGGGCGGCGACGGGTGGGGTGAGCGAACGTCGGTTCCGGTCGGCCCCCTCGATGCTGTGATCCACCGCGCGATCCTCAACGGCGCGCAAATCCCAAGCCCCCAACCCCAAGCCTCCTTGACGTTTGACGCCACACGCAACACGCCCGCCCTCAAGATCACCATCGCCGCCGACGGCGTCTACCAACTCACCCGCGCCGATCTGCTGGCCGCCGGCTGGGATCCGGCCGGCCAGGACCCACGCCACTTCCAGATCACCCACTGCGACCAGCCCGTGCCCATCCTCGTATCCGGCGAGGCCGACGGCGACTTGGGCGACGGCGACACCATCCTCTTTTACGGCCAGGCCATGACCGGCGCGTTCACCACCCGCAACGTCTACTGGCTCTCCGTGGGCGACTCTCCCGGCCTGCGCATGGCGGAGCGCGACGGCCGCCCGGTTCACGGCTACCCGCTCGCCACGGTCTTTACCGCCACTCTCCACGCCGAGGAGAACCAGGTCTACTGGCAGAACCCGCCCAACGGGGCCGGCCACGACCACTGGTTCTGGAAATTGCTGGCTGCCCCGGCCTCGGCCGACCTGCCATTTACGCTGACGAACCTGGCCCCGGCCGGCGACGCGGCCGTGCGCGTGCTGCTGCGCGGCAAGACCAACGACCCGGCTGCCCCGGACCACCACACCCGGCTGCGGCTGAACGGTGCCCTCATTGACGACCAGTTCTGGGACGGCGACGGCGAGTACTGGCACACGGTCGTCGTCTCCGACTCGCTCCTGCAGGCCGGCGCGAACACGCTCACCGTAGAGTCCGTGAGCACGGCGGCCGCGGTGAACAGCCTCTACGTTAACTGGCTGGAGGTGGAGGCCCACCATACCCACACCGCCGTGTCGGATGCGCTCGATTTTTACGCGCCCGGCCCTGGCGCTTACCGCTTCGACGTGACCGGTTTCACCACGTCTACCCTGGACCTCTGGGACATCACGGACGCCGCGCGCCCCACGCGCATCGTGAGCGCGACGGCCATCCCGACGGGCCTGCGCTTTGAGGATACGACGGTCGCCCGGCAGCGGTACGTGGCCCTGGCCCCGGCCCAACGCCGCGCCCCGGCCGCCCTGACCCTGGACGAGCCGTCGAACTGGCGCAGCCCGGCCCATGGCGCGGACTATATCGTCATCACCCACCCGGACTTTTACACCGCCGCCCAGCCCCTCGTCGCGTGGCGGCAGGCCCAGGGTTGGCGCGCCGCGCTGGTCAAAGTGACCGACGTCTACGACGAGTTCAGCGGCGGCGTCTTTGACCCCACGGCGATACGCGATTTCCTGCGCTACGCCTACGAATCGTGGACGCCGCCCAAGCCGTCCTACGTGCTCCTGGTGGGCGACGCCAACATGGACTACCAGGACCACTTTGGCACGGGCACGCCCAACTGGGTCCCAGCCCACGTCTTTGAGACCTGGCCGATAGGCGAGACGCCGGGCGACAACTGGTTCGCCTGCGTGGATGGCGACGACGCGCTGCCCGACCTGGCCCTGGGCCGTTTCCCGGTCCGCACCGCCGCCGAGGCCCAGGCATTGGTGAGCAAGACCCTGGCCTACGAGGGCGGCTCGCCCCCCGGCGACTGGACGAGCCGCGCCCTCTTTGTCGCCGACGACGATGACCTGGCCTTCGAGGCCGTCTCCGAGGACCTGCTGGGCCGGCTGCCGACCGTCTATACGGCCACGCGCGTCTACGCCCGTCAGTACGCAGCCCCGGCGAATCCTGCTACCGACATCCGCAACGCCATCCACGCCGGCGTCGGCCTGGTGAACTATACCGGCCACGGCAGCGTGGACAATTGGGGCGCGTGGGCCGGGGGCCGCATCTGGGCTTCCACCGACGTCGCCGAGCTCACCAACGGCGGGAAACTGCCCTTCGTGACCACGGCCACCTGCATCAACGGCTTCTTCGCCCATCCGCTGGACCCGCGCTGCCTGGCGGAAGAGTTCCTGCTGTGCGCTGGCGGCGGAGCGGTCGGCGTCTGGGCGCCCACCGGCCTGGGCACGCCGGCGGAGCACCAGGTCCTCTTCGGCCACCTGTACGACGCCTGGTTCGTGGACGGCGTGACGCGGGCCGGCGACGCCACGACCCTGGCGAAATGGCGCACGGCCGGCGGCGTGAGCTACTGGGACGAGATATTGAACACCTACACGCTCTTTGGCGACCCGGCCACGCCGGTACGCCTGGCGCCGACCTATCGGCTATTTCTGCCCCTGGTGATGAGGGAGTACGGATGAACGAGGCATTGCTGGCGACGTACCCGCCAGAGGAGGCCCTGCTCCTGGCCTGCGCCCGGCTGCACATGGACGAGGCCGCCGTCGAGCGGGCCCGGGCCCAGATCGCGCGAGGGCCAGATTGGACTCGCTTCTGGGACCTGGCGTGCCGGCACAGTGTCACGCCGCTGCTGCATCGCAGCCTGCCCCCGGTGGCGGCCGGCTGCCCGGTGCCGGCCGGGGTCCTGGCGCAGGCGGAGCACGCCTACAGCCTCAACGCCCTGCGTAACGCCCTGCGTTACGACGCCCTGGGCGCGCTGCTCCAGGCTCTGCGCGCCGCCAATGTGCCGGTCATCGTCCTCAAGGGCGCGGCCCTGGCGGAGCGAATCTACGGCGACCCGGCCCTGCGCGTCTTTGGCGATGTGGACCTGCTGGTGCGCAGCGACGAGGACAAACAGCGAGCCTGGACCGCCATCCGCGACATCAAGCGGCCGTTCATGCTCGAGCTGGCGGCCGACCATTACGATCTATGGATCGACCTGCCGGGGCCGTGGGCCACGGAGCGGCTGCCGCTGGCGGAGATGTGGGCGGCGGCAGAGCCGGCCCGCATCGCCGGCGTGGAGACGCTGGTGTTGAGCCCAGCCCAGGAGATGGTCATGCTGGCAACCAATTTCGTGCGCCGGGGCTTTGCGCCGCTCAAGCTACTGGTGGACATCGCGGAGATGGCCCGCTGCCACGGGGAGGCCCTGCCCTGGGAGCAGGTAGCGGAGATGAGCGCGCGCTATGGCCTGGACCGGTTCAACTGGTACGTCCTGGGCCTGGCGCGGGACCTGTTGACGCGCCTGTGCCAGACTCGCTCCTGGCCCGGCCCCCGGACCTCCAGCTCAGTCGTTCCGCCCGGCAGGCGCTGGACTACAAACGCGCGCACTTTCTGGACGACGTGCCGGTTCGCTCGTTGCTGACCCTGGGCGTGGGCAGTCCGCGCGAGCGACTGCGCGCCCTGCGGCTGCGGCTGCTGCCGGACCGGCGCGTGCTGGCCCGCGTCTACGATCTCCCCCGCGACGCCCGGCGGATCTACCTGTACTACCCGCGCTGGATGATCGAGGTGGCAGCGCACTATGGCCGGACGATCCTATCTGTGGTACGACACCGGCTGCTTTAGCCAGGCAGCAGGTCCGAGGCTTTGCTTTGATGAACTCCCAGGGGGGAATAAGTCCCGAGGCATGGCCTCGGGACTTGCAGTTTCTGAACAGTATCAGTACATGGAAAAAGTTGCTCCGCAAAGCGGCGGGTCTGCGACCCGCGTTTCTCGGCGGTCAGTGCGAAGCCTCAGGCCTGGGCCTGGCAGACCGCCGAGGAGCACAGCGCGGTCTGCGGCAGGTACGTTACCTGTGGCGGGGCCCGCGACGGCGTTTTCGTTGCGTCCGAACCCTCTCCTCATAGTCCCCCACGTCGCCCCACGTAGCGATGATCCGGCTCGCCCCATTATTGCGCGAACCGGAGAACCATGCTAGAATAGTAACTACTCAGCCTGTACCCTCCCGCAGCTTCGAAAGTGTCTGGCAACGGGTCAAGCAGGTCCACTTCGGCCGCGGCCTGCGCAAGGACGAAAAGCTCACCCTGCTGCTGGATGACCTGCGCCGCGACCCGGCCGGCTATGACCGGCTGCGGGCCGCCCTGGAGGAACAACCATGACCGATAACCTGGCTCAACTGGCCGAACTACACGACCAACTCGCCAAACTCGAATCCCTGCGCGGTCTGCTGGGAGACGCGCTGACCGACCAGAAACGCGCCGAGCTGGAGACCCGCATCCGTTTTCTGGTGGAGACCGGCGGCGGGGCCGTCGTCGCCGGCGGCGTAACCGTAACCGGCGGCGATTTCGTGGGCCGCGACCGGTGGCAGATCATCCTGGGCGACCAGTACGTGGGCCAGACCCCGGACCAGGTGCCCCCGGACGTGCTCCTGCAAGCTTACCTCCGCGCCCTGGCCGCCGACTGCCGCCGGCTCCCCCTGGGCGTGGTGGACCCGCGCTTCCTGCACGCCGGCCCCGAGTCCGCCGTGCCCCTCCCCGACGTCTACGTGGACCTGGACGTGCTGGCCCCGGTGCGCGAGGAACGCGAAAAGGGCGAAATGGCGTTCCTGGGGCGATTGGCCCGGGGTGAAGCCGGCGAGCGCACCCCGGTCCTGGCGGCCATCGCCCACCCCACGGCCACCCGCTTCGTCCTCCTGGGCGATGCCGGCTCCGGCAAGACCACCTTCGTCCACTACCTGGCCTACGCTCTGGCCGCCGGCGTGCCCCTCGATTCCCCCTTACAGGGTCTACTCCCGGTCCGGCTCGTGCTACGTCAGGTGGCCGCCCGCTGCGTCCCGCCGGAGGCCACCCAGGGCGAGGCCGGCATGATCTGGGCCGCCCTCCGCGCCGACCTGGCCGTCCACCTGGGTGAACGCGCCGCCGATGCGGTCTTTCCCTATCTTCAGGGAAAGCTCTTGAAGGATGGCGGCCTGGTCCTGCTGGACGGCCTGGACGAGGTGCCGGCCGCATCCCCCTCGGTCCCCCCGACTGCGGGGGGAGGTCGCCGGGCCTGCCTCCTGGAGGCCGTGGCCGCCTTCGCCGCCGCGCTGCCGGCGAGCAGCCGCGTCGTCGTCACCGCCCGGCCCTACGCCTACGCCGACCCGCAGTGGCGCCTGCCCGGGTTCGAGACCCTGGTCCTGGCCCCCTTCAGCGACGAGCAGGTGGCGCGCTTCGTGGACCGCTGGTACCAGGCCGTGCGCCCGGCCATGGGCTGGGACGAGGCCGTGGCCCGTTCACGCGGCGAGCGGCTGCGCGAGGCCCTGGCCGAGCGGCCCTACCTGGCGGATTTGGCGACCCGGCCCCTGCTCCTCACCCTCATGGCCACCCTGCACACCAGTTGGGGCCAACTGCCGGAGGACCGCGCCGACCTGTACGAGGAGACCGTCAAGCTGCTCCTGAGCCGCTGGCAGCGGGCGCGCGAGGTCCAGCGGCCAGATGGGACCACCGACGTCGAGCCGGGGATCGCCAGGGCTTTGGCGATAGGGGAAGACCGTGTGCGGGCAGCGTTGCACCGCCTGGCCTGCCAGGTCCACGAGCGCCAGGGGGCCGGGGCCGAGCGCGAGACCGTCCCGGCTGACATCGCCGGGGGCGAGGTGCTGGCAGCCTTTGCCCCGTTCCTGCCGGCCGACGTCAATCCCCAGGTGCTGCTGAGCTACCTGGAGACGCGGGCCGGGCTGCTGATCAGTCGCGCGCCGGGCGTCTACGCCTTCCCCCACCGTTCCTTCCAGGAGTACCTGGCCGCCTGCCACCTGGCCGATGGATCGGACCTGGCCGGCGAGCTGCGCCGGCGCGTCTGGGCTGACCCGGCCTGGTGGCGCGAGGTCTACCTGCTGGGCGCCGGCAAGGCCCGCCAGGGCGGCCTGGGCAACGCCGTCCACGTGGTCAATACCCTGGTGCCCAAAGAGCCGGCGGACGTGTCCAAACGCACCGAGGCCCACTGGCAGGCCGCCGTGCTGGCCGGGCAGGCGTTGATCGATCTGCGCTTCCCGGCCGTGGCCGCGGGCAAGGAAGACTTTGAGGCCGTGCTCGTGCGCGTGCGCCGCTGGCTGGCCGCCCTGCTGGAGACCCCGGCCGCCCTGGCTCCCCGCGACCGCGCCCAGGCCGGCGACCTCCTGGGTCGCCTGGGCGACCCGCGCCCCGGCGTCACCATCATCTCCGCAGAGGGTCCCCCCTCTCCCGATGTTCGGGAGAGGGGGACAGGGGGTGAGGGCTTGCCCGACATCGTGTGGGTCAAAGTCCCCGCCGGCCCCTTCCTCATGGGCAGCACAGACGATGACGAGCTGGCCTACGACGACGAGAAACCCCAACACACGGTGAATCTGCCGGCCTTCCTCATCAGCCGCTACCCCATCACCAACGCCCAGTACCGGCCCTTTGTGGAGAGCGGCGGCTATGACGAGCCTCGCTACTGGACCGCCGACGGCTGGGCCTGGCGCACCGGCGCGCGCGAGCCAGACCTGTCGCCGATTGATGATAAGGAGATCAAGAAAGCCTATGCCAAATGGCTGGCGAGACGGCCGGTGGAGCGCCGGGACCGGCCCTTCTGGTGGGACCACCCGCGCTGGGGCGCGCCCAACCGCCCGGTGGTGGGCGTCTCCTGGTACGAGGCCCTGGCGTACTGCGCCTGGCTAACGGACATGATGCACGATGCACGATGCAGGATGCAGGTCTGGCACGGTGGGCAACTGACGGCTTATGACCTGCGACCCGCGACCTGCGCCGTGCGTTTGCCCACGGAGGCGGAGTGGGAGAAGGCGGCGCGCGGGGGTGATGGCCGCCGCTGGCCCTGGAGCGACGAGTGGGTCGAGGGCCGGGCCAACACCGAGGAGAGCGGCATCGGCGAGACCAGCGCGGTGGGCTGCTTCCCGGCCGGGGCCAGCCCCTACGGCGCGCTGGATATGGCCGGCAACGTCTGGGAGTGGACCAGCACCCGCTGGGGCCGCGCCAGCGCCTACCGGCCCGACTATGCCTATCCCTACGACCCGGCCGACGGCCGCGAGGACCCGGCCGGCCCCGATCTGCGTGTGTTGCGTGGGGGTTCGTGGGTCGACAGTCAGAGGCTCTCCCGGTGCGCGTTCCGCTACCGCGTCATCCCAGTCGACTTCCTCGACAACTGCGGTTTTCGGGTGGTGGTTTCCCTGGCGTCTTCTGATTTCTGATCTTCTGACTGCTGCGGCTCCTGGCTCCTGATTGCTGGGGGAGGGGCCTGGGGAGG
>Ga0129299_1003242_pt1 | contig 10648 bp, 4 predicted proteins | sample ConPoolayeCmetaG_FD_94477 | JGI IMG/M metagenome (GOLD analysis project Ga0129299, IMG submission 94477) | Hot spring microbial mat communities from California, USA to study Microbial Dark Matter (Phase II) - Cone Pool mat layer C metaG ... | reverse complement strand
GGTCTCGCCCGGATTGCAGATGCCCGCTGGGCGGCTGAAATTGGCCATGGCCGCCGGCACGCCGCTCGCCGGCGGAATGTCGAATCGAGCGGGGTTGGCGTCGCTCTGCGCCAGATCGACGGAGAGCAACGCCAAGCCGAGGTTGTCGCCGCTGGAGACGTTGAACTCGATCGACCAGTGAATGGTTGTCCCCGGGTCCACGACGGAACCGTTCTCCGGCGAAGACAGCAACACCGTGACGGTCTGCCCCGACGCCGCCGGCGCGAAAACAAGGGCAAGGGCCGTAATCGCGATACTGGTCGTAATGATCCGCATCCTAATCCTCCTCAAGCCTTCTCCCAGTTTTCCCCCTTCTAGCGCCTATTTTAGCAGGCCGCCGACGCGATGGAAGCCCGCCGCCGTCGCCGCGGGTCAGAAGGGCCGTCGTGCCGCAGGGCAAAAGATCCTGGTCGGGCGAGAAGAAGCTCCCGCTCGAAGGTCACGCCGTCCTACAAATCGCCGCGAACCACGCCGACACTCGCTCCCCCCGTCGTAGGCTATGATTATTCCGGATGATTGGGTCCGCCGGTCCGGCACACGCCGCCACTCCTTCTCCGGCCGCGCCCGCTGACCCACGCGTGGAGTAGGAACCAAATTACTCCGGATCAAAGAATGCGGAATTCCGCTCCTCCTCCGTCCCTCCCGGCCGGAGCCCAAAGAGCGGGTCGGCCGCGAACGCCGTCCCTTCCGCACCACGGAAGAAAGAACATGACCACCTTCACTATCCATCGAATCCCTGGGATCTTCGCCCTCGGCCTGGCCCTTCTCGTCATCCTGGCCCCGGCCGCTCTTCTTGAAGCCCGCCCCAACATCCGCGACGCCTTTTTCGCCGAGTATCCCAACGCCGTCGGCTCGCCGCTCGACACGGTGCCCAGCCGTCCCGGCCACTGCGGCGTGTGCCACTACGATTTCACCGGCGGCGGGCTGCGGAATCCCTACGGCGTCCGCCTCGGCGAGGTGCTCGGCGGCTTCCCCAACAACCCCAACGGCCGGCGGCAAGCCATCCGCTCCATCCGCAACGAGGATTCGGACGGCGACGGCTTCACCAGCCTGGTCGAGATCACCGACGAGACCACCTACGTCAACACGCCCACCTTCCCCGGCCTCGCGCCCGCCAACGTCGGTCTCGTCTCCAACGTGGCCGTCTCCGACCTCACCCCCTATCTCGTGCCGCTGACCGGGCTGGACACCACGCCGCCCACCGTCGCCGTCATCGCCCCCAACGGCGGCGGGTCGTATCCCGGCAACGCCGCCGTCAACGTGCAGTGGACCGCCACCGACGCCAGCGGCATCGGCAGCGTCGAGATCCTCCTCTCCGACAACGGCGGCGTCACCTACCACCTGCTGGCCACCGGCCTGGCCAACACCGGCATCCGCAGCGTGTTCCTGCCGAATCGCCCCACCCTCGTGGGCCGCATCCGCGTGCGGGCCGCCGACAACGCCGGCAACGTCGGCTACGACGACAGCGACGCCGTCTTCACCGTCACCGCCGCCCCCGCCGGGATCGCCCCGACCACGCTCCGCGACTTCGACCTGCCCGGCACCCAGCCCTTCGAGGGCGGCACGCTCAACGATCCCGCCGCCTGCGCCGCCTGCCACGGCGGTTACAACCCCGCCGTCGAGCCGTACTTCAACTGGCAGGGCAGCATGATGGCCCAGGCCTCGCGCGACCCGCTCTTCGAGGCGTGCCTCAGCGTCGCCCAGCAGGACGCCCCCGACTCCGGCGACCTGTGCCTCCGCTGCCACATCCCCGCCGGCTGGCTGCGGGGCCGCTCCGTGCCCACCGACGGCAGCCAGATGCTGGCCGCCGACAAGCACGGCGTCTCCTGCGACCTGTGCCACGGACTGGTCGATCCCATCCCCGACCCGGCCAATCCCGCCGAGGACGCCGCCATCCTGGCCGCCCTGGCCGCCGTGCCGACCGACTTCGCCAACGGGATGTTCGTGGTGGACCCGACCGGCGTCCGCCGCGGACCCTTTGCCGACGCCACGCTCGGCCACCCCATCCTGGTCTCGCCCTTCCACCGCGAGGCGGCGCTGTGCGGCACCTGCCACGACGTCAGCAACCCCGCCTTCGAGAGGGACGGCGACGGGAACTACCCCCCCAACGCCTTCGACACGCCCGCCGCCGCCTTCGCCTCGCACCACCTCATGCCCATCGAGCGGACCTACAGCGAGTGGCTGCACAGCGACTACAACACGCCGACCGGCGTCTACGCCCCGCAGTTCGGCGGCAACCGCGAATACGTCGCCGCCTGCCAGGACTGCCACATGCGGGCGGTCACGGGCGTCGGCTGCAACCTGGCCGGCGCCCCCACGCGGACCGATCTACCCCTGCACGACCTGACCGGCGGCAGCACCTGGCTGCCCGGGCTGCTGCCCGCCCTGTATCCGGGGCAGGTCAACGCCGCCGCCCTGGACACGGGGATCCAGCGGGCCCGCTACATGCTCCAGAACGCCGCCACGCTCGCCGCCGAGCAGGTCGGCGGGCAGCTCCGCGTCACCGTCACCAACCAGACCGGGCACAAGCTCCCCACCGGCTACCCCGAAGGGCGGCGGGCCTGGCTGAACGTCAGGTTCCGCGACGCGAGCCAGGCGGTGATCGCCGAGTCCGGCCATTACGACGCCGCCACCGGCCACCTCGAGCACGACCCCGCCCTGCGGATCTACGAGGCCAAGCCGGGGTTGGACGTGGACACCGCCGGGCTGGTGGGCGTCGCGCCCGGCCCTTCGTTCCACTTCGTGCTGAACAACAAGATCTACAAGGACACCCGCATCCCGCCCCGCGGCTTCACCAACGCGGCCTTCGCCCCCTTCGGCGGCACGCCGATCGGGCTGGGCTACGCCGACGGGCAGCATTGGGACGAGGCCGCCTACGCCATCCCCGCCGGGGCGGTGTCGGTCGAAGTCGCCCTCTACTACCAGAGCACCAGCAAGGAGTACGTCGAGTTCCTCCGCGACGCGAACACCACCGACAGCAAGGGGCAGGAGCTGTACGACCTGTGGGCCGCCAACGGCCGGTGCCCGCCGGAGCTGATGGCCACGGTCACGATCCCGGTGAGCGGCGTGCGGCCGGGCGACCTCGACGAGGACGGCGACCGGGACGAAGGGGACGTGCTGCTTTTTGTCAACGTGCTGCTCGGGCTGGAGACCGGCGAGCCGTATGTGAGCAACAGCGACCTGAACGGCAGCGGGCTGCCGCCGGACGGATTGGACATCCAGCCCTTCGTGGAGGCGTGGCTGGACCCCTGAAGCGCCGCTAAAACGGGACAAACCGCCCCCTGCGGCGTCCGCACCGCCCTGGACAGGCGAAAAACCGACTTGGCGCTAGTCAAAACGGACTCCGCGCGGGAGGCGACGGCCGGTCTCCACGCGGAAACCGCCATCCGCGGCGTGAAAACGGCCATGGCGCTAGTAAAAACGGACTCCGCGCGGGAGGCGACGGCCGGTCTCCACGCGGAAACCGCCATCCGCGGCGTGAAAACGGCCATGGCGCTAGTAAAAACGCGGTTGGGCAACGTCCGAGTACGAACCGGCGGTCATGTTCGTGGCCCCGGCGGCGGGCGTCGGGGACCCGAAGCCCGTTGGGGCGGCCCTGAAGGCGGTCGGATGGGCCTCGCGACCGGCCGACGGGGCCCCGGCACCCGGCGGCGGGGCCTCGGGACCCCGCGACGGTGGCCCGACCGCGACCGCCGGGGGATCGTCTACGAGGAAGAAGCCCTGCGCAACGAACGAAAATGGGCGTCCGCCGGGCGAAAACGGCTTCTGACGGCGCGAGGCGGCGTTTCTGAAGATCGCAAACGGCCGCTGACCGCGCGCGGCGGGGTTTTTGAAGATCGGAAACGGCCGCTGACCGCGAAAAACGGCCTGCCGCCGGTCGAAAACGACCTTTTGCCGCGCAAACAGGGCTGTCCGCGGATCGACCAGACCAATTGCGCTCTCGTAGCATGTCCGCACCTGGAGGCGGAGTGCGTCAATAACAACAGCTGCCTGATACTCGATGGAGAACCATGCCCAGCGAGCCACGCAACGATAGGCGACAGCCGCACACCTTGCTATCCGGAAGACTTGAGCGCTTTGGGATGTCCGTAGTTCAACGACAAGAGCTGCCGGACGTAGTCGAACGGCGAGCGATCGCCCCAACGCGCAATGGCGGTGGGGCAGCATGACGCTTCGATGCCCCAATTGCCGCGAGGCTCAACCCTTTGGCTGTCGCTTCAGCAAGGAGTGGCGTTGCGCGGCCTGCGGTTCTCTCCTCGCCTTCGGCAAGTGCCGCCCCGCCCTGCCGGGCTTCGGGAGATATCTGCTGTACCTCCTGGCGGCCTTCTCGCTCCTGGGCGTGGCCACGACCTGGGGTCTTCTCTCTCGTCCTCAATACAACTGGCTTTTCCTGCGATTCCTCCCCGTGCTGATCGCGGTGTATCTCCTGCTCAGATTGCCGGACCGGTTCATGCATCGAGAGGTCGTCGTGCGGACTCGCGTGGGCCGGCATTGCCGTGTGTGCGGCTACGACCTGCGCTGCCAAACCGAGCCCCGCTGCCCCGAGTGCGGCACGGCGTTCGATGCGGCGCTGCTGGATTCTCGCACGGTCTGAGTCTGCGGTCGCCGCAGGCCGCCGCCTGCGGCGGAACGCCAGCGGCACGCGGGGGTGGCGGCCCTGACGAACCCCGCAACCGGCGGCTGCCTTATTAGGGCCCGACCAGCAGCCCCGCGAAGGCCGCCACGTCGCGGCCGTCGGCCTGGCCGCTGCCATCCACGTCGGCGGCCTGCACCGCGCGGGGCGCGGTCTCCACGCCCAGCAGCACGTTCACGAGGCACGGCACGTCGTCGGGCGTCACCCGCCAGTCGCCGGTGCAGTCGCCCGGGCGAACGGTGTCGAACGCGGCGTACTCCCCGGCGTCCACGTTGCCGTCGCCGTTGATCGAGGCCGGCACCTGCCAGGCATGCAGCAGCGCGGTCCCGTTCGCCGTGGGGTACGGGGCCATCGCCAGGTACACCCGGGCGGGCATCGTGCCCAGCTCCTCCACCAGGTTGATCGTGCCCTCCAGCACGCCGCCGCCCGTGCCGGAGGCCGACTGCACGCCGCCGGAGGCGTCGAACCAGCCCTGCCAGTGGTTGTCGTTCTCGTCGGCGAGGTAGGCGTCCCAGCCCGCGACCTGTCCGGCCTTGGCCCACGGGGCGGCGCGGAGGGCCCCCGGCGTTCGGGCCATAAAGATAAAGTGGTCGTTGCCCTCGCCGGCGTCCTCGCAGGCGACGTAGAGCAGGTCGCCCTTCACGCCCGCCCACAGGTGCAGCCCGTTGTTGGCGGCCACCAGCGTGGCGTCGGCGTCGAGCTGCCCGTCCATCTGCCACGACGCGGGCGGCGGGCCTCCGCCGGTCACGGAGAAGTGCCAGTCGGCGCCGTTGTTGTTGTCCCATGTGCCCGCGCCGTTGTTAAAGACCATGTCTAGCTGCGTGGCGCTGGAAAGAACGGGCACGGTGACCTGCCACACGGCGTCGGCGGCGACCCAGGTCATGGCCGGGTCGGGCGCGATCACCGGGTTCCACTGGTTGAAGCCGTAGTGCAGGTACACCTGGGTCGCGCCCTGGAGTGGGCGGCCCGCCGGGTGGTAGCGGATGGTCACGGGCTGTCCGGCCTGGGCGGGGGCGGGGTCGATGGTCACAACATCGCCGCCGGATCCGCCGCCCTCGCCGGAGCCGATGTACACATGCTGGATGGGGCTGCGGGCGACGAGGCCCTTGCCGTCCACCGCCTCGACGTAGTAGTCGATCAGCACGCTGCGGAGGCCGGTGACCTGGACGTAGTACTGGTCGGCGATGTACTGCGGCATCTCGAAGAAGTTGATATTCGGGTCGTTGTACACGTTGCCCGCGGGGAAGACGCGGTGCGTCATGGGCAGGCCCTGCCACGGCCCGACCTCCGGGCCGCCGGCGTAGGTTTCGTTCTGCGTGGTGGCGAGGGAGTTCACGCCGTCGGCATCGACGCGGTAGCGGAGCGTCACGCTGGTGACACCGGAGACGTCGTGAACGAAGGTCCAGACCCAGAAGTCGCCGTTGGATTGGTACTGCTGGTAACCGTACTGCGGGCCGAAGTTGGTCGAGCCGGGATTCCAGGGATGCCGCTGCGGAAGCCAGATGGTCGGCGGCGTGGCGTCCAGGGCGGCGTCGCCGATGACCACGTCGGCGTGCTCGACGGCCTCGTTGCAGGCGACGGTGGGCTTGACCTCCATGTCCTCGGCGGTGCCGTAGTACATGTAGCCGCTGTTCAGGGCGGCGAGGAAGTAGTGCCAGGCCCGCTCGGCGCGGGTCGTGGCCGCGTCGGGGTGGAGGATCCTGCCGAGGTTGACGCCGCCGGCGATCTGCTCGGCGGTGAGGACGCGATTCTGCGCGGCGGTGATGACCGCCCAGTTGCGCTCGTCCTCGGCCCAGCCGTTGGGGATGTCGATCTGGCCGGAGGCGTTCACCAGCGGCCAGTTCCAGTTGAGCATGAGCGGCGAGCCGAAGTCGCCGTCGGCGTTCACCCAGGCGCCGTCCTCGACATGCACGAAGTCGTCCGCGGGGACGGGATGGTCGGCGAGGTACTCCTCGATGACCGTGGCGGTGAAGCCCTCGCCCTGGGCGGCGTTGACCAGATTCGGCGTCGCCTCCAGATAGTAGCTGTAGCCGCCGCCCCAGGCGTTGTCGCCGTCGTGCGACATCACCACCAGCATCGGCCGGGCGGGGTCGTTGTGGGCGTCGAGGGTGTTGAACGGGCCGGTGCCCATCGCCGCATAGCCGTTGTCCCAGCTCAAAGCCTGCTCCGACGGCACGACGATCACCTGATAGACCTGCCCGGTTGCGGGATCGACGTGTCGCGCGCGGTGCGGCACATTGCCGAAGGGCAGGGCCGAGACCGGCGAGCAGCCGCGGTCGATCTGCTTGCGGTACCAGTTCTGCTGCGGCGGGTTGAGCTGGTCGGCGAGGTTCGGCGGGTCGCAGTTGATGCCGCCGGTGCCGTAGATCACCGGGAAGTTGGCGCACGAGCGCGAAAGATGCTCGCTGCTGACGATCACCCAGTCGATGCCCTCCTGGGCCAACACCTTGATGAGCCGCATGCTGAAGGCCATCTCCGGCGGGAAAAGCCCCTTCGAGAGTCCCGGCGAAGCCCCCCACGCCTCCGCATAGATCGCCTTGTATAGTTGAATCTCCTTCCGCACCGCGGCTTCGTCAATCAGCGGCAGCAGGGGATGATGAAACGGGAAGATCACGAGGTCGCAGCGGGGTTTGGCCTGCCCCACCGTGGCCCAGCCGCGGGCCTCGCGGAGCCACGTATACCAGGTCGGCGAGTAGCCCAGTTGATTGGCCGCCCCGAGGCTCTGGATGTTCTCGATCAGGCCGCCGGAATAGCTGATCTGCGCCCCGGCCTCGGCATGGCCGCGAATAGCATTGATGGAGTCCCGGCATCGGTATTGGTAGGCGGCCACGCGGTCCGGCCAACCGAAGATGTCCCGCAGGTTGTTCGAGGGGTGGGCCGCCCCGCCGTCTTTCCGCAAAATGGACTCCCAGGCCCGCTCATATCGGTCGGGCGCGGAGAGCTGCTGGTCGGGCCAGTAGATGGGCTGTTCAAGATGCCACACGTAGGTAAAATGAAGCCGCTCCGCCTGCACGGGGCCGAAGGGGTGGCAAACGATCAACAGACCCGCGACTGCAATGATGAGGGCCGATCGGAAAGACATGAGCATCTCCCTCCAGAAAAAGGCTGGACTTATCCGGTAAAACAATTTACCATAAACCAAAATCGAGATCAAGAAAACACGGAGGCAGTGTCAACGTTAACATCGCCTCGATGCAGGGAGAGGACCCGGCCCGATCCGCCGAATACACCGCCCATGAACACTTCGCTGCTAGCCAGGAAACCCGGCAGCCCCACCGTGCCGGTTTCGTCATCGAGCAGTTCCGCTTCGACGATCTGGGCGGAACTGGAGTCGATCGCCCGCAACCTGCACTGGAGCTGGGATCCGCCGGCCGCTCGCCTTTTCGCCGAACTGGACCCGGCCTTATGGGAAGCCTGCGAGCACAATCCGCTGCGATTGCTCCAGAAACTGAAACCGACCCGGCGGCAGATCCTTGAGTCCGACCGGGTGCTGCGGGCCCGGATCGCGGGACTCCGTCGGCGGCTGAAGCAGTACCTCGCGAGGGAAACCTGGTTCGCACGGCAGGACGGAGGGCGAACAACCGGCCAAGTCGCCTATTTCAGCATGGAGTTCGGCCTGCACGAGTCGCTGCCCATTTTCGCGGGCGGATTGGGCGTTTTGGCCGGCGACCACCTGAAGAGCGGAAGCGACCTCGGGCTGCCGCTTCTGGGAGTCGGCATGCTCTGGCATGAAGGCTACACGCGGCAGGTGATTGATTCCTCGGGAACGCAGAGCGACCGCTTCGACCGACGGCGGCCTGACGAGCTGCCGCTCCGGCGGGTGACGGACCAGGCCGGCCGGCCGCTGCGGATCGGCGTGCCAGTCAACAGCGAGGTGGTATGGGTCCAGGCCTGGAGACTGGACGTGGGGCGGGTGCCGCTCTTTCTCCTCGACACCCACCTGACCGACAACCCGCCCCGACATCGGCGGCTCACCGACCGCCTTTACACCGGCGATCGCGACATGCGTATTCGCCAGGAGATGGTCCTGGGCATCGGCGGCTGGCGACTGCTGCGGGAATTGAGACTCCCGGTCGCCGTTTGCCACCTCAACGAAGGCCACGCCGCCTTCTGCGCCGTGGAGCGGATGGCCACGCTGATCGAGCAGGAGCGACTCGACTTTTCCACTGCGGCCCGCCGGGTGGCCGAAACCACCGTGTTCACGACGCACACGCCGGTGCCGGACGGCAACGAGACTTTCGACCCGGCGCTGGTGGCCCGCTATCTCCGCCGCTACGTGGAGAAGCTGGGCCTGGATTTCAACGAGTTCGCCGGGTTGGGTCGGATCGATCCGAGCGACGCCGCGGAGCCTTTCGGCATGACGCCCTTGGCGCTGCGGCTCTCCCATCACCGCAACGGAGTCAGCCGACTGCACGGGCGGGTGTCTCGGGCCATGTGGCACGGGCTGTGGCCGTCACGCCGCGTGGACAAGGTGCCGATCGGCTCCATCACCAACGGCATCCACATCCGGACCTGGCTGCATCCCCGCATGGGCGAACTGCTCGACGAGTTTCTCCCCGACGACTGGGAGGATCAGCAGGATCGCCGCCGCACCTGGGCCGCAGTCCGGCGAATACCCGACGAGCGGCTCTGGGAACTTCACCAGGAACTGAAACGCGAACTGATCGATTTCGTGTCGCGGCGGGCCGCGTCGGACCGCAACGGCGACCGCCGCAGCCCGCCATCGCCGGCCATCAATCTGGACCCGAACGTCCTGACCATCGGCTTCGCCCGCCGCTTCGCCGCCTACAAACGCGCCAACCTGATCTTCCACGACCTCCGCCGGGCGGAGCGGCTGATCGCCAGCGAAGACCGCCCCATCCAGATCATTTTCGCGGGCAAGGCCCACCCCGCCGACCAGGCCGGCAAGGAGCTGGTGGCGAAGATCGTCGCCGCCGCCGCCGCGCCGCGGTTCCGCGGACGGGTGGTTTTCATCGCAGACTACGATATGGCCGTCGCCCGCCATCTGGTGGCGGGCGTGGATGTCTGGCTGAACAACCCGCGAAGGCCGGAGGAGGCCAGCGGCACCAGCGGGATGAAACCCACGCTGCACGGGGGACTGAACCTGAGCATACTCGACGGGTGGTGGCCGGAAGCCTGCCGCGACGGCGTGAACGGCTGGGCGATCGGAGAGGGACTGGACCACGACGGCACCCCGCGGGCGGACCGCCGCGACGCGCGGTGCCTTTATCAGCGGCTGGAGCAGGACGTGACGCCGCTGTACTACCGCCGCGACGCCGATGGACTGCCGCGGGAGTGGATCCGGCGGATGAAGGAATCGCTGGCGGGGATTCCGGCGGTGTTCAACAGCCACCGCATGGTCAAGGAATACTGGCGGCGGTATTACGCGCCAGCCCTCCGCAAGGGCTGAGCCGCGGGAGGTGGTCGATCGACCGCCGCGGTCCTTGCGGCCGCGCCGCCCTATTGCAGCAACGACAACACCGACTGGGGCACCTGATTGGCGATCGCCAAGACGCTGGTGCCGGCACTGACCAAAATCTGCGCCCGGGTCAGGTTGCTGGTCTCCATGGCGAAATCCAGGTCGCGGATGGTCGATTCCGAGGCGGTCAGGTTCTCCACGGCGATGTTCAGGGCGGAGATATTGGTCTCCAGCGTGTTCTTCTCGAAAGCGCCGAGCCGGCCGCGGAGGATCGACACCTGCCGAATGGCCTCCTCGATGATCTGCGCCGCCTGTGAAGCCCCGCCGTTGGTGAGGGCGTACTGTCCGCCGCTGGCCACTTGCGTCAAATAGCCCACCGCGGCCGAGCCGAGGTTGGAGGCGGCGGTCGAGGGCACGCCGATGTTGACCTGCTGGTTGGAATCCACTCCCGGCCCGAGCTGGAAGGTGGCGCCTCCGCCGGTGATGGCGAAAGAGGTGGAGCCGATCTTGTTGAAGGCCGGTTGCAGACTCAACTCCATGCTCAGGCCGGTCGTGTT
>Ga0129299_1003241_pt1 | contig 10649 bp, 12 predicted proteins | sample ConPoolayeCmetaG_FD_94477 | JGI IMG/M metagenome (GOLD analysis project Ga0129299, IMG submission 94477) | Hot spring microbial mat communities from California, USA to study Microbial Dark Matter (Phase II) - Cone Pool mat layer C metaG ... | reverse complement strand
CGGGTCCCCAGCGCCGCAGCTCCAGGCAGGCGTGCGGCACGCGGCGCAGCCGCCGGCCGTGGTCGCAGGACAAGTTCACCACCGTCAGCCGGATCACCGTCCAGGCCAAGGGGACGGGGGCCAGCCTGCGCGGGACGCGCAGCGGTCCGCAGCGCCCCGACCTCATCATCTGTGACGACATCGAGAAGGATGAGCACGTCGCCTCCCCAGAAAACCGCCAGAAGCTCGAGCACTGGCTGCGGCGGGTGGTGATGCCGGCGCTGGCGCCGGGCGGGCAACTGGTGGTGCTCGGGTCGCTCATTCACCACGATTCATTGCTGGCCAACCTGCGTGATCGGCGACGGTTCCCGCGCTGGGACTACAAAGTGTACCGGGCGCTGGAGGCGGAGTTGTGCGCGGACGGGCAGTATCGGCGGGTTTCGCTGTGGCCCGCGCGCTGGCCGGTCGAGCGACTGGATGAGGAACGACAGCGGATCGGCACGCTGGCCTTCGAGCAGGAGTACATGGCCAACCCGATCGACGATTCGCTGCGGGTCTTTCGCCCGGAGTGGCTGCGGCGTTATGACCCGGGGGAGCTGGCCGCCCGCGCCGACCGGCTCGTCACACTGATGGCGGTGGACCCGGCCACCGGCGCGACCGCGGGCGACTTTTTCGCGGTCTGGGTCGGCCAGCTCGACCTCTGCACGGGCGTCATCTACACGCGGGAGCTGATTCTGGAGCGGATCGGCGTCGTTGAGCAGGTCAAGCGGATCGTCGGGCTGTTCGAACGCTGGCGACCGCTCAAGATCGGCATCGAGACCGTCGCCTATCAAATCGCCCTTAAGGACATTCTCGACGACTACAGCCGCAAGAGCCGCACGTACATGCCGATCGTGCCCCTCCGGACCATCGCCAACAAACGGGCACGCATCGAGGGTTCCTCGCCGTTCTACGAGAACGGCACGTTCCGCCTGCCGCCCGAGCTGGACCCCGAGGTGGAAGCTCAGTTTCTGCACTTTCCGAAGGCTCGGCACGACGACGCGCCGGATGTTTGCGCTATGGGCATCGAGCTGGCCCGGACGCTGGCGGCGCGAACGATTGAAGGCCTGAGTCCGCGGGAGGCGGGACGCCGGCGACGGAACGGTTGGTAGAGCGCATCCGGATGGGCTGTCGTCCGGCGGCTCATCCGCGCCGGGTGGTGGCAGCTTGCCGCTCGTCGGTCGGATTATGGGGGCGGCGTCGGTGCGACGCGCCGGCTTCTGATAAAAGCGGACCGTTCGCCTCGTGCGCGGGCCGAAGCCGGGCGCAGGCAAGAAAGCGGTTGATCAGCCGTCGGTCGGGGCCGTACAAATGAACGGAGTCAAGCTTGTAGTTGTTGCCGCCGGGCGCCTCGTATAGAGCGGCGCCCGGGCGGTGCTTAGAATTACGAGAGAGCCGAAGGAGGCGAAAGATGCTGTTCGTTTGGACCCCCCAGCGCATCCGCATTGTGATTTACTTCGCCGCCGCGTACCTGGCTTTGTGCTGATCGGCGGCAGCGGCTTCGACCGCGGTCGGCATCGGCCGCGTGGGTCGCGTCGGCGAAGGTTCGGGAAATGTTCGCCGGAGCACGTTCGGCGGCTGGCCGTCGGCGTCGCCAAGGGGTCCGCTTACCCCTTCGTCGCGGGCGCAGCTCCTGCGCAGAAGGTAAGCTAACCCAACCTAATCGGCCGTTAGCTAACATGGCCTAATCTCCCCCGGACGCGCGGGGGGGGCCTCGTGGCCGCCGTTTGGTTGCCCTGTGCCGCAACCGCGGAGCGAGCTTGCGCGGAGCCATGGGCGTTCCGAACCTGACCCACTTGCAGTACCTCGTCTTGGCTCACCTGACCGCCGCCGCCAGAACCGGAAACGAGCTGCGTTCGGTTCTGAAGCAGCATGGGGTTCAGCAGAGCGGGCCGGCGTTTTACCAGCTCATGGGGCGGCTGGAGCGCAGTTCTCTGGTACGCGGCAAGTACCAGCCGTCCGGTGCCGGCGGGCACACCTGTCGCGAGCGGCGGTACCAGATCACCAGTGCGGGAGTGGATGCCTGGGAGCAGGCGTTGGCGTTTTACCTGGGGACGCTGGAGGCGGTGGCGCGCGACCGGCGCAGGGGCGATCGTTCGGCGCCATTCGTGATTCCCTCCGACCCGATGGGCATTCTGCGCTGATTGCCGGCTGCCGGTCGGGTTGGTTGACCCATCCTGCCGGGGGTGCTACAGTATTGCCGCCGATCAGGCCACAGATCGGCTCCCGGTAGGCCGGGAAACCCGCGAGCGGGGCGTGTGGGTGAGGTGCCCACAATGGGCCGGTTGGTACGCGGCAGCCGGCTCAGGCCTCAGAGCGGGTCCGCAGCCGCGCATGCGTTGTTTACTGAGCTGATGTGGCCCGGCGGTCGGCGGGCGATCTGTCGCCTGGCAGCCTTGGCGGCCGCAGGTACCCGGTGGTGTAATCGGTAACACACCAGCCTTTGGAGCTGGCATTCCTGGTTCGAGTCCAGGCCGGGTAGCTTGTCTGCGGGTCGATTGGTTGCGGCGAGGAAGCCGGCCGGCAGCCGCGGAGCAATGCCTGTATGGAAACGCCGCGGATTGGTGCGGTGATTCTGGCGGCCGGCAAAGGCACGCGCTTGCAGAGCGAGCGCCCCAAGGTGCTGCACGAGGTCTGCGGGCGGCCGATGCTGGCATACGTGATTGAGGCCTGCCGGGCCGCCGGCGTGGCCGACTGCCTGGTCGTGGTGGGTTACCGAAAGGACCTGGTCATCGATGCTTTTGCGGATGACCCGTTGATCACCTGGGTTGAGCAGAATCCTCAGCTTGGTACCGGCCACGCCGTGATGGTCTGCCGGCCGCACATCATCGGGCGGTTCGATCATCTGTTGGTGCTCTGCGGCGACGGGCCGCTCATTCGAGCGCAGACCATCCGCCAACTGATCGACCGGCACCTGGAGGATGGGGCGGCGGCGACACTGGCGACGGCGGTGCTGGAGGATCCGACGGGGTACGGGCGAATCTGGCGTGATGAGCAGGGGAACCTGCGCGGAATCGTTGAGGAGGTGGACGCCACCCCGCAACAGCGGCAGATCCGCGAGGTCAACGCCAGCTACTACTGTTTCAGGCTCCCGGAATTGCTCAGTGCTCTGGACCGGGTCAGGCCTGACAATAAGAAGCGCGAGTACTACATTACCGACGTCGTCGCGATCCTGATCGGAGATGGCAAGCGGGCCAGCGCCCTTTCGGCCGTGCCGCCGGAGGACGTCTTCAGCATCAACACGCGGCAGGACCTGGCTCGGGTCAATGGCCTGGTGCGGGAGCGGATTCTGGAGCAGTGGATGTCCGCCGGGGTAACGATTGTTGATCCGGCCAGCACCTGGATTGACGCCCGGGCCGGGATCGGCGCGGATACGGTGGTTTATCCGTACGTGTACCTTCACGGGCCGGTCCGGATTGGCCGCGACTGTCGTGTCGGCCCGTTTGCGTATGTGAGCGGGCCGGCGGTTGTTCCGGATGGCGGCGTGGTCTTGCCCTTCGGCGGAGGTGTCGCATGACCGACCTGCGGATATTCAGCGGTCGCAGCAATCCGGCGTTGGCCGAGCGTATCGCCGCCTATCTGGGGCTGCCCCTGGGGCGTGTGCAACTGGACAACTTCCCGGACGGCGAGGTCTCGCTGAAGCTGCTTGAGGATGTGCGTGGGCGCGACACGTACGTCATCCAGTCCACCTGTCCGCCGGTCAATGACAACCTGATGGAGCTGCTTATCTTCATCGATTGCCTGAAGCGTGCCTCGGCGGAGCGGATCACGGCGGTCATCCCGTACTTTGGCTATGCGCGGCAGGATCGCAAGGACGAAGGGCGGGTGCCGATCACCGCGAAGCTGGCGGCCAACATCATCACCAAGGCGGGGGCGGATCGCGTGTTGACCGTGGAGCTGCACGCCGCCCAGATTCAGGGCTTCTTCGACATCCCGGTGGACAATCTGTCGGCCCAGCCGGTGTTTTCGGCGTATTTTGAGTCGCTGAATCTGGAGCCGCTGACGCTGGTCAGTCCGGACGTGGGCAATGCCAAGCAGGCTCGCGTCTACGCGGACAAGATGGGGGCGAGCCTGGCCATCATCGACAAGCGGCGTACCAGCGGCAGCGAAACCACCACCATGGCGATCATCGGGAACGTTGAGGATCAGAACGTGCTGATGATCGACGACATGATCGCCACCGCCGGCACGGTGTTGCAGGCCTGCCGGCTGGTGCGCAAGCACGGGGCGCGGCGGGTGATCGTCGCCGCCACGCACGGGGTGCTGTGCGGTCCGGCTCCGGAGCGTCTGGCGGAAGCGAAGATCGACCATCTGGCGGTGACGGACACGATTCCGGTTCCGCGGGCGGTGCAGGACCGCCTCAGCAGCCTGAATATCCTGACGGTGAGCGAGCTGCTCGGGGAGGCGATTCGTCGGATCCATCGACATGAGTCGGTGAGCAATCTGTTCATGAAGTGAGGCGCGTCGCGGGGCGAGTGAAGCGCGCCCCGGCGTTGGCAAGGAGTTCAGAGTATGGAGATCGCGAGAATCCGTGGCGAGGTGCGAACCCCCGGCGGGCGACACGCCAACGAGCGCCTGCGCCGCCGCGGCCTGGTGCCCGCCGTGATCTACGGGCACGGCCAGACTAACGAGTACGTAGCCGTGTTGCAGCACGATCTGGAGCTGGCCCTGCATCGCATGGCTCACGTGGTGCGGCTGGAAACGGACGGGCGGCAAGGGCAGTATCTGATCCGGGAAGTGCAGTTCGACCATTTGAACGAGAAACCCATTCATGTGGATTTGATGCGTGTCGATCCTTCGGAGCGCGTCCACGTGCGCGTGCCGCTGGAGCTCAAGGGCGAGCCCAGGGGTATTCATGAAGGCGGGGAGCTGATCCAGGTCATCACCAACCTGGAGATTGAGTGTCCGCTGATGGCCATCCCCGACGTGATCCACCAGAGCGTCAAACATCTGGAGCTCAACCAGGCGCTGCATGTGCGCGACCTGGAGTTGCCGGCCGGCGTCCATGCCCGGCACGCGCCGGAGGACATGGTGGCGCTGGTGCGGCCCAGACGCGGAGTGGAGGCCGCCGAGGAGGAGAAGGTCGCCGAGGCCGAGACCCAAGCTGCGGGTGAGCCGGAAGTCATCGGCAAAGGACCCAAGGAGGCCGGCGAGAAGGATGAGGGCGGAGAGTAGTCGTGAAGCTGGTGGCCGGCCTGGGCAATCCGGGCCCGCGTTACGCCGAGTCTCGTCACAACGTTGGTTTCGCCGTGGTCGACGAGCTGGCTCGGCGATGGCAGCTTGGCGACGGGCGCTACGAAGAATCGTTCAGCGGACGGCTGTGGCCGGGCGAGTGCGCGGGACAGCGAGTCCTGCTGTTGCAGCCGCAGACGTACATGAACTTGAGCGGACAGAGCGTGGCGGCGGTGTGGCGCTACTACCGGTTGGAACCGGCGGACCTGCTGGTGGTGGTGGACGACCTGGATCTGCCGCTGGGCCGTTTGCGGTTGCGGGCCGGCGGCTCGGCTGGCGGGCACCGCGGCATGACCAGTGTGATCGCGCACGTGGGGACCGAGCAGTTCCCGCGTCTGCGGATCGGGATCGGCAAAGTGGACCGGACCGCAACCGTAGAATATGTCCTTGCTCGCTTCGCCGACCACGAGCGGGCGGCGGCCCAGGCGGCCGTCCGGCGCGCCGCCGACGCCGTCGAATGCTGGTTGACCCGCGGGCTGGAAGCGGCGATGAATGAATTCAACCCCAAGCCCAACCGGCCGGCGGGCGCCGATCGGCGCGCGGAACCGGAAGCGGCGGAAGGAGACGAACGTTGAAACGCTACGAAGGCATGTTCTTGTTCGACAATTCGGCGGCCCGTGACTGGCCGACCATTGAGCAGGAGGTGCGGCGTCTTCTGGGCCGCATCGGCGGGGAACTGCTGGCCTGTGTGAAGTTTGACGAGCGCAAGCTGGCCTATGAGATCCGGCGGCGAAGGCGCGGCACCTACGCCCTCACGTACTTCCAGGCTCCCCCGGATCGCATCGCTGACCTGGAGCGCGACGCCCGGCTGAGCGAACTGATTCTGCGATTGCTCGTGCTTCGCGCCGACCACGTGAGCGACGAACGAATCAATGAGCTGCGAGCCCGGCCCGCGGATGTCCCCCTGCAACCGCTTTCGGGCGACGGTCGCCGACATGACGAGCACCGGGCCGCGCGGGCTGCGGATGCGGGTCGGTCCGGTCGGTCTGATGAGGCGCCCGAGGCCGCGGAGCCGCTTGAGGAATCGGCGGCCGTTGAGTCGGAAGCAGAGGCCCCGGAAGGCGGGGTCGGGGCGGCGGATGCCGTGCCGGACTCGCCACTGACGGACGACTGAGGCGCGGCTCGGAAAGGACGGGTATGACCCATGGCCAGCTATAACCGCGTGATTCTGTTGGGCAATCTGACCCGTGACCCGCAGTTGCGGTACCTACCCAACAACACGGCGGTCTGCGAGTTCGGGTTGGCCGTCAACCGGCGCTACCGGGACCGCGAGGGCAACCAGAAGGAAGAGGTGTGCTTCGTGGACCTGACCGCCTTTGGTCGTCAGGCCGAGACCATCAATCAGTATGTGAGGAAGGGCCGCCCCCTGATGGTGGAGGGGCGCTTGAAGTTCGACAGTTGGACCGGGCAGGACGGGCAGAAACGCTCCAAGCTGTCGGTGGTGGTGGAGAACTTCCAGTTCGTCGGCGCGCGGGAGGCGGACGGCGCGGCGGAAACGCCCCGTCGTGGCGAATCCCCGGCGGCTCCGGCCGGCGAACCGGGGCCGACGGACGAAGCTTCTCCGGACGTGGACGACCTGCCCTTCTGAGCAGATGGGCAGTCGCAGGACAACCCTAGGCAAGGTGAAAGCATGGCAGTGGTTAGGAAGAAACGTAAGGCCCGGCGGGCGGGCGAAGCGGCGCGTTTTCGCGGCGTCCGCGTGCCGCTGGAGGAAATCGACTATAAAAACGTTCCCCTGCTTCAGCGTCTGACCAGCGCCCAGGGCAAGCTTTTTTCGCGAAAGCGCACGGGCCTGTCGGCCGAGTGCCAGCGTCGTGCGGCTTTGGCGCTGAAGCGAGCCCGGTTCATGGCTCTGATGCCGTTTGTGACCTGATGGCGGATTCCGTCGGGGTGTGGCCGCGGGGCCAGACGGGCAAGGAGATCAAACGCATGCGTGTATTGCTGCTTAGAGACATACCGAAGCTCGGCGACCTGGGCGACGTCGTCTCGGTGCGACCGGGATACGCGCGCAACTACCTGCTCCCCCAGCGGTTGGCCACGGAGCCCACCGAGGAGAACCTGCGGGCGATCGAGCAGGAGCGCAAGCGCGCCGCAGCGGAGCGGGCCAAGCGACTGGAGGCGTTTGCCGAGCTGGCTGAGAAGCTCAAAGAGGTTCAGGTTACCATCGAGGCGGCGGCCAATCCCGAGGGCACCCTTTACGGCTCGGTGGGACGCAAGGAAATCGTTGAGGCCCTCCATGCTCAGGGCTTTGCGGTCCTGCCCGAGCACATCGAGCTTGAAACGCCGATCCGTACTCTGGATAATCGGCTCGTCACGTTGCGGTTTACGGACGAGATCACCGCCCAGATCAAGGTCTGGGTAGTCAAGGAGGGCGGTCCCGGCCATGCCGAAGAGCCTGAGCAACGGCCTGGGGCGGAGGAGCAGTAGCGCCGGGGGCGGGGCGACTGCGCCGGCCATTCCGGTCGACCGGGTCCTGCCGCACGACGAAGATGCCGAGCGCGCCTTGCTCGGATCGATGCTGCTGGAGAAGGAAGCGATCGGACAGGCCATTACGGTGCTGCGCGACGCGGGCGCCGCCGCGTTCGAGTCGCCCAAGCACCAGCGCTTGTACGAATTGCTGGTGCAGTTCTACATAGAGAACCGCCCGATCGACAGCAAGCTGCTGCGGGAGGAGCTTACCCGCCGCGGCTGGTGGGAGGAGCTGGGCGGATACGACTTTCTGGGGGGGCTGGTCAATTCGGTGGCCTCCAGCCTCCGCGCGCCCTACTACGCCGAGATCGTCTACAACAACTACCTGCTCCGCGAGCTGATCGGGGCCACGCACCGGGTGATGGCTTGCGCCTACGCCAACGACCGGCCGGTCAAAGAGATGCTCGATTACGCCGAGAAGGAGGTGTTCGGCGTGACGGAGCGGCGGGTATCGGGTGAGGCCACGCCGCTGGCTCAGCTTCTGCACGACGTGGTGGGGACGCTCGAGAGCCGCGGGGATCACGTGCTGACCGGGGAACCGACCGGGCTGGTTGAGCTGGACAACATCACGTGCGGGTTGCAGCCGTCGGAGCTGATCATCGTGGCCGGCCGACCGTCGATGGGCAAGACGGCACTGGGGCTGAATCTGGCTGAGCATCTGGCGATCGTGGAGCAGCGTCCGGTGCTGTTCTTCTCGCTGGAAATGAGCCGCCAGCAGGTGGCCCAGCGGGTGTTGTGCAGCCAGGCGCGGGTGGATGCGCATCGGCTGCGGCGACGGCCGGGGGGCAGCGCCCAGTTGGCCAAGCTCAAGGATTTTGCCGATCGGCTGGCGTCGGCTCCGCTGCTGGTGGATGACACGTCGGATCTGACCATACTGGAGCTGCGGGCCCGGGCGCGGATGGCCTACCGCAAATACAACATCCGGGCGGTCTTCGTGGACTACCTGCAACTGATGCACGTTCCGAACAGCGAGAGTCGCCAGCAGGAGGTCGCCACGATATCGAGCGGACTCAAGGCCCTGGCCAAGGACCTGAATGTTCCGGTGGTGGCGATGGCCCAGCTCAACCGGAACCCGGAGGATAAGACGCGCAAGGGGAACCGCCCGCGGATGAGCGACCTGCGTGAATCCGGCGCGATTGAACAGGATGCCGATGTGGTCATGCTGCTGCACCGCGAAGCGTATTACAAGATGGGCGGGGCAGCCGTCGCCGACGGCACCGACGACTTCGGAGCCGCTCCCAGCGACCCGGAGGAGAACCTGGCCGAGCTGATCATCGCCAAGAACCGCAACGGGCCGGTCGGAACGATCAAACTGCACTTCAGCCGGCAGTACACCCGTTTCGACAACCACGACCCGCGGCAGATCGAGCCGGCCTACGCCTCGTCGGACGAAGATATGACGCCGTTCTGAGCGGCGCCGGGTGCCCGCAAGGGCGCTTCACCGGTGGGAGAGGAGTGGAGGGGTTGGTCGCATAAGCTTCACCCCGCAAACGACTTATAACTAGTCGCCGACTTTGACATGCATTTGCACGAAGTCATAGAATCACCGGCGTCGGGGTGCGACGCCTGACGGACATATTCGAGGGTAACCGTGGCCTGCGTCCAGACGGCGATACATTTGCGTACTGCCGAGCCGGACGTAACACGGGTCGTCGACGGCTGGCTGTGTCGGCACGCGGTTCGCACCGTGACTTTGGCCGACGTTTACGAAGCCTGTGTGCATTTGTTGCGGCATCACGCCGACGTACCGGACCTCGCGTTTATCGGGGCCGATTGGCTGAGAACCGAAGACGGCGCCATACTCGGCTATCTGCGCGCGACCTGGCCGTCGGTGGCGATAGTGGTTTACTCGTCCGGCCAGCGCGGCCTGGTCGGCCAGGCCGATCCGCGGCAGCGCGTCTGTACGAGCGTGCAGGCCCTGCGAGAACTGTTGGCTGACCCGCCCGGGCGGCTCCTGGAATGCATCTACGGCGAGGCGAACGGCCGGCCGGCCGTGGCCGTAAGCCTTGTGGGCGAATCGGAAAATGCGAGCCTCAGGCCGACGGCCCGCGAGATTCCCTCGTGCGCCGGCAGCCCGGGGCTTCAGCGTGTCGAGCCGGAGGCGGATCCGCCGCGCTCGATTCTGACCCACGAGGAGCTTTCCGCCCTGCTGGATGAGGACGAGGCGTGATGGGACTGCCGCCAGAGGTCGGGCACGGACCGGCAATGATGCGTGGGAGCGCGCGATTGCTGGTGATCGGACCGCGGGGCTGGCAGGAGGCGGTCGGCCGCGTTCTTCCCGAGGTCGAGCGAGTGGCGGCGGAGCACGCGCTGGCCGGCATCTGGGCGGTCGGTCATCAGCCGTTCGACGGGGTGTTGCTGGCTCTTTCCGCCGCCGACAGCGCTTTGCGGGCGGTGCGCAGTTTGCGGCAGGTCGCGCCGCAGGCGCGCATCGTGGTGGCCTGTGCGCCGGTTGACGAGCCTGGGGCGCAGCGGGCGCTTCAGCAGGGGGCGGACGATTACGTTATCGAGCCGTTGACGCGCGAGGACCTGTCCCGCGCCTTTTCGCTGGCGGAAGCCGGCGAATCGATGGGTGCCGCCGCGGCCCCGGAACCGTCGCCGCAGGAGAAGGCTCAGCTCGCGGAGGTGCTGAAGAACCTGAGCGAGGGTCCGCAGGCGGCGCTGGATCGGCTGGCTGAGCTGTTGCGCGAGGCTTTTGGCGCCGGCTTCGTGGTCATCCACATCGACGAGTTCGTCGCGAGCAGCGGGCAGTCCGCCGAGCCCGTGGTTGAGGAGGTCATCCGCCGACAGGACGCCCAGGTGGGCACCGTGAAGTTGGGCCCGCCGGTCCAGGGGTCGTACGGGCGCGCCACCGCCGGCCGCCTGGCCGATTACGCCCGTCTCATCGAGGCAGTGGTGGCGGTGGCGCGCCCGTACGACCCCTGGACCGG
>Ga0129299_1003239_pt1 | contig 10652 bp, 3 predicted proteins | sample ConPoolayeCmetaG_FD_94477 | JGI IMG/M metagenome (GOLD analysis project Ga0129299, IMG submission 94477) | Hot spring microbial mat communities from California, USA to study Microbial Dark Matter (Phase II) - Cone Pool mat layer C metaG ... | reverse complement strand
TATCTTTGCGGAGGAGAGTTGGAAAGTTGAGCACATTCCAGTTTCTCCCATCCCCGCGGCCAATTGCACTGATACAGCAAGCCGTCGTCACATAACAGATATGGCTTCGGCTGCCCTTCCGACGAGTCCTCGTCCATCAGGGCTACGTCCTTCAAATTACAGGGGGTTATAGGAGATTTCATCCCCTCATTGGTGGTAGGGCAGAAAAATGCCCTCCCTTCGGCCGTGAGGATCACCGCGTGTGTCCCCTTAGAATCTGTCACCACTTTGCGAAAAGGGTGTATCCCCATCCGGGTTTTATCGTCCTCCCCTGACCGGTTCCAACTGCCATCCTCCCAGAACACCCACCACGAATTGCGATCTCTGCACCACAAGCCTACGGCCCGGCGGGGCTCAAAAACAGCAATGCGGGTCCAATCCTTTCCTTCCTCCGACCAGTACAATCCCACCCTTGCTGAAGTGTAATCTATCGCAATCACACAGGCACCCCCTGAGACAATATCCCCTATATCCACTCCATAAGCCAGCACGCTGCTTTCGGCTCCGTTGTTATAGAAGTTTGCTAACCCGCATTGAAAGGACTCCATATCGTAATACCACAGACCATCCTGGTAAGCAAAGAGGGCCCGCTGTCCTAATCTTCCAGCCCAGGTTGGTTGGCCCGTACCACCACATCCTGAGGGTAGTATCTGAGATTCCCTTTCCCCGACCCACCCGTAATACTTCTCCGCTCCTTTCCTGATCTCCGTGAAGACACCCTCAAAATCCGGGTCGGCAAAGAGGGCCATCTCCAGTCCAGTGTCCTCCGGGATGCGCGTGCCAGGGCGCTGCCATTGGGAGTTAAAGGGGTCAAAATAGTAAAGCAACATCTGTTCCGTACTGCTCTCAAAGCCCAAAGCCCACAGTACCTGTTGTCCCATATATGTTCCGGACCGGATTTGAAGCCAACTTACACGAGCGGGGGAGGGAGGCGGAAAAAGAGTAACGGTTGGAGTATGGGCAAAATCAGAGGGCGTAGTGGCAGTGCCAAAAGGAAGGGTTGGCGGAGTGGACGGCGAAAGGGTAGCAACGCCGGGAGAGATTGTTGATAAGACAGGCGTTTTAGGAGGGAAATGCAAGGAAATAGGAATCGCCCCGGAAAGGATTAAACCTGTGACCAAACCCAGCATCAGTACTATCCCTATGATAACCAAAGCCCCGGGTAATTTTCCTCCTTGTTCCATATAAAAGATACTGGCAGCACAAGCTGCTATGCCGGTTATAGCAAAGATTAACTCAAAAACGCTTTTCCCAGATTCTGGGATGTGTAGCACATGTTCCGTTCCATTGATCAGGTAAGTTGCGCTGAGCGCCAGGATAGCAGCGATGACCTCTCCCACGATATCCCGGTGAGGGCGGCCTCTTTCCTCCATCTGCACTTCCTTTCAGCGGTGCTGGAGAGCATTTTGTGATCACAAGAGGCTCCGGCGGTATCTCCCGATCTCATCCTGAAGGATTTCCCAGAGCCATCTTTCATCTTCCTCACGGCTGGGTGGGCATACGGGCTGGAATTTATCCAGGGCGTTCAAGAGATCTTCCCTGTTCATGCTTTGCTCTCCCTGGAGGACCAGGCGCTGTAATTGACCGTAGAGACCCTCGTCGTTTGCCGTTTTCCAGAGAAGGTCAAAGAGGTCGTAGACTCCCAGAGGCTCCGGAGGGGAATCCGTCAGACGCCGCAGGAAGAACTCATCACCCTGCCTGGTGATATACCCATAAGCCCATGCTCGTGCCAGAACTTGCCGGCGGTTGTCCGTTTCGCTGCCCAGGTAAAAATCCGGAAACACGTGGACAGGTTCGTAGCGCGCGATGGCCTTGTGATAGGCTTCCATAAACTGTTTGCGGAGGGCAAAGGAACGCGGATGCACTCCACGGATGAATTTTATCATCCGCACCCGGAAAGGGTCCTCTCCCTCAACCACCATGATATGCTCTCCGCGAGCATAATCGGGCCGTTCACGAATCAGGACCGAACGATCAGACTGGTAGACCTCCACTAATGCTATGGGTAGTATCCGCTGCTCCTTCACAAGCGCTTCTACAGCGTCTACAGCCCAGAATGCTGCTGTCCGTCGTTCCAGTTCCTCCCACCAATGCCTGGGGTCTTGTTCTAGGAATCCTTCAATGAAAAACTCAGGAGCCTTATAGAGTTGGGACCAGGCCTCGCGCGCTGCTTCGCAGATATTTTGGAAGAGAACATCCGCCTGTGCCTCTCCCCACTCCAGGAACCGCTCTCCTGCGATTTTTTGAAACTGCCTCCAGGCCTGCTCCCAGTACCTGTCTTCAGGCCCCCGGTATCTCCTGCGAATGTTCTCCCGGTCTTGGAGTACTGGGAAAGCACGAGCCGTGGGTAAATCTGCCAGTTGCCGTTCTATTTCCCTTTGCTGGTTCTGCAGATACTCTGTGAAAGGAGCCAGCAGGTTCCGAAACCGATTCACGATTCGCTGAAGACTGTTGACCCGTTCTCTCACCTCTACGGCTACGTCCAGAGACTTTCTCAGAATGACCCTCTCGCCTAAAGTGTCAATGTATCTCTTCCTTAACTCCAGGCACTCTGCTGCCGCCTCCTGGGGGCTCCGGACTGTCTTTAGGAAGCGGTTGCGAAGGCTTTCAGGTCGGCTACGGAGATTCAGATATTGTTCTTCAGCCCGTTGAAGTGAGGCAGACAGGGTACGAAGTCGGTCTTCTACCTCTTGCTGCTGTCGTTTTCCCTCAATCTCAGCCGCGTCCAGTTGCTCCTTTGCCCGTCTCAGGAACGTCTCCAAAGCGGATAGGCTCCCCCTATCAGCCAACATATTGCGGCAGGCCATTTCAACACGAAGATCCAGTTCATCCGATAGGGACACTCGCTCGCGCTCCGCCGCTTTCTCAAGAATTGCATTTATATCCGGTTCGCTCAGCCATAACCGGGGAACGCCTCCCACGGTTTGTTGAAACCGCTCTGAGATTTTGGTAAAGGATAGGTTCTCCAGTACCTCACCAGAAAGGGACCCCACGGAAGATGGGGGCTCAAAGCCCACAGAGAGCCATTGCTGGATAGTTTCATTCAGAAGTTCAAGGGTGGCCAACCCCACAATTTCCTCAATGGGCACCACCAGCGAGGCAAATCCCAGGGCGCTGTAACCGCTCCCTACCTTCGCCCATACATCTTCTGGCAAGCCTTCTGTTGCCAGCAGCATTTCGCCGATCAACCGCACGGCAAGTGTCGGGTGTGCAATATTGCGCCCCGTAGCGTCAATAGCATCTACAAGGAAAACATTATCAAACGGGGAGCGCTCCGTAGGAATGGACCGCCCCCTGAAATACTCTAATCGGGGAGCGGTCCGCCGCTCCGTCGGCGAAGTGTGTTGAAAGTAGTTTAACTCCTGAAGAGTTGCCCAGGCATTTGCCTGGAGAGGGTCCTGGGGCAAGTGGTTGAAAAAGGTGGGAGTAATCAAGAAGGCAACCATGCGAGCGATTCGCTGTCCCAGTACATCACGCAGCCAAAAAGCGAAATCCAGGAAAGCCCCGCTTCCGAAACCTCCTGCCAAAGAAGCAACAACATAGACATATACGGTAGATTCAGAACCCAGAAATCGCCGCAGCCTTCGGATAAACTGCTCGCGAAGGTTTAAAGAGCCAGGGCCAGCCTCTGCATGCCATATGAAGGCAAGTCGCCCCAACTGCCGAGACCCTCCAGTGCCATAACCCAAAGGAGGGGCAAGCCGAACCCCCTCTGTATCCAGCCAGCCATGGAGTGGTGAACTTGTTCCCCTTTCGGCTTCTAGGAGAATCTTATCCACCGGTACATTACTGAGTAAAAGGAGTTCCTCCGGTGAAAGCGTGTCTCCGCCTCGGGAGTCTACATCTATTCCCAAAAGCCGCAGATGTTCGGGGATGCTCCCCAATAGGTGTACGAATCGGGTACGGATATAACTCAGAGTTTCTCTCCCAAATCCGCCTAACCCGATCAGCAAGACTCTGGGTATAGCAGTGCTTTTAGGGATGGGGGAAATCTTTTCCATCGTCTCTCAGCCCCCGCTTTCTTGCTCCCATTGTCGCCGGGCTGCCTCCGCTTTTCTTAAGTCATCCTCCTGCCTCAAATAAGCGGAGGCCCCGATATAATAGCGAATCACGGTAATATCCCAGGGTGCTCCGGGGAATACGGTCGGGGCCTTCCCCAGAATAATTCCAATACTTTGCTGAAGAGCAATCTTCTGCCGAGCTTCTGCGGGTAGGCCAAGATAAACGTAACTTTCCCCACCCTTAAGGTTAAGCCGGGGGCGACTCCCTTCATCAAGCAATTTGATCCAACTGGAGAACATCGGATCGCTCCATCTGGAAAAGAACTCCCACCACTCCCTCTCTGTTTGAGCCCCAGAAAGTTTTTCCAGATAGGTCAGAATATTCAACTCCCTCTCTATTTGCCTGCGCGTGTCCTCACTGCGAACTTGCTCCACCACCCGTTCGCGCAGCCAATGAATATTCTCCGTCAACAAACCGGCGAACCACCCGCGGACCATGTCTTCATGTATCAAGGCAGGCAAAATCCGGCTGACCCATTCTTCCCACACTTCATCTGAAACAGGGATAAAACCAACGGGGTATCCCGGTGAAACCCGAGATGCTTCCCGAGCCTCCCGCTCTTCTCTTTTTGCTTGTTCTATCATCGCGATTCGTTCTCGCTCCAATTCTTCTATGTGGTTCTTCAGTCTTTCTATATGGGCGCGAAGAGAATTGAGAATCTCTGTAACTCTCTCCCATCCGAAAAGGTGAAGGTTCAGCCATATTTCCCGTTCGGTCAACTCTCGCCAATCTTCTAACAGGGCCCGAGCACGCCGGATGTCGTTCTCGCTATTCCACCAGAAGTAGGCAATCCCCCAAACAGTTACGAAACAGATGATGAGCCGACGCAGGGATTCCGCCTCGGGGTCAGGGGGCAGGCCGATCCAGAAGAAGAGGCCGATTCCAACTGCCAGAATGGAAAATGCAAATGTTTGCCAGCGAAGAGAGGCCCGAGCAGGCCGGGCTTGCCCCTTCATTTCTCTTCGCCAGACTGCGAAGAGTGACTCCAACGGATACTTGATAGAAAGCACCAGAGTCAGTAGCAGGCCATGCCGCAGCCAGGGGAAACCATACTGAACAAACTCTGCAAGAGCGCCCGCCAATGCTTCTAACGGATTGCCGGAAAGCAAAAGCCCTTTCACAAACTCGGAGAACGCCTCGCCAAAGCCAACCAGGAAACCGCGGTATACGTCCTGCCGATATATCAGAGCAAGCCACAGAATGATCCAAAAAGCAAGGAAGCAAAAGAGCGCCCACCGGCCCAGCAACCGTCCTACAGGAACTGCTCCTTCCTCCTGGGAAATTCGTTTTTCGGCTTCTGTAACAGACATAGAAAGCCGAGAGGGACGACGAACAACCATCAATTCGTTGCGAGAAAACGGGGCCCAGAAAAACCACAAAACCGTTAGCGCAATCAGCCATAAGGCGTAGAGCAGCAACAGCCACTGGTGGTCGCTGAGGACCTCAGAGAACAAGAATCTCCAAATGATACTAAACAGGAATATCTCACCCAAAACGCTTACTCCACTTATCCATTCAGGATATGCAGACCGCAGGGACAAGGTCAAGCGTTCTTTATGGATGCGGAGCACCATCAGACTCAAAAGCAGAACAAGGGGAACAAAGAGAAAGGGGACCCACAATCCTAACCCCATCAGCATTAAAGACCCCGGCGGAAGAGATTGGAGGGGCCAGACCACCGTGGCGCTAAACAACAGCGCGGCAATTAGACCAACAATGAGGAAATACGCTGCTTCCTCCAGGGCAGAGGTGGGGCGGACAGGCGGCAAACGTCGGTTGGGGTCTCTGAGAGATCGGACCTGGTCGTCAGCCTCCCTGAGTTTCGCCTCCACAGCGCTCAGAGCATTTTCTAACCATTTTTTAGCGCCTGGCAGGCCTCCTTTGTGGAGGGCCTTGCCACTTTCCATCTGAAGTTCCCCAAGGAGGGCATTACGCTGCCTTTCCGCTTCCTCGCTGATCCAATGTTGAAGGCGAGGTAGACTTACGTCGCGAATCCCCTTCGCGACTCGTGACAACCCTCTGTAATTATAGAGGTCATTATCCGGCTCTTCTCGCTCTCCAGGTTGAAGAACTTGTGCAAGACGTTCTCTTCCCTTCAGCGGCCCGGCCAGTTCTCCACTTGGCCAGGGCACTTCTTCTGCAGGTAATGCTACGGGTTGTAGCAGAACAGGCAACCGAGACGGAACAGAAGGCGAGCGCTCTTCTTTCAACTCCTCTAAAGCAAATAAGAGCAGACGAGCCTCAAGGCGCTGAGACACCGGCTCCTTAGGTAAGGAGCGCTGAATCAGCCCGAAAGTATGGATCCCTTCTGAAGCGCTTTCACGTTTAGGTAGTGGAGGATTATCGCTAGAGACAACTTCTTTTATCCAAACACGGAGCAGTGCACTCAGATATCCAGGATGTTCTGCAGAATCCTCTAACAGAAAAAGGTGAAGGGAGGGTCCCAAGCTGCCCTGAAGTTTTCTCATCTCTTCTATGGTGGGAGAAACATAAGGGCTTCCCTCTGCGGGTCGGAGCAGGCAGATCCACCACTGAGCAGATTGCTGTGATAGTATCGGCTCTTCTTTCCAAGCAGTGGTCAGGCCCTCCACAAAGGAAAGCGCCGGAAGTGCGGTAGGTGACGAGAGATCTATTAGAACGATAAAGTCAAAACCCATGGGAACCCCTGATACTTTTCGTCGTTGATCTAACGATGTGAACAGGCGCATAATGAAGCGGCGCATATGAGGGGAACCATGTTCATTCCACCAATACCGCAGTCCGCCGGAGAGAGGGTCCACGGCAACAGGTTCAAGGGGTACAGAGGCTGGAAGGGGTTTAAGGCGAACCAGTTCAATGGGTTCTATTAAAGAAACTGGAGTGTTCCCTTCTTCGCCCTCAAGGCAAAGGGCATATACAAACACAGAATCAGGAGAGGTAGCCTCGTTCTTGAGAGATTCAACTACCTTTAGCCCCAGGGGACCGGTTCCAATGACAACATACATAACTTACCTCCTGAGATTGAGTACGGAGAATCTCTCCCTGTCGGGGCTTCGTGATCCTTATCCGATAAGAGATGCTGGGGGTTCAGAATTGGTTGACAATTTCTGCATCTCCAAATCTTCCTGGCTCCTCCCCCTTTGTCTCCCCTCTCCCGAGGGATTGAAGAGGGGTTTTGCGGCGGGCAGCCTTGCCGTCCGCAAAACCCCGATTTCTCCCCCCTCCATCGCCCGCCGCCGAGGGCGACGGGAGAGGGAAGGGAGCAGGGGGTGGGGTAAGGGCCAGGTTGTAGAGTGCTCTTGAAAGCCTACCCGCTTAACCTTTCTTCCTCCAGCGGGGAGAACGTGCCAGGCACCCCCAAAAGTGCCTGGCACGCTTAGGAAACGGCACAACGGTATCTGTGATGGTATAGCGGATGGGCAATAGGACTCAGTAATATATTTCAACCCTTTTCCGATGTTCCTCCACTTCTTCCTCAATAACCTCTCTGAGCCAGCGTTCTCGCCGTTCGGCCTCCGGAGAGAGTTTTAACCTGAAATTTTGCAATCTTTCCAGTATTTCAGCCTTCTCGTGGCTGCTTTCCCACGTCCTAACCAGGTCGTTTAACCGCTCGTATAGTTCCTGGTTGTGAGCGACTCGCCACATCAGGTCAAAGAGCCCTCTGTTGGTCAATGTCTCGGGTGCACCTTTTCTGCCCCCTTCACCTTTGGCCGTTCCCTCTTCCACCAGCGTGAACTCATCCAGCCGATTGCGGATCAGTCCATAGGCTAAAGCCTTGGCCAGGATGGATCGTTTATCCCGAGCCTTATCCAGCTCGTCGCCCAGATAGAAGTCCGGGAAAATGTGGATTGGCTGGAAATCCCGCATAGCCTTCTTATAATCCTGGAGGTAAAGGTCTCGCTGGGTCAGTGTCTCAAAGGTGATTCCATGGACCAATTGTAAAACGGTAATCCGGTAGGGATCTCCTGTGGAGATCACTGAATTTCCCGTTTGAGCAGCGAACTCTTGCAGGTAGTCAGCGAAGATGGTCTCCTGGGCATCGGCCACACCAATTACCACAGTTTTCTCCCGTCCCTCTCCTCTGGCCACGGCCTCAGCAGTTAGAGTTTGCCAGAAATAGGCTGCTTTGCTTTGCAATCCCTTGAGGAGACGGGCTGGATCCTCCCCCTTGGTCCGGATCACTTCTTCAACATAAAATTCTCGCGCTCCATACAGGTGAGGCCCCCAAGCCTCGCGAGCCGTTTGGATGAGTTTACTGAAGAGGTCTGCGTCGTCTCTGCTTCCCAACCAGTCCTGAATCCTTCCACGGGCCAGATTCCGAAAATCGTTCATCGCCAGGTTCCAGTAAGGGCGGTACCGCTCTTCAAATTCCTTTTCGGTTTTCAGCAGCGGCTCGGCCCGAACCGGATCTAATCCTTCAATTGCCTCCCGCATTTCGGCAAGATACTGGGGTACCCGGTCAGAAAGGATGTGATCAATGGCCTCGCGGAAGCGGTTGAAAGTCCGGAGATGACGCTCCACCTGCTCCAGCATATTGGCCAAAAGGGCACGCGTCTCCTCATAGATCCGAACAGTATGAAGGGCTTCCACCCACTGCCCGTACTGCAGGACATACCTTTCGGCCGCTTGAAGCGGCCGCCCCCGGCGGAAAAGCCCTCCTCCCCTCATTGCTGCATCTCTCAAGTCTCCACGAGCCGCTTCCACGCCCTGTTCCAGAGAAGACGCTCTGACTTGGGCGTTCTCTAACTCTCGCCCGGCAGTTATCCAGGCCTCCTGAAGGCTCTGACGGGCGTGTTCTGCAAAGCGCTGGGCGAAGGAAAGACCACGCTCTACGAGAAGGGTTCTCAATCGCTGCTCAAAGTTTTCAACGAAGGTTACGGATACCTCACCAGACGCAGTGCGAAGATGTTCCTGCAATTGCTGATCCAGGTCTTCCCGTGCTCTGTTCAGCCGTCGCGGGACCTCATCCAACAATCCTCTGGAGTCTATGGCTCTGAGATATCCCCGCTCCACCCGTGCTTTTGTCCGCAGTTCCTGAGCCAACCTCGGATTCAGGCGGGCAAGTAAGGGTTCTAACCCCAGGAAGAGCGCAGACCGATCCGCCTCCAGCATTCGGCTAATTTCTTGCTCCATCGCTTGCCGTTCTTCTTCACCTTTAGGGAGGCGTACGGTTTCAGGCAACGCATCTCTCAAGAGGTGAGCCGCGGCCACACCAACGATTTCATCTATGGGTACCACGTAAGATGCGAAACCCAGAGTACTATAGACGGTGCCCCGCTCGGTATCTCTCACTGCTCTCACGTTGTTAATGAGAGACGCCGCTTCGTCACCAATACGCGAGGCGCTGAGCGTAAAAGCTACCTGGCTGACCAATCGGGCCATATACTCTTCGTGGGCAATGTTCCGTCCCAGGTGGTCAATAGCATCCACCAGATAGATAATGTGGAACGGCCGTTCATAAGTGGGGATTTGCCGGTCATTAAAGTAGAAGAAGGTAGACCCCGATCGCCGCTCTTGCGCCTCCACGCGCGTGAAATAATCCAGTTCTTGGAGGGCTGCCCAGGTATTGGGACGCAGATTCTGCTGGGGAGCGCTGGAGAAGAAGAGAGGTGTGGTCAGGAAAGCCACGATGGTCGTCTTATCCAGAAGCCCCCTGCCGCGCAGGATATCCTGAAGGAGATAGGCGGCATCAATGAACATTCCGCTTCCAGTCCCGCCGCACAGGGAGGAGATCACAAACACCTGGAGTGCGAGAGGCTGATCTGCACGAACTGCATAGAGGGAAGTCAGGGCATCCAGAACTTTGGTCAGCCGGTCCCGAAGGTTCTGAGATTCCGGTATCTGTTCCGCGTGCCACAGAAAGGCCAGCCGACCCAACTGACGGATTTGCTGCCCACCTCGGCGCAGCGTCATTTCGGCCAGCCGGATGTGCCGATGCATCCACCCATGCAGGGGCAGAAGATGTCCCGCTCTGATTTGCTGGACGATCTCCCGCGCTCGCACTTCGCCTAAATCAATTTTCTCATCCTCGCGCAGGCGGACGACCTTCTCATCCACTCGGGCGGTTTCCTCTGCTGGATCAATATCCAGTTCCATCAGCCGAACCCGATTGCGAGGGACATCCCCAAAGTACTGCTCAAACTGGGCTCGGATTCGTGTGAGGATCATCTTCCCTGTACCGCCAAGGCCGATGATCAGGGTTGGTCGGAGATCCTCTGGAGCCAAAAGCCCCCGTGCGACAGCCATTTTTCACCTCCTGTATTCTAAAATTACACCTTCTATATCTACTCGGAGGCCATCGGAGAGTGGAAGGCCTCTACGATCCACCGGTGAGCCAGCAATGGTCACGCGACTTCCTTTGAGGGGGCGTAGCCATACCCCCGGTTCTCGTCCGAAGGGGGTTCTTTCCCATCTCCCTTCCAGCCGGACTTTCAATCCCGGCGAACTCCCGGAGGGAGCGGGAAGCGGAATTGTCCCCTGTTCAAACCCAATAGTGATCGGCCGTATAAATTGTCCCAAGTCATGCCTTTCTACCCGGCCGCCCGGCAAATAGACCGAGAGGGTTCCCACTA
>Ga0129299_1003236_pt1 | contig 10655 bp, 9 predicted proteins | sample ConPoolayeCmetaG_FD_94477 | JGI IMG/M metagenome (GOLD analysis project Ga0129299, IMG submission 94477) | Hot spring microbial mat communities from California, USA to study Microbial Dark Matter (Phase II) - Cone Pool mat layer C metaG ... | reverse complement strand
TTGGAAGTCTTCGCCAAGACCGGCACGCCGATCAGCCAGCTTCAGCAGCAGTTCGACAAGGGTGCCGCGGCCAGCCAGCGCCGGGTATTTGTGCTCGATTGGCCCCGGCAAGAACTTTACCGGCGGATCGAACAACGTGTGGAGCAGATGTTCGCTGCCGGACTGGTCGAAGAAGTAAAAAGGCTGCTGGGCAAAGTGCCGCACGAACATGCACTGCTACCCGATGAATCTTCTGCGCCGCGCCCCGATGAATCTCCTGCGCTGCGACCTGATGAATCCTCAGCTTTTGCCGGCCAGTGTTCTGCTGGCCGGTTGTCCGCAGCCGGGCAGGAGTTCCACCAGCGGGTCTTCAGCCGGACTGCGCTCCAGGCCGTGGGATACCGGGAGGTGATCGAGCATCTCCAGGGTCGGCGGGACTTGCCCTCGACGATCGCGCTGGTCAAACAACGCAGCCGGCAACTGGCAAAACGGCAGATGACCTGGTTCCGCAGCCTCAGCGAGTGCCGCTTCGTGCCTGTGAGCGCTCAACAGGATGCCGAACGTGTGGCCCAAGCAATCGCCAGTGCCGGGCAGCAGTGGCAGTGAAAGCGACGGTGCGAGTGAACCTGTCCGCGGTGAACCTGTGCGGCTGTGGCTAGACTTGTGCCGTCGTGCATCACGGGGAGTCAGCAGCACCGGCCAACGATATGCGCTGGGCCATCTGCGAGCATTAGCAATCCTTCTTGTAAGCCAACGCCGCTATTAGCGTTTGTGCAATCCTTGTAAGATTGCTAGACTGATGGTTCTGCCGAGCAGACAATGTTACTAACTTTAGTGGAGAATCAGCCTTGTTGCGAACTCACACTTGTGGTCAATTGCGGCTGTCGGATGTGGGCCAGGAAGTCACGCTTTGCGGCTGGGTCGATTCGCTGCGCGACCACGGCGGGACTTTGTTCGTGGACCTGAGGGACCGTTATGGCAAGACCCAGGTGGTCTTCGCCCCAGAAGGCGGCGCTGAGCTTCAGCAAGTGGCTCGCTCGTTCCGTGCCGAATACGTGGTCAAGGTCCGCGGCACGGTGGCGCCACGGCCAGAAGGTACAGTAAATCCCAAGTTGTCCACCGGGGCTATCGAAGTCCGCGCTACAGCGGCCGAGATTCTCAACCGCAGCCTTACACCCCCATTTCAAATAAGCGGCAAAGAAGCACCTGCCGAAGAGGTACGGCTCAAGTACCGCTATCTGGACCTGCGACGCCCGGCAATGCAGCAAATCCTCTTGCTCCGCCATCGGATGATCAAGCTAATGCGCGACTACTTCGACGAGCTGGGCTTCATCGAAGTAGAAACGCCCATGCTGGGCCGCAGTACGCCGGAGGGGGCGCGGGATTATCTGGTTCCTAGTCGGATTTCGCCGGGATGCTTTTATGCCTTGCCACAGTCTCCTCAGCTTTACAAGCAGATTCTGATGGTAGCCGGCTACGACCGCTACGTGCAGGTGGCGCGCTGTTTCCGCGACGAAGACCTGCGGGCCGATCGCCAGCCGGAGTTCACCCAGTTGGACCTGGAGATGTCGTTCGTCACGGCCGAGGACGTTATTGGCGTCGTCGATGGCCTGATGGTCCGCTTGGCGCGCGAGTTCCTCGGGCTGGAATTGCAGACGCCTTTGCCCCGGATGAGTTACGACGAAGCCATGGAGCGCTTCGGTCACGACGCCCCCGACCTGCGCTTCGGCATGGAGCTGGTCGATCTGACCGACCTGGCTCAGCAGTGCGGTTTTCGTATATTCGCCGAGGTGGCGGCCAGCGGTGGTCGGGTGCGCGGCATCAACGCCAAAGGGGCGGCCGAGCGCTACTCGCGCAAAGGACTCGACGAGCTTGCCAGTTTTGTTACCGATAATTTCGCCGCCAAAGGGTTGTTCTGGTTCAAAGTCGAAAGCGACGGCCAGTTGACTTCCCCGATCGCCAAGAACTTTACCGCCGAAGCGCTTGCCCAAATAGCCCAGCGGATGCAGGCCGCCACAGGCGACCTGCTGTTGATCGTCGCCGATCGCTTCGAGGTCACCTGCAAGGCCCTGTATGGTTTGCGAAAAAGGCTGGGCGCGGAGCTGAAACTGTACGATCCGCGGCAGATGCATTTCTCCTGGGTCGTGGAGTTTCCCATGTTCGAGTTCGATGCCGAGCGCAACTGCTGGTCGGCCATGCACCATCCGTTCACCTCGCCCCGCCCCCAGGACATGCACTTGCTGGTAAGCGACCCGGCCCGCTGCCGCGCCCAAGCCTACGATCTGGTGATCAACGGCTCCGAGGCCGGCGGAGGGACGATCCGGATTCACGACACCCATTTGCAGCAGCAGGTATTTTCCCTGTTGGGGATCGACCAGCAGCAAGCCCGCGAACGGTTCGGCTTCCTGCTGGAGGCGCTGCAATATGGCGCTCCGCCGCACGGTGGCATCGCGCTGGGAATAGACCGGCTGGTGATGCTCTTTGCCGGCACCGACAGCATCCGCGATGTGATCGCTTTCCCCAAGACGCAACGAGCTACCGACCTGATGACCGAAGCTCCCGGCCCGGTAGATCCCGGCCAGTTGCAAGAGCTGCGCATTCAGGTCGTACGCTGAGTTGTCGGCCGGCGGGCGCGCTGGCGTCGATTGACCGGCAAACCGAAACAGGCCAAACTATCTGTAGAAGTCTGCCGTCAAGCCGCCTTGGTCGGCGTGTTTCCGGCTCCCGATTGCCTCGCCGGTGATCGAGCGTCGTCGCGCAGCACTGTGCGTAGGAGGGTAAGCCATGTGCAACCGTTTGTTGTTTGCTGGCGTTATCTTGCCGTTTGTGCTGACCGCGGCGATTTGCACCGGCTGCGGTCGGGTCACGGATGATCAGCCTAAGCCCACGCCGCCCTCCGGTAAACCCAGCAGCGACCAGCAGGCTTCCCAACCGGGTAAAACAGAACACTCCAAGCAGCCGCCGCCAAAGCCGTCCATGCCGCAAGTGGTGCTCACCGAAGCCGAACAGCAGACCTGTCTTGTGAAAGTCGGCGACCTGTTCCCCCGTGCTCAATTGCCCGACCTGCACGGCAAGATGTACTCTTTGCAGGAACTGTTCGGGCCGCGGCTGAGCGTGGTTTGCTTCTGGACAGGCGGCAATACCGAGCAACAGCAGAGCCGGGCCGTCGATGTGCTAGAATTCTTGCAGTCCGAAGTGTCCAAACCTTTTGCGCAGCAGGTGCGAGTGATCGGTGTAAACGTCGGCGACGACGCACAGACGATCTCCGAGCTTGCCGCTCGGGCAGGTGTGCAGTTTGTAACGCTGCTCGATGCCCAGGGATCGCTGCTCAAACAAGTTGCCACCGACGAGAGATTGCCACGTGTATATCTGCTAGATGCCCAGGGGAAGGTCCTCTGGTTCGACATGGAACTGCGGCGCATCAGCCGGCAAGACCTGCTTACCGCCATTGGTGTATCTTTGGGGCAAACCCAGTAAAGGCACTTCGATTGGCTGTAGCGGCTGCAGGACACGCGCGTTGCGAACCGACTGTGGCACGATAGAGACGCGCTTGAAAAAGCCGCAGCTGCACAAATCGCCGGCGCTGGGAGCGATACAATCGCTCCCCCTCCGGCACAATTGGGTCCATTGATTCCGATCAGATGATGACAGCTCCGGATGATCGAAGCTCGGCAAAGGTGTTGCGCATTGCGCTTGCCCAGTGCTCGCCGGCGCTGGGCGATGTGGAACGCAATCTGGAGATGCACTTGCGGCTGATCGAGCAGGCCCGATCGCAACAGGCCGATTTGGTGGTCTTTCCGGAACTGTCGCTAACCGGTTACTTCGTCCGCGACATGACCCCGGACTTGGCAGTCGAGCCTTCGGGGGCGCAGATTTCGCGGTTGCTGGCCGCCGCCGGCCCGATGGCAATGGTTGTCGGTTTCGTGGAAGAGTCGCCGCGGCGGCGGTTCTTCAACTCGGTGTTGTTTGCCGAAGGCGGTCGGATCATCCACGTGCATCGCAAGGTGTATTTGCCGACCTACGGCCTGTTCGACGAACAGCGCTACTTTGCGGCCGGCGATCGCATCCAGGCCTTCGATACCGCACGATTTGGCCGCATGGGAATGCTGATCTGCGAGGATTTCTGGCACCTTTCCGCCGCCGCCATAATGCAGGCCGAAGAAGTGGATATGCTGCTGTGCGTCTCCAACTCGCCAGCCCGGGGAGTGGACGGCCCAAAAATCCGCACCGCCGAAACATACGAAAACATCTGCCGCGCTTATGCGCAATTGCTCGGCGCGGTGGTGATTTTGGTGAATCGGGTAGGTTTCGAGGACGGATTGTGTTTTTGGGGCGGCAGCATGGTAGTCGGGCCGGACGGCCAGATAATCGCTCACGCCCCGCTGTTGGACGAGGCACTGGCGCTGGCCGAGTTCGATCCGCTGGAACTGCGCCGCGCCAGCATCAGTACTCCGCTGGCCCGTGACGAACGGCTATTGCTGACCATCGAAGAGCTGGTTCGCATCAAACGCCAGCGCTACAGTTGAACTCCAGCGCTGTAGTTGAGCCCCGCCCCTAAAATTCAAGACCAGCGGTACAGTTGAAACGTCAGCGCGACAGTTGCAATATCCAGCCGGCCAATGATCACCATGTGCTACAGACAACCGATCATCAATCTGACCATCAACGCCGAACTGGTGGCGGAGATACTGCGGCGGTTTATTCGCAATGAGATCACACGGGCGGGATTTGGCCGAGCCGTGTTGGGGCTTTCCGGCGGAGTGGACTCCAGCACCGTGGCCTTTCTGGCGGCACAAGCACTCGGACCCGAGAACGTCCTGGCCGTGGTGATGCCTTACAAGACCTCCAGCGAGGCTTCGGTGCGCGACGCCCGGCTAGTGATCGAAAAAACCGGCATCCGCAGCCTCCAGATCAGCATCACCGAGCAGATCGACGCCTACTTCGACCGTTTTCCCGATGCCTCGCAAATGCGCCGGGCGAACAAGTGCGCTCGCGAACGCATGACCATCCTCTACGACCAGAGTGCTGCTTTCAACGGTTTGGTGCTCGGCACCAGCAATAAGAGCGAACTGCTGCTAGGCTACGGAACGCAATATGGCGACCTGGCCTCGGCCATAAACCCAGTCGGAGATTTGTACAAGACTCAACTCCGACAACTGGCAGCCCACCTGGGCGTTCCCAAGCCGATCCTGGAAAAGCCTCCTACCGGCGATTTGTGGGTGGGCCAGACCGACGAGGGCGAATTGGGCTTCACCTACGCCGAGGTGGACCGATTGTTGTTCCTAATGGTCGATAGGCGGTGGCGGCGGGCAGAGCTGATTCGGGTCGGCTTTGCGCCCGAGTTCGTCGATCGCGTGGCTATGCTCATCCGGCGCAACCACTACAAACGGCGTATGCCGATCATCGCCAAGCTATCTCACCGCACCGTGGACCGCGACTTCCGCTACGCGCGCGACTGGGGAACCTGAGCCTGGTGGCGCGTGCGGCCCACCTTCCGCAAAGCAGCGCCTGCCGCTCATCCGGCTTTCAGCAGCAGTGCGCAGCAGCATGTCCAGCGGCAGCTCAGCAGCCGTTTGGAACCATTCTGTTAGCCCGACTGAGCCCTTTCCGTGCGCCGGGCGAGTCGATCAGCTGTTTCCAGCGAATGCCTTTGCCACCGCGTTGCGCATCTTTTCCAGACCGGTCCTGGCCACCCACTCCGGGGTTTGCTTCCAGTACTCGCGGTTGAATAGCTCCAGCGATAGTGCCCCGTGGAAGCCGACCGCGTGAAGAGTGCGTAGTATCTCATCTAAAGGAGCCACGCCGTCGCCGGGGAATACGCGATGGGCGTCGGTCAGCGACTCGCGCGGCGGATCGGCCGGATAATCGTTGATGTGCAGCATGTGCATCCCCAACCCGCTAAGCAAGCGCAGACCGTGGAACCCCATCCCGCTGCGGTAGATATGGTACACGTCCAGCAGCAGGCAGGCCTCGGGGTGGTCGGCTTCGATGGCTACCAGTACCGCATCGCTGTAGCGTCCCAGCGTCTTGGCAGTGCCCCAGATTTCCAACTGGGCGGCGATGCCCATCTGCTTGCCCAATTCCAGCACAGCGCGGTAGCGTTCACCCAGCTTGCGCAGGTCGATGTCGGTGCGATTGTTGATACCTGCCGGGGGTACGGCGATTCGCAGTCCGCCCATTTTGGACAGCAAATCCATGTCGCGTTTTATCTGTTCCAGGGCTTTAGTGCGTTGCGCTTGGTCATCGACGCCCCAAGCTGGAAAAGCGATGGCGCCTTCGATCTTCAGACCGGCATCGGAAGTGCGTTTCTTCACGTCGGCCAGCGAGCCGCCAGACTCCGCGTATCGATGGACGTTATCCATCCACACTTCAATGCCTTGGTAGCCGGCTTTGACCGTCAGCTCGATTTCCTCGACTAGCGACAGCTTGAAGCCGCGAATCGTGCCGGTGTTGAGGCAGAAGGTAAAAGCTGACTCGGGCTTGTCCGCCTCCTGCTGCGCGGCAACGGCCGGTGCGCACAGCACTCCGCCGGCAGTCACCCCCAGCCCGATTGCTCCACAGCAAAGTGCGTCCCGACGTGTAACTCTTCCCATCATGTTTCCTCCGCTGATTGTCAAAACTGTGGCGAGTCGTGGTTCCTCTGTTGCCCGACGGCAAACCGGTGCCATTATTGTTGCCCCGCCGCAGCCGGGATACAAGTTTTTGTTCTTCAGCAGCGGGCAGGCGAGCGTCCGCCAACTGCGGGCAGTGAATGTGCGATGCCAGGACGACGGCTGCAATGCGCAAGCAGTGTCGCTTTGCTGTGGTTTTTCCTGTCGGGGGTGGGACTCGGTATTGTCCGGCGTGCCGAAACCGGGCTTACTGCTCTGTTATGTCGGGCGTTTCGATGTCCGCCTGGCTGTGTATGCGCTCTACTGCCCCGGGGGTGGCAAAAACCTTGCGAACGCACCACGCCAGGAACAAAGTCACCCCGCCCACCGACAAGCACATCACAATCCAACCACCCAGTGTCATCGACGAACTCCCCAGCGATCCGGCAGGTGTTCCCCGGTGTTGTTTATGGTGAGGGCTGTGTAGCCGTTACGTCGAGTCCCTTGTAGCTCTGCTGCCAGCATTGCACCGAGTTGCTCAGGCCGCGGTCTGCTGCTCTAGCTTGCGCCAGCGGCGCACCGACTGTGCAATCAACAAGGCGAAAAACACGCCCACTGCCACGATGAATATGACGGCTGCCAGGGCCACTGGCTTTTCGCGCAGCATCTGTAGCTGTGTAGGTTGAGCATAAAACTCCTTGTAGCACCAGGCGGCCAAGACAGCCAGCAGATAAAGGGGGGAAATGTACTTAATCACGAACTTGAATATCTTGGGAATGGTGATTTCTGCGCCTCGCGATAGCTCTTCGAAGCCGCGATCTACCCCCAGTACCCAGCCGAACAAAATGACCTCGAACGCCGCCAGCAGGTACAGGGCTAGCGTACCGACCCAAAAGTCCAGAGTTTCCAAGGCGGTAAGCCCTTCGGAGAAATAAACAACGAATGCCGCGCCGACCGCTGTGATGAAGCCCAGCAAGGCAACCGAGGCCTTGCGCGCCAATCCCAGCCCCTCTTCCAGCAGGGCAATGGCCGGCTGAAGCATCGACAGCGAGCTGGTCAGCGCCGCCAGAAACAGCAGAAAGAAGAACAAGAATCCCACTGCCTGGCCGAAGATCATCTGGTTGAACACGTTCGGCAGCGTCACAAATCCCAGGCCGAAAGTGCTCACCGGGTTCTCGTGCAGATTTTCCAGGAATGGTTTTCCCAGGAATACGTATGCGGCCGGCACGGTGATCATGCCCCCAAGGGCCACTTCGCAGAACTCGTTTCCCGCAGCGGCAGTAACACTCGACAGCGCGATGTCGTCATCCCTCCGCAAATAGCTGGCATAAGTAACGATGATCCCGAATCCAACCGAAAGGGAAAAGAAAATCTGCCCCGCCGCTTCCAGCCACATCTCGGGCTTGGCCAGCGACTGCCAGAAGGTGGCCCTCTCCGTCGACGGGTTCCACATGTAACCCAGACCGTTGAGCACGTTCTGGTCGGGCTTGCTCGGGTCGGGCGTTCCCAGCGTCAACACTCGCAACAGCACCAGCAGGGCGCAGACCAGAAGCGCCGGCATGGCCCACTTGCAGAACCATTCGATTCCCTTGGTCAGACCCCGATAGATCAACGTAAAGTTGATCACGAAACACAGGGCCAGAAAAAACACCGAGCATGTGAGCAGGTTCTCTGTCGCCTGAGCAAAGGCTGCACCATGGGCGTTTTTTCCCACGAAGGCGGAAAAGAACCGTTCATAAGCTTCCGAAGTGCCGTTGCTTTCCCACAAACCGAACAAGTAGCGCACAGCATACGCCAGGCACCAAGCTTCCACATACACGTAGTACATATAGATCACCACCGGGACGATCATCGACAAGACGCCGAAATACGGGGCCGCTTTACTCGGCCAGATGACCCGATAAATGCCGGGCGAGGAATTGAATCCCCGCGAGCCACCGTAACGACCCATCGACCATTCCACCCAGGCGATCGGCAGCCCCAGCAACAAAAAGGCCAAGAAGTAGGGGACCATGAAAGCTCCGCCGTCGTACTTGGCTGCCAGACCAGGAAAACGCAAAAAGTTCCCCAGGCCTACCGCGCTTCCGGTAACGGCCAGAATGACGCCGATGCGCGTCCCCCAGGTTTCCTTGCCGGATGGTATATCCACCATAGTCCCGGTTCTCCAGACTGACTGCCGAAGTGCTTCGGGCCGATGCAGCCAACTATCTGCACCGTACTGCGCAAAGCTCTTATGGCAACTCTTAAATCGTCGACGTCCCGCCAGGCGGCTGCTTATATCGACCTTGCCAAAACGTTGTGACACGCAACACCAGGAAAAAAACCATATCACTCGGTCACTTCGTCTTGCAAAGATCAACAGCTTGCAGCCTGCCTGGCGACAGCACTATTGCCCGCCTCGCTTGCGCAGATTTCCGTAAACGATAAATAAAGCATCGGTCGTGTACAAGCACTAGGCATCTGCCAATTGCCCGGAAAAGGCTTCTTACAGATAGTCGCAGCCGCTGTAACCGGACAAAGACCGGCCCCTTTCCCGTGCGCAGCGCTGTTTCTGCGCCGACAGAACCCACGCCTGTGGGCTGATGAAACAGTCGGTCATGCTTTGAAGAAACAGGCGTCTATGCGCTGACGAAACAGCCGGCTACGCGCTGACGGAACAGTCGAGCATGCGCTGATGGAACATCCGGCTCTGCGCTGACGGAACAGTTGGCAGCTTAAGCTATCGCTCTGGGGTATCGGTACGGCGCGGACAGGTTACTTTTGCCGCATAATTGCCGCAAGGCCGACGGAAAAAATTTCACGGGTCCTATGCTCTACCTGTGTTGCCGCAGTGTGCCCAGTGGTAATCTTGACCCAGGAGGCGCGAGAAGGCCTTTTTTTCCTCCACAGTCGCAGCAAACCTGGAGGAGGCAGGCCCAACAATTTCAGGCAATGGTGTGCGACAGGAAGTCCGGCGAAGGTTGTACGCCTTTGCGAACCGGGCGATGGCCATCGGCAGCGATCCCTTCAAAAGATGAATTGCTGAGATGGTCATTATCGCATCATCGGGCATGTGTATCCTGCCAAGGCGGCCCGGGTTGTTGGTTCGGGAACGACGAACGTCCACGCCACGGAGGAGCGATTCATTTGTCATCGGGACAGCCAGCACTGGAGCACGCAGCCGGTGATCAATGGCTTGCTCAACTGGTCAGCCGAGATGGTACACGAGGACTCGTTGATCGTTGCCGACCTGACGGAGGTGGCCAAGTATTTTGCCCGATCGCTGGAGGGGTCGGGTGCGGAACGCCAGTGCCGCACAGAAACGTACCGCGCCGGGATAAATGTTGTTCGACGCTTACCTACGGGTGGGGCGGTAGCAGTTGTTACCTTGGCCATCAAGCCGCTGAGGACCTACAGCGGCGTGTGGAGCGGACGAAAACGACGAGCTTTTGCAGCATTCCCGGCGGATTGGCGAAGCCACCGTAGCATGCGGTATGTAGGGTCTGGACCGAGGGTTAGACCGTCGCCAATTCCTCGCGCCGACGCTCGACTGGCAGATGGCCTTCATCTTCCGTCAACGGGGCGATCGGCACATCTGGACCGCCGACGGCCAGCAAACGTCAGTCGACCGCCGGCAATTGCCGCAGAAGATCGCGTTGGCCTGCGTATCCTCGAGAATTTGGCCCGCCTTTGGACTGGTGATCCTTCGCGCGCAGGCATTGCCTGCCTACGGACTGGCGACGCTCGGTGCATTGGACAAGCGATTCTGGCTGGTTGGCAATTGACGGGCGATGACCACCGATATACAACACCGCTGGACTTTGTGATCGAGCAACGGCCGGGCAGCCGGAAGGGGAAGTTCGGGCCCGAGTGGTAGGATCGCGCCGCAGCGGTGCGGTTGACAGGCTGCGGAGGGTGTCCTTCGGGATACGATCAGGGTACGACGAGAATGACTTTCGCGCCGTGTGCACGGCGCCGCCATGGGGCGCGCCATATGGGGGATAGCCAATGGAACGCCTCATTGCGCATCTTTTCCTGATCGCTACAACGGTAGCTACGCCCTTGGCCGGAGCCGAACTCGAACCGCGCGACCTGACGCCGGTGACG
>Ga0129299_1003234_pt1 | contig 10658 bp, 8 predicted proteins | sample ConPoolayeCmetaG_FD_94477 | JGI IMG/M metagenome (GOLD analysis project Ga0129299, IMG submission 94477) | Hot spring microbial mat communities from California, USA to study Microbial Dark Matter (Phase II) - Cone Pool mat layer C metaG ... | reverse complement strand
GCACGCGTTTCCAGGGCTTTTCGCAGAGGACAACCGGGGCCATGGGCGACTGGCAGGAAGCGGAAACACGGGTCGAGCGGGCGCTGCAGCTGTGCGAGATGCAGCAGTGGTCCGAGGCGCTGGGCGAGATCGAAGCGGCGCTGGCCATCAACCCCAACGATCCCGACTGGCATGCCCAGCGCGGGCAGCTGCTGGACCAGATGGAACGCCACGAGGAGGCCGTCGAGGCCTACAGCAAGGCCCTGGCGCTGGCTCCGGAGGTCCACGAGGTCGCCGCGGCGCTGGCCATCGACCTCATCCGCCTGGGGCGGTACCAGGAGGCGGTCGACCGCTTCGCCGAGATCGCCCGCCGGCACCCGGACTTCGAGCCGGCCTACTGCAACCGGATCGCGGCCTTCACCCGCATGGGCGACCACGAGCAGGCCGAGGAGATGTTCTACCTCGCCCAGCAGGTCTCCGACCAGTGCCCCAACTGCTTCCACCACATCGCCGAATCGCTGGCCTGCCGCGGGCTGCACGACCAGGCGGTCTACTGCTGGCAGCGGGCCCTGGAGCTGGACCCCGACTACCCCGGCGCACGGCAGCGGATCGCCGACGCCTACCGCGCCCAGGGCCGGCTGGATGAGGCCCGGGACTACCTGCTGGCCGCACTGCGCCGCAACCCCGGCGACACCGAAACGCTCGGCGAACTGGGTGACCTGCTCATCGAACTCAACGACCTGGCCGGAGCGGCCGCCAAGTTCCGCATGATCGCAGACCTGGACCCCCAGTCCGTCCGGGCCCATGTCATGCTCGGGCTGCTGGCCGCCCAGTCGGACCGGCCCGACGAGGCCGTGTCCCACTTCGAGACCGCCCTGACGCTGGACGAGTGCTACCCCGGGCTGCGCTCGCACCTCGGCGAGGTCGAACTCCGCCGGGGCAACCATTACATCGCCCTGCAGCATCTCAAGCAGGCGGTGGACGACGCCCCCAACGACTGCCTGGCGCGGATGGGGCTGGGCAACTGCCTGCTGGAGCTCGGCCGGCAGAAAGAGGCCGCCGGGCACTTCGAGCATGTCGTGCGGCGGCGGCCCGACCTGGTCAGCGCCCACCACAACCTGGCGGTCTGCCGCTTCCGCGACGGCGATTACGAGCGCGGCATCGCTCACTGCCTGGACGCACTGGCCATCGAGCCGGACAACGTGCTGGTGATGCACAAGCTGGCGCTGGCCTACCTGCGCTGCGGCCGCTGGCGCGACGCCCAGCGGATGCGGGACCGGGCGTTCGCCCTCCGGCCCGACCACCCGGCGATCCGGGCTCTGCCGAGGCACATGCTCGTGGCCGCGTTGCGCCGCCTGCTGGCCCGGGCCGGGCGTCGGCTGCGTTCGCTGATGGTATGATCCCCCGCCGGGGAACCTTTCGGTTCCAGCCCCCTGGAAGACCCCTGCCTTCCGCCCCGGCCAGGAGACGTCCGTGCGTTTCGAGCCATGGCGCCGCGAAACCGGGCGCCGACAAAGGGGTTCGCCGCTCCACCCGGGTCCGGTATAGCCTTCGGCCGACCGGGATGCCGGCGGAAAAGCGCAGCCGGTCCGCCCGTTGGGGTGTAAAATGCAGTGGTCATGATTCGCTGGTCGGCCATTCTGGCGGTGCTTGTTCAGGGCGTCCCGCTCGCATGGGGCTGTCCGTGCGCGCCGCCGGCAGCGGCCGGCAACCCGGCCTGCTGCGCCCGTGCCGCATCCGGGGTTTCTTCGGGCTCCTGTTGCACGGCCCCGGCGGCCCGCGAGCGGGTGAGCTGCTGCGGCTGCCCGGAGTGCACGGATGAATCGCTCCATGAAGTCGATGAACCGCTCGCCCCGGGGCGGTGCCGCTGCGAGCTGAAGACCAGGCCGGTCGTACCGATGGGCCTGCCGGCAGAGGCCGGGCCTGGAATCACGAAGGTGCTCGTTCCCGTCCAGCTCCCGGCCGTCCGCTCGGCCTGGGAGCCGTGCGGGCCGCCGACCGCGGATGCACGATGGTCGCCCCACTTCCCTCTGCTGCCGGACGACCACGGGCGACGGCAGGCCCGGCTGGCGGTCTGGCTCAACTGATCATTCCCTCAAGACTCCGCAGCGACTTCCCCGGCGGTCGCGGTCTTGGGACCGGAACCCGCCCTTGTGCGGCCGGACGTCTGTGCTTGACGGCGGTGCCGTCAGGCGTTCGCCGGTCGCGGAACACACAGTGTTACGGCGAATCATCGAAACATCGATTTCTGGAGATTCAACCATGCTTCGACTGATGCTCATCGGCGTCCTGGTTCTCAGCGGACTGACCTTTGCCTGGGCCTTCGCCCCGACGGACAGCCTGCCGGGCGACTCCGCGGCGGTCGGCGCGGCCCCGGCGGCCTGCGCCGGCAAGTGCGACTGCTGCAAGTGCGGCGACGACTGCAAGTGCGGCGAGAACTGCAAGTGCTGCAAGTGCGGCCCGGGCTGCAAGTGCGGCAAGTAAGTTCGACGGAGGACCAACCCCGCGGCACGGCGTCCCGGGTCCCGGGCTCAGACCAGGGTCCTGCCCGGGCGGCGACCGCTTACGGCGGCGGCCGCTGAGAGGATCGACGACGCTGCGATGCCGCACCCAGGCCGCCCGGCCGGTGCCGAACGGCCCGGGGGCATGATCGTGTGGGGCCGGGTTCGCGCATGTCGCGGGCCCGGCCCTTTTTTCGCGCGCCGGGACCCGCCGTCCGCCGGGGCCGCGGTGCCGATGAAGGTGCACCCGCATCGGCGACATCCGGAAACGGCATGAAGCCGACGTCCTCCCCTGTCCCCGTGAAGATGATGCCATCGGCGGGGCCTGATCAGGAGGCTGTACTGACCGGGCCTTCGTTTGCGGCGTCGGACGCTCATTGGCGGCGTCGGGGTCCGAATCGCCCGGGCCGGCCAGGCACGCGCCCGGCGCCGCGAAGCGCCGTATCGGCCGGCGATCGGACCGCCGGTTGCGCGTGAGACACGCGCAGCACCGTAGCGGCCGGCGTCTCTGCCGGCCGTCGAACGCGGATAACCCCACGCCCCGGGAATATCCCGCCTCATGCAGCGCCGGCCTCCCGGCGACCGGGGCGAGGCATCGGTGTCCATTGTGACCCTGTCCGGCCCGGCGGCAGGGACCCTCGATCACCGTGGGCGACAGCGCCTCGTCGATTCCGGGGCAGACCCGGAGCTCGCCCGAAGACGGCGTTTCCGGCGCGTACGAGGAGCCATCCGCGGCCTCCTTTCGATGTTGCTGACGCTCAAACATGACCGTGGGAGACCACGGCTCTTTCAAGGAGGCTCTTTAAAGGACACTTTTAAGTCACTCTGCGTCCAGACGGCCGAAAGAGCTCCATCCCGGCTTCATGCCGTTCGCGACATCCGGTCCGGCGCCCGCGGCTCACGGGCCGACGCGCCGGCCGGCGATGTAGACATGCTCGATCTGGTCGGGGCGCAGGGAGTACAGCAGGGCGGAGGGCCGGCACGAGGGCTCCAGGTCGGCGATCCAGGGTTCGGGGCGGACGACCAGGCAGTCGGCCTCCATGCCCGGCGCGATCAGCCCCACGCGATCGGCCAGCCCCAGAGCCTCGGCGGCGCCGCGGGTCAGGAGCCACCAGGCCTCGGCCACGGTGGGTACCGGCGAGGTGCCGCGGGGCAGGCCGTGGACCTTGACGGCCTTGGCGGTCTGGAGGGCATCCACGGCCACGCGGGGCATGAACGGGTCGAAGCCGCCGCCGATGCCGCTGCCCAGGGCGACGCGGACGCCGGAATCGCGGTGGGCGACGTAGTCCATCAGGCCGGTCTGGAGGAAGAGGTTGGCCTTGGGGCAGTGGATGACGGTGGTGCCGGCGGCGGCGACCTGCCGGCGCTGGTGCTGGTTCAGATGCACGCCGTGACCCAGGAGGGTGCGGCCGGTGAGCAGCCCCATCTCCGCGAACACCTCGATCTCATCCAGGGCCTCGGGGAAGCGCTCGCGGACCCGCTCGACGCCGATCAGCGATTCGGCGGCGTGGGTCTGGATGTGGCAGCCGAACATCCCGGCCAGGGCGGCGGCGCCGCGCATCTGACGGGAGCTGCACATCAGCGGCGTCCGCGGGCTGAAGGCGTACTGCAGGCGACCGCCGGCGGCCCCGTGCCAGCGGGCGGCCAGCTGCCGCGAGTCCTCCAGCGAGGCGTCGGCCTCCTGGTCCAGACCGGGCGGGCATTCGGTGTCGTTGAGCATCATGCCGTGAATGGCCCGCAGGCCGCGGCGTTCGAACACCTCGAACACGCGCTGCGTGGCCTGCGGGAACGGGCTGCCGAACGCGGCCACGGTGGTGGTGCCGTGAGCGATCATGCCGCTGACGAAGGCTTCGGCGATGCGTTCGGCGACGTCCGGATCGGCCATGCGGGCCTCGGCGGGCCAGACGATCTTCTCGAGGAAGTCGAACAGCCCCAGGCCGTCGATGCCGCGGCGGTCCCAGTGCGGCAGGTGCAGGTGGGCGTCGATGAATCCCGGCAGGATCCAGCGGCCCGGCCCCCCGACGGCGCCGCGGGGCGCCGGTCCGGCGGAAACCCCGGCGAACTTCCCATCTTCGCCGATCCGCACGATCGCTTCGTCCGTCACGCGGCACTCGGCCGGCGCGGTCGCCTGAAGCAGTGTTCCGCAGAGTGTCTGCATGCCCGCACTCCCGATGGCCACGCGTCCGGCCGCTCCCGCCGCCCGGCCGGCGCGGCGCTTGACGACCGCGCGGCCGTCGCCTAACTTGTTCCGCTTGTCCGTCAGGAGCCAAGCGGGAGGCCGGCCTTGGGATACGACTGTATTGTATGCGTCAAGCAGGTTCCAGACACCGCCAACATCACCGGCGAGGCGATGAAGGAGGACGGCACGGTGAACCGCGCCGCCCTGCCGGCGATCTTCAACCCTGAGGATCTGAACGCCCTGGAGGCGGCCCTGGAGATCCGGGACCGCTTCGGCGGCAGCGTCACCGCGGTGTGCATGGGTCCGCCGGCGGCGTCGGAGGTGCTGCGGGCGTGTCTGTACCGGGGCGCCGACCGGGTCATCCTGCTGACCGACCGCCGGGCCGCGGCCAGCGACACGCTGGCCACCAGTTACATCCTCAGCCGGGCGATCCGCACGCTGGGGCGGTTCGACTTCGTGTTCTGCGGCCGGCAGGCGATCGACGGGGACACCGCCCAGGTCGGTCCGCAGCTGGCCGAGAAGCTCGGCATCCCGCAGGTGACCTACTTCGAGGGCCTGGTGGACCTCAGCGGCCGCTCGGCGCGTCTGCGGAGAAACACGGGCAGCGGCTGGGAGGTTCTGGAGGCCCCGCTGCCGGTGCTGGTCACGGTGCTGGAGTCGGCCAACACTCCGCGGCCCGCCGGGGCCCGTCGGGTGATGCAGTACAAGCGGGCCCGCAGCCCGGCGGAGGTGACGGCGGCAGTCAGGTCCGAAATGCCGGAGGCCTCCGAAGAGGCGTGCGAGCGGGAGGTCGGCCGGCGGATCGAACAGCTGCGCATGGCCGGACTGCTGATCGACCAGTGGGACCTGGACGACATCCAGGCCGACCTGGCCTGGTGCGGCCTGACGGGCAGCCCGACGAAGGTCTACCGGGTGCAGTCGATCGTGCTCAGGAAAGAGGGGTACACCGAGATCCCGCCGACCGAGGAAGGCGTGCGCCGCCTGGTCCAGGAACTGATCGTCGACCACACGCTCGGCTGAGGGCGCGGCCGGGGGCGCCGGGGGCGCCGGCGCGGGCCGGTGCGCCGACCGCCGCCATGGAGATCCGGAAATCCATGATCGAACCGAACCGACAGGGCGAAGTCTGGGTCTTCGCCGAGCAGGAAGACGGCAGCCTCAACGACGTCTCGCTCGAGCTGTGTGCCAAGGCCCGGGAGCTGGCCGACACCCTGGGCGTGAAGGTCGCGGCGGCCCTGCCCGGCTGGAACGTGCGGGAGCTGTCCTACCGGCTGATCGCCCACGGCGTGGACCGGGTGTACTGCGTCCAGGACGCACAGCTGGAGCCGTACCGCACGCTGCCCTACGCCCGGGCGATGTGCACGCTGATCGCCCGCCACCGGCCGCAGATCGTGCTCTTCGGGGCCACCCCGCTGGGCCGCGATCTGGCCCCGCGGGTGGCCTCGGAGATGCGTGCGGGCCTGACGGCCGACTGCACCGACCTTCAGATCGGCGACTACACCGACCCGCGGACGAAGATCCGGCACGAGAAGCTGCTGCTGCAGGTGCGCCCGGCCTTCGGCGGCAACATCATCGCCACGATCATCAATTACGACCGCTGGCCGCAGATGGCGACGGTGCGCGAGGGGGTCATGGCCCTGCGCGAGGGCGATCCGAGGCGCGGCGGCGAGATCATCGAGGAGGCGGTTCCGCTGAGCGACGTGGATCTGGCGGTCCGGGTCATCGAGCGGCACCGCGAGCCCAGGCGGGTCAATCTGAAGGGCGCCCGGACCATCGTGGCCGGAGGCGGCGGCGTGGGCAGCCGCGAGAACTTCGCGCTGATCCACGAGCTGGCCTCGGCCATCGGCGGAGCGGTCGGCGCGTCGCGGGCGGCGGTGGACGCGGGCTTCATCGGCAAGGAGCACCAGATCGGCCAGACCGGCACGACGGTGCGGCCGGCGCTGTACATCGCCTGCGGCATCAGCGGGCAGGTGCAGCACCGGGCGGGGATGGAGGAATCGGCCAAGATCATCGCGATCAACCGGGATCGCGAGGCGCCGATCTTCGGCGTGGCCCACTACGGCATCGTCGGCGACATGCGCCAGGTCATCCCGATGATGATCCGCGCGATCCGGGAGCGGGCCCGGTAACCCCGGGCGCGAGACGAGCATGGGAAACTTCTTTCTCGACAATCCCGACATCCTGTTCCTGTTCGAGCACATGGACCTGGAGTCGCTGGCCCGGGTGCAGGAGGACGGCTTCACCCGGGGCGACGAAGGACCCTCCTACGCGCCCCGGGACGCCGCCGACGCCGTGGACAACTACCGCCGCGTGCTGACCATCGTCGGCGACGTGGCCGCCAACCACATCGCCCCCCGGGCGGCGGAGGTCGATGAGCAGGGCCACCGGCTCAACGAGGACGGCACGGTCACGCTGGGCGAGCACGTGCGCCGCAACATCGAGGTGCTGGCCCGGGCCGACCTGATGGGTTTCACGCTGCCGCGGGCCTACGGCGGGCTCAACTGCCCGAATCTGATCTACACCATGGCGATCGAGATCATCTCCCGGGCGGACGCCTCGCTGATGAACATCTTCGGGCTGCAGGGCATCGCCGAGACGATCTACGCGTTCGCCTCCGACGAGATCCGCGCCGAATACCTCCCGCGATTCGCCCGCGGCGAGCTGACCGGGGCGATGGTGCTGACCGAGCCGGACGCCGGCAGCGACCTGCAGGCCGTCAGTCTCAAGGCCACACAGGATCCCGACGGCACCTGGCGGCTCAACGGCGTCAAGCGGTTCATCACCAACGGCTGCGGCGAGGTGCTGCTGACCCTGGCGCGCAGCGAGCCGGAGATCCGCGACGGCCGGGGGCTGAGCCTGTTCGTCTCGGACCGCAACCCGCGCATCCGGGTGCGGCACCTGGAGCATAAGCTGGGGATCCACGGCTCGCCGACCTGCGAGCTGGTCTACGACAACGCCCCGGCACGGCTCATCGGCGAGCGGCAGCGCGGGCTCATCGAGTACGTCATGAGCCTGATGAACGGGGCCCGCGTGGGCATCGCCGCCCAGTCGCTGGGCATCGCCGAGGCCGCCTTCCGCGTGGCCCGCGAGTACGCCCACACCCGCAAGCAGTTCGGCAAGTCCATCGAGCGTCTGCCGGCGGTCGCCGAAATGCTGACCGACATGAAGATCGCCATCGAGGCCGCCCGGGCCCTGGCCTACGAGACCAGCCGGGTCTGCGACCTCGAGAACAACAACCTGCGGGTGATGGAGTTCCGCAAGGACGCCCTGGACCCCGAGGAACTCCGCCGGCGCCGGGCCGACTCGCGGGTCTACAAGCGGCTCAACGGCATGCTCACCCCCATGAGCAAGTACTACTGCAGCGAGATGTGCGTCCGCGTGGCCAACGACGCCATCCAGGTGCTCGGCGGCTCGGGCTACATGAAGGATTACCCCTGCGAGCGGCTGCTGCGCGACGCCCGCATCACCACCATCTACGAGGGCACCAGCCAGCTGCAGATCGTGGCCGCGGTCCGCGGGGTGTGCTCCGGGGCGTTCGAGAAGCGCGTCGAGGAATACGAGCAGGCCGCCGGCGACGAGCCGGACCTGGCCGAGCTCAGGAACGCCCTGGCCGCGGGCAAGGCCCGCGTCCTGGAGGGCATCGCCTTCATCAAGCAGCAGGGCGGGGACTACATGGATCTGGTCGGCCGGCGGCTGGTCGATGCCGCCGCGATGGTCATCATCGGCCACCTCCTCCTGCAGCAGGCCCGGCGGAATCCGAGGAAAAAGGCCGTGGCCGGCCGGTTCATCCGCACCGGCCTGCCCACCCTGGAACGCGACCTCGCCCTGGTCTGCAGCGGCGACCAGTCCGCCCTGCGGGAACTGGACCTGCTGGCCGGTCCGCCGGTGGTGCAGCCGGTGTCCTGCTGAAGCGGCCGCGCCCGGTGCATCGCCTCATCGTCTCATCGCCGGCCGCCGGTCCGGTCTGCCCCCCCAGGACGGAACCGGCGCACCGGGACCTCCCACAGCCTGGACCCGCGCAACGGCGACACGCCGCGGCGGCGGGTCAGGCCATCGCCTCGCGAAGGGCTTCGATGACCACGTCCTGGACGGCCGGCGTGATCTGCGGCCAGATCGGCAGGCTGAGCACCTCGCCGGCGGCCTGCTGGGCGCAGGGCAGGTCGTAGGCCCGGTCGGCGTAGACCGGAAGCTGATGCACCGGCACGGGATAGTAGATCATCGTTCCGATGCCGTGCCCGCTCAGCCGGCTCTGCACCGCGTCGCGCCGGCCGCCGGCGATCCGGACGGTGTACTGGTGGTAGACGTGCGTGGCATACGCGGCCTCGGTCGGCGGCGTGACGCCGGGAATCCCGGCCAGGCGCGCGGTGTAGTACTCCGCCGCCCGCCGCCGTCCGGCGATGGACGCCTCGATGTGCGGGAGCTTGACCCGCAGGATGGCCGCCTGCAGCGCGTCGAGCCGGGAGTTGTAGCCCAGGATCTCGTTGTAGTACTTGCGGCGGCTGCCGTGAGCCCGCAGCATCCGGGCGGTCTCGGCCAGCCGGTCGTCGTTGGTGGCGATCAGCCCCGCGTCGCCGAACGCTCCGAGATTCTTGGAGGGGAAGAAGGAGAACGCCCCGGCCAGGCCGATGGTGCCGAGCATGCGTCCGCGGTAACGGCCGCCGAAGGCCTGGGCGACGTCCTCGATGACCCGCAGGTCGTGCCGCGCGGCCAGTCCCATGATCGGGTCCATGTCCGCCGCCTGGCCATACAGGTGCACGGGGATGATCGCCCGGGTGCGGGGCGTGATCCGCCGGGCGACCTGCTCGGGATCGAGGTTGAAGGTTGCCGGATCGATGTCCACGAACACCGGCGTCGCCCCGATGAGGCTGGCGGCCTCGGCGGTGGCGATGAAGGTGAACGGCGTGGTGATGACCTCGTCGCCGCAGCGGATGCCCGCGGCCCGCAGGGCGATGACCAGCGCGTCGGTCCCGGAGTTGACCCCGACGGCGTGGCGGACGCCGAGAAAGGCGGCGGCTTCGTCCTCAAAGGCCTTGACCTCCGGCCCCAGGATGAACTGCCCGGACCGCAGAACGCGGCCGATCGCGGCCTGCAGTTCGTCCCACAGCCCGTCGATCTCCGGGCCAAGATCGAGCACCGGAATCCGTTCGCTCATCGCCTCAGCCCTCCACCCGGCGGACCGCTCCGCCGGCGTCCCTGAGGTATGTGCGGCCGCATTCGGCGCACCGGGCCCGGTCGCCCTCGAAATGCAGCCTCGGGCCGCACTCGCACGCCCAGCCGATCACCCGGGCCGGCACGCCGGCCGCCAGGGCGTAGGCCGGCACGTCGCGGGTGACCACCGCGCCGGCGGCCACGAACGCCCACTCCCCCACCGTCACCCCGCAGACGATGGTCGCGTTGGCCCCGATGCTGGCCCCGCGGCGGACGCGGGTCTCGTGATAGTCCGCGCTGGTGTTGCGCGGGAAGGCCGAACGCGGCGTCCGCACGTTGGTGAACACCATGCTCGGCCCGCAGAACACGTAGTCCTCCAGGACCACGCCTTCGTAGACCGACACGTTGTTCTGGATCTTCACGTGGTCGCCGATGCGGACGTTGCGGGCCACCATCACGTTCTGCCCCAGCGAGCAGTGCGCCCCGATGACCGCCCCCCCCATCACGTGGCAGAAATGCCAGATCTTCGTGCCCTCGCCGATCTGCGCTCCTTCATCGACGAAGGCGGATTCGTGGACGAAATGGCCCATGAAGGCCTCCTATCGGAACAGCAGCGGATGCCCGTCCTCGCGGCCCGGGGCGGACAGCTCGCAGGTACGGAGCCGGTGCACCAGGGCGATCGACGGCCGGGCGTCCTGGATGCCGAATCCGCCTCCGTTGAGGATGTCCCGGTACACCAGGGTGTGCAGGTCGGTGAAGCCCTCCGAAAACTCGAAGGCCTCGCCGTCGAGCGTCAGCAGGCGCCAGGCATGCCGGCCCGCGGCCCGGACGTCCGCGGGCAGGTCCTCGGCGTT
>Ga0129299_1003233_pt1 | contig 10661 bp, 9 predicted proteins | sample ConPoolayeCmetaG_FD_94477 | JGI IMG/M metagenome (GOLD analysis project Ga0129299, IMG submission 94477) | Hot spring microbial mat communities from California, USA to study Microbial Dark Matter (Phase II) - Cone Pool mat layer C metaG ... | reverse complement strand
TTAAAAAAGGCGATGATAAAGGAATAATTCTTTCAACACCTATACCTGAATGACTAATTTTTCTTACGGTAATCATACGTGTTTCTGGTGTTTGACCCTTAACAGCAATTAAAATTCCTTTAAAAACTTGAACCCTTTCTTTATCACCTTCTTTAATCTTGTAATGAAGACTTATCGTATCACCAACCTGAATTTTTTGATTATTGTATAAAAATGAATTAGCCATTTTTTTATTTTAACAAAAGCTTTAATGTTTAGCAAGTCAAAGTTTAAATAAATCTTTTTATTTACTGCATGCTTTAATAAAATTTAAAAACACCGGATGAGGATTAAACGGTTGACTTTTATATTCCGGATGACCCTGAATACCAAAATAAAATGGGTGTTTATCTTTTGGCAGTTCAATCATTTCCGCTAAGCTTTCTACAACTGATCTAGCGCTGATAATCATTCCCGCTGACTCTATTTCTTTGGCAAATTTGTCATTGAATTCATAACGATGTCGATGTCGTTCTGAAATAATTTCTTTTTTATAAACTTCATAAGCCAAAGTTCCCTTTTTTACTTTTGCTTCCCAAGCACCCAATCTCATTGTTCCTCCATAAGCTCGTCTTTTTATAAACTCTTCTTGTTTGGGAATAAGATGAATTACATCATGGAAAGTATTTGGATTATTCTCAGTGGTATTAGCATCTTTCCAACATAAAACATCACGAGCAAAAGCCACAAGGGCAAGTTGCATCCCATAGCAAAGTCCTAAATAAGGAATTTTTTTTTGACGAGCATATGAAGCAGCTTTAATCATTCCTTCAGCCCCACGCTTTCCCCAACCAATGGGAACAATAATTCCGTCAGGTTTTCCAATAATTTTTTCTCCCTCTTTCTCTACTTTTTCTGCATCTATCCATTGGGTTTCTACATCTAAATTGTTCGCCCAAGAAGCATGATCAATCGCGTCAAATAAAGCCGCATAAGAATCTCTAAGCTGATAATCACCTGTACCAAAATACTTTCCAACAATGGCAATTTTTATTTTTTTATCTTTTTTTTGATAAATTTTTGCTATTAATTTTTCCCATGAAGTAAGATTTGGTTGTTTTATTGGTAAACTTAATCTTTTTAAAATTTTTTGGGCAAGATTTTGCTTATTTAATATAAGAGGAACTTCGTAAGGATGACTTACATCAGGATTAGAAATAATATTTTCTGGCAAAACATTACAAAAAATAGCAAATCGATTAAGACGACGTTTATCAAGATAACTTTCTGATCGAGCGATAATAAAGTCTGGTTGAATACCCATGGAATTTAATATCTTAACCGAAAGCTGAGTTGGTTTAGTTTTTGGCTCACCTAAATGTTTTGGTGTTGGCACATAAGAAACATGAATATGGACAACAGATAAAGGATCTTTTAATGTTAAAAGACGTGAAGCCTCATAATAAAAGACATTTTGATATTCACCCGCAGTTCCTCCTAACTCAATTATGACAATTTCGGCATTCTTTTCTTTTGCTAGATTTTGAATACGATAAATTATCTCATCTGTTACGTGTGGTATTGCTTCAACATCTTCTCCTTGATATTCAAATCGTCTTTCTTTATCAATTACTGTTTTATATATTTGCCCCATCGTCACAAAATTATCTTTACCCATTTCATCGCCTAAAAATTTTTCGTAAGTACCAATATCCATATCTGCTTCAGTGCCATCATTGCATAAAAAAACATCACCATGTTCAATTGGATTTATTGTCCCTGCATCTAAATTAAGATAGTTTTCAAATTTAATTGGAACAACTTTAAAACCTGACTGCTTCAAAAGTAAAGCCACCGAGGCAGCGGTTATTCCTTTACCAATACCAGAAATTACACCACCAGAAATAAAAACGTACTTTTTCATATAAATAAAATTTTAAATAATTAATTTTAAAATTAAAACAATTTTAAATTTTTAATTTTTTAATTTTAGTTACTTTAATTTCCAAGTAACATAATCACATTTTGGCCAATTAGCACAACTGTAAAAACGTTTTTTCTTTTTACTAAATTTTATTACAATATCAGCTCCACATTTAGGACATTTTTTTTCCGCTACTTTTTGATAAAAAGATTTAGTAAATTTACAATCAGGATAACGTGAACAAGCAAAAAACTTACCAAACCGAGAATATCTTACTATCAATGACGCGCCACATTGCTGACAGTTTTCTTTAATCTCTTCCTCAACATCAATCACTTGTTTATTTTCTTTTTCAGTCTTAAGAATAGAGAAAAACGGTAAATAAAAATCAGAAAGAAGATTAACAAAATCAACTTTTTCTCTGGTAATCTCATCTAATTTATCTTCCATTTTTGCAGTAAAATCGATTTGAAAAATATTAAAAAATGCTTTTGATAAATAATCAACAATTACCTCTCCTAATTTTGTTGGTTTAAAATAACGACTTTCTTTTTCTACATAATATCTATTTTGAATTGTGGAAAGAATTGAAGAATAGGTTGATGGTCGACCGATTCCTTTTTCTTCAAGAACTTTAATTAAAGATGCCTCATTATAACGTGATGGTGGTTGAGTTGTTGATAATATCGGTTTAATTTCTAAAAGATTAGCTTTTTCTTTAACGCTGATATCTTTTGGATAATAATTTCTTTTACTAAAATCAGGTTGCAAAAGTTTCAAAAAACCATCAAAAATAACTATCTGACTTTCTGATAAAAAGGTATTTCCCAAATCACTACCAATTATTATTTTTATTGTTTTAATCTTTGCTTCTTTCATTTGTGTAGCCACGCCTCGATCAAAAATTAACTTATAAAGCTTTAAATGATTAACGGTTAATTCGGCTTTATTATCAATTTCTTCCAACCTTGTTGGTCGTATTGCCTCATGGGCTTCTTGAGCTAATTTTGATTTATTTTTATACCCTCTTGGTTTTTCCAATGCATATTCTTTTCCAAATATATTTTCAATGTATTCTTTTGCTCTAAAAACAAAATTAGTCGACAAATTAAATGAATCAGTTCGATGATAAGTAATATATCCTTGCTCAAATAAATCTTGAGCTAATTTCATCGTCATCTTAGAAGAAAAACCAAAACGATAAAAAGCTTCTTGCTGAAGAGTTGAGGTAATAAAAGGTGGGGGTGGATAACGATAAATAATTTCCTCATTAATCTCTAAAATCTTATATGAGTCATTTTTTAATTCTTTGACAACTTCTTCAACATTTTTTTTATTAATTATCGTTTTCGAAAATTGATAAGGTCCAGCAAAAAGATTTAATATCTCTTTTTTTTCTACTAATTGATTATGAAAAGTTATTAATTTTGCTTCAATATCATTTTTCTTAATTTCAAATAGTCCTTTAATACGATAAAACTCTTCAATTAAAAAATTTTTAATCTCTTTTTCTCGCTCAACAATTAGTCTTAAGGCAATAGTCTGAACTCGACCAGCAGAAAGCCAATTTTTACCAATTTTTTTCCACAAAAGAGGCGATAGTTCATAACCAACAATTCGATCTAAAAGTCGACGGGTAATTTGCGCTTTCACTAATGGTAAACGAATTTCAGACGGAGAGTTTAAAGATTCCTCTAAGGCTTTTTTTGTAATCTCATGAAAAACTATCCGCTTCAATTTTTTTTCCTTGTTATTATTTAAAAAATTAGGCCATTTTTCTTGATAAAAACCTAAAAGATAAGCAATGTGATAAGCGATTGATTCCCCTTCACGATCCGGATCAGTAGCTAAAATTATTTCATCATTTTCTTTTGCCAAATTTTTTAGTTGAGAGACAATTTTATTTTTATTTTTAATAATTTCATATTTTGGTTTAAATTTTTTTTCATAATCAATTGCTAAGCTTTTTCTTGGTAAATCACGAATATGACCCATCGTAGCAAAGACAAAATACCTATCTTTTTGTTTTTTTAACAAACGATTAAAAGTTCTTGCTTTAGTTGGCGATTCAACAATTATTAAAGACATAAATTAAGAAAAATAATATAAAAAAATTAATTAAAATAAAACTAATTTTTAATTAATTTAAATTTTAACTTCCTAATCGAAGAAAAAATTAAAATTAAAATTAAAAATATAAAAATTGATTAATTTTTAATTTAAAATAATTTTTAAAATTTAAATTTTAAAGTTTTAATTTTATTTTTATTCGTATCATTTTATTTTTTGGTATATTAAAATTATCTTTTTCTTTTTTTTCTAAGAAGCTTACTGTCAATTAAAGAGCGACGAAAAAGAGCAGATGCCTGTTGTCTTTCCAAATCTGTTTTTGCTTGTGACAAAATTTCCTGCGCTTTCTTTTTTGCTTCTTCAATCATTTTTTCATCGATTTCATCTTGACCATAAGCACGAGAAACTAAAACATTAACTTCATATCCGTCAGTCTCCAAATATCCACCACCAATAGCAAAATAATCTTCTTCCTGATTATATTTTATTTTAATAATTCCTTCTTTTAAAATAGAAAACAAATTAGTATGATGGGGAAGGATAGTAATTTCTCCTTCTTCTGTTGGTAGAGTAATTGATAGAATATCTTTTTCCAAAATAATCTTTTTTGGAGTAATGATCCTTAAACGTAAAATATTCATCAAAATTAACTTAATTAATCTAATTTTTAATTAAAAAAATAACTTTTACAACACATCAACTACTTTTTACACAATGTTTAGACAATTCTTACACTTTTTTTATTCATAAAATTTATAGTTTTTATTCTTATATCCGTAGATTAGCTTTCATTCTTAGATTAGCATTATACTTAAATTACCTCTTCAATAGTCCCTTTCATATAAAAACTCATTTCATTTTTATCATCATGCTTCCCTTCTAAAATCTCAGCAAAACCACGAACCGTTTCTTCAATTGGGACATATTTACCTGGTCGCCCAGTAAAAACTTCAGCCACAGCCATTGGCTGAGTTAAAAACCTCTGAATTTTTCTGGCACGAGAAACGATTAACTTATCTTCATCAGATAATTCCTCCATTCCTAAAATTGCAATAATATCTTGTAAATCTTTATAACGTTGTAAAGTTTTTAAAACTTCACGCGCAACACGATAATGATCTTCACCAACAACTTCAGGATCTAATGCTCGAGAAGAAGAAGTTAAAGAATCAATTGCTGGATAAAGACCTTGTTCGGCTAAAGATCTCTCCAAAGTTAATGAGGCATCTAAATGAGTAAAAGTAGCAACTGGCGCTGGGTCAGTATAATCATCAGCTGGTACATAAACCGCCTGGATTGAAGTAATTGAACCATTTATTGTTGAAGTAATTCTCTCCTGCAAAGCTGCCATTTCTGAGGCTAAAGTCGGCTGATATCCAACAGCTGATGGAATTCTTCCTAAAAGAGCTGAAACTTCACTACCCGCTTGAGCAAAACGAAAAATATTATCTATAAAAAGCAAAACATCCATTCCTCGTTCATCCCTAAAATACTCAGCTAAAGTTACTCCAGTTAAAGCAACTCTTAACCGATTTCCCGGAGGTTCATTCATCTGACCAAAAACTAAAGCAGTTTTATCTATTACTTTTGATACCTTCATCTCTTGCCATAAATCATTACCTTCACGCGTCCGTTCGCCAACACCAGTAAAAACCGAAACTCCCTGATGATATTTGGCAACATTATGAATTAACTCTTGAATCAAAACTGTCTTTCCCACACCAGCCCCACCAAAAACCGCTACTTTTCCTCCTTTAACAAAAGGAACTAAAAGATCAATTATTTTTATTCCTGTTTCAAAAATTTTTCTTTCTGGTGATTGGTCAATTAAATTAGGTGGATTTTTATGAATCGATGAAAAAATTTTCGCTTTCAATGGTTTTTCATCAACTGGCTCACCGATAACATTTAAAATTCTTCCTAAAGTTTCCTCGCCTACCGGAGTTTGAATTGGTTTTTTGCTATTTTTTACCATCATTCCACGTCTTAAACCAAAAGTATTTCCCATCGCAACACAACGAACTAAACCATCACCTATTATTGCCTCAACCTCAAGAATTAATTTACCAAATTTATCATCTTCAATTATCAAAGCATCATAAATTTTTGGCGTTTCCTTTGGATCAAATAAAACATCAATAACTACTCCTCTTATAGAAATAATTTTTCCCATATTTTTTTATAACTTTGTAAAAATTATAATCATTATCAAATTTATTTTACTCAACTGATTCTTTTGACGTTACCATATCTAAAAGTTCATAAGTAATCTTTTCCTGACGAACTCGATTTCTTAAAAGTGTTAAATTATAAATAACATCTTGAGCATTATCAGTAGCATTTTTCATTGCCATCATCCTTGCCGAATGTTCAGCGGCTTCGGAATCAATTAAAGCCTGACGCAACTCTTCCTCGACTAAACTGCGCAAAACACTGTCAAAAATCTTTTCTGGCGAAGGCTCTACTAAATACTCACCGATTTTAGTCTTGCTTTTTTTTAATTCAAATTTATTTTCATCAACACTTATGGGCAAAATTTTTCTTTTAATTGGTTCATATTTAATTGAGTTCAAAAAACGATTGTAAATTATATAAACATTTTTGTAATCGCCTTTTAAAAATAAATCCAAAATAGTCTTAAAAATAGACGAAACCTTATCTTCTTGATAAGAAGAAGAAAAATCAGCTATTATATCACCCCCCATTTTCTTAACAAAAGTTGATCCTTTCATACCAATATTAATAAAACTAGTTTTTTTAAAATCAACTTCTTTGATAAGAAAACGAAAAAGATTAAAATTAAAACCACCACACAATCCTTTATTTGAACTAATAAAAATTACCAATTCTTTTTGAACCATGGGATTAGGCAAAGAAAGAAGCGGTGAATAGCTTTTCTCTAATCCAGAAGTAATGATTTTTTCAATAATAAAAGACAGTAATTCTCGATAAGGCTTACCTTGAATTGCTTTTTCTTGTGATTTTCTCATTTTAATAGCCGAAACTAATTCCATTGCCCGAGTAATTTTTTTTACATTGGAAACTGAACGAATTTTTTTTCTAATCTTTCTAAGATTCATAACCAAAAATTCTCAAAACTTTCTTAACTAAAAATTCCATCTCTTTCTCATCTTTTTCATCAAAGTCTTTTTTTTTATTGATTTGATTACGTAATAACTTTTTTTCTACTTGAAATAAGGTTAAAATTTTTTCTTCAATTTCTGTTAATTTATCCAAAGGAACAACATCAAAAAGTCCTTTATTAACAGCCCAAATTAAAATTATCTCATCAGCTAAAGAATAGGGATTATTTTTTTTCTGTGTTAATAGAGCAGTTAACTTAGCACCACGATTCAAAAATCTTTTTGTTTCTTCGTCAAGCTCAGACTCAAACTGAGAAAAAGCTGCCATCTCTCGATATTGAGCTAAATCAAGTTTTAGTTTTCCCGTAATTTTTTTCATCCCTTTTGATTGAGCGGCACCACCAACACGAGAAACAGAGAGACCTACGTTAACTGCTGGCCTAATACCAGCATTAAATAAATCCGTTTCTAAAAATATTTGACCATCAGTAATTGAAATTACATTAGTGGGAATATAAGAAGAAACATCACCTTCCAAAGTTTCAATTATAGGTAAAGCAGTAATTGAACCTCCGCCATATTTTTCATCTAAACGACAAGCGCGTTCTAAAAGCCGGGAGTGTAAATAAAAAATATCTCCCGGATAAGCCTCACGCCCAGCCGGACGACGAAGAATCAAGGAAATTTCCCGCCAAGCCCAAGCATGACGAGTTAAATCATCAAAAATTACTAAAACATCTTTACCTTTATCCATAAAGTACTCTGCTATTGTCACCGCTGAATAAGGAGCTAAATACTGTAATGATGAAGGATCAGAGGCAGAAGCAGAAACAACAATTGTATAATCCATTGCTCCCTTTTTTTCTAAAAGGTCAATTACTTGGACTACTTTTGAATTACGCTGGCCAATAGCACAATAAACACAAATTAAATTTTGATCTTTTTGATTAAGAATGGTATCAATAGCAATTGTTGTTTTTCCAGTTCCACGATCACCAATAATTAGTTCTCTTTGTCCACGCCCAATCGGAATCAAAGCGTCAATGGCTTTAATTCCTGTTTGAACTGGAGTAGAAACAGATTTTCGATAAATAACACTAGGAGCAATTTTCTCTAAAGGATAAAATTTATCGGCTAAAATTTCACTTTTTTCATCTAAGGGAAAAACTAGCGGGTTAACTACCCGACCTAAAAGTTTTTCGGAAACAGGAATTGATAAAATATTACCCAAAGCCACTGCTCGATCGCCTAAGTTTATTTTTAAATAATCTCCCAAAACGATTGCTCCAACTGAATTTTCGGTTAAATCAACTACATAAGCCTGAACACCATTTTCAAACTCAATTAATTCACCATAAGAAACTTTATTTAATCCGGACAAAATTACTACTCCATCTTTCACTTGAGAAACGTAACCAACTTCAAAAGCTGATATTTTTTTTGATTTTTCTTTTTTTATCTTATTCCAGAAAAAAATTTCTTTTTTTAAAGAAAGATCAACGATTGTTGAACCATATTCGATAATTAAACCACCTAAAATTGTAGGATCAACCCTATTTTCTATCTCAACTTTTTTTGGAAAAAAATTAACAATCTGTCTTTTTTCTTCTTCATCAAGAGGATATACCGAGGTAATAATTAATTTTTCTAAATTATTCAAATCAAAGGAATTTAAATACTTCTTTAATTTATCAATAATTTTTAAGTCAATCATAATAAAAAATCAATTAAAAAGCAAATAAATTAATTAACGTTTTTTTTAAACTCGTTTTTTAATTTATCTAAAGACCTTATCATTTGCTGATTAACTTCTTTTTGAAGTTCTGGGGTCATTACTTTTGATAAAACATCAGCAATTATTCTTAAACTAAAGTCTTTTACTCTTTCTTCAATTTGTTTATTAATCTTTTCTTCGTATTGAGCTACTTGCTTTTTACCTTTTTCAATGATTATTTGCGCCTCTTTTTTTGCTTCTATAATCATCTTTTCTCTAGTTTGTTTTATCTCTTCTTTTAGTTGTTTTATAGTTTTTTGTTGTTCTTCTTTAATTTTTTTTAATTCTTTTTCTTTTTCCTTAATAAAATTTTCTTCTTTTTCTTTTAAATTAGTTAAAATTTTTTCCTTCTCTTCTTCTTTCTTCTTTTCACTAATTAAAAATTTAGAAAAAGGTTTAGCAATAAATTTTTTAAAAATGAAAAAAAATAAAACAAAATTAGTAATTTGTGCTATTAAAAGTTTAAAATCAATACCTAAACTTTCCATAAAATGAATTAAACAAACTTAATAATCAAAGCAACCACTAAAGCATAAATAGCAATAGCTTCAGCAAAAGCAATTGCCAGAATCATAGTTGTTCTAATACCAGACTCAGCTTCTGGATTTCTGCCAATCGATTCCATTGCTTGAGCGCCTATTTTACCAATAGTTAAAGCAGGAAAAATTGAACCAAGAACAATTGTTAAACCAACCATTATTGTTTTTATCATTTCAATACTCATAAATATCACCCCCTTTTTTTATTTCAATAATTTATAAACTAATGATTTTTACTAATACCTAAACTGATAAAAACACAGGTTAACATAGTAAATACTAACGCTTGAATAAAACCAACAAAAAGCTCAAGTATTAAAAAAGGGAAAGAAACTAATAAAGGTATTAAAAAGGCAATTACTCCTAAAAGCACTTCACCAGCAAAAATATTGCCAAAAAGACGAAAAGAAAAAGAAATCATTTTTGAAAACTCACTAACAATCTCAAGCGTTCCAATAAAAAAAGAAATTGGTTCTTTAATCCTATAAAAACGTGCAACATAATTTTTAAAACCAAGCGCTCGAATACTTATAATATTTGAGATCATAACAGACAAAAAACCTAATGCCAAAGTTGTGTTTAAATCAGCCGTACCTCCACGTAGTAAAGGAACTAAATGATGCTCTTCGTGATGACCAACTATTTTAATCAATATGCTTCCAACTCCTGGCAACAACCAAAACCAGTTTTGCAATAAAATAAAAAGAAAGAATGAAGCTAAAACTGGAAAATACTTAATTGTTTCTTCACCCAAAACGCTGTAAAAAAACTTATATAAAGATTTTAATATAAAATTAAATAAATAATAAATGTTACTTCTTTTATTAGGTTGTTTTTTAGATTCAAAAAAATAATTAACCGCTAATAATAAAAAAATTATTAAAACAATTAAAACAGCAAGGATAGAATTTGTTATGGGAAAATCAAAAATTTCAAAAATTTTATCTGCTTTTAAACTAATATGAGGTTTATCTTCCATTTTAATTATTAATGCTTTCTTTATAAATCTTAAATAAATTATAAAAACTACTCAAAGTACCAAAAAATAAAAAAAATAAAACAAAAAATGGCTTGGTTTTAAAAATTTTATCAAGCCAAGAACCAATAATTAAAAAAATAATTATAGGTATAATTAAATAATAACCGATATTAAGATATTTTTCAAGAGGATTTTTAACTAAAGATGATTTTTTTAATTTATTTTTTAAAAAAACTTTTTTTTCATTAATTTGATAAATTTGTTTTAAATCAAAATTTCTATCAATCTGATAATTTTTTGACATATAAAAATA
>Ga0129299_1003232_pt1 | contig 10662 bp, 8 predicted proteins | sample ConPoolayeCmetaG_FD_94477 | JGI IMG/M metagenome (GOLD analysis project Ga0129299, IMG submission 94477) | Hot spring microbial mat communities from California, USA to study Microbial Dark Matter (Phase II) - Cone Pool mat layer C metaG ... | reverse complement strand
CCTTTTGTGACATCAGCACGGTTTCATTCCGTTCTTCATTGTTGTTCTGTTCGTTCGTAGTCATCTTCGTTCTCCCTGACTATGTTAACCTAACCGTCTCTATTATACCCTGCTCGTGCCAATCTGTCAATACGCCCCCCCTTGCTTGCGCACGTAGCCCGCTTTTGCTATACTGTTTCTATGAAGACAAAGAACGCTCACCGCAGATCCGTGCGCGCAGCGCAGCCGAAAATAGAATTTCTGCCCGAAACAGGCCACTTCTTCAATTTCGATTTCGCCGTCAGACGCATGGACGAGCAGGACGCCACACCGCCCCACACTCATTCCTTTGATGAACTCGTCATCATCACCGGCGGCTCGGGCGTACACGTGATTGACAACCAGGAATATCCACTCATCCGCGGCGATGCCTTCGTCATTCGCGGCGAACACGTTCATCTCTTTCGTAATGTCGAAGGCTTGCGCCTTGTCAATCTGCTAATTAAACGCGCCCGCTTCTTCGCTCTGGAACAGGAGTGCCGCGATCTCCCTGGCTTCCATGCCCTCTTCGTCCTCGAACCACATGCCCGCCAGTCGCACCGTTTTCAAGCCAGATTGCACCTCGCACCCAACCAGCTTAATCACCTCATGCATCTTGTCGAGCTGCTCGAAAACGAACTGAAGACGAATCAGTCCGGCGCCGCTCATGTCGTCGAAGCCCTGGTCAAAATTATCATTGTCACCATGTGCCGCTACTACAGTTCCACTGACATCGGCGACTGTAATGCCCTGATGCGCGTCAGCAAGGTGATCCGCCATCTTGAAGACCACTATGCCGAGGCACATTCGCTCGCAGCCTTGGCGCGCCTGGCTGGCATGAGCTCGCGCTCCTTTCGCCGCTCCTTCAAAACCGCTACCGGCTGCTCGCCCGGCGCCTATCTCCTGCGCCTGCGCATCGAACGTGCCGCCCAGTTGCTCGCCTCGCCCGATGCCAACGTCACCAACGCCGCGCTTGAAGTCGGGTTTGACAATAGCAGTTATTTCGCCCAGCAATTCCGCAAAATCATGAACATGACGCCGCGCGCCTACATCGCGCGCCAGCGTGCCTTGCAGCCATAACTGATATCATGAACACTTTTTCGCCTGGGCAGGGCCTGCTCCCAGAATTACTGCGCGTGCGCGCAGCCTCTCACCCCGATTGCGCATTTATATGTTCACGTACAGGCATCCTTTCTTTCTCACAGTGTGATGCCGCTGTCTCAGCCCTTGCCGCGCACCTGCGCGCCGCAGGGTGCCAGCCCCGCTCCTTCATCGCTCTGTGGTGCCCTAACCGCCCTGAGTTTGTGATTGCTTATTTCGCCATTCTGCGCGCCGCCTGCATCGTTGTGCCTCTCAACCCCAAACTCGCACCCGCCGAACTACTGTACCTCCTCGCCGATGCACATATCACCTACGTCCTCCATCCGCCTGATGTGCCCTTCGCCCTGGCCTGCCCGCCTGCGTTCGTCTTTCATCACCACGGATGCGCCATCACCTGCAACACGGTGGACGCTGCCTTGCGCGGTGCGCCCCCGGCGTTCCCGCAGTCACTCGATGACATCGCCGTGTGCATCTACACTTCCGGCACTACCGGGCGCCCAAAAGGCGCGCTTCTTTCTCATGCTGCGCTGGCCGCCAATGCCCGCATGTGCGCCGCCGGATTGCGTACGCGCGAAAACGCCGAATGCTTTGTTGCCGTGCTGCCGTTGTTTCATGCCTTCGCCGCGTCCGCCTGCATGCTGCACGCCATTGTGAGTGGCGCGCGCCTCTTGCTGGCCGAGCAGTTCCAGCCGCAAGAACTGCTGCGCCTCATGGCGCAGTATCATGCTACCGTTTTCATGGGCGTGCCGGCCATGTACGCGGTGTTGGCCAGTATTGAACGTCCGCCGCACATCCCCTCGTGGCGCTTGTGCATTTCCGGCGGTGCGCCGCTCCCACTCACAGTCTACGAGCAGTTTCTCGCGCGCTACCACATGCCTATTCACGAAGGCGATGGTCCCACCGAGTGCGGTCCTGCCACCTCGATCAACCCCGTTGGCGGAACTGTCAAGCCCGGAACGATCGGCCTGCCCCTCGAGGGCGTCGTCATGCGCATCGTGGACGAAAACATGCGCGAGCTCCCGCATGGCAGCGTCGGTGAAATCATCGTGCGCAGCCCCTCGAATTTTTCCGCGTATCTGAATCAGCCCGAAGAAACTGCCCGCACGCTCGTCAATGGCTGGGTACGCACCGGTGATCTAGGCATGTGCGACGCCGATGGCTATTTTTCCATCGTTGACCGGAAAAAAGACATGCTGATCGTCGCAGGTCTCAATGTCTATCCTCGCGAAGTCGAAGAGTATATTCGCCAGCATCCCGCCGTCGCTGACGTCGCCGTGATCGGCATGGATGACCACGTACGCGGCGAGATGCCCGTCGCGTGCGTGGTGCTGCGCCCTGATGCGTCACTCGAATTAGCCGAACTGCGCGCCTTCCTGCGCCCGCGCATCGCGGCCTACAAACTTCCCCGCCGCCTCGTCATTCTAGATGCCTTGCCGCGCAACGCCACCGGCAAAGTGCTCAAAACCGCTCTCCGCGCCCAACTCGCCAACTCTGCTCACCCTCCGCAATAAATCTGCGTGCTTCCCCCGCTCCTCTATGCCTTGCTTGCGCTCATCGCCGGTATGCTCTGGTGCCCCTTCGCATCGTTTGAAGCTGCACGGACAACTATGATTTTCGTCGCCGCAGCGTGGCTGATCGTGTTGCTTGCTTGCCTGGCGCTGGCACGGCGCTACAGCCTCTTTGAACACGCGCTGCACGGCGTGATGGTTGCTGGCGCTCTCGGCCTCGGCTTGCTGCTCGGTGCACCACGTCTGCCGGTCACTACACATCCCGCGCGCGCCACGGCCTATGTCGAAGCCGCCCTCCTTGAACCAGCCGAATGGCGCAGCAGCACGTTCGGCGAATTCGGCACGCAAACGTTTACCGCCACCTTCCTCGCTCAAACCGCGCGCCTGCATTGGCGCGGCCATGCGCGCACCGCGCTTACAGAACGCATTCGCTGCACACTCGTTAGTGCCCAGCCCGTGCCCTTGCAGCGTGGCGATGTCTTCGCCGCCACCGGCGTGTGGTCGCGTCTGCCCCACGCCACAAACCCAGGCCAGTTTGATATGGCTGCCTATTTCGCACAGCATGGCGTCGCCTATCGTTTCACCGCCCGGCGCGGCGCTTTGCGCTGGTGCACGCCACCGCTCTCTCCGCGCCTGCGTGCATGGCGCGCCCTTGACCGCTTGCGCGCCGCCGCCCGCGCCGCCCTCGCCGGGCCTCCTTCCCTGCACAACGAAGCCATCGTCCTGCGCGGCATGGTCCTCGGTGTTCGTGAAGGCATTCCCGAAGACATCGCCGAATCCCTCCAACGCACCAGCACGCTCCACATTATCGCCATCTCCGGCCTCCACATCGGCATCCTGTGCGGCTTGTGGTGGGCGCTGGTGTGGCTCGCCGGCATCCCCGGCCGCTGGCGCGGTGCGCTGATGCTGCCCGTCTTGTGGCTCTACGCTTTGATGGTCGGCCTGCGCAGCTCCGTCGTACGCGCAACGCTCATGTTCACCGGTCTTGCGCTGGCGCCGTTGGCCGCGCGCCCGCACCGCGCCGTCCATACCCTGGCCGCCGTCGCCTTTCTATATCTCCTCATCTGGCCCGAACAGGCCGGCGCACCCGGCACCTTGCTCACGTTTCTCTCCGTCGCTGCGCTAGTCGCATTCACACCGGTCATTGACGCGGCTTTGGCGCGTGCACGCTGGCTGCAGCCGCCGCCGTCCTACGACCGCGAACACCGTCTGCGCCGCTTCCTCTACGCCGTCGCCCGCTACCTCCTTCAGGTCACTGTCGCAACTGTCTCGATTTGGGCCGTCACGTGGCCGTTGACACTCACACGCTCTAACCTCGTCACGCCGTCCGCATGGCTGGCCAACCTCCTCGTCATCCCGGTCATCAGCGCCGTGCTGGCCGGCGGTTTTGCCGCCTTGTTGCTTGCCGCCCTCTGGCCCCTGGCCTCCTCTGCCGTCCTCCTTCTCACCCTCTGGCTCTTGCGCGGCTTGCTCTGGTCTGTTGACCTACTCGGCGCCCTGCCCGGCAGCTATTTCGCTCTGCGCTCCTTGACGCCACAGGCCATGTTATGCTACTATGCTAGCATCAGTTTTGCATGGTATTGGCTGTACCTGTATGGTTCCGCCACCGTGCGCGTGCCCGTGCGCCGCCGCCTCGTGGGCGCCTGCGCACTGCTGGCCGCAGTGCTCTTTTTCAACTGTACGGATATTCGTGGCGCTCTTCCCGGTGAGTTTTCTCTCACGGCTCTTGACGTCGGACTCGGCGATGCCTTTGTCGTGCGCAGCCCAGAAGGCCACACCCTGCTCCTCGATTGTGGTTCGCGCTTCGGTCACTCGTCCATGGGCGCGCGGGTGGTCGTCCCTTACCTGCGTGCCATGGGAGTCAACCGCCTCGACGCCGTGATCGTTTCGCATTTTGACCGCGACCATGCCGGCGGCCTCCCGGAAGTCCTCAAAAGCCTGCACGTAAGCGCCGTGTATGCTCCGCCGCCGCATCCCGGTGACGTCTTTGCCCACGAGCTCCGCGCCCTGGCTGCCGCCCGCGGCGTGCACTGGGTCACCGCTTCCGCCGGCCTCCGCCGTCACTGGGGCTCCCTGCGTGTTGATGTGCTCGCCCCGCCGCGCCTCCTTTATGATCTCGCGCGCGAAGCCCTCCCCTGGGATGACAACGCCTGGTCGCTTGTCGTGCGCTTCCAGTGCCGTGGCGCCTCCGCGCTCATGACCGGCGATGCCACCGTGGCGAGCGAAGCCCTGCAGCTTCAGCGCCCCTCTCGTCTCCGCAGCGATGTCTTGAAAGTCGCTCACCACGGCTCGCTCAGCTCAACCAGCCCGCGCTTCCTTGATGCCGTGCAGCCGCATCTCGCCCTGCTCAGCGTCGGCCAGAACAATCTGGGCTTGCCGGCGTATGACGTCCTGGCCCTGCTGTGCCAGCGCAACCTGCCGCTCGCGCGCACTGATCTTCACGGCGCGCTGCGCATCATCCTGCGCCGCCACGAACTTGCCGTCGAACAATTTCTTGCCAATAACTAACTATGTATGAACAAGAACGTCAGATAGTCGAAGAAATCAAACAACGCTTCGAGCACCTCGCGAAAAGCTTGCAAGTTGACGCCAAAGCGGCGCGCCTCAACGAACTCGAGCACGCTGCCGCCGCCCCAGACTTCTGGAACGACCCCAATCGCGCCCGCGTCGTCCTCCAAGAACTCCGCTCCCTCCGTCAGCTCGTCGATTCCTGCGCCTCCATGCAACGGCAGATTGCTGATACCCTTGGCTTAATCGAACTCGCTGCCGCCGAACGCGATGAGTCCCTTGCCGCTGAAATCGCCAAAGATACCGCCACCTTGGTGCATGCCCACCAACGCTTCGAATTCGAACGCACCCTCAGCGGCGAGCTCGACAGCCGCAACGCCTACCTCTCCATCCACGCCGGCGCCGGCGGCACCGAAGCCTGCGACTGGGCCGGCATGCTCCTCCGCATGTACTCCCGCTGGTGCGATGCCCACAACTTTTCCTATTCCCTCGTTGACGCCCTCGAAGGCGATGAAGCCGGCTACAAATCCGCCACCCTGTTCGTCTCCGGCCCCTATGCCTTCGGCTATCTTAAAGCCGAACGCGGTGTCCACCGCCTCGTGCGCATCTCCCCCTTTGATGCCAACAAACGCCGCCATACCTCCTTCGCCTCCGTTGATCTCACCGCCGAAGTTGACGACGATATCGAAATCGAAATCCTCGACAAAGACCTGCGCATCGATACCTACCGCTCCAGCGGCGCCGGCGGCCAGCACGTCAATGTCACCGATTCAGCCGTACGCATCACCCATCTCCCCACCGGCATTGTCGTCGCCTGCCAAAACGAACGCTCTCAAATCAAAAACCGTGCCACCGCCATGAAAATGCTCCGCGCCAAATTGTTCCAGCTTGAACTCGACCGCCGCGAAAAACTCGCCGCCGCTGATTATGCCGGCAAACAAAAAATCGAGTGGGGCTCACAAATCCGTAGTTATGTTCTGCACCCCTATAACCTCGTCAAAGACCTCCGCACCGGCGTCGAAACCAGCAACACCTCCGCCGTCCTCGATGGCGACCTCGATGCCTTTATTGAAGCCTATCTGCGCCAAACTGCCAAAGCCACCTAAATTCCACTATGCCCAAAAAACGAAAAAAGAAAGCCCTCCTCCTCGGCCTTGGCCTCGACAACAACGACGGCCACACGCGCCTCACCCGCGGCGAAAACTTCCTCCTCGCCGGCGGCTCCGAGGAAACCCACAACCACATGACGGAGGGCGCCCTCAAACTCAATGAGCACCTCAAAAAACGCGGCAAGCAGCTGGAAGACATCAGCCACGATGAATTCCTCGACCTCGCCCACAAATCTGGGCTCCTCAATCACCCCAAACGCAACTAGCCGCCCGCTCCGTCTACAACCTCGTATGGGCTTGATGCATCAAGCCCTCTTCCTTCTTCCCTCCCGCTCCGCACCCTATTTCTGCTCTGCCGCCCCTGCCGGCCACCACGCTTCCTCCCACACATAGTCCTTCATGCACATCTGATTGTACACGCTGTGCCGGCCTGTCATGAATCCCAGCGATAACACATCGCCGACGCCCGCCACCAGCCGCGCTGCCGTGTAGGCCGTCCCCTTCAGCGGCCCCGTCACCACACCCGGCACCGTGTACTTCGCGCCATCGTATGCCATGCACCTCAACAGCTCCAACGGGCTCGTCACGATGCTCACCAACCCCCGTCCCATGTTCGCCAGATTGTTGTTTTCCTGCTGCTGCTGCTCCTCCGCAAACACTGTGCCAGCCAGCACTGCAACGCACATGCACACTCGTACGATCGTCTTCATACTCGCCTCCTCGGCTTCAGTTATTGGTTCGGTTCCCAATCTCTTGCGCTCCTAGTGTACTCAACTCAAGTTCCACTGTCAATACCTCTTGCCTAAGCACGCTCATTTCGCTATAATCCTGCCTAACACATTTCTAAATTGTTCATGAACGCAAAATATACTGCTCTCATCATCTTTGGCGTCGCCTATGTTCTTTTCGTCGCCCTCCCACAACGCCGCGTCTTCGTAGCCGCTGCCGCCAGTCTGCTCATGCTCCTGTGCGGCGTCATCTCCCCGTGGCATGCGCTCACCGCCATCAACTGGAATGTCATCGGCATCTTTGTCGGCAATCTCATCGTCGCTGATATCCTCGTCGAAAGCCGCGCACCGGCCTATCTCGCCGAACTCATCGTCCAGCGTTCGCGCAATACGGCATGGGCTGTCTTGCTCATCTGCGTCCTGACTGGTTTTGTTTCTGCCTTTGTTGACAACGTCGCCACTGTTCTCCTGGTCGCACCGGTCGCTATCTCTCTCGCACGCAAGCTCAATCTCAATCCAAAAAAAATCTTGATTGGCATCGCCATTTCCAGCAATCTGCAGGGCGCGGCAACCCTGATCGGCGACACCCCCAGCATGCTCCTGGCCACCACGGCGGGCATGGATTTCATGGATTTCTTCTTCTGGCACGGCAAACCCGGCATCTTCTTCGCCGTCCAATTCGGCGCCCTCGCGTCGTTTGTCGTGCTCTTCTTCGTCTTCCGCCCACTCACTGACAAAACTGATCTTGGTATTACCGAAACGGTCCGCTCGTGGTTCCCTGCCTGCCTGCTCGGCGCGTTGATTATCACGCTCGCCCTCGTCTCGTTGATCCCCAGCCGCCCCTCATACACCGCCGGCGCCCTCTGCATGCTGGCCGGTGTCATTGCGATTGTATGGGAAAAATTTGTCAACAAAGGCTCGATCATAGATGGCCTGCGCTCCTTGGATTACGAAACTACTTTCTTCCTTATCGGCATTTTTGTGCTCGTCGGCAGCGTCACCAAAACCGGATGGATCGAGCAGTTCGCTCAGCTCTTGTCCGATATGGTCGGTACGAATGTATTGGCAGGATACGTGTTGCTGATCACGGTTGCGGTCGCGCTCAGCGCCGTCGTTGATAATATTCCGTTTCTCGCTGCGATGCTGCCGGTGGTGGCCGGCATGTGCGGCGCGATGCACATCAATCCGACACTGTACTACTTCGGCTTGCTGATCGGCGCAAGCCTGGGCGGCAACGTCACGCCCATTGGCGCGTCCGCCAACATTGTGGCATGTGGTTTACTCAAGAAAGAAGGCTATCCAGTGCGCTTCGGCGAATTCATGTCCATCGGCGTGCCATTCACCCTCGCCGCCACCCTCGCCGCATCGCTCTTCGTGTGGTGGCTCTGGCGCTGACACGTACCGGTCCCCCTTCTCCTCCCTTCCCTGCCCGCCTGCGCTGCTCTTCACGCGCCTACCTGCGCCTGATATGGCCGGTCCGTGTCTGTCCGCAGGCACCATTCTATCAGCAAGTGCATGAGTTCCCGCGTCACCTCCGCCAGCGCCGGGTCTCCCCACCGGTTGTTCAGCTCCCATGGGTCTTCTTCCAAACAATACAACTCATTCCCCCCTGCCAGCCGCATCACCAGTTTGTGCGTCCGCGTCCGCACCATCTTCGCACGCGCCATGCTCTCCGGATGCTCAAAATACGTGCGCTGCTTGCCGTTGAGCTTCTTACCAGTGTCTCCAAAATTGAACCGCCGCCACATCTCTTCTTCGTGCCCCCCATCCGCAAACACCGCCTGCAACCGCGCCCCCCCGTGGATCACCGGCACCAATGAGCTGCCATGCATACCCCAATCCGCCTGCAGCCCCAGCAGGTCAAGTATCGTCGCCGCCAGATCAGTGTGCTCGCTCATGCTTGTCACACGCCCCCCGCCCGGCAACCCCGGCGCCCATATCACCAGCGGGCTCCGCATGATACAATCCGCCATGCACGTGTCCCACTTCTCGATCAAGCCATATTGTCCTGCAAAATCGCCGTGATCGCTTGTGAATACGATAATCGACTTCTCAAACAATCCCTCCCGTTCCAAACAATCCAGCACAATCCCCAAGTCCCGGTCAACCCGCGTAATCATTCCGTAATACACCGCCTGCACCTCGCGCAACTCGCGCTCTGTTATCTCCCACCCCGTCCGAATTTCCCTCATCCTCTGCATCGGCACCGGCGCATTCCGCGGCAACTCATGCGGCCATACATTCAACCCCGCCCGGTCATACATCGAAAAAAATGGCTCTTCCACCTCGTACGGCGGATGCGGTGACCCCATGTTCACGTGTAAATAAAACGGCCGCGTAAGGTCGCGCACCTCTGTCAGATATTTCACCGCCTGATGCGCGCGATTGATGTCCGCAAAACCCTTCACCGTTCCCTCGATCCGCCCGCTATGCCGCGTGCCATCTTCCGGTATCATGCACTCAACAGGCCTCTCCCCCGCCGGCACGGCGTGTTCCGCAAACGCAAGATCGTGAAACGGCTTCACAAATGAATGATACTCCGCTGCGCCGTCACTGCGCATTTTCTCCTTCTCTTCGCCGCAAAACAAATCTTCCCACACATGATTGTGCCCAAACACTGCCGTCTCATACCCGCGCGCGCGCAGAAACGTCATCAGATTCGGATCCCCTTTCGGCAAATGCTGGAAGATCGTCCGGAAGCCGTCCGTATGCGAATATCGGCCAGTCATCATTGCGATGCGTGACGGCACACACTTTCCGTGCACCGTGAAATGTTGTTCAAACACGGTAGACCGCTCCGCAAAACGGTCAAGATTGGGCGTGCGGCACACGTGGTTGCCCATAAAACCAACACAGTCCGCGCGTAATTCATCACTCGTTAGCACCACTACATTCATTCCCGCGCTCATTCGTGTCATCTCTTCGTAAACGTGAATTATTCCGCAACTACTCCACAATGCTTCGCCTAGCCCGCGTCCACCCCGCGGATCGTGCTGCCAAACGCCCGCTGCAGCCGCTCGCGGATGCGCTCGCGCGTCTCCGGCTTCAGGCTGTCCCGGTACCCTATCAGCGTGTCCGCAATATGCCGCGCAAGGCGCAACTCCTCTTCATCGCGCACCAAGTCCGCTATATGCAACGCGGGCAAGCCCGTCTGCTCTAATCCAAAAAATTCACCCGGCCCGCGCAACTTCAGGTCTTCTTCCGCTATCCGAAACCCGTCGTTCGTCTGCGCCATCACCGCCAGACGAGAGTTCGGCGTACTTTCCAATAACTCCGGCTGCTGCGCCCCCACCGCGCGCGACAGCCCCTCCTCCTCATTCGTGCTGTTGTCCACCAATATGCAATACGAGTCCGCGCTGCCTCTCCCGATTCGCCCGCGCAATTGATGCAACTGCGCCAGCCCAAACCGGTGGGCCTCCTCAATCACCATCACAGTCGCGTTCGGCACATCAATGCCTACTTCAATGACCGTTGTCGCCACCAAAATCTTTATCGCGCCCCGCTTGAATTCGCGCATGATGCGGTCTCGCTCCTCCGCAGGCACGCGCCCGTGTACCAGCCCAATCGCCAGATCGGGAAATACATCCCGGCACAGGTGATCATACATCGCCGCCGCCGGCTTCAACGGTAGGGTGTCTGATTCGTCTATCAACGGATATACCACGTACGCCTGATGCCCCGCCCGCACCT
>Ga0129299_1003231_pt1 | contig 10666 bp, 7 predicted proteins | sample ConPoolayeCmetaG_FD_94477 | JGI IMG/M metagenome (GOLD analysis project Ga0129299, IMG submission 94477) | Hot spring microbial mat communities from California, USA to study Microbial Dark Matter (Phase II) - Cone Pool mat layer C metaG ... | reverse complement strand
GTGTGTCCGCGGGGGCGGGGTGGGGAACGAGTCGTGACTGGCCGGCGGACGTGAGGGTGGCTACGGCGCGGCGCGAGCGGGCCTGGACGGTGGAGGTGAGCATTCCACTGTCCGCGTTTGACGCCCCGGCCCGGGCGAACAAGCGATGGGCCGTCAACTTTGCGCGGTATCAGCCGCGGCGGGGTGAATACAGCAGTTGGTCGGGTGCGCGGCGATACGTCTACAACACGCGGTCGTTCGGCAATTTGCTGTGGCCATAGGGGGCGGTGGCACGGGCGAGGTGCCCGTCCCCCCTCGTGACGGGCGTGGTGCCTCCAAACGAAGGGCATGCATCGTGGGTAACAAACTCGGTTGGATCATCGCGGGGGGGATGGTACTGGTGTTGGTTCTGGCGGTGCTGCTGATTTGGGTCTTGCCCGGCTCGGCCACACCCCCCACTGCCGCGACGACCTCGGCCGGGCGGCTCGATCGAATCGAGGTTCCGGCGTCGATTTGGAATCTCGTCAGCCCGCCGACCGGTCAGGGGTTGGCGGCAGACGACTACAACAAGGCCGTCGTGGAGTACTTCGACACCGATCGCTACGGTGAGCTCCGCAAGCTGTCGGAAGAGCAGCGGTTGGCCATCGCTCCCGGCAAGTTTCCGTATAAGGTCTGCCGATTTGTCCTGGCGGGTGCGGCGAAAAAGGAGATGGGTTACTTCCCCCAGTACGTTGCCCCGGCGCAAACGGTCAAGCCCAGCCACCGCGAGCTCGTCGACGCGGCCGGGTCCGATCGGCCGCCAATCCCTCACCTGGCCGCCTTCCCTGACATCGCCGAGACCGCGTTGCTGTACGGCCGGATCTGCCAGAACCACAAGGAACACCGCGAGGCGGAGCGGATTTACAAAGCCGTCTTGATCTTCGGATGGCACGTGGCCCAGGACCGGGTTCGGCTCTGGGGGTTTCAGGTGGGGTTGAAAATCCAGCAGATGGCGGCGGAGCGCCTGGCCGGGTTCTACACCGCCCGGGGAGAGCCGGATCGCGCCGACAAGGCGTCCGGGTTCCTGAGCGACCTGGGTCGAACGCTCGAAGCGACGGCGGCCAAGGCGAACGAAGCCCTGTTTCGATTGGATCCATCCGGTCGGTTGTTCGTGGGCGATCTGCGGCATCTGGCGGTGAACGATGCGGACCCCATGTGGCGGATCGAGGCCATCCGGCAGCTGGGTCTGTACCGCGCCGCGATGAGCAAGGGCGGCAAGCGGGCCGACCGCAAGGCGATCGACCGATTGCTGAACGACCTCAAGAATCAGAACGACCCGCTGCTCAAGGCCGCCGCCGAACTGGCCCTAACCCTGACCATCCAAGACGTCCGATCCACACGGTGATCGCGCCCCTCGGATCGATGTGGCCTGCCTCGAAAGTGCGCCGTAGCACGGGCGTCTCGCCCGGAGAAGTAGGCCTGACCCCCTTTTCCCTTTTTGGGTGGGTTATCGGCTGGGTTGTGCGGGGGGCGTGAACGGGCGGGTCGTGGCTGCACGGCGTCCGATGAACCGGGAGCTCACCAAGGCGGCGACCACGGAGGCCAAGGTGATGCAGGTGATGATCAGTCCGGCCCTGAAACGGGTGGATTCGAACCGCCACTCCACCTGATGCTCTCCCGGCGGCACGCGGACGGACATGAACGTCCAGTGGGTCGGATGAATGGGGACCTCTTGCCCGTCGATTCGGCATCGCCACTCGGGGTGATACGTCTCGGTCAGGACGAGCTGTCGGGGTCCCGGGGCCTGCGTTCGCATACGGAACCAGGTCGGTTCGGTCTGGATGTCCGACACCCGGCCTCGCTCACGGTCGGCCGGTCCGGGAGGGCCAAGGGGATCGACGGGCCTTTCCACAAAGGCCACGTCGGACAGATCGCTGTGGCCGGTGAGGATCTCCTCCAGCATCTCGTCGGGGTTCTCGTACCATCGGACCTGCCTGGCGAGAAAGGCGCGCGGAAGGGCGGCGGTGTTCTCGTTGATGCACTGCCGACCGTTCCGAAAGACGCAGCGGAGGGGGGCGTTGTCGATGGGCCTGTCCATCACGAGGTATCGGACGCCGGCGAGGCTGGCCAGTCGCAGGTTTCCCCGCCAGAGCAGGCCGATCATCCGTTCCTGACGGGGGGTGTGGAAGATCCCGCCCCCGCCGGCGATGGCGTGGCGGATTCGGAAGAGCATTCCGCGGTGGAGCGAGACCTCGTCCGATGCGTTCCGAAGACACACGTAGCGCGCCAGGCCCAGGTTCTCCTGCAAAAAACGGGCGTGGGGGGGTGTGGTTTGAACGATCCGTTTCTCATCCGTGTAGTTCAGCATCCCGGCCGACAACATGCCGAGGTCGAGGACGAGCAGCAACACCAGCAGACTACCCGTACGTCGGGTCAGCCTCTTGTGGAACGCCAACGCACCCGACAGGACCGCACACGAGAGCGCGGCGGCCGCGATGCCGATCCACGTCACGGGGTCGCCCTGCTGCATGACCATCGCGGGCATGCGGTGGGCGGCGGCGAGGTGAACCGCCCGCTCGGTCTGGCTGAGGTGGTCCAGACGTTGTACGAACTCGACGGCGGCGGAAGGGTCTCCGACGAGCATCGCCAGTCGAACGAGGCAGCCCAGTAGCAAGACCATGACCCCTGCGCCGGTCAACACCGAGGTGAGGACCCCCCGCCGCCGTACCGTGGAGGTGTTCGGCGGATGCAAGCTGTCCAGACCGATCGCCGCCAGGCAGGCGATCCCAAACTGGAGCCACCAGAGCAACCGGGCCGGATCGCGGAGCCGGTTGAACATCGGTACAAGGTGATAGAGCACCCAGTAGAAGGGCAGGTACCTGCCGGCGGCCACCGCGACCGTGACCGCGCAGAGGACGATCAATCGAATGACCCATCGGTCGCGCGGGCAGACGGCCACCGCCACGACGGCGGCGATCAGGGGGACGATTCCCGTGTAGAAGCACTGTTCGTGGAAGAGGTTCTCGCCCCAATACCCCAATCGGTAGTTGCCCCAGTAAAACGGCACAACCAGGCGGATGAGCGTGCGGATCGGATGGGCGCTGATCTCGGTGATGAATCGGTAATCCGTCTCGGTGCGTGTGCTGAGGGTCATCTGCAGATGCGCGGGCAGGATCTGCACGGCGGCCAGGAGTCCTCCCAGCGCCAGGGCGATCCCGGTGACGGCGGCGGGGCGGAGCGCGTCGCGCCAACCGGGTTTGCCGGATCGAAGGCGGCGGGCGATCGCCGCAGTCGGCTCGCCGACCGACCACACGCCCAAACCGAAGCCGAGGATCAGCAGCAGGTGCACCGACCCGGCCAATCCCATCAGCGCCACGGGGAGACCGGCAGCGATTGCCCAGGTCCAGCGGCGGCGCTCGACGGCCTGGGTCAGCAACAGGATGGTCAGGACGAACCAGGGGTAGCTCAGGTAGTAGTTTGGGTGCGTCAGATGCCCCAGCGTGAATCCGCCGAACGCGAAGCTCATCGCCCCGATCAGGGCAGGCAAGGGGCGGCACCTGAACGTGAGCCGAATGAACAGGAACATCAAGGCGCCGGCGAGGAAGTAGTGCACCCACAGACTCAGGGCGTATCCGACGGGCCAGCTCAACCAGAACAGCGGCCAGCGGAGCGGGTAGAGGACGGCTCCTTGGAGGACGGCGTGGAAGGGAAGCCCGCACATGGCGTACGGGTTCCAGTGGGGAAACCGCCCGCTCCGCACCTCGTCGGCGGCGAACTGGTAGTAGGGTTGGAGGAGGTAGGCGGCGTCCTCGCGGACCATGTCGGCCGGGTCGTACCAACCCTGCCAGAAGATGGTCAATGTGACGGCCATCAGGACGCCAACGCAGATCCAGTCGGTCCGGTTCATTGGTCCGGTTGGGGCGGGACTGAGCGGTTGATCGTCCGTCGGATGAGCCGATGCCTTCGCCCTGGCATGATTGGGGACAACGACACGAGGTTGTTTCGCTCGCCGGCTGGGCAACGATGTTCTCCCGCCCGCCTCTCATCGCGGACGAATCAGTGTCCCACCTCCGCCGCGATCGGGCGATGGTCGGAGGGGTGGCGTTGCTTGGGCCCGTACACGGACAGGTCCACCGCCCAGTCGTGGACGGTCCAATGACCTGGACCCCCGACGAAGATGTGATCGATCCGACCGGTCGGGTTGTACGGTGACGGGCTCGTTTGATTCGTCACGGTTCGTTTGGTCGTCGCGACCTCGTAAGCGTCCGCAAGTCGGATCCTGTCATCGAGGCCCTTGGTGAGGATGGCATAGGCTTTCGAGTCCGGTCGTGAGTTGAAATCGCCCACGACGATGACCGGCAGGTCCTTCCCGTGCCGCGCGGTCCGTTGAAGGAGCAACGGGGCACTGAGCTCCTGGCTGGGCGAGTTGGGGTCGAAGTGCGTGCAGACGAACAGCAGTTTCCGGCCGCTGGGGATTTCTCGCAGGACCGTCCAGACCACCAATCGCGCCAGCTGCATCTTCTTGCCCGCAAACCCCGTGGTCATCGGGACGTCCGGCGTCGGGCTCAACCAGTACACCCCCGATTCGACGACCTCGAACCGATCCTTCCGGTAGAAGATGGCGGCGTCCGGGTAGGCCAGTTTGCCTTTTTGGTAGTAGAAGGCGCCGTGGTTCGGCAGCAGTTTGGCGATCTGCTCCACTTCTTCGGGCTTGCTCAGCTCCTGAATCCCCAGGAGGTCCGGATCGTGCCGCTTGAAGATGTCGGCGAAGTACCCCAGGCGGTCGATCCAGGGGTCGTACTCTCTCGGGTTGCAGAACGAACAGAGGACGTTGAAGGTCATCACCTTGATTCGACCGACGCTCTCGCCGTGAGCGAATCCTGTCCCGAGGGCCAATATCACCGATGCCAATCGAAGTGGTTTTAAGGGGTTGCGCATGGGTCTGCCATTACTCTAAACAGAAGATAGTGGACAGTAAACTGTTTCGACCTCCAAAAACAGGTGACCGCCTCGAAAACGCGCCGTAGCACGGGCGTCTCGCCCGTGAATCGTCGTAGCACGGGCGTCTCGCCCGTGACGGGGCATGGCCGAGACGGCCATGCTACGAGGTCATGGGCAAGATGCCCATGCCACCGAAGTCGCAGCCAAGATGGTTGTGCTATGGGTCATGGACTTCCCTGCAGGCAATGATGGCCATGCCAATGGGTCTCGTCAAGGCATCCGGAAGAACCGAGTCGCGTGGGTGTTCCGATCGTCCGGAGGAATCCGACTCCCGCGGTTCGGGCAGAACCGCCAAGCGGGCGGGCCGTCCCCGAGCCGCGACATGCCGGCCATCTCCCAAAGGATGGTCTTGGGGGCGGGTGCTCTCGGGGGACCTTCGGAACAGGTCCGGGCGCCGCGGGCGCCGGTTACCAGAGGACGTGCCGGGACCCTCGGGGGGTTCCGCGGTAGCGAGGATGTCGGTCCAGCAGGTCGAGCGCTTCGGCGGCCGCGTTGTCGGACGCGCCGGTCTTGACGATCGGGTCGATCAGCGCCGCGAGCGACCGGGACATTCGCTCGCGGAGCGACGCGTCGGCCAGCAAATCCGCCGCCTTGGACGCGATGGGGTCCGTGCGCCGATAGTACGGCATGAACTCGGGAACCAGCTCGCGACCCGCCAGGATGTTCACCATGCAGTAGTACCGGGTGCGAATGAACCAGCGGGCCAGGAGGTGGTACCCCACCCGCGAAGCGTTGTACATCACCACCATCGGTCGATGGTAGTAGGCCGTCTCCATCACCGCCGTTCCGCTGGCGACGAGCACCACGTCGGCGGCGTTGATCAGGTCGAGGTGGCGAGCGACGTGGACCGGAACGTCCAACCCGCCGGCGCGAACCATCGGCAGGATGACCTGATAGGCCCGATCATCCGCCGCCGAAATGGCCAACCCGAGCCGACCGAACCGCTGCCGCAGTGCCCGCGCCACCTCCAACTGACCCGGAAGCACCTCTCGAATGACGTGCTTGCGGCTGCCCGGGAGAAGCACCACCATCGCGTCGCATCCGCGCCGTTGCTCGGCGACGAACGCGTGATCCACCCGGTGAGCGGTCAGCACATCCCATAAGGGATGCCCCACGTAGACCGCATCCACACCGTGCCGGCGGAAGTAGTCCTGCTCGAAAGGAAAGATGACCGCCAGGCGGTCGGTTCGCCGACGGACCTTGTGCACGCGAAACTCCGCCCACGCCCAGACCTGCGGCGCGATGTAGTACAGCACGGGAAGCCCGCGCGCCTTACAGCGACGGGCGATCGGCAGGTGGTACGTCGGCGCGTCGACGAGGATCGCCAGGTCGAGCGGATGCGAGGCCAGAACGCGATCCACCCGGCTGAACATCGCCAGCCCGCTGCCGACCTTGCGAAACGCCCCGGCCAACATGGCCGAATCGGCTGTCAGATCCCGGATGGTCCGGCAGCCCTGCGCCCGCATTCTCGGTCCGGTCAGGCCGATGAACTCCGCCCCGGGTCGGCGGCGGCGAATGGCCTCGATCAGCGAAGCGGCGTGCAGGTCCGCACTGTGCTCCGCGGCCGAAATGAAGATGCGCGGTCTGTCCACACCCATGGGCGTTCCGTCGTCGATCGCACTGTATCGCCAAACCGGCGCACCGACAATCCGCCCGAATCCACCGGTTCCTTGATCTGGGTCGGGGGGACCGCTATGAAGGACGGTGGAGCGTGCGACCGGCCGTCGGGTTGCCGGAGGGAGTCTGCGCGAGTGTCCGCACACCGGGGCAAGGTGGTCGTCGCCATGAGCGGCGGCGTGGATTCGAGCGTCGCGGCGTGCCTGCTCCGCGAGCGGGGGTACGACATCATCGGCTTGTTCATGTGCATGGGCGAACGGCGACCCTCCGACGCGGAACGCGACGTGGCTGAGATTCCGCGCGGTCCGCACGATCGTCGTCCTGGCTGCTGTACGCCGGTGGACGCCGCGGACGCCCGGGCGGTGGCCGCCCGCCTCGGAATCTCCTTTTGCGCGGTCGATTTCCATCGCGAGTTCGAGGAGCTCATCCGGTATTTCGCCGGTGAGTACGCCCGCGGGCGTACGCCGAACCCGTGCATCCTGTGCAACCAACGGCTCAAGTTCGGGCGACTGGCGGAATACGGCCGGACCGTCGGTGCGGATTTCGTCGCCACGGGGCACCATGCGAGGATCGACTCGGACCAGGGAATATACCGACTGCGCCGGGGCGTGGACCCGCACAAGGACCAGTCCTACGTGCTGTTCGGTCTTCCACGAACGATGCTGCCGCGAACCCTGTTGCCGATCGGCGATCTGACGAAGGAGCAGGTTCGTGAGGACGCCCGGCGATTCGGCCTGAGCGTCAGTGACAAACCCGAGTCGCAGGACATCTGCTTCGCGCCCGATCGGGACTACGCCCGGATCGTGCGTCGGTTCCACCCGGAGGCCTTTGTGGAAGGTCCGATCGTCAACGCCCAAGGGACCCCGATCGGAAGGCACCGTGGAATCGCCCATTTTACGATCGGGCAGCGCCGCGGCTTGAACGTGGCCATGGGTGTGCCGATCTACGTGACCCGGATCGACGCGAGGAACAACGCGATTGTGGTCGGGACGGCCGACGACCTTGCATCGGATCATCTGGCCGCGTCCGGCGTGCAGTGGCTGGCGGACCCGCCCCCTCATCCCTTCCGCGCGGATGTGAAGATCCGCTCCACCCATCCCGCCGCATCGGCCACCGTCGAAGCGATCGGGCCCGATCGCGTTCACGTGCGATTCGACGAACCACAAACCGCCGTCACGCCGGGGCAAGCCGCGGTCTTCTACGCGGGCGACGTGGTGTTGGGCGGCGGCTGGATCGATGACACCGCCTCTTGCGATTCCGACGAGGCCGGGTGTTCGCCGACCGCGGCCAAGCCAACTCCGCTCTCCTTGGTGCCGCACCGCAGCGATCGTTGACTCACCGGACCCCGCTCATTAGCATGGCCACCGTCGATGCGTCCACTACTGCTCCGGACGGCGGGAACTTGGCGTGCTGCTCGAAGCGTTGCGCAAAGAGGTCCACTACGCGAACATCATGCTCCCCCGAGCAGGCCTGGTGACCATGCACTCGGGAAATGCCTCGGGGTGCGATCGACAGAGCGGACTCGTGGTGATCAAGCCGTCCGGTGTCGATTACGACGAGATGCACCCCGAGGACATGGTCGTCGTCGACCTGGAGGGCCGGGTCGTCGAGGGCAGGCTCCGCCCTTCCGTCGATACCCCGCACCATCTGTTTCTCTACCGAAGCTTCCCGGAGCTGGGCGGCGTGATCCACACCCATTCACCCTATGCGACGAGCTTCGCGGTGCTGGGGATGCCGATTCCTTGTGCCTTGACGGCGGTCGCCGACGAGTTCGGGTGTGAGATCCCCTGCGCCCCCTATGTCGACAACGTCGGCGATCACATCGGCGAGTCGATCGTGCGCTATCGGACCAAGGCGCCGGCCATCCTCCTTCGCAACCACGGTGTCTTCGCGTTCGATACCACGCCGCGCAAGGCGCTCAAGGCCGCCGTGATGGTGGAGGACACGGCCAAGACGATTCATCTGGCCCGGCTCAAGGGAAGGGTCGATCCCTTGCCGCCGGAGGAGATCGACAAGTGGTACACCCGCTACCACACAACCTACGGACAACCGGACGGGGCGTGACACGAACCGCAGGGGGATCGAGGCAGGAGAAATCACCGATGCTCAACGGGAAGGTCAAGCTGGGGCTGTTGCCCGCGAATCGGGGGTTCTTCAGCGACGCGCTGGCCGCCAAGATGCGCGGTCAGACGATCCAGGCGATGCAGGCGGCCGGGGCCGAGGTCGTCGTGCCGGACGCGACCATGACGAAGGTCGGGTGCGTCGAAACCTTGGAGGAAGCTGAGAAGGTCGGTCGGCTGTTCCGCGAGTCGCGCGTGGACGGCATCGTGATCGGCGCGATGAACTTCGGCGACGAGCAGGGGGTTGCCTACACGATCCGGCACGCCGAGCGCAACGTGCCCCTCTTGATCTTCGGTTGTCAGGAGGAAGGCCCGCTGACGCCCAAGCTGGAGCGGCGAGATTCCTTCTGCGGGTTGCTCTCGATCGGCGAAGCCCTCCGGCAGCTCGGCGTCAAGTACACGGTGGCCACCGTGCCCGTCTGCTATCCGACCGACGCGAGCTTCAAGAAGGACCTCGCGTGGTTCCTGGGGGTCTGCCGCGTCGTCAATGGGATTCGCCGTGCGCGCTATGGTCAGATCGGTGCGCGGCCGGACGCCTTCTGGACTTGTCGCGTGGACGAAAAACAGCTCCAGCGACTCGGCGTGACGACCGTGACGCTCGACCTGTCGGAGATCATCGGTCGGGTCCAACGGATGAAGGAGGACGCCGAGGTGCGAAGGACGCTGGCCGACCTGAAGCGCTACGTCGACACCTCGCGCATCCCGCCGGACCGGCTGACGACGATCGCCAAGTTCGAGCGGGCCGTTGAACAGTTCGTTGAGCGGGCGAACCTGGACGGCCTGGCTATTCAGTGTTGGACCAGCGTCCAGGACAACCTGGGGATCTGCACCTGTGCGACGATGGGTCGGCTGGGCGATCGCGGCGTTCCGTGCGCCTGTGAGGTGGATGTCCTGGGCACGCTGACGATGCATTCGCTCGGGCTGGCGGCCCAGTCCCCCGCCGCGCTGGCCGACTGGAACAACCTGCACCACAAGGACCCCGACCTGGTCAACCTGTGGCACTGCGGCGTGTTCCCGCGCCGTTTCGCCGGCACGAAGGCGAGGATGGGGGCCCACAAGATTATCGCGGACACCACCGGTCCGGAGAACTGCATGGGCGTGGTGGAATTCGAGGTCAAGCCCGGTCCGCTGACCGTCGCCCGCGTGACGCAAGACCCGGACGGGAACTGGAAGTCCGTCATCGCCGAGGGGACGGTCGAACGGACGACGGCGAAGACCTTCGGCGCCTACGGCTGGACGCGGATCAAAGGCCTCCAGAGGCTCTATCGCAATGTCCTCGTGCGGCATTTCCCACACCATGCCGGCATCACCCAGAAGCACGTGGGCAACATCCTGTGGGAGGCCTGGGGCAACTACCTGGACTTCGCCGTCTACACGACGGATCAGTCGATCCCCGGTCAATACGACCCGCACCCGCCGTTCTGAGTACGGCGCACCAGAAATCAGCAACCCGCTTTACCCGAGCCGAGTTGCGCGAGCAACCGGCCCCACGCTTTTTGGCATGGTTCAAAAACGGGGACTCACCTCCGAGCCAACCCTCGACTACGACCCGGAAAACGGGTTCTGGCGAGGTGCCTGTCCCCGTTTTTGAACCATGCCCGCTTTTTCGGGGCCGGGAGCTTGCGCTCCTCCGCTCGGGACGGTATACGGCGTGGGGAAGCTGCCCGGTGGGGAACCCCGGGGGCGAAATCCACCCCGCACTTCTGGGGCGCTGTACTGAAGCTTCGGGGTCACGTCCCGATATCTTTTCGCCCCCCCGGAGATGCACGCCTACCGGGCGAGGCCCGCCAGAACCTATGGGCTACCGGAAAAAAACCTCAGTGCGATGCTGCCAATCGCAACATATCACAGCTCAAAGATCGCCGGGTGCGTGACAGTTTTGGCGGGTTATGTTCCGCCCCGAAGGGGCACGAGAGAAGAGCCGGGGCCAACGGCCCCGGTAGTCCGACGCCCCCAAACCTCCCCAGCCC
>Ga0129299_1003229_pt1 | contig 10667 bp, 11 predicted proteins | sample ConPoolayeCmetaG_FD_94477 | JGI IMG/M metagenome (GOLD analysis project Ga0129299, IMG submission 94477) | Hot spring microbial mat communities from California, USA to study Microbial Dark Matter (Phase II) - Cone Pool mat layer C metaG ... | reverse complement strand
GGGCTGGGGCACCGGCTGCAGGCGACGGCGCGTCTCGAGCACGCGGAGAGCCTGAAATATATCCAGGCCCTGGGCGGTGCCGCCGAAGGGCCGCCGGCCCGCTGTCTGGGCAAGGACGGCGGGGACTATCAACGGTTTGTTTGGCTGAAATCAACCTACGGAGGGAACAACGATGTGCATGTCCAGCAAGGCCCCGAAACCCAAGGCGCCGCCGCCGCCGCCGACGGAGCGTGACGCCAATCTGGAGGGGCTCCGGGAGCGGCAACGCGCGGCAGGGGTGGGCGCTGCGTCCGGCCCGCAATCGACGATTCTGACGGGCAGCGAGGGTCTTCCGGACGCAGCGCCCGGGACGGGAAAGCGCGTCACGCTGGGCGGCGCGTGAGGCAGGTGTCTGAGTGACCGACGATATGCTGACGCCGCGGCAGCGGACACACTCTGCGCAGGACGAGATCGAGTCTCTCCGGCGGCGTCTGGCCACGCTGCAGACCGAGCGCCGGACGTGGGAATCGCACTGGCAGGAGATCGCGGAGCTGATGTCCCCGCGCAAAGCGGGGTTTACCGGCCGCCGCCAGCCCGGCGAGAAAGCCATGTTGGCGGTCTACGACTCCACGGCGATTCACGCCGTTGAGCTGCTGGCGGCGGGGCTGCACGGTGTGGCGACCAATCCGGCTAGCAAATGGTTCTCGCTGCGCATGACGGACGATGCGCTGAACGACATGGACGAGGTGAAGCAGTGGCTGGCTGACGTCGAGCAGATCATGTGGGCGCGCATGTACGCGCCTGGCACGAATTTCACGACGGCGCTGCACGAAATCTATCACGATCTGGCGGCGTTCGGGACCGGAATTCTGTTCTGCGGACTGCGCGACAGTGGCGGGCTGCTGTTCGAGGCGAAGCCGTTGAGCCAGTTTTACATCGCCGAGAACGCCGAAGGCGTCGTGGATACAGTCTACGGACGGACCGAGTACGCCGTCCGGCAGCTGGTGGAGCTGTTCGGCCTCGAGGCGGTCTCGGACAACGTTCGGCGCCTGTACGAGAGCGGGCTCCACGACAGTCTGGTGTGGGTGGTGCACGCGGTGTATCCGCGGCCGCAGCGGCAGGCGTCCGGGCGGAGGCGGGAGACGATGCCGTTCGCCTCGGTGTATTACGAGGAGGCCACGGCTCATGTGCTCGAGGAGGGCGGATTCCCCGAGTTCCCGTATATGGTTCCGCGGTGGTCGAAGCGGTCTGGGGAATTGTACGGCCGGTCGCAGGGGATGACCGCGCTGCCCGACACAAAAATGCTCCAGGCGATGATGCTGGTGACGATCAAGGCGGCGCAGAAGGTCGCCGATCCGCCGCTGTTTCTGCCGCACGAGGGCTTTATGGGCCCGATCCGGACGGTTCCGGGCGGGCTGAATTTCTACCGCGGGTCGCGGGGCGAGATATTCCCGATGCCCGTCTCGACGGGGTTGCCGGTGACGTTCCAGATGATGGAGGACGTGCGCAACCGCATCAGGACGACCTTTTTTGCCGACGTGATCCAGTTTGTGACCGATGTGCGGATGACCGCGACGGAGGTGCGGCAGCGCGCGCAGGAGCGGATGCGGTTGCTGGGTCCGATTGTCGGGCGGCTGGAGGCGGAGCTGCTCGGGCCGCTGGTGTCGCGGGTGATGCAATTGCTGCACCGCCTGGGTGTGTTGCCACCGGAGCCCGAGGTGATTTCGGGGCGCGACTACACTGTGGAGTTTGTTTCGCCGATTGCGACGGCGCAGAAGCAGGGTGAAGCGGATGCGCTGCTGCAGGTCGTGCAGTACGCGATGCCGTTGGCGCAGGCTGATCCGACGGTGATGGCGCGGGTGTTCAACCTGGAGGAGGTGGTGCGCTATCTGGCGGATTTGTTCAACCTGAACCCGAAGCTGCTGACGTCGGCGGAGGACGAGGAGCTGCAGCGGCAGCAGCATCAGGCGACCCAGGCGGTTCAGCAGTTGGGTGGACCCGCGGCTCAGATCGCAAGGCAGGGCGCTGGAGCCGCGAGAGACCTTGCGGCTGCCTCCGGTGCTCCGCTGGATTTTGGGGCGCTGCTGGCGGCTCTGCCGGAGGCAGGGGAGCAATTGCAGGCGCTGCCTGGGGTGGTGACGCCTGGTGCCAGCGGGTAGCGCGATGGCGAGACGGCGGCCCTGCACGGAGAAGCGGCTCTACACGGACGCCGACCGGGCGGTGGACTATCGCACGGTATTCGGCTCGGAAGCCGGACAGCGCGTGTTCAACGATCTGATCGTGTCCTCGCACGTGATGCGCCCGATCGAGCCGGGCGACCCGTTGCGCATGGCGTATCTGGAGGGAATGCGCGCTTTGGTGCTGCGCGCGATGACCTATCTCGTCTACGAACCGCAGGATTTCCTGGCACGCGCGCGGGCGATAAGGTCGGGCCTGGAGGAGTATTTATCGGATGGACATGGATACAACGGAATCAACGGAATCAACCATTTTGACGAGCTTGGCTCGGGGCACGACTCCTGAGGGCTCCGGATCACCTGCGGAGCCTGGTGCGCAAGGTGCTTCGCCGGCGTCTGCGGAGCCTGCTGCGAATTCTCCGGCCTCTGCGGGCGCAGAGGATTGGCGGACGCAGCTCGACGAGGACCTGCGCCAAGCCGAGACGCTCAAAAAGATAAAGTCTGTCAAGGATTTGGCACGCAGCTACGTGTCATTGGAGAAGCTGCTCTCGCATGAGAAGGTGCCGCTGCCGAAGGACGAGAACGACAAGGAGGGGTGGGATCGGGTCTACCGGACTCTGGGCCGTCCGGATACACCGGAGAAGTATACGTTTGATCGTCCGGACCTGCCGGATGGGATGACGTGGGACGAGGAGAGCGAGAAGTTCTGGCGCACCTGGGCGCATGCGAACGGGATCAGCCAGCGGCAGTTCGAGCGTCTGATGGAGACGGGTGTGCAGCAGCGGCTCGAGGCGCATGCGAGCGCGGTGGACGCGCAGCGCCGGTATGCGGAGGAGCGTGACGCGCGGATCAAGCGCGAGCTGGGCGACCGGTTCGAGACATACAAGACGTCGGCGCAGGCGGTGCTGGCGCGGTACGGGGACGAGGACCTGATTGCCTGGCTGGAGCAGACGAAGAGCGGCGACGATCCGCGCGTGATCAAGCTGTTCGGGCGTATCGGGATGGACATGATGGGCGATACCACGCTCAAGAAGCCCGGCCGCGAGACGCAGGGCCCGGCCGACTGGGATGCACAGATCGAGACCTACCGCAAGCGTCACGAGAAGGTCCTGATGGACCGCAACCACCCCTTGCACGACCATCACGTGAACGAGCTGCGCAAGCTCTATCAGCGCAAGCATCAGGAGTTTTGATGCGCATGACAGAGCTGGATGTGAGATTGCAATGCCTGCGTCTGGCGATACCGGACGATCAGGCGTTGACGTGGGACGTGGACGCGATCCTGTCCCGCGCCGACCGATATTATCGCTTCGTTACGGATAACGGCACCACGGCCGCCCGGCCCACGGCAGCGAATATCGTCAAAAAGCGAACCCGGACAAGGACTTAGCGCCCCCGGATCAATGGCTTTGGAAGCGGGCCGCCATCTTCAACGCTTCTTTTTGTGGCCCGGCACTGCCGGATAACCATCGACGAACCTCAAGCCAATATCATCAGGAAAGGAGATCACCATGTCTCGACAAATCGAGACATCGTTCGTCGATATGTACAGGGCGAACGTGGACCAGTTGGTCCGACAGAAGGGGTCGCGGCTGCGCGACACCGTGGTTGTCGAGAAAATCGTCGGCAATCAGGCGTACTTCGAACAGATTGGCAGCGTGGTGGGGCGCAAGAAAAGTGGGCGTCATTCGGACGTTGAATATTCCGATACGCCGCACCAGCGCCGGCGCGTCGCAACGACGACCTACTACGCCACCGATCTGATTGATCGTGAGGACAAGCTGCGGATGCTGTTCGATCCGGCCTCTGAGTACGCTGAAGCGCAAGCTGATGCGCTGGGGAAGGATATGGACGAGTGCATCATCGAGGCCGCAACCGCAACGGCCTATACGGGTGTGGACGGCACGACGGCGACGCCGTTTGACAGCAACATGATCGTCGACGTCACGGTGCGCGATCCTGGCGTCACCTCGGGCAACTATGGGCTGAACGTGGCCAAGCTGCTGCGGGCGCACCGGTTGCTGAACGCCAACCATGTGCCGACGCAAGACCGCTATATCGTGGTCAATTCCAGGCAGATGGAAAGCCTGCTGAGCTCCCAGAAGGCAACGTCGGCCGACTATGCGTCGGTCAAGGCGCTGGTGCACGGCGAGATAGACACCTATTGCGGGTTCAAGTTCCGCCAGAGCGAGTATATCCAGCAGGACGCCTCGAACAACGACAAAGTCCTGTTCTATCACAAGCGCGGTCTGAGGCTGGGCATGAATGGCGACCTGTACGCGCGCATCAGCGAGCTGCCGCAGAAGCACTACGCGGTCCAGGTGTATTCAAGCATCGACATTGGGTGCACCCGCATGCAGGAGGGCATGGTCGGTTATATCGCATGTCATCCGTCGAATGGTCCCGGCGCATAATGAGGGAGGGCGAACATGGCAGTGGTAAACCTTAAGGGCTCCAGGATCATGACGGGCTTGACGAAGGTCAAGCCCGAGATTGCGGCCCCCGGCCTTGCTGGCGGCCGTCTGCGCAAATGGGTGGAGACGCTCGAGACTGGAGCAGATGACAGCACCTCGTCGACCTATCTGGTCGCGCGGCTCCCCTCGAACGCACGCATTCTCGGGTCCTCGCGCATCTCGCACGATGCGCTCGGCACGACGACGGCGACGTTCAATATCGGCGTGTACAACGTGCCCGGCAAGTCGCATATTACCGACGACGACGACGCTATCAATGATGGTATCGTCTGCTCGACGTCGGGCACGAAGGAGTTCATCAAGGACCGCGCCGACTGGGGCAAGTGCCTGTGGCAGTTTGTCAGCGGCGCAACCAAGGACCCGCAAGGGATGCTGGATATCAAGCTGAAGCTGACTACCGCGCATCTGTCGAGCGGCGCGGGAACGGTGACGGTCGAGATCGACTACACCATCGACTGACGGGAGGCTGGGGATACGTCCCCGGCCTTTTTTTGACACAGCGAGAACAGACAGTGAACGATAGCCAACGCCACATCATGCTGGCGATGCCGAGCTATTCGGGCCGGCCGCACGTGGAGACGTATCACGCGCTTGTGCACGACATTGCCGGGATGCAAGCGCAGGGGTGGACAGTGGAAGTGCGGTTCTCGGTCGGTGACAGCCTCATTCCCCGCGCGCGCAACCAGATTGTCGCGATATTCCTTGCCGGCGACGGCACGGATCTGGTGATGATCGACGATGACGTGGTGTGGGAGCCGGACGCACTGCTGCGCCTTCTCACTCATCCGGTCGACGTGGTGGGAGGAGTGTATCCCAAGCGCACAGAGCCGCTCGAGTTTCCGGCGCGCCGGCTGGTTGACGCCGTTCCGGACGCCAACGGCCTGCTGGCCATGGAGGCGATACCCGCCGGCTTCCTGCGGCTCAGCCGCACGGCCCTGGAGGCGATGGCGCGCCATTACGACAGTCACGATCCACAGACGGGTGCGCCACGGCCGTTTGATCACCCGCTGCACCGCGCGTATCGCGATTCCCATGTGCCGGGGGGGAAAGCGTGGTCGTTGTTCGGGCTCGATCTGAGCGTCGATTTCGACAATCCGCCCACCGACAACCTCAAATGCCTGACCGGCGAGGATTTCACCTTCTGCCGCCTGTGGCGGGAGATGGGCGGCACGGTCTATGCCGACACGCTCCTCAGGTTCCAGCACATCGGCCGCAAGGCCTACGACGGCTGTTATGCCGAGCGAATCGCACAGGTAACCCATGACATCGGACGTATCAATCTGCAATCTGGCGCTGTCGCGCATCGGCCATGACGAGATCACGTCTCTGGCTGAAAACAACCCGGCGGCGAAGGCCTGCAGCCGGGAATATGAGGTGTGCAGGGACACGCTGTTGCGCGCCCACACGTGGAATTTTGCCGTCAGACGCGTGCAGCTGGCTCAGCTGACGACCAAGCCGGTGTTCGAGTATGCGCGGGAATACCATCTGCCCGACGATTGTCTGCGCGTCGTGAGCGTCGACTGCGTGGAGCCGTATCGCATCGAGGGGCGCAAACTGCTGACCGACGCGGCAACGGTGAAGATCGAATATGTAGCCCGCATCACCGACCCGACCCAGTTCGATGTGCTGTTTGTCGACACCCTGGCCTATCTGATTGCGGCGAGGATCGCGCCCCGCCTGATGGACAATGCCTCGATGGTGCGCGAGCTCTATCAGGCCTACGAGGCGATGCTGCGGGAGGCGCGCTACACGGACAGCCTGGAGGGCACCGTGCGGAATATTGACGCCGGGTACTGGGTGGAGAGCCGCTACTGATGGCGCGCGTCCAGGCACTGCAGGCGACGTTCACCGGGGGTGAGTTTTCCCCCAAGCTCCACGGGCGCACCGATGTGCGCAAATATGCCGACGGCGCAGCCACACTGCTCAACGGCATCGTCATGGCGACGGGAGGCGTGCGCAAACGGCCGGGGACCAAATTCGTGGCGGAGGTGAAAACGAGCAGCCAGCTGCCACGGCTCGTACCGTTCCAGTTCAACGTGGAGCAGGCCTATATCCTCGAGTTCGGCGCGAACTATATCCGTGTCTATCGCGATCAGGCGATCGTGACCCACCCGCTGAAGACGATTTCGGCTGTGACCAAAGCCAATCCGGGTGTGGTGACGGCCACGGCGCACGGGTTCGCGGATGGCGACGAGATCCTGGTGACCGGGGTGGTCGGCATGGTCGAGCTGAACAACCGCCGTTTCACGGTGGCCAATGCGACTGCCAACACCTTCGCGCTGTCCGGCGTCGACACATCCGGCTACGGTACCTACACGTCGGGCGGCTCGGCGGCGAAAATCTACGAGATTGCAACCCCATATCTGCAGGACGAGCTCGACGGGCTGACTTTCGCGCAGCATGCCGACGTCATGTATATCGCCCACAGGAATCACCCGCTCGCGAAGCTGTCCCGCACGGGCCATGCGGCGTGGACGTTGACTGACGCCATGATCACGAACGGTCCGTTTCGCGCCATCAACGCCGATCAGAATCACTATCTGTCGGTCAACGTGACGGGATCGGCCAATATCACCAACATCACCCGGGCGTTGCCCGCCGTCGTGACCACCGCCGGTGCCCATGGGTTCGGCGAGGGGTGTTGCGTCGAGATCACGTCCGCCGGCGGCATGACGCAGGTCAATAACCAGCGCTACATCTGCCGCAACGTGACGGCGACCACGTTTGAATTGTGGACCATTGCGGAGACGCGCGTCGACAGCACGGCGTTCACCGCATACACGTCGGGCGGCGTTGCCACCGTTGCCCGAACCTCCTTCGGGACCATTGCGCCGGGCTCGACCGTCACGCTGACGTCGACCAAAGCGTTGTTCAGCGCCGACCATGTGGGGGCGTTGTTCCGCCTGTGGGAGCCCGGCAAGGACACCGGCATTGCGCAGCCATACGGCAGGAGGTCAGTCTACAATAACGACATGTATACGACAGACGGCAAGGTCTATGGCGTGTCAAATTTGACAGGCGCAAATGAATGGCAGGACGAATGGACGTATCCGAAGCACAGTCAGGGCGTGATCCGCGTGCGAGACACCAGCAGTTCAAGATATTTTGATTCCGTCTATTTGCACGATAGCAGCGTAATACTTGAAATTACGTCATATGCGTCGGCAACGTCCGTCACGGCCAGGGTTGTGCGCAACCACGTGCCCCACAGTGTGATTGCGGTGACCAGCGATACCGGCGGTTTGGGGCGCACCAATCTGTGGGAGGAGGGGGCCTGGAGCCGGAAGCGCGGCTATCCGAGTGTGATTGTCTTTCACGAGCAGCGGCTGTGGGCGGCAGCCTCGACCGAGGCGCCGCAAACCGTCTGGGCGTCGCGCAGCGCCGCCTTCGAGGATTTCCTCGACGGGCCCGAGGACGATCACGCCATCGTCTATGAGATCGTGTCAGGCCACGTGGACAAGATCCTCTGGCTGTCGTCGGGACGGTTTCTTGCAATCGGCACGGCCAGCGCCGAGTATATCGTCTCGGGAACCAATCGCGACAACGCGCTGACGCCCTCAAATGTGCGCATCGCCCAGCATACCCCGTGGGGATCGTCGCCCGCCACACCCGTCCGGGTGAGCGCGTCGGTCATCTTCGGGCAGCGCAACGGCAATCCGGCCAACGCGGCGCACCGCATCCGCGAGCTGACCTACTCGTTCCAGGCGGACGCCTATATTGCGCAGGATATCTCCATCTTCTCCGAGCACATCACCCGGCCCGGCGTGGTGGAATTCGCCTATACCTCGGAACCCGACCCCCTGATCTGGGCAATCCGTAGCGACGGGCGCGCCTGCTGCATGACCTACGAACGAGAGCAGGAGGTGTTTGCCTGGCACAGGCACGAGCTCGGCGGATATTCCGATGCCGGCGCAAGCCTGCCGGCCATGATCGAGCGCATCGCCAGCATCCCGGGCGACGACGGAGACGAGGTGTGGATGGTCGTCAAGCGCCACATTGCCGGCGGCGTCAGACGGTACATCGAGGTGCTCACCACGGGGCTGCAGGAGTCGGCCGCAAAGGCGGATGGAGTGTACGTCGATTGCTCGCTGTCCTATTCCGGGACGCCGACCACCACGGTGTCCGGCCTGTATCACCTGCGCGGACAGACCGTCACCGTCTTGGCAGACGGGGCGGTGGTGCCCCCGAAGGTCGTGTCCGACACCGGAATCGTGACCGGCTTGCCGGTGGCTGCCGGGGTCGTGCATGTGGGCTATCCGGTTCGGACCGTCATCGAAACCCTGGATCTGGAGGCAGGAGCGGTGGCAGGTACGGCCCAGTCGCGGGCGAAGCGTATCAGCGAGGTGTTTCTGCGCGTGTATCGCTCGCTGGGCGGCACCGTAGGGCCGGATGCAGACCATCAGACAGCGATCAGCTATCGCAGTCCCGCCGACCCCATGGGCGGGTCGCCACCACTGCACACCGGCCTGATCCGCGTGCCGTTTCCCGGCGGGTATGACCGCAAGGCCCACGTGTATGTCAAACACGACGATCCCCTGCCCTTCACACTGCTCGGGATCGTGTCCGAATTGTCCACATCGGGATAATGCCATGTGCGCACCAGTGATCGGGCTGCTCGGAACAGCGGTCTCAGCAATTGGCGCCATTCAGCAGGCCAATGCTGCCGCATCCGTTGCCAAATACAACGCCAAGGTCCAGGAGATTAACGCCCGCGTGGCGCGGCAGGAAGGCCTGTACGAGGCCGACAGGCTCGAGGACAGGTACGAGAGCCAGCGATCCACCGCACGCGCCGTGGCCGCCAAATCCGGCGTCAACCCCTATGCCGGCTCGGCGTCTCTGATCATCGACCAGGAGTCGTTCGGCGATCAGCGCGCCGACGAGCTGGCGACCATCTGGAACTCCGAGACCAAGGCGGTTGCGTATGAGAACCAGGCCAAGGCGTACCGCATGGAAGCCAAGGCCGAAAAGCGGGCCGGCATAATCAACGCCGCTTCGACCGTGCTCGGCAGCCTCGGCAAATTCAAGATCGCCTGATATGCCCCAGATCCCTCGCACCGAACGCCAGGTCGGTCTCAATCCGACGCCGCTGCGCAATTTCCCCGGCTCCCTGGAAGCGCCCGGGCGGGCGCTGCAGGGGCTGGGACGGGCCATTTCAGGGCTGTTTCTCGAGGCCGAAGCCGAGCGCGACCGGCTGAATGATTACCAGTACAAGATCGCCGCCACCGAGCTGCAGAACGACGTCGAGATGGATTATCTGCGCTCGCAGGACGCCATCGAGGGCGACGGGCGGACATTCTTGTCGGAGCGGCTGGAGGCTTTCGACCGGCGCTTCGAGCCCTTCCGGCAGCGGTTCCCCGAGAAACAGCAGGAATCTGACCTGTTGCGCGCGCGCATGCGCGGCGCGCTGGCAGAACGCGCCTACAAGGCGCAACGCTCTCACCTCGACCAATATTACGTGGACGAGACGCGCCGCGTCGCCGCCACCACCGTCCTGCCGCGCATCACCGGCGATCCCGAATCGGTGCTGTCCGGCGTCGCCAGCGTCGACGTGCTGGTCAACGGTGTCGAAACACTGACGCCGGACCGCAAGACCGCGCTCAAGCGCGAGCTGGTCGATCAAATCTACCGGCAGCTGGTCGCAAAAGCGGACCCCATCAAGCTCAGGGACTGGCTCGAGGACCAGATCGAACGGCTGGAAGCGTCGCGCGTGCGGCCTTCAGAGCCCAAACGCCTGTCTGCGCCGTCAAACCGTCTGATCGACGCGATCATCGCGGTGGAATCGTCGGGCGATCCGAATGTGGTCTCGCCCAGGGGCGCGCGCGGGCTGATGCAGATCATGCCCGAGACCGGGCGCGAGATCGCCTCGGAGCTCAACGACCGCGGCGCCCTGGAGCTGTCAGATGCCGACTTCAAGGAGCATCTGCTCAATCCCCAGGTGAGCCGGACCTATGGCGCGCATTACCTGAAAAAGATGCTGACGCGGTACGACGGCGACGTGGAAGCGGCGCTCATTGCCTACAATGGCGGGCCGGCCCGC
>Ga0129299_1003227_pt1 | contig 10669 bp, 6 predicted proteins | sample ConPoolayeCmetaG_FD_94477 | JGI IMG/M metagenome (GOLD analysis project Ga0129299, IMG submission 94477) | Hot spring microbial mat communities from California, USA to study Microbial Dark Matter (Phase II) - Cone Pool mat layer C metaG ... | reverse complement strand
ATGAACTACTCCTCCAGAAAGAGAGGGAATTGAAAAACCTCGAGAGGAAGCAACAAGAGACCGAGAAGTATCTCGAATCTAAAATGCGCGAGGTCGAGACGACGCGGGAAAGTATCAAGGGTGAATTGGAGCGCATTGCCGGTATGACGCAGGAAGAGGCGTTGAACGCGCTCATGCAGAAGATAGAGGATGAAGCGAAACATAAGGCAGCGAAAAAAGTCAAGACGATCGAGGAAGCAGCTATCGAAGAGTCAGAAAAGAAATCGAAGGAGATTATCGCCACCGCCATTCAGCGGTATGCGGGAGAGTATGTGACTCAGGCGACTGTTACGACAGTGACGCTTCCCAACGATGAGATGAAAGGACGTATCATCGGGCGCGAGGGGCGTAACATCCGTGCCATCGAGGCGATAACGGGGAGCGATCTCATCATAGACGATACTCCCGAAGCGGTCGTTATCAGCGACTTCAACCCCGTGCGGCGTGAGATTACCCGTATCACGCTCGAACGCCTCATAGCCGACGGACGGATTCACCCCGGCCGTATCGAGGAATTGTTCAATATCGCATCCAAAGAGGTGTGGAAAGGGATCAAAGAGGCGGGGGAGCAGGCCCTCTTCGATCTTGGCATCCACAAGATGCACCCTGAGTTGGTACTTCTCATCGGACGCCTCAAATATCGCACGAGTTATGGCCAGAACATGTGGAAACATTCGGTCGAAACCGGATTCTTTGCGGGCATGATAGCGGCTGAGATGGGATACAACATGAAAATGGCTCGTCGAGCCGGCTTGCTCCATGATATTGGAAAAGCAGTGGATCATGAACAAGAGGGATCGCACGCAGCCATAGGTGCTCGGCTTGCCGAGAAGTATGGGGAAGCAAAAAAGATTGTTACTGCGATAGAAGCGCACCATGGCGAGATAAAACCAGAAACAGTGCTCGACCTCATAGTAATGGCGGCTGATGCCATCTCTGGTGCGCGGCCGGGTGCTCGTCGCGAGATGACGGATTCCTATATCCAGCGGCTTACCGACCTCGAAAATCTTGCCGCATCCTTCCCCGGCGTTGACAAGGCGTTTGCCATACAGGCGGGGCGGGAGTTGCGTGTTATGGTGGATGCGGCGAAGGTGCGTGATGAGGATGCCTATATCCTTGCAAACGACATTTCCAAGAAAATAGAGGCAGAAATGACCTACCCGGGGCAGATAAAAGTGGTCGTTATTCGAGAGACGCGGGTTGTTGCGATGGCACAGTGAGGGGATATGAAGGTGCTGCGTGTCCTCATGCTCGGCGACGTTATCGGCCGTCCTGGCCGGAAGATGCTTCGCACATTTCTCCCTGCGTATCGTGCGCGACATGGTCTCTCGTTCGTGGTAGTCAATGGAGAGAATGTTTCTGGAGGTGCGGGCATTAAAGCCGATGGACTCGATGACCTCTTTTCTGCCGGGGCTGACGTGGTGACGACGGGAAACCATGTGTGGCGCCGCGAAGAAGGGTATTCTCTTTTGCGCAACGAACCACGACTTCTGCGCCCCGCCAACTACTCTGCGCGGCTACCAGGCAGAGGATCCACAGTGAGGCCTGTTGGGGGAGTTTCCGTCGGTGTTATCAATCTGCTGGGACGTACTTTTATGGATCCGATAGACAACCCGTTCGACGCGGTTGACCGGGAGATAGCGTTGCTGCGGGAAACCGGAGCGCAGGTGATTCTCGTTGACTTCCATGCCGAGGCGACCGCTGAGAAGGAAGCAATGGCTTTCTACCTCGACGGACGAGTCTCTTTGCTTGCCGGTACCCATACCCATGTGCAGACTTCCGATGAAAAGATTTTTCCCGGAGGAATGGGCTATATTACGGATCTTGGCAGATGCGGCTCCTTTTTTTCGGTACTCGGTATGGAACCGCGACCGAGCCTCAAGGGGTTTTTGGAGGGTGTCCCCAAGACCTTTACACCGGCGAAGGAAATGCCTATGATGGAGGGGGTTGTTGCCGATATAGATCCGGTAAACGGGAAAACGGTACGAATAGATCGAGTTCGCGAAAGCATGGAGGCGTCCCATGATTGATGAACAAATACGTCGAGAACTTCACCAACTGAAAAGCGGCATCGTAGACCTCTACACGGAGGGGGATCTTTCTAAGAAACTCGAGCGCTTCCACCAGGGCGGCGAACCACTTATCGTCAAGGCGGGCTTCGACCCGACATCGAGCGATATCCACCTCGGGCACACCGTGCTGATGAACAAGATGCGTCAGTTCCAAGACTTTGGGCACCGTGTCGTCTATGTCGTCGGCGATGCTACGGCAATGATTGGAGACCCGACCGGCCGCAACAAGACCCGAAAGGTGCTTACGCGCGACGAGATTCTCGAGAATGCGAAGACCTATGCAACGCAGGCATTCAAGATTCTCGATCCTCAAAAGACTCAGATGGTTTTTAACTCCTCGTGGCTTTTCAAACTTGACTTCCTGAAAATGATAGACCTTGCCTCCAAGTACAATGTCGCCCGAATGCTCGAACGGGAAGACTTCAAGAGCCGCTTCAAGAGCGGAGATTCCATCGCTCTCCACGAGTTTATCTACCCTCTTGCACAAGGGTATGATTCCGTTGCGCTCAAGGCCGATGTGGAACTTGGGGGAACCGACCAGATATTCAACCTCCTTGTCGGACGCAAACTGCAGGCGGATTATGGTCAGGAACCGCAGGTCGTTATGACGGTTCCCTTGCTCGTTGGGTTAGATGGGGTTCAGAAGATGTCGAAATCCTACAATAACTATATCGGTGTCACCGAGCCGCCCGACAGCATGTTTGCGAAGGTGATGTCAATCTCGGATGATTTGATGTGGAATTACTATGAACTGTTGACCACCATATCTGCCGACGAGATTGCGGCAATGAAGAGTGGCATCGCGAACGGTACCGTCCATCCACGTGACTGCAAGGTGAGGTTGGCTTTCTTTATTACCGCACGATTCCACGGCGAGGATGCGGCGAAAGAGGCGAAGGAGAATTTCTACCGGGAGATACCCTCCAACCTCGCCGAATATCCCGTTGCACTTCCTGACGACGGGATGTTCCTCGTTGACCTTATCGTGCAGATCGGATTTACCGAAAGCAAATCGGAGGCGCGACGGATGATACAGCAGGGCGGCGTCTACATTGACGGACAGAAGATATCAGATGTAGCACTCAGGATAACATCAAAAGAATCCTTTGCCCTTAAAGTTGGTAAGAAGAAAATCGGGAAGGTGATAGTTAGTTGAATTTGTGCTGCGGCCATTAAACAGAGAGAACACGCAGATTCTTACCTCACAAATGTCTGTCAAGACATCTGCTCACCGTGCCAAAAATGATTTCGTCAAGACAATTAATTTCTTGCCGAAAGAGGACATGGTGTTTCCCTCTGTTCGACACCGCTGAGACAGATACCAAATGCCTCGACGACTTTCCATTCGAGAGGTTAGATGTTTCGATTCATTTGCAGAGAGAAATTGACATGCCCTGATAAAGGAGATAGGTGTTGCCCCAATGCCAGGTGGCTTCATGGTATGTACCAAATTGACATGTCAGGAGGGAGTCATGAAGAGGCACATGGTGCTTCTCTCGATGGTGATTTTTGCATTCGTTGGATGTGACAAGGGGGTGCGGGCTACGGAAGCATGTGTGCCGGGGGAGTGGAAAACCGGGAACGGGGTTGTTTCTGAGTGTGTGGATGGCCTCTGGAAGGTGCGGAGAATCACCAGGCAGTGGGGCACGGCAAAGGGTGAGAGAGGCTATTCCGTTGCGGTAGATGCTTTTGGCGCCATTTATGTGACGGGAGAGACCTCTGGCGAGTTGGATGGGAACACGAGAGTGGGAGGGAGTGATATTTTCCTGAGCATTATTCCCCAAAACTGATAGCGGGGAAGGATTCAGCCCCGGAGAGGGAGGGGTGTCGAAGGAGAGCACCATCTCCTTTTCGAGCGGTCTTTGTCTCCCCGCACTCGATGCTTCGAAGCAATAAGGCCCTAGGGGGAAGATACCACCTGTCTCGACGAATCACCGTTCGGGAAGATGGTAGATGTCTTGATTCGAATGCCCTGAAAAGTTGATTTCCATCCTTACAGCCATATACTCGCCGCGTCTTGTTCATTAGGAATGTCAGAAGAAAGGAGGATGTCATGCCCGTGAATCTGAAAGGAAGAAGTTTCCTCTCGCTCAAGGACTTTACTCCGGAAGAGATTCGGTACCTGCTCGATCTGTCGCATGATCTCAAGGCGAAAAAGCGCGCCGGGATCAAAGGCAATCTGCTCGAAGGGAAGAATGTCGTCCTTCTTTTCGAGAAGACCTCGACTCGTACGCGCTGTGCCTTCGAGGTCGCGGTGTTCGATGAAGGTGGGTACGTTACCTTCTTGGGGCAGAACGACAGTCAGATGGGTAAGAAAGAATCAATCGAAGATACCGCCAAGGTGCTTGGCCGCTTCTACGACGGCATTGAATTCCGTGGTTACAAACAGGAGACGGTCGAGGCGCTTGCCAAGTACAGCGGAGTGCCGGTCTGGAACGGATTGACCGATGTCGAGCATCCGACCCAAGTACTCGCCGACTTCATGACCATCGAGGAGCATGTCCATAAACCGCTTGACAAAGTGAAACTCGTCTATATGGGCGATGCGCGCAACAATATGGGGAACTCCTTTGTCATTGCTTGTGCCAAGATGGGGATGCACTTCGTCGCCTGCGCGCCAAAGGATCTCTTCCCCGACAAGAAACTGATTGATGAGATGAACAAGGTCGCCAAGGAAACCGGCGCAAAAATCGAACTTATCGAGGAGCCGGAGAAGGCGGTCAAGGGGGCTGATGTCATCTACACCGATGTGTGGGTTTCGATGGGCGAAGAGCATTTGTTCGAGGAACGCATAAAACTGCTCAAGAAGTATCAGGTGACGATGGACCTCCTCGAGAAGACCGGTAATCCCGATGTTATCTTTCTTCACTGCCTCCCCTCGTTCCATGATACCGAGACGAAGATAGGGAAAGAGGTGTACGAAAAGTACGGTATCAAGGAGATGGAGGTGACCGACGAGGTCTTCCGCTCGCGCCACTCCAAGGTCTTCGACGAAGCCGAGAACCGCCTGCACACCATCAAGGCAGTTATTGTTGCAACGATAGGAAGGTAGATTACCCTGCCTCTGCGTCTCTGTTTTCGGACATGAAAGAGGGGATCGGGCAGGTCGGAGGAAACCAAGAGGAAGGAGACATTTATGGCTATAGGTTACGATCTTGCGATTGTGGGGGGCGGTCCTGCAGGGCTTACGGCGGCTATCTATGCTGGCCGCGCCTTGCTGAAGACGGTAATCATCGAAAAGGGGGTTGTGGGGGGGCTCATGGCGCTCACGGATAAGTTGGAAAATGTCCCCGGTTTTGAGAGTATCAGCGGCGGTGAGTTGTCCGAACTCATGGTAAAGCAGGTGACGAAATTTGGTGTCGGCATAGTGATGGGAGCGGTCTCTCGCATCGAAAAACGCGAGAGGACGTTCCTTCTCTTTACTGATAACGGCGATGTCGAGGCGCGTGCCGTTATCTGGGCAGCCGGTTCGACACCACGACGTATAGGGGTGCCTGGCGAGATGGAATACACCGGCCGTGGGGTCTCGTACTGTGCGGTGTGTGATGGAGCCTTCTACCGCAACATGCGGGTTGCGGTTGTCGGTGGTGGTGATTCGGCACTCAAAGAGGCGCTCTATCTCACGCGGTTTGCCTCCGAGGTGGTGATTATCCACCGGCGAGGTGAGTTCCGCGCCGAGAAGATTATTCAGGAGGAGGTGCGCAGGCATCCTCGGATACGCCTCCTCCTCGACAGTGTGGTCGAGAAGATTGGGGGGAAGGACTTCGTCGAGTCGGTGGCCGTCAAGGATGTGAAAACCGGCGCGCTGAGCGAACATCCTTTCGATGGCGTTTTCGTCTTTGTCGGCTACGAACCGCAGGTTGGTCCCGTCAAGAATTTCGTGCGACTTTCTCCTTCCGGACGTATTGTGCTCACCGCTGACGGAACAACCGGAACACCGGGACTTTTTGCTGCTGGTGATGTGGTGGAAAAGGTTGTTTACCAAGTGGCTACTGCTATTGGCGACGGTGCTATTGCAGCAACGGCGGCCGAGCGGTATCTATCGGGGCACTGAAAACCGCCGAAACCGTACTTTTTGATCTACCGACACGAGAAAGTGTCCGTCCTCTGCGTCGCGTTTTGTCCTTACGCCTATTTGAACATGAGATGCTCTTCTTGACGACCGACGACTTCTTGTGCCGCGGTACGGAAAGCAGGGTAGTCGGCAGGAGCGAGAACAGTGCACTCTTTGGTGTAGCGTGTTTGCATGGCTACGATGTTTCCGGTGCTGTGTACGGTTCTTTCGACCGTAAAACAGGGTCCGACAGTCTTGAATGACTGCGGTGGTAGAGTTACCTTTGCTTTTGGAGGGAGTTCGACGCGAACCGATACCGTCATATACCCTTTTATGCCAAGCTCCATGGGGAGCAGACGCGTACTCATCTTCACAGTATCGGCGCGTATGAGTGAAAGCGGAATGCGGAGCCGTTTGCCCCCTTCCTGCGCTGCGAGAAGGTGCGACACATCTGCTTCGACAGCAAGGACGAGCGGCCGTGTAATGTCCTCGATGTCACTATGTTCTGCACGAACGAGCGTTCCACCCTGGAAAAGACTGTTGACGACTCCCTGAAATAGTTTGTCTGCATCGCGTTGTGTCCGAAGGATGCGGCGTATCGTCGAAGAGGTTTCTCCCCGCATGGTCAGTCGTGCTTTCACCGTTGTTTTTCCATCGTCTCCGACGGTGAAGGAGAGATCGTGTTCCTCGAAGGTGAAGGCAGGCGGTTGGTAGGGTATCTCGATGAACCGCCACGCGGCGGTGTCGGTGTCCATGACGAGAGATATGACCCCTTGGTCGTCCGCGCGGAGCGTCCCAATCTCGAGCAAATCAACGGTCGGGTCCATGAAAAAGTTCTCTTCTATCCCCGGCTGGACGGGCACATGGACAATGGCGTGATTGAACTGTTGGTTCGGTATCTTCATCTGAAGTTTACCTGTGGGACGTGTGCGGAGAATCGCGTACTCGAGTTTGATACCAATTTCTTTGGCGAGTTGTATCATAAGTACTGCTTTGTCTTTGCAGTCGCCGTAGCGTCGTTCCAGAATCTGAGTCGGGGTATGCGGCTTCACCCCTGCGATGGTTGTTTCGTAATCCTGCTGGTAGCGAATCTCCTGGGCAACGAAACGGAAAAGGGCATCGAGTTTCTCGTGTGGTGTTCCTTTCCCTTCCGTCAACTGTACGGCAAGATCGCGCACCTCTTTGTTGGAAACAAAGGCATTCTTGAGGAGAGCCCGCTCCCAGTTGACATACTCATCCCAACTGCTGACCGAACTGATGGTTATCTTCTCCAGAAAATCTCCGACCGGTGGCATCATCGGTTCTGGAGAGAGCGGCGGACGATTCTTGGCGATAAATATCTTCATCACTTTATCGCCGAGTGTTTCGCTTTTTTCCTCGACGACTCCGTTGATGTCGAACACTAGTTTCCGTTTTGGGTCGTAGATAATGCGCAGTTCGCTGTGGAGCATCTGATAGTAAGTCGTTTGGAGGTACCACTCGGCGAGGAAGTGGTTTTCGAGAAAGCGAAGCGCAGGACTATAGTGGATGTACTGCACGACGGTCGCCGAACCTTTGTCGAGTTGGCGGAACCGCACCTGAGAGCCGCGTATGGAACTCGCCTCTTGTCGAACGCCCTTGGGGTCGAGCGAGTAGGCTTTCCGTATTTTGACCGTTCCGGTGTAGGGAAGACTCTCATTGATGAGAATATCGCGCCCTGCATCGTTGATGACGAGTTTTACCTCGGTGATATACCACTTCGACGAGCCATCGTCGTTGACCTTCACCACAGCGTGATCGTACACCATGAGCGCCTTTGCTGCCGGATCCGGTGTTATTGCGCGTGCCGCCTCGATGAGCGTACGAATATCGTCGTCACTTGGCACGAACGCTTCTGCCGGGTCCTTTTCGGCAGTTGCGCTCAGGTACGATATCTTGTCTGAAAGCGCGGCATTCTTGGGATTACGTGCCAGTGCTTCGTTCCATCGGCGGAGTGCCTCGTCATGCATGCCGCGTTCCCATGCGAGATCGCCGAGATTTTGGTAGGGGCGGGGATCGTACGGTGAAAGGGCGGCCGCTCGCTCGAGCGAGCGTTTTGCCTCATCCCAACGCTTCAGGCGGCGCAGCATTTCGGCGCGCTCGATCAGGTAATCAGGGTTATCCGGTCCCAGCAGAGCCATAATGTCGAGAAGTGTGATTGCGCCAGCATAGTCTTGCCGGTCGCGTGCCTCGGTGAGGAGACGGCGCACGAAGGCAAGACGTCCCGGCTCGACGGCAAGCGCCGCACGAAAGCGCGTTTCGGCGTCGGTCGGATAGCCCAGCGCATCAAGGCACTCTCCTTCCGCCTTGATGATGTCTGCGTCGTCAGGCCAGAGGCGAGTCATTGCGGCAAAGGTATCGCACCGATCCTTGGCAAGTCCCCGGTCACCGAGGATATCCGCCAGCCCCCACCAGGCTCCTTTTGCTTTCTGATTGAGTGCAAGTGCTGCGCGATAGTCCTCTTCGGCGCTGTCGCGTATCCCTTTCTGACGATAGAAGTCACCACGTTGGATGAGGAAGCCTGCCGTTTTGATTCCCTCAGGACCGAGAGCACGGTTCAAAAGGTCTATCAATTGCCCTTCTTCTTCGTTTTCTTTGAAACTCTTTGCCGCAAAATACATGGCTATGGGGTTGTGAGGATTCCCTTCGTAGAAGGAGAGAAACGCCTGCTTTGCCTTCTTTTTAAGCCCGTTGCGTTCGGCCCAGAGCGCCTGAAGGAAAAAGAGGCGATTCTGTTCTGTTACCGTCGGCAGAAGCGTCTCTGCCTCTGTTTCTCCCCTCACCGCCGGTTGCGCCACTGGCACGGCGAGCGGCTCTCCTCTTGTATCACGAGCAATCACTACGTTTTCGAGAGGTGTGCCGTCAGGGGCAGTAAGACGTGCCGCGAAGAGCCACGTGTTGTTCTCGACTGCCGATTTTACGAGAATACGGTTCCACCCCTTCGCGAGGCGGATCGGAACCCGAATCGTATCGTAGAAAAAACGCTCTAACTTATCGTTTGCGTAGATGGGTACTCCATTCAACCAGAGGGCGGTAGGATTGCCGGTACTAACAGAAAGAAGTGCTTCGGTTTCCTGTGGTGATTTTACATGGGTAACGAGGTAGGCAACCGACCAATTGTCGGGGTGAAAGAGATTTTTGAGCGACAAAAAACGGTCATGCCTGAGCGGTACAACGCCCATCCAGCCAATCTCGCCGTTCTGTCCCTTGTAGCGTTTTGTAAAGTCTATTTCCTGTTCGGGAGGGTAGATCTCATAGAAGCCCTTACCCTGATCGTTGTCGAAGGTGCCGATGACCATCCAGTCGGCGAGATAGTGTAGCCGATTTGCAATCCCCCGTGCTTCATCTAAGCGTCCAAGATCCAAAAGGAGGTCGGCTTGCAGTGCTCGGGCAACCGCGCGAAGGGCGAGATCGGGGTGTTTTTCGGCGAGTATACCCACCAGCGGTATGAGACGCCGTTTTTCTCCTGCTGAAAGAGAGGTGTTCAATTGGTCGAGATAGATCTCCGTGTGGGGGCTCGAAAGATCACATGCAGCACGCATGAGGTGTTCGTTGGCAGTACGACGATCGCCTTGGACGAGTGCCCACCATGCAGCCATTTCGTGGAGTTCGTGGTTGCCAGGATAGCGGACGAGGGCAGCGGTGAGAAGCCGGTCGAAGTCTCCTGGCCGCGGCCCGACGCCAAAGAACAGGTCGGTGAGGAGAGAGACCTCAGGTCCCGTTTCTTGGACCGTCGCTGTACACAGTGGGGACTCCGGTTGGTAGCCTGAAGGAACGCCAGCCTGTTTTTCCGGCGTTGCACAGGATACAATCAGAAAAAAGAAAAAAAAGGTGGAAGCGATACGACGATGCATGCAACACCTCACGGAGGTTGATGGAACAAAGAACGATATCATAGATGGGAAGTACAGGCAATTTTTCGCTTTTGCGGGATGGTGAAATGATCGTTACCTAAAATTGCAATGGCTATTCATTTTTGTTATAGTCACCGCGATCACCGTTGGTAAGTAATAGGAATGACACTCGGTTCGACTGCCCTCTCAGAGAAAGACCCGACAACGCTGGATCGTTTTGCCCATTACAATCAGTGGACTATTGATGCGATGACGTCGCTCGTGAATTTTGCTGCAATAACCTTAGAACCGGCGCGTCCCGAAACTATTCCTCACCATATTGTCGAGTTCCTCGCTCAACCGTTCCTCGATCTTTCCTATAGTGGACTCTTCCGCTTCGATTCGCGCGAAGGTCGGTGGAGTGTTCTTGCCTCCAAAGGGGAAACCGATGCCGATCTCGACTCGATTCCAACCTTCGAAGGAACGATGATTCTCGAAGAGGATAGGGAGATATATTCCTTCTTCTCTATACACGATCGCTCCTTTCTCATACTCGTAACCCGTAATGAAAACAAACCTTCCTTTACTGTGTACGAGAAATCATTCATGTCTCTCTTTTCGACGCTCATCTCTTCCTTTTATCAGATGAAGAT
>Ga0129299_1003226_pt1 | contig 10669 bp, 8 predicted proteins | sample ConPoolayeCmetaG_FD_94477 | JGI IMG/M metagenome (GOLD analysis project Ga0129299, IMG submission 94477) | Hot spring microbial mat communities from California, USA to study Microbial Dark Matter (Phase II) - Cone Pool mat layer C metaG ... | reverse complement strand
GAAGCGGTCCTGCGCCTGCTGGAGGAGCCCGACCTGCGCCGCCGGTTGGGTGTGGAGGCCGCCCACGACATCCGCGAGCGCCGTTCTTGGGCCCACCTGGCGGCGGCGGTAGAGCGGGCATACTGACACGAAAGGGGCAAAAAGCACAAAAGGGCACCGCGATCCCTCTTGACAACCAAAACGTTTTGGTGTATAATATGTTTGCTTTCCAAAACGTTTTGGCCCCCAAGCCGAGGAGCGCCAATGCCCGTCACGCTCAAAGAGATCGCCCGCCGCACCGGCAAGTCCGTCACCACCGTGTCGCGTGCACTCGCCGACTATGACGACGTGGCCGAGGAGACGAAGGCCTTGGTGCGCCGCGTGGCCGACGAGTTGGGCTACACGCCCAATCTGCTGGCGCAACGCCTCCGGAAACGCCGCTCCGATACCATCGGTCTGATCCTGCCCACCTTCGGCCCCCGTTTCTCCGACCCCTTTTTCAGCGAGTTCCTGGCTGGCGTGGGCAACATGGCCGCCGAGCATGGCTACGACCTGCTCGTCTCCACTCAGCCGCCTGGCGAGCGCGAGTTGCAGGTCTATCGCCAGAAGGTACAGGGTCGCCAGGTGGACGGCTTCATCATCGTGCGCACCCGGCGGCAAGACCCCCGCATCCGCTACCTGTGCGAGATCGGCTTTCCGTTCGTCGCTTTCGGCCGCACTGAGGGCGAGATGGACTTTCCCTATGTGGACGTGGACGGCATAGAGGGCATGCGCCTGATCGCCGAGCACCTGATTGGCCTGGGTCATCGTCGCATCGCGTGCCTGGCGCCCCCGGCGGACCTGCTGTTCGCCGAGTATCGCCTGACTGGCCTGCGCCAGGCGTTGGCCGATCACGGCCTGGATCTCCCCGCAGAGCGGATTGTCCGGGGCGACCTGACCCAGCGGAGCGGCTATGAGGCGGCCCTGCGCCTGCTGGATGGACCACAGCCACCAACTGCCATCGCCGCGTGCAACGATCTGATGGCGCTGGGCGCGATGAGCGCCATCCAGGAACGGGGGCTGGTGGTCGGCCGGGATGTCGCCGTCACCGGCTTTGACGATATCCCTATGGCTGAACATTCCCATCCTCCCCTGACGACCGTGCACCAGCCGATCTACCAGATTGGCAAGATGGTGTGCGAGATGCTGATCCGGCTGCTCCAGGGCCAGGAACTTACCTCCCGGCAGGTGATCCTGGCACCGAAGTTGATCGTGCGCCAGTCCTGTGGAGCGAATGCGGACAGGCCCGCTGCCTGGAAAGGAGGTGACTCTGCTCCAGATTGAAACATTGTACGCCTAATCGGTCCGTTCAACTGAATCCAAATCCAGTAATCCAAACCCAGGAGGAAAGCAAAATGAAACGCCTTGGAGCCATTCTCTCATTTGTGCTGTTCGCGGCGCTCCTGACGGCGTGCGCCACGCCGACGCCTCAGGTCGTTGAGAAGACCGTCGTCATTGAACAGACGAAGGTCGTTCAGGCAACGGTCGTGGTCACCGCCGCGCCCCCCGACTACGGCAAGGTCGTTATCCTCTCTACCCAGGCCAACCCGGTGGAAGAACAAGAGAAGATGCGCGGGGTTGTCCTGAAAGCCTTCCCAGGCCAACCGGAGTTCGTGGGTATGGAGGAACCGGCGCTGATTGACCGTGTGCTTGCCGAGGCAAAGGCCGGTCAGGGCTCAGCCGACGTGCTGATTGCCCTCCACGGCACCTATCCCACGTTGCAGGCGGCCGATGCGCTGATGGACCTGTCGGACCTGGTGCCCATGCTGGAAGATCGCCATATCCCCGAAGCCTTCATGGAGTTGGGCAGGCTGGGCACCGACAAGCAGTACTACATCCCCGTGATGCAAGCCACCTACATTATGGCCGCCAACAAGAAGGCGCTCGAATATCTGCCGGCCGGAGCGGACATCAACGCGCTGACCTGGGAGCAGTTGCGCGACTGGGGCAGGAACATCACGGAGGCCACCGGGGAAAGGAAACTGGGCTTTCCGGCCAGCGATAGGGGCCTGATGCACCGTTTCTTGCAGGGTTACATCTACCCGTCATACACCGGCGGCATGGTTACCGGCTTCAAAAGCCAGGATGCTGAAGCAATGTGGGCGTTTTTGAAGGACCTGTGGCAGTATGTCAATCCCCAGGCCACCACTTATGCGTTTATGCAGGAACATCTGCTGTCTGAAGAGGTCTGGGTAGCGTTTGATCACACTGCCCGTCTGCTGGAGGCATTCAAGCAGAAGCCGGACGAGTTCGTCGCCTTCCCGGCGCCGAAGGGGCCGAAGGGATTGGGCTTTATGCCGGTGATCGTCGGCGTCGCCATCCCCAAGACTGCGCCCAATCCCGAAGGCGCAAAGGAGATGGTCCGCTACCTGTTGCAGGACGACGTGCAGATCAACATCCTGCGCGAGATCGGGTTCTTCCCGGTCGTGGATGTCTCCTACCCCGGCTATGTGCCAGTCGGCATCCGCATTGAGGGCGAGGCGGTGAGCAAGCAGGCCGCGTCGCCGGACGCGCTGCCCGCGCTGTTGCCCGTGGGCCTGGGCGCCAAGGGCGGCGAGATCAACAAGATCTACCGCGACGCGTTCACTCGCATCGTGCTCAAGAACGAGGACATTGCAACGGTGCTGGCTGAGGAGGGCGCCAACCTTCAGAAGCTGCTCGATGAAACCGGCGCGCCGTGCTGGCCACCGGATCCACCCAGCGAGGGCGCGTGTCAGGTACGGTAGCATACTTCTATCCGACACTTGCGCAAACACCTGAGAACGCCCTTCCCCAAGATGTCATTGCGCCACGCACCAAAGGCCTCGGTCCGAGGGCTTCGCCCAGAGGGTGCTGCCCGAAAGGGATTCGCGCCGAAGCAAGCGCGCTTCCTGCGACGAGGCCTCTCGGGCCGTGGCCTTCCGCGTGGCCCTTCAGGCGTTTCGCGGCCTCCTCGGGCCGGGGAGACTCCCCGGTCTGAGGCTTCGGGGCTGAAGGCTCGCCATGACCTCTCAGGAAGGTTGTCCGGTGGCCATGTAGGCCTTCAGACCCTAAGGGTTGCAACGACCCTTAGGGTCTGAATGTCATTGGAGGCACCTATGAAACCCAGGCGCCGGGCCAATATAGAGCCCTACATCTTGCTCCTGCCGTCCCTGGTCTACCTGGCGGTCTTCTTCGCCTGGCCGATGGTGCAGGCATTCGGCCTGGCGTTTCGGGCCGACGACGGTCGCTGGACGCTGGAGTTTTTCCGGCGCATGGTCGGTGATGTGGCCTTCTGGCCGGCCATGCGCACCACGTTGCTCCTGGTTGTCCTCATCGTTCCCTTGCAGTTCATCCTGGCGCTGGCTATGGCGCTGCTGGTCACGGCCGGGCTGCGCGGCTCCGGCGCGCTGATCTACGTCTATGCGCTCCCCATCGCCGTCTCCGACCTGGCAGCCGGTATCGTCTGGTTCAGCATCTTCACCGAGCGCGGCTATCTCAATACGGTCTTGCAAGGGCTGGGCCTGCTGGATCGGCCTTTCATCTTTCTCCAATACGGTGCAATCTGGTCCCTGATTGCCATCATCCTGGCTGAGGTGTGGCGCGCCACATCCATCGTCTTCGTGATCCTGGTGGCGGGCCTGCAGGGCATCCCGAGGGAATACTTTGAGGCGGCCGAGGTGTTCGGCGCTGGCTGGTTCGCCCGGCTGCGCCGGGTGACGTTGCCGATGTTGCGCCCCAGCATCCAGGTCGCGCTGATCCTGCGCACCATTCTGGCGTTTCAGGTGTTCGCCGTGGTCGTGGCGCTGACAGGCGATGGGGTCAAGGTGCTGGCCTCCGAGGCGTACCAGTGGTATAACCAGTGGCGCAACATCAACGTGGCCGCGTGCTACGCGGCGCTGATCCTGGCCATCTCACTGCTCTCCACCGGCATCTACCTGCGCGCGCTGCGCACGCGCACCGAGGCGACGGCCTTGTGAAAGGAGGCAATCCTATGACGACCAGACCCGCTCTACCCCTCTCGCGCCGCGTCGGCCGCGGCCTGGCTTACCTGGTCGCCATCCTGATCGGCCTCTACATTCTGATCCCCATCTACCTGGTGGCGATCATGGCCTTCAGCCCGCGCGCGGTCGTCTACGCCTATCCCAAACCGCTCCTGCCAACGCAGTTCAGCCTGGAGACGATGCTCTTTTTCCTGAACAGTTACGGTATCCTGAACTCGGTCAAGAACAGCGTCCTGGTGGCACTTCTTACCCTGGGCATCTCGCTGGCTATCGGCGCGCCAGCCGGCTACGCGCTGGCGCGTTACGTCTTCCCCGGCAGCGACATCTACCGCATCCTGATTCTTTCAACGCGTGCTTTCCCGGTGGTGATCCTCTCCATCCCGCTCATCACCACCTACATCGCCTGGGGGCTGGACGACACAACGATGGGCGTGGCGCTGCTCCACGCGGCTATGGCCCTGCCGACGACGATTCTGGTCACCAGCAGCGTTTTCGTCGGCGTCTCAAAGGACCTGGAGGAGGCAGCCATGACGATGGGGTGCACGCGTCTGGGCGCGTTTCGCCGCGTGGCATTGCCCCTGGCAATGCCCGGATTGGCGGCCTCCGCCATCTTCACCTTCGTCCTCTCCTGGAACGAGGTGTTTGCCGCGGCCATCCTGACCGTCCAGAATCAGACGTTGCCAGCCCGCCTGATCGTGCAGATCAATCAGTCGCCGATCCCGTTCCGCTTCGCCGGCGGCTTCTTCATCCTGGTGCCGGCCCTCATTTTCATGCTCTTCGTCCGGCGCTATCTGTTCAGCCTGTGGGGCGTCAAACTCCGCTAATGAGGTTTCTCTTATGGCTGAAATCCGTCTTGAAAACGTGCGCAAAGAATTCGGCAAGGTCGTCGCGGTCAGGGACGTCAGCCTGGTCATCCCCGATCGCGAGTTCATCGTCCTCTTAGGGCCGAGTGGCTGCGGCAAGACCACCCTCTTGCGCTGCATCGCCGGTTTGGAGCAGGTGGACCGAGGACGCATCTACTTTGATGGCCGCGACGTGACCGACCTGCCTGTCCGCAAGCGCCGCATCTCTATGGTCTTCCAGAGTTACGCGGTCTTCCCGCATATGACCGTCTTTGAGAACATCGCCTTCGGCCTGCGCATGCAACGCAAACCCGGCGCCGAAATCAAGCGCCGCACTCAGGCGGCGGCTGAACTGCTCCATATTGAGGACCTGCTGGAGCGGTACCCTGCGCAACTGAGCGGCGGCCAGCGCCAGCGGGTGGCCGTGGCGCGTGCCATCGCCTACGATGCCGACGTGTTGTTGATGGATGAGCCGCTGAGCAACCTGGACGCGCTGCTGCGCCTGGAGATGCGCGCAGAACTCAAGCGCCTGCTAAAGGAGTTGAAGACCACCGTCGTCTACGTGACCCACGACCAGGTGGAGGCGCTCAGCCTGGGTGACCGGATCGCAGTGATGCGGAGCGGTGAGATCCTTCAGGTCGACACGCCGACCGCCGTCTACGACCGGCCGGCCACCCACTTCGTGGGCAGCTTCATCGGCAACCCGCCGATGAACTTTCTGACGGGCGAAGTGGCGGCAGACGGTGTGACTGTGCAGGTGGGAAGCACGGTCTTCCCTGCGCCGAAGAGAATGCCACCGGGCAACGTGTGGCTGGGTATTCGTGCCGAGAACATTGAACCCAGCCCGGAGCCGGTAGCGGACGCCATCGCAGGACAGGTGCTCGTTGTAGAGCCGCTGGGATCGCACAGCCTGATCACAGTACAGGTAGGGCAGGAACAGGTCAAGGTCAACGCGCCTGCCAATAGTGTCTACCGTTCGGGCCAGCCCATCTGGTTGACCCTGGCGGCCGAGAAGATCCGCTGGATGGACCCGCAGACGGGACTGGCCCTGCTATGAGTCGCTACCCGGACCTGGTACAACAGGCGCAACAGGTGCTGCGCGCCAATGATGCGGGCGTGTTCACCAAGCCCGGACCGCACCAGTACCCTCACCAGTGGAACTGGGATTCCGCGCTCATTGCGCTGGGGTTATCGCACTTTGACCTGCCGCGCGGCCTGACCGAGATTCGCGCGCTGCTGTCTGGCCAGTGGCGCAACGGTATGCTCCCCCATTTGGTCTACCACAGGGAATCCAACCATTACTTCCCCGATCCAGCCTTCTGGCAGATTGAGGGGAACCCGGACGCCCCGCCGGTTGCCACCTCAGGCATCACACAGCCCCCGCTGCTGGCAACAGTGGTGCGGCGGATCCACGAAAGAACCCCGATCCCCACGTTCGTAGCTGAGGTTTACCAGCCGCTGCTGGCCTGGCATCGCTGGCTGCACACCGCGCGCGACGCAGACGGCACCGGCCTGGCCTGCCTGATCCACCCCTGGGAATCGGGCACCGACGACTCCCCCCGCTGGTTGGCTGCCCTGGCAAACATCACCCCAACCGACGTCCCGACCTACCGGCGACGCGACACGCGCCATGTGGCCGCCGCCGAACGACCCTTTGACGCTGACTACGACCGCTTCATCTATCTGATTGACATCTTCCGCAAACAGCGCTACGATCCGGGGGCGTTGCTGGCTCACTCGCCGTTCCTTGTGCAGGATGTGCTCTTCAACTCGATCCTCTATTGCGCCGATGAGGATCTGCGCAGCCTGGCGCTGGAACTGGGAGAGGGGAGGGATGAGATAGAAGGCTGGCTGGAACAGATGCGCCGCAACTTCAACGCCCGCTTTTGGGATGAGGAGGCCGGCCTCTACTTTGACTATGACGTGCGCGCGGGCCGGCCGATCCGGGTGAATACGGCAGCAACTTTTCTCCCTCTCTACGCGGGCCTGGCCGACACCCACCAGGCGCGACGCCTGGTGGAGGAGCACCTGGAGAACCCGGATGAGTACGCGCCCGATGATGAAGTGTGCTACCGACTCACGACAACCAGCAAAAGGGAGCCGACCTGGGACGGCCGGCGTTACTGGCGGGGGCCGGTCTGGATCATCCTGAACTGGCTGGTAGCCGAAGGCCTGCGCCGCTACGGTTACGACACTCTGGCCACAGCGCTGACGCGCGACAGTCTTGCGCTCATCGCCCAAGCCGGGTTCCGGGAGTATTACGACCCGCGCGATGGCACCGGACTTGGCTCAACCCGGTTCTCCTGGTCCGCTGCGCTGGCGCTGGAGTTCTTGATGACCCGTTAGAAGCAATAAGAGCATTCGTGAGGCTCGCCAGGGGATTGCTTCGGCGGCGCCTCGGGCGAAGCCCCCTCGGGCCGAGGCCCTTCGGGGCCGAGGGCTCGGCGTGGCCCTGACGCCGCCTCGCAATGACGATAGGTAGGTAGTTACGAGGTTTTTCCATTCTCCGCCGTTGTGATCAGCCGTGACAGGCCATTACGAGGGAAAGACCCTTGAGGATCGGTTTTGTTTCCACCCGCATCGCCGGTACCGATGGCGTTTCTCTGGAGATTGCCAAACTGGCGACCCTCTGTCGTCGGCTGGGCTACTCTGTCTGCTATTGTGCTGGCGAGTTGGAGCCGTGGCTGGCCGACGAGGGGATGCTCGTGCCCGCCATGCATTTTGCCCATCCCGAAGCACAGGCCATCCACGACCGCTGCTTCGGGACGACCGTCGCCGCAGAGAGCGGAGACCCTCCGTCCTTACGGGAGCGCATTGCGGCTATGGCGGCCGACCTGAAGGCCGCCATTGGCCGCTTCGTGGCCGATTTCGGCGTGGGCCTGCTCTTCGTCCAGAACGCGCTCGCCATCCCTATGCACATCCCGCTGGGGGTCGCCCTGACCGACTACATTGCCGAGACGGGCATCCCGACCCTGGCGCACCACCATGACCTCCCGTGGGAGCGGGATCGTTTCGCGGTCAACTGCATCCCCGACATCCTGGCGCGCTGCTTCCCGCCGAACCTGCCCTCGGTGCGCCACCTGGTCATCAACTCGCTGGCGCAGCGTGCCCTGTGGGAGCGCAAGGGGATTGAGGCCGTCCTCTTCCCCAACATCTTTGACTTTGCGACGGCCGCGCCGGGCATCTCCGACTTCAACGCCGACCTGCGCCCGGCGTTGGGCCTGAGCGATGATCAACTGTTCATCCTCCAGCCCACGCGCGTCGTGCCGCGCAAGGGGATCGAACTGGCGATTGAACTGGTGCGCCAGTTGCGCGAGCCGGGCAAGCGGGCCCGGCTGGGGGGCAAAGAGGCGGTCCTGGTCATTACCCATCCGGCCGGCGACGAGGGGCTGGGCTATCTGGAGCACATCCGGGCGCAGGCGCAGGCCGTGGGCGTGCCGCTTCTCTATGCGGCCGACCGCTTCGCCTCCGATCGGGGGTGGCGCAACGGCCAGAAGGTCTACTCGCTGTGGGATGCCTATGTCCACGCCGATTTCGTGACCTATCCCAGCCTGATTGAGGGGTTCGGCAACGCGCTACTGGAAGCGATCTACTTTCGCCTGCCGGTGTTGATCAATCGCTATCCGGTCTACGTGGCCGACATCGCGCCCCAGGGATTTGACCTGATTGAGGTGGACACCGCGATCACCGACCGGGCGGTAGACGAGACGATTAGAGTCCTGGCCGACCCGGTGCGCCGACGGCGCATGGTTGAGCGCAACTACCAGATAGCGCGCGGTCGCTATTCTTACGAGGCCGTAACGCCGTTGCTGGCGACGCTGCTGGAGGCGGCCCGACTATGAGCGACCCGGCAACGCGCATCTTTCGGCTGCTCGTTTTTCTGTACGGCGAAGAGAAGGCGGCGCAGGTGTGGCCCGCCCTGGCCGACCGACTGGCGGATCGCCTTCATCATCTCTCACCTGCCCCGGAAAACCTCACCGAGCGCGATGTGATCCTCATCACTTATGGCGATCAGTTTCGCGAGCCCGGCCGGCCACCGCTACAAACCCTGCACGCTTTCCTGAACGCGTACCTGCGCGACGCGATCAGCGGGGTGCACATCCTCCCGTTTTTCCCCTACTCCTCGGATGATGGCTTCTCGGTAATGGATTACCGCCAGGTGGACCCGGCCCTCGGCAATTGGGAGGATGTGGCTGCCATCGGGCGTGACTACCGTCTGATGTTTGATTTCGTCGCCAATCACGTCTCCCGCCAGAGCGCCTGGTTCCAGGCCTTCCTGCGGGACGAGGCACCGTACCGCGACTACTTTATCGTCGTTGATCCGGCCACCGACCTGTCGCAGGTGGTGCGGCCGCGCGCCCTGCCGCTGTTGACGCCCGTAGAGACGATCAACGGCACGCGCCACGTCTGGACCACTTTCAGCGACGACCAGATAGACCTCAACTACGCCAACCCTCAGGTACTCCTGGAGATGACCGACGTGCTGCTCCACTACGTGGCCCGCGGCGCGCAGATCATCCGGCTGGACGCCATCGCCTACCTCTGGAAAGAGATCGGCACACCGTGCATCCACCTGCCGCAGACGCACGCGGTGGTCAAGTTCTGGCGGGCCGTGCTGGACGCCGTCGCCCCGCACGTGTTGCTGATCACCGAGACGAACGTACCGCATGAGGAGAACATCCGTTACTTCGGCAAACCTTTGCCCGAGACCGGCAGCACCGACGAAGCGCAGATGGTCTACAACTTTTCGCTGGCGCCCCTGACTTTGCATGCATTGCAAACCGGCGACGCGACCCGGCTATCGCGCTGGGCTGCCACCCTCTGGCCGCCGTCACCGGGCGCAGCCTTCTTCAACTTCATCGCCTCGCACGACGGCATCGGCGTGTTGCCCGCGCGCGGCATCCTGAGCGAAGCCGAGGTGCAGGAGCTGATAGCGCAGACGCTGGCCCACGGCGGACAGGTGTCCTACAGGGCCAACGGCGACGGCACGACCAGCGTATATGAGTTGAACACGACCCTTTACGACTTCCTGAATGACCCGACCCATCCCGACCCCGAGCGCGACGTGCCGCGCTTTCTGGCCTCGCAGGCGATCCTTCTCTCGCTGGCCGGTGTGCCGGGCATCTACGTGCACAGCCTCTTCGGCTCGCGCAACTGTCACGAATGTTTCGCTGCCACCGGCCAGGCCCGTTCGCTCAATCGCCACAAGTTTGACCTGGCCGGGCTGGAAGCCGCCCTGGCCGATTCCGGACGGCACGAGGGGCGCGTGTTTGACGCCTATCGCCGGCTGTTGCGCCTGCGCCGCCAGGAGCCGGCGTTTCACCCGGCTGGTGGCCAACAGGTGCTCAATCTGGGGCCAGGGGTGTTCGCGATGTTGCGCACGCCGCCGCCAGACACTGGCCGGCCGGTGCTCTGCCTGGTGAGCGTCTCGTCCCGGCCGCAGACAGTTGCCCTGCCAGCCGACCTCCGCGCGGGCGGCCCCTGGCGGGATTTGATTGCCGGCGCGGTGTACAAGACGGAGGCCAACGCGGCGCAGATTGCTCTGGCGCCCTACCAGACTTGCTGGTTGGTACCCATACGCGGCGCTTGATTCGTGCGTTCGTGCCCCATTCGTAAACGCCCCCTGTGCCCTGTTTGGGCGGCCCGGCTCGCTGTGGATATGAGAAATAGATTTATTGTTGGGAGGGCTGTGACGCGCATCGGACGGTGGCTGGCGGCGCTGGTCTGGATGGGCCTCATCTTCTACCTCTCCGCTCAGCCGGACCTCCCCCACGCGCCGGAGCCGTGGCTGGACATGGTGGTCAAAAAGGCGGGGCACGCGGTCCTCTACGGGGTGCTGGCGTGGCT
>Ga0129299_1003225_pt1 | contig 10669 bp, 7 predicted proteins | sample ConPoolayeCmetaG_FD_94477 | JGI IMG/M metagenome (GOLD analysis project Ga0129299, IMG submission 94477) | Hot spring microbial mat communities from California, USA to study Microbial Dark Matter (Phase II) - Cone Pool mat layer C metaG ... | reverse complement strand
GATTCGTGGTGCGACAATCGTCGTGGACCCCGGGCACGGCGGGCGAGACCCCGGTGCCCGAGGGGTCTCCTCGCTCCCGGAAAAGACCATCAACCTCCGCATCGCCATGGAGCTGGTCCGGCAGCTCGGGGCGCGAGGGGCGAACGTGGTGCCCACGCGAACCACCGACGAGTTCATCTCACTGGACGATCGGGCGGCCATGGCCGACCGCACCGGAGCCGATCTGTTCGTGTCCATCCATGCCGATGCCCATCAGGACGGCAGTGTGTACGGGGCCACGATCTACGTCTCCCGCGAGGCCGGCGCGGACAGCCTTCGAGCCGCCGGGCAAATTGCCGCCGCCCTTCAAGCGGCGGGGATCCCCTATCGGGGAATTCGGGATGCGGGGTTTCGCGTGTTGCGAGGACACTCCCGGCCGGCCGTCTTGATCGAGTGCGGATACCTGACCCATCGCGGCGAAGCCCAGCGACTGAACGATCCGGCCTATCAAGCCGGACTGGCCGCCGCCATTGCCGCGGGCATCGCCAACAGCTTCGGGAAGTGACCCGGAGTCACACGTTCAGGCACATGCCGTCATACGCCACGAGAACACCGTGAGGTCCGAGCGCGGCCTCCAGCTCGTGGTGGAGCCATTCGCCGTTGTGGCTGAAGTGGGTGGCCGTGACCGCCGCCGACGGCGCCAGCGAGCCGGTTTTGCGCAGGCGTTCGACGACCTCGATCAGTTCCTTCACGCCGAGGTGACCGTGCCAGCCTTCGATCGCGCCGTTCGTGCATTCGAGGCTGATGCCGTCAAGCCGCTTGTCCGCCAACCACTGCCACGTCGTCTCGGGGAAGTACCCGGTATCGTTGGCCTGCAGGAAGGTTCGCCCTCTCGACTCGATGGCGTAGAGCAGGCAGGGTTCCGTCGGCACGTGCTCGCCCTGGAGCGGCGTGATGGTGTAATCGCCGATGTGGAAGGACTCGAACGCCCGGGCCGGGTGCAGTTCGAGCCCGAACTGCCCGCGGATTTCCTCGTCGTCCTGCGTTTCCAGGGTCGTTCGGATCGTCTCGAGAACGTTCGGGTTGCCCCAAACCGGCAGCGGTCGCGTCCGGTCGCGCAGGGAGAACGGCTCGCGGGTCAATCGAAGCTCGGCGGCGGCAAGGTGGTCTTCGTGCGAGTGCGTGATGAGGATCCCCGCCAGGTCCGCCGGTCGGAAGCGGTAGGTCAGGACATGGTGATACAGATCGGGTCCGGCATCGATCAGGATCGAGCGGTCGATGAGCATCGAAGGGCGCGTCCGGATGTTCTTTCCACCGGCCCGGGCGGCCCGGTCGCAATGCGGACAAGTACAAAACAAGGCAGGCCAGCCTTCCGCGGCGGACGTCCCAAGGAACAGAATCTCCATGTGCCTCACCTCCCGGCTCGAATGGCGTCCGGTATTCCCATAGACTAGGGTCTTGCCATTCGGCGGTCTAGACGTTATGTTTCCGCGTCAGGTTTGGAACCGAAGTACTCACGTTGGTCATTGAATGGAGGACCTAGTGATGGCGCAGGCCATGAGCAAGTCGGCTATCGCGGCCGCCTTGGCTGAGAAGGTGGGGACGACGAAGAAGCAGGCCGGTGCATTTCTGGTGGCCCTGGCTGAACTGGCCTACAAGCAGGCGAAGAATGGCTTCACGCTGCCCGGCTTGGGCAAGCTGGTACTGGTCAACCGCAAGGCCCGAATGGGGCGCAACCCGGCGACCGGCGAGCCCATCAAGATCCCAGCCAAGAAGGTGGTCAAGTTCCGCGTGGCGAAGGCCGCCAAGGACGCCATTCTGAAGTAGGAAGCCGTCCGGCCGTCTTTCAACCACCGCGACAGCCTCCCGGCACATCCGGGCCACGCCGGGTTTATCGGACCGTTTCGCTCTGCTGACCCGAACGGTCGGAGTTTTGTCTTGCGCCGAATGCGAGACCGAGAAAACCACCCGGCGCAAGTCGGGGAGTCTTTGCGCACGGTCCTCCGTCTTGGTTGACGGACGTCACCGCATCGATAGGATGAAGCTCCGGTCCGTTCCGCAGTCGAGGTGGATATGGGCAAGCCCGTCATCTGTCCCCACTGCAACACCCTCTTCGTGTCGCAGAACGAACCGGGCAATCCCTTTTGTCTGTGTCCAAGCTGCGGTCGCTGGATGAACATCGCCCCGCGGCTGAGGACGAGGAAAAGGCCCCAGCAGGTTGCGGCCAAGTGCCCGTTTTGCGGGACCCAGCTCGCCTTGGGCGGCGATACCTGCCTCCAGTGCCACCGCCAGGTCATCACGGGCCAGAAGCTCCCCCTGCTCCAACGTCTCGCCCTGGTCCCCACGGGCAAGAAGATGGCCGTTCTGTGCGGGACGCTTGCCGGACTGATCCTGATGATCGTCGCGGTCAATCTGTTCGTGAGCTGGCTCCGACGACCGATCCGCACGGGGGGCCCCAAACCTCCCGTGGTAGCCGCCTCGCCGGAGGAGGTCGCCGCTCGAAGACTCCTCAACGAACTGCTGCGGTCGAGGGACGAACCCAACCACGTGCGTCTCGGAGCGGCGCTCGGCCGATCCGGTCCACCGGCCGTTCCGTTGGTCATCGACGCCTTGGGCCAACCCGATCTGGCGGAGGGCGTTCGACGAGCGATGATCACCGCCTTGGGCGAACTGGGGGACCCTCGGGGCGCCGAGGTCCTGGCGGAGGCGATGGCGGATCGCCGGTTCCAACAGGACGCGATGATCAGCCTGGCGATGGTGGGCGATCCGCGGGCCGCTCAACCGATGCTCCAATACTTCACGGAACGGGTTCGCCACGCGGCCCTGGGCGACGCGTTGGCGAACCGCTCGCTCCTGCCGGTCCGAACCGATCCGACGGGTTTGCAGCGGTGGTGGGCGGATCACCTTGCGCGTCTGCGGCGCCCGGTGGCCGCCCTGGGCGCTGCGGTGGTCCCCGAGTTGCTCCGCACCTATTGGGCGGCATGGGATTGGCCCCCGCGCGACCGCGGTCACTATTGGCTGGAACAGGTGCAACGCGTGTTGGAACAGATGACCCTTCAGGTCTCCATCAACGAGTTTCTGGAGAGTCTGCTGACCGATCAGCCCCCCGATGTCCGTCTGGCGTGCGCCATGGTGCTCAAACAGCGACGCGCCGGCGCGGGGAGCGCCGCGGAGCGCCACGCCGGAATGATCGCGGACCTGCTGGCGGATCGGAATTTGGAGGTCCGCCGACGGGCGGTTTGGACCCTCGCCTGCCTGACCGACAAGTCGTTCGGCAGTTTCGGTACCGCGCAGCCGCCGGCCGAGGTCACCGCCGAGGTCCTGATGGAGGCGGTCCAGTGGGTCCGACACCGTCTCGGTAAGGAGATCCGAATCGGCGAGGCTCTGTTGTCGGAGCACAAGCCGTCGCCCCTTCCCGCGCGACGGGAGTACCACCCCGCCCGCGTCGAAGCCCGACGGCTTGTGGAGGGGTTGGCAGGGGCCGACTGGCCCACGGTTCGGGCTCGCTGGCGAGACCTGTCCGAACTTCCACCGGATGCCGCCCCGGTCGTCCGTCGGCTGCTCGAAGGCGACCCTCGAGACCTCCGCGTCCCCGCACGCCTGTTGATCCTGCAGCTCCTGGCGCACTGGCGGGACCGGGACGCGGTCGGGTTCATGGGACGGTTGGAGGGGCTGCTGGACAATCCTCCCTGGATGCCCGCGTGTATCGCGTGCGCGCAAGCCAGCGCGGGCCGGGATACGCAAACGCGCCGGTGGATCGATCTGGCGGCCGGGATCGCACCGTCCTGCCTGACGGAAAAGGACCCCAACAAGGGCTTCACGCCGGAGGACCTCGGCCGGTTAATCGCCCCGCTCGGACGACCCGCACTGACGCTCCTGCGGCAGGATGACCGCTTCCGCCGCGCCGGCAGTGAGTTGGAGCGGGTCTACCACACTACCGTGGACGCCATGATCGCCTACGGTTGGCCCGTGTCGAAATGGCTGGAAGAACTCGGGGGGCGATAAGGCAAGGCAGGCCGCGTCGCCCCTGATGCTCGAAAAGGGATATGCGTAACGGGCAGATTCGTGCAAGAACCGAACACGACACGACGGGGTCGTCGGGCAAGGTTACGGGAGACATCTCGTGTGATCGTTCCCACCAAGCCGCTTGCGATGTCGGTTGCTGCAAGGCTTCGCACCCGAGCCGGCTTGGCGGGACCGCCCCGCGGTACAACACTACGGTCGATCCCGCCGGCCAGGAGGATCTTATCATGTCCCAGGTACGCATAGGTGTGGCCGCTGTACTCGTTGCGGGCTTCGGGGTGTCGGGGGTTGCGGCGGATTGGCCAATCCGCGCCGAACGCGACGCGGCAGCCAAGGCGGCCGGTCTGGGCGAGTCCGCCCCCGATTGGCTCGTCCACTCCGAGACCTACGCTTTTGGATACGGTCCGGACCAGTGGGAGGCGCTGGCCGCCTCGAAAGTGGCCTTCGTCACGCACTGTCCGATCAACCGGGAATACTTCGACCGCGTGCACGCACTGGGCATCCGCGCGTTTCCCTATGTGACCTTCTACCAGGGATTCGCCTCGCAGACCTACGAAGGGGTGAACCTCAAGGACCATCCCGACTTCATCGAGGTGGACCCGCAGGGCAACCTCAAACGGACCGGGTTCTGGGAGTCCGAAGACGCCAAGAACATGTACACCACCTGTCCGGCCGTTCCGGAATATCAGGACGCGATGGTGGCCTGGGTCCGTAAGATCATGGACCTCGGCGCGGACGGAGTCTTCGTAGACAACCTGTGCTCGCGGGTGCCGTGCTTCGGTCCGAAGTTCGGCAAGCACAAGCACCTCGACGACAACCCCAACCGGGCGTTCGCGACGCTCCTCAAACGGGTGCGGGAACTCGTCAAGCAGTACAAGCCGGACGGGGCGGTCCTGGGCAACTCCGCCAGTCCGTTGTCGCTGCCCCGCGAGTTCTGGCCCTACCTCGACGCGGAGATGCTCGAGTCCTACATCTGCACCTGGGTTTCCACGGACCGCTGGTTCGACTGGCGGTCCCACTGGCACGACCAGGGTGTCAAGCTCCAGCCGTTCGTCCGCGCCGGAAAGCAGATTCAGGCACTGAGCTACCTGGGGCACACGCCCTATGGGGTTCGGGAGGACGCCTTTTTCTGCTACGCCTCGGCACGGCTTGCCGGGTTTGTGTGGAACGGCGGCCGGCCGCTCTCCGACCCCGACACGGCCATCCTCTACCAGATCCGGCTGGGCCCGCCCCTCGGACCCGAGCGGGAGCAGAACGGCATCTACTACCGCCTCTTCGATCGTGGTCTCGTCGCCGTCAACCCCGACAAGCAGAAATCCGGTGCGATCACGATCGCACCGCCGATCCCCACCCCGATCTTGTACGACCTGTTCGGGAACCGCGCGGAACATTGGAACAGCTACGGGCCGACCGGGGACAGCCTGGAATCGCGTTCGCCGCGTTCGGGCGTCCGATGCGTCAGGTGCGTCAACGCCACGGCGTCCGACGCGGGTGGCGTCTCGCAGGGTGTCGTGTTGAATCAGTCGGAACCGCGTTCCCTGGTTGCGAGCGGCTGGAGCAAAGCCGACAAGGTCTCCGGCGAGTCGAACAGCGGCTATGCCATCTACGTCGACCTCGTCTACAACGACGGCACCCCGCTGTATGGCCAGGTCGCGACGTTCTCCTGCGGATCGCACGATTGGGAGCACCGTTCCGTGACGATCCAGCCGGCCAAGCCGGTCAAGTCGCTGCGGTTGTACGCCCTCTTTCGCGGGCACGCGGGCACGGTGTGGTTCGACGACGTCTCGCTGTGCGAGGTCGTCGGAGGCTCGACCGGGCCCAATCTGCTGAGAAACGGCGGGTTCGAGGAGGTCGCACGGACCGGGCACGTGATCGACACGAGCACGACCGGCGGGCAGTTGAGGATCCCGCCCTACTCGGGGCGGGTGTATCTCTACGCCTGCACGGGTGAGAGCGACCTGACCAAACCCGGACCGAAGTTGACCGTCGTCACCGAGCCGGCCCTGGGCGAAGTCCGCTTCCGCGTAGACGGGTTCGATTACTGGACCCACAGCGGGCGATGGACGACCGAGTACACGCTCGGACCGGACTTCGGCAAGTTTCACATCACCTTCGACGCACCCGGCAAGCACACGGTCGAGATCGTCGATGTCGTACCGGCGGACATGAAGACGCCGGCCGGTTACGGCAGCGGAGAACGCCTCGGTCGGTTCATGGACCCCTCGCAGCCGACGAAGCCCAGCGGCGGCAAGAAGTTCCGCTTCCGGGAATGGTCCGGAGCGGGCAGGGGGCGCGAGCACCGGGTGGAGGTCGAGGTGATTCAGAACACCACGCTGAGCGCACGGTTCGACGTGGAGGCATCGAGCAAGCCGAGCCCCTGACTCTTACTCGTCTGCCGTCGTGGAGGGAAGGGGCGGACCTTCGTCCACGTCCGTGGTCATGGCCCCGACGGCCGATACGCCATGCCTGCTGATCTCCTGCTCCAGGTGTTTGGCCAGGTGGCTGTGGCGCCGGCTGTAGCTGAAGTAAATGGCGAACCCGGCGAACAACCAAATCCCCAGTCGCAGCCAGTTCTCGGAAGGCAACGACAACATCAGCAACAGGCAGAGGCCGATTCCCAGGATCGGCACCAGCGGGACGAAGGGGGCTCGGAAGGGACGGTCGGCGTTCGGGTGGGTCTTTCGCATGACGAGCACCGCGCCGCAGACGATCACGAAGGCCAGCAGCGTGCCGATGTTGACGAGTTCGGCCAGGATGCGGAGTGGCAGGAACGCCGCGAGCAAGCCGACCACAACGCCGGTCAGGATCGTCGATTTCCAGGGCGTCCTGAACCGCGGATGGACCGCACCGAAGAAGCTGGTGGGTAACAGACCGTCGCGCGACATCGCCAACAGAACGCGAGGTTGGCTGAGCATGAGCACGAGGAGAACGGATGTGATGCCCGCCAGTGCCCCAAGCGAAACGAGAAACTGGGCCCACGGCAACCCGACCTGTTTGAACGCGTCGGACACCGGGGCGTTAATGTTCAGCTTGTCGTAGCGAACCATCCCCGTCAGGACGGCCGCCACCCCGATGTACAGAAACGTACACAGGACCAGCGAGACGATGATCCCGATCGGGACGTCCCGCCGCGGATTGCGGGCCTCCTCGGCGTGGGTCGATACCGAATCGAAGCCGATATAGGCGAAGAAGATCACTGCGGCACCCGCCAGCATCCCGAGAGGCTCGCCGCCCTGTCCGCTCTGCCCCAGCAGGGTCTTGCCGAGGAAGCTCACGCCGGTCATGCCGTACGGCGCAAAGGGAGACCAGTTCGTGGGATCCACGTAAAAGGCCCCGACGACGATGACGAGCAGCACGATGGCCACCTTGATGATCACCATGATCGCATTGAAACCGGCGCTCTCGCGAATGCCGATGACGAGGATCACGGTCATGACCGCCGCGACGACGAGGGCCGGAAGGTCGGCGACGCTGCCGGTCCTGTAGAATAAACCCGTCTTGGGATTGAAATCGAAGGGCGCGATCGTCAGGACGTAGGGCAGCTTCAGACCGAACATTCCAATGAAGTCCTGAAAGTAGTGCGACCATCCATGGGCGACGGTGGCCGATGCCACGCCGTACTCCAGGATCAGATCCCACCCGATGATCCACGCGAGGAATTCGCCCAGGGTCGCATAGGCGTAGGTATAGGCCGACCCGGCCACGGGGATCATCGAGGCGAACTCCGCATAGCAGAGGGCGGCGAAGATGCAGGCGATGCCGGCGACCACAAAGGAGAGCATCAGCGCCGGTCCCGTCTTGTCATGGGCGGCGATACCGGTCAGGACGAAGATGCCCGTACCGATGATGCAGCCCACCCCGAGGCTGGTGAGCTGAACCGGACCGAGCACGCGGCGCAAGCGGTGCTCACCCGCCATCTCGTCCAGCAGCACCTGGAGAGGCTTCTTGGCAAAGAGCCGCTTCATGGCGGGGCATCATGACAACAGAAACAACGGCTTGCAAGTCCGGTCTGCCAAAGCGATGATGCAACGGTGTGCCCCGTTTTCCTCGGGGGACCCATCCATTTTTGAGGAGGAACACGAGATGAAAGCGATCAGACATTCCATCGCCGCTCTTGCGACCGTCATCGGCTTCGTGGGCGCTGCGGACGTCTCGTCAGCCGAAGAAACGGCGCCCAAGAAGCTCAAGGTCGTCTACTGGACCGGGGGGGTGGCCCACGACTACGAACAGATCGGGCCGATCCTCGTCGAGGCCCTACCCAAGCTCCTGCCCGCGGACATCAAGGTCTGCAAGGATGCAAGCTTCCTCGACGCGCCCGATGCCAAGCAACTCGACGTGATCCTGATGAACCACTGCTACGAGGACGACAAGGGCGTGCTGACGGAGTCGCAGAAACAGGCCCTGCTCGACCTGGTTCGTGGCGGGGTCGGCGTGGTGGCCATCCACGGCTCGTACTATTCCTTCGTCAAGTGGGACGAATACCACACGTTCTACGGCGCCCGGTTTGTCCGGCACGGCGATGCGAAGGCCGTCATCGTCGTCGCCACGGTCGATAAGAAGCACCCCATCATGAAACCACTGCCCGACGCGTTCGAGGTGGTCAGCGAGCTGTACGAGTCCACGCCCCTGGAGAAGGACTGCCACGTGCTTGCCCGCGCAAGAGAGAAGGGCACGGACAAGGACCACCCCTCGGTCTGGACGCGGATGTACGGCAAGGGCCGCATCGTGACGATACTGGCCGGACATTGGCCCGATTCGTACAAGGTCCCGGACTTCCAGAAGCTCATCGCCCAGTCCGTTCTGTGGGCGGGTCACCGACTTGGACCCAGCCGGGACAAACGGGCCAAGTGACATGCCGGGCGTCTCCCACCGCGATGAACCCTATGGCCCGCGTGGTTAAGCACCGCGGAGTGACCTCGAAAGTCGCATGGGCATCGTGCCCATGAGCAATCACGAGCGAGACGCCCGTGCTTCCGGTAACGCGGATTCACGCACGGTCACATGGGAGACCGGGGCGGGCGGAAGACCTGGTGATGGAAGAACTCTACAAAGCAATCGTCGAGCTGATCGACGCGGGGCGGCACGGCGCCTTGGCCACGGTGATCGCCAAGGAGGGATCGGCCCCTCAGGTTCCCGGCGCCAAGATGCTCGTCCGATGGGATGGATCGTTCGTCGGGACGGTGGGGGGCGGCGCGGCGGAGCACCGGGCCTGTCAGGCGGCAGGGGAGGTTATCCGCACCGGACAAGCCCGGTTGATTACGGTAAATCTGGCCGGTGGACCGGGACCGGGCGACCCACCCTGCGGCGGGCGGTTGACGATCTTCGTCGAGCCGATTCTGCCCCGGGTGTCCCTGCTGATTTTCGGCGCCGGCCACGTGGGCAGGGCGCTGGCCAAACTCGCCCCCGACCTGGGCTTCCGCGTCACGGTGATCGACGAGCGACCGGAATACGCCCGGCTCGAGCGGCTCCCCGGAGCCGATCGGGCGGTGGTCGGCATCGGTCCGGAGATCGCCCATCAGCTCCACGTGGACCAGCAGACGCACATCGTCATCGTGACCCACGGGCACACGCACGACGAAGCCGTCCTCCGCTGGGCCCTCGGCACGCCGGCGGGGTACATCGGCATGATGGCCAGCCGGCGCAAGGTCGGGGTCATCCTGCAAAGCCTGGCCGACAACGGCGTCCCGCGCGAGCAGCTCGAACGGGTTCACACCCCCATCGGGTTGGACATCGGGGCTGTCACCCCGGCGGAGATCGCCGTCAGCATCGCCGCCGAGATGATCCGCCTCCGGCGAGGATCCAAGTGGGGCGGGTAGACCGCCCCCTTCAGAAAACCTCATCGGCCTTCGGGTAGGACCCGAGGACGTGGAGTCCCAGGCAGTGGTGGCGGGCGCGTTGGATGGCCTGGCTCATCTGGGGTTCACTGATGTGCCCCTCGGCTTCGGCGAAGAAGAAGTACTCCCAGTTTCGCTTGCGGCTGGGACGGGATTCGATGAACGTCAGGTTCGTCCCCGATTCCTTGAACGCGATGAGCACGTCGGCCAAGGCGCCCGGTTTGTGGGCCGTGGTGAACGTGATCGCCGTCTTGTCGTCACCGGTCGGACCGGTCAGCCCCCGCCCGATCACCAGAAAACGGGTCACGTTGTTGGGGTTGTCTTCGATGTTGTGTCGAATGATGGGCAACCCATAGATCTCCGCCGCCATCGTATTGCCCAGGGCGGCGCTTCGGGGCTCGCTGGCCGCCATCTCCGCCGCCTTGCTCGTGCTGGCCACCGGGATGCACTTGCCGGTCAGACCCGTCTCGCTCAGCCACTGCTGGCACTGACTGAAGACCTCGGGCTTGGAATAGACGCGTTCGATTTCCTCCAGCGCGCAGCGGGCCAGCAGGTTGTGGTGGATCGCCCGGTTGATTTCGGCCGTGATGGTCACCCGCGTTTCGACGAAAGCGTCGATCGTGTCCGTGATGCCCCCGCCCGTGCTATTCTCGATGGGGACCACGCCGAGGTCGACGTGCTCGCGGCTGACCTCCTCGAACACGCCGCGGATGTGGTTCGCCGGCTGATACTCCACCGACGTGCCGAACTTGCCCGTGGCGGCCAGGTGCGAGTTGCTTCCTTCCGGACCGAGGTAGGCGATCCGAAGGGGCTTCTCCAGCGCAAACGAGGCG
>Ga0129299_1003223_pt1 | contig 10676 bp, 4 predicted proteins | sample ConPoolayeCmetaG_FD_94477 | JGI IMG/M metagenome (GOLD analysis project Ga0129299, IMG submission 94477) | Hot spring microbial mat communities from California, USA to study Microbial Dark Matter (Phase II) - Cone Pool mat layer C metaG ... | reverse complement strand
GCCAAATCTTACGTCTACTACGTGATCTCGGTGAACGGCGCCTCCCACACCCGCCGCGACTCCGCCCGCGTGAAGATGGGCGACCCCCGCGACACCCACCTGTACTACGCCAAAGTCGAAATCGTTTTCGAGGCGGTCGATGACGCCCGCCTCGCGGAAGTGGACGAACATTCCCGCGGACTCTTCGATCGGACCCTCACCGAGCTTCAACGGTCGCACTGGCCCCCCAGAGGCTGGGAACGCGGCGGTCCGGTCGCCCCGGAGGAGGCGGAATCCACCACCAGCCCGTCCTCAAAGTGAAACCCTTGGCAACACCGGCCCCTTTCCGCCTATCATGGCGCACCATCGTCGCAGTCAGAACACCCTTCCGCTCGCCGTCGGGCAACCCGGCGAGCGGCCGGACCCTTGGCAGGAAAGCGTGAAGAACCCATGGCACGAAAACTGAACAAAAATCTCGTTGGCGGTCTGACCCTCGGCGGCATGGCCCTCCTGGCCGTGCTCGGCGTCCTCCTCATCTGGAACCTCCCCAAACAGGACCCCACCGTCTATGTGGAAGACGCCCGCAAACAGGAAGCCGCCGGTGAGTACGGCCGCGCCATGCAGACCTACCTCCGCGCCTACGGCAAGGACCCCCAACGCAACCCGGAGTACCTCGTCATGGCCGCCCGCGCCGGCCTCGCCGAAGGCTCCACCGCCGCCATCCGCGCCGCCCGCGATGCCGTCGCCCGCGCCCTGGTCACCGACCCCAATCTGTCCTCCGCCCTCGAACTCAGCACCGACATGGAATTCGAGTTCGCCCGCGAGTTCGGCGGACAGGTTCTCTGGGAACGCGTGCTGGAGCGGGCGGACAAGTGGTGCGAGGTGCTGGCGGGCGACTCCGGCGGCCCCTCCGCCGCCGGACAGAAGGCCAAGGCCCTCTACGCCCGCGGAATGGCCTATCTCAACCTGCCTCCGGACCGCGACACCGGCAAGGGCACCACCGCCGAGGAGCAGGGCCAGGCCGACCTTCAGCAGGCCTTCGAGCTGGACCCCCGGAACACCGACATCCTCCGCGATCTCGCCGACCAGTTCTGGGTGCTCGCGACCCGCAAGCAGGCCCAGGGCCGCATCGCCGAGGCCGACACGCTCAAACAGACCATCGACAGCCTCCTGGCCAAGGCCATCGAGGAAGCTCAGCAACTCCAGGACGCCGCCAGCCTCGCCGCCCTTCGCCGCGTGCAGGCCGTCAACCTCATCCGCCACCAGAAAGTCGCCGAAGGCGCCGCCCTCCTCGAACAACTCGCCGCCGAAGAAGCAGCCACGGCCGAGGCCCGCCTGCTGCTCGCCCAGCTCTATGCCGGCCTGATCACCCGCGATCTCGAGCCGGACCTCGCCAAGTCCATGGCCGCCCTGGAACAAGGGCTGAACGCCGCCCCCAAGGACCCCCGGCTCTACCAGCTCCTGGGCGAGATCTACAAGCGTCAGAACCGCGTCAATGACGCGGTCAGCCTCTACCAACGCGCCCTCGACGAAATCCCCTTCCGCGACAACCTCCGTGCCACCCGCGACAATCGCTACCGCATCCAGTTCTTCAGCGAGCTGTTCCTCCAGGAAATGGGCCAGGTGGAGGAAGCCCGCCGGAAGTCCGATCAGGCTGGGGAATCCGCCGCCCTGGCCGCCGCCGAGGAAATCCTCAACCGGCTGAAACAGGAAGTGGACGAACAGACCCTGCCGGTTCGCTTCCTCTCCGCCTGTCTGCTCAAACTCCGCGGCGAGCAGGTCGCCGCCCTCCAGGAGGCCGAGGAAGCCAACAAACAACTCGGCGCCGACCGCCACCTCCTGCTGCAAGGGCTGCTCGCCGAACTGTACATGCAGCAGGGCAAGTGGGGCGCCGCCCGCAAGGCGCTGGAAGCTGCCCTGCTGCTGAACCCCCAGGCCCCGGCCCTCTACATCAACCTCGCCCAGGCTTACCTGCAAATGGACGAGCCGCAGAAAGCCCTGGCCTGCGTCAAACCCACCACCCCCGGGCCGCTCCGCGACTTCATGGACCGCGATCCGACCGCCGTGCAGTTGAGAATCACCGCCCATGAACGCCTGGGTCAGTTCGAGTTGGCCAAGACCGAGGCCGCCAAGCTCGGCAGCGACACCCCGTTAGGCGAGCTCCGCCAGGCCCAGGTCCTCCTGGCCGAAGGACGCGCCGCCGACGCCGAAAAGAAAATCCGGGAAGTCCTCGAGACCAACCCCGACCACCCCGACGCCAACGTCCTCCTGCTTCGCCTCTATATTCAGGGCGAACGCCTCGACGACGCGCGCCGACTGGTCGACGAACGCCTCCGCAAGGATCCCGACAACCGCCTCTACCAGCGCTACAAGGTCGACCTCGCCCGGAGCGACGACCCCGCCGCCCGCGAGGCCCTCGTCGTGGAGTTCCTCCAGAACGAAAAAGACGACTACGCCCGCGCCCTCGGCCTCGCCCGCTACTACCTCTCCCGCGAAAAAACCGCCGAGGCCGCGCCCCACCTCGAACAGATCGAACGCCTCAAGCCCGACGCCCCGGACACCATCGAGACCCTCTTCCTGGCGGCCGCCCTCCAGAAGGACTGGGGCAAGGCCGAAAAACAAGTCGTCCGCGGCGCGGAACTGAACATCGACGGCACCGAAGGCAAGGTTCTCGCCGGGCGGCTCTCCCTGGCCCGAGGCGATCTCGAGCAAGCCATCGAACAGCTCAAGGCCGGCCTCGCCAAGTATCCCAGCTTCCCCACCGGATGGACCTATCTCGCCGAGGCCCAGCTCAAGGCCAATCGGGTCGAGGAAGCCAAGGAGTCCCTCCGCCGCGCCCTCGAAATCGACCCCACCAACGGCGTCGCCAACCGCGCCATGCTCCAGATCGCCATCGCCGAGCAAAACCCCGCCGAGGAAAAGAAATACCTCGAACTCGCCCGCAAATACCTCCCCAACGACCCCTGGGTCGCCGAACGCGCCCAGATCCAGAAAGAACGCGAAAACCCCGCCGAGGGCATCGCCGGCCGCGAGAAGATCCGCCGCGAAGACCCCTCAAATCTTTCCAACCTCCTCCTCCTGGCCCGTCTCTATGCCCTCCCGCAGGTCAAGGAGTACGACCAGGCCGCCGAGGTCTACCAGCAGGCCCTGGAGGTCTCCAAAAACGACCTCGATATCGCCTATGAGATCGCCGCCTTCTACGGCCGCGAAGACGTTCGCAAACCCGAGGAGGGCGAGGCCGTCCTGACCCGCCTCCTCAAGGAGGAAACCGACTCCGCCCGCAAAGCCCTCATCCAGATCTGCCTCGGCCACTTCTTCGAAGGGCAGAAGCAGCTCGCCACCGCCGACCGCCATTTTCGCCTCGCCGTCAGCCTGGATCCCTCCGCCCGCGTCCTGATCGCCGCCGGAGAGTTCTACGCCCGCAACAACCGCGAACGAGACGCCGTCGAATACTACGACCGCGCCCTGAAGAAGCTGACCCCGGAGGACGCCTCCCAGGCCAAGGCCACCCGCTCCCGCATCATCGGCCTCCTCCTCGCCATGGGCGACCTCGAGGCCGCCAAGGGCCGCATCGACGAATATGTCAGACAGTACCCCGACGACGCCCAGGGCATGGTCTTCGAAGGCGCCTACCACCGCATGGGCGGCGACATCCAGAAGTCCAAGGAAGCCTTCGACAGCTACCTCGCCAAACACCCCGACAGCGCCCTCGTGCTCTGGCAGCGGGGCCAGCTCTTCATGCTCATGGGACGCTACGGACCCGCCGTCGACGACCTCAAGAAAGCCAAGGTCTACAAACCCTCCGGCTTCGGCTATCAGCACCGCATCGCCCTCGCCGACGCCCTCCTCAAGCTCGGCCGCGGCGACGAGGCCGTTGCCGAGCTATCCCAGATCCTCCAGGAGAACCCCGACGAGCCGGCCGTCGCCGAAGGGCTGGTCGAGGCCTACCTCGCCGTCCGCCCGCCCCGCTATGTCGACGCCGAGAACCTCATCGTCTCCTACACCCGCCGGTTTCCCAATGACCTCCGCTGGCCCATGCTGCTCGGGCGGATCGGCCGCGAGTCGCAGAACTGGGCCAAGGCCATCCAGGGGTTCGAGGCCGCCGCCGAACTGGCCCGCTATCGCGGCCCCGCCGTCTCCGCCCTGTTCGCCGCCTACCGCTCGGCCGATCGCCCCCGCGACCTCATCCGCTTCGCCGAAGAGAAGCTCTCCTCCGCCACCCTCGACACCCTGCCCGACGCCCTGGCCGCCCTCGGCTGGGCCTATTCCCGCGTCAAGGACCAGCAGAAAAGCTACGAAAGCTACGACCGGGCCCTCACCGTCGCCCAGGACTTCCCCACCCGCACCCAGATCGTCAGCGAAATGGCCGCCGTCTTCGGGCAAGACACCATCCTCTCCCGCGCCAAGGCCCGCGTCGACGCCGACCCCAACAACGTCAGCAACATGCAGGTCATGGTCCTGCTGCTCTTCATGAACAACGAACTGGACCAGGCCATCAAGCTCTGTGACCGCATCCGCGAACTGGCCGTCGACGACACAGACGCAGTTTTTGCCGCCCTCGCGCAAGCCATGCTCTACGACAACCTCGGCAAACATGAGCAGGCCAAGGTCAAGTACGAGGAGGTGCTCAAGATCAACCCCCGCCAGTCCACCGCCCTCAACAACCTCGCCTATCTCCTCCTCGAACACCTCAACCTGCCCGCCGAAGCCCTCCCCTACGCCCGCGAGGCCTACCGCCAACAGCCCAACGACCCCAACACCCTCGACACCTACGGCTGGGCCTTGGCCAAGAACAACCTCCTCGGCGATGCCGCCGGCCGGCTGCTCCGCGCCCTGGAGATCGACCGCGACTTCGTCCCCGCCGCCTACCACCTGGCCCTCGTGCATAAAATGCGCGGCGAGCTGGAGGACGCCCGCCAACGCCTTGAGGAGGCCAAGGCCGCCGCCGAAGCCCAAGGCGACCAGCGGATCCTGCCGAAAATACTGGAAGCCCTCAAGGAACTGGGGTAGGCCCCGGGCGGCCCGCCGGGCGGGCCACAGGGCCGAAAATAGCTCCGCTTGTCGCCGTTTGCGGCCGATGAAGTAGTAGTAAATGGCTCCGGGCCGCGGGACGCCGGTGTCGTCCCCGCCGCCCGGCGGCCCGCGGCGCGAAGGTCGCCGCCGGCCGTGGCCGTGAGGTTCTTCGCATGACCACCCTGACCGCCGCGACGCCCATGATGGGAGGCGGGCTGTTGCCCGGGCCGATGGCCCGACCCGGCGCTCCCACCGCCGGCGGCCTCACCGGCGCGGATGTCCTTCGCATCTTCCGCCAACGGCTCGTGCTGATCCTCGTGGTCTGGCTTTTCCTCTGCGGCGTGACCGTCGCCTTCACCGCCTTCATGGCCCGCTACTACCCCAAGTACGTCGCCGCCGCCTATATCCGCGTCGAATCCACCGAACCGGTCAACATGCTCAACCCCCTCGAGCGCCGCGTGCAGCCCGAGAAACAGGTCGAGCTTCTCCTCCAGAACCAGGCCCTTTTGGTCAAAAGCCGTACTATCCTGGACGAGGCCATCAAGGATCCCGCCATCCGCGAAACCTCCTGGTACGCCTGGGCCTTGAGCGAAAAGGACGAAGACCCCGTGGACCTCCTCGGGGACATCATCTCCGCCGCCCCCCAGCGCGATTCGAACTACCTCGTCGTCTCCGCCGCCTGGCGCGTGCCCAAGGAAGTCCCCGTTCTCGTCAATACCGTCGTCCGCAAGTACCTCGCCAAGGTCGATACCTTCCAACGCGAGTCCATCCGCCGCACCGAACGCCAGTTGGAGTCCGAGTTCAGCCGCGCCGAGAAACTCTACGAAGCCAAACGCCGCGAGCTGGAGGAACTCCGCTCCGGCTCGGAAGTGATGGGTTTCCCCGATGGCGGGCCGAGCGAGCAGTTGCTCACCCTCGAAGCCCTCGTCACCGAGCTGGAAGTCGAAATGATCGGCCGCAAAACCCAGTGGGAAGCCCTCTCCAACGCTCGACCAGAGGACCTCCCCATCACCGCCGAGCTTCAGGCCATCCTCCAGGCCGATCCCATGATCAACCTGCTGGAGCGGGCCTTCCAGGACGCCGATGCCAACCTCCGCATCGCCGAGTCCCGCTACGGCGAGAACCACCCCGTCGTCAAGAACGCCCGCATCGCCCAGGCCGCCGCCGCCCAACGCGTCGCCGAAGAGCGGGCCACCAAGCTCCTCCGCTACCAGCAGGAGCAGATCGAACAGGCCCGTCGCAACTACCTCGAGGCCGAAGAGCAGTCCATGGCCCTCAAGGAGCGGCTGTTCGAAGCTCGGGCCGAACAACGCGACCGCGACGCCAAGTTCGCCCGCTATCTCCGCCTCATGGAGGAACAGGACCTCCTCCGTGCCCAGTATGAGGCCCTCATGGAGCAGCGGAACCTCATCGCCATGACCACCCGCCAGCAGGCCGTCGTGCAGATCGACGTGCACAACGAAGCCACCCCGCCCAAACGCCGCCACAGCCCCCAATGGCTGATCTGGCTCCCGGCCGGCTTCGTCCTGGGCCTGGCGGTCAGTCTCGGCCTCGCCTTCCTCCTGGAAATGGCCGACAAGTCCGTCCGCACCCCGCGCGACGTGCCCCGCGTCTCGGTGCTCGGCATGATCCCCGCCGCCGAGGACGACGAAGTCGAAATCCAACGCATCGAAACCGCCGCCATCGACGCGCCCCACTCCATCGTTGCCGAGGCCTTCCGCAACCTCCGCGCCAATCTCTTCTTCAGCGCCCCCGCCGAGCAACAGGGCGTCATCCTCGTCACCAGCCCCAGCGGCGGCAACGGCAAGACCACCGTCGCCAGCAACCTGGCCATCTCCATCGCCCTCAGCGGCCGCCGCGTCCTGCTTATCGACGCCAACTTCCGCCGGCCCGCCCTGCCCAAGCTCTTCCCCGCCCTCCGCGAACAGGGCCTCAGCAACATCCTGATCGGCCAAGGCCGTCTCGCCGATCTGGCCGTGGCCACCAATGTGCCCGGACTCGACGTGCTCGCCGCCGGGCCGACCCCGCCCAACCCCGCCGAACTGCTCGGCAGCAGCTACCTCCGCGATGTCATCGTGGACGCCCGCTCCCGCTACGATCAGATCATCTTCGACGGACCCCCCGTCCTCCTCGTCAGCGACTCCATGGTCCTCGCTGGCGCCGTCGATGGCGTCCTCGTCGTCTGCCAGTATCGCGCCACCTCCCGCGGCGCTTTCCAACGCTCCCAGAACCAGCTTGAAGCCATCAACGCCCGCGTCTTCGGGGCCGTTCTGAACCGCGTCGAGACCCGGGCGGGCGGCTACTTCCGCAAGGTCTATCGCGAGTTCTACGAGTATCAGTCCGCCGAGGCCCTCGCCGCCGCCCCGTCCCCGCGACTGGAGTCCGCCGGCAAGGCCGCCAAGAACGGTGGCAAGGCCGCCGACGCGACCCCGCCGAAGCTGTCCGGAACCACCAGCTCGGTCGCCGCCGGACCGGCCGCTTCCACGACGGGATCTTCTCCGGACCCGAGCGCCCCGCCCCCGCACGCCGAGCCGGCCGGATCGCCGGAGGCCCCCGATCTCGGCCGCGTTTCGGATGAGCAAGTGGATCTGGCCGACCTGGACGCGATCGACCTCGACGAAGACCTGAAGATCAAAGACGACTTCGACCTTGGCGAGGATCAGGACGACCAGCCCGAGCCGCCTCCGGCCGCCCGCTAAGCCCGCTCCGCCCCGCCGTCCGATAGCTTCGGCCACGCGGGCCGACCGCCGCCCGCTCCACGCCATATCCAGTATCTGGATATAATCTATCCGCCCGCCCTCTGCCGCCCCTGCCGCACTCGACTATGATATCCCGGTGCTCCCCGACGCCCCGCCGCCGTCGGCGTGGGCGGCATCCGCAAGCTACGGCCGCAGGCCCCCATGACCCGCAACGAAATCCTTCACTGGCTCCGCGAATCGGACGAAAACGTCCTTTGCTCCCTCTGGGAGCGAGCCGACGCCGTCCGCCGCCAGTGCGTCGGCGACGACGTCCACCTCCGCGGCCTGATCGAGATCTCCAACGTCTGTGCCCGCGAGTGCCACTACTGCGGGCTACGCGCCGGACATGCCGCCGTCTCCCGCTATCGCATGACCGCCGACGAAATCCTCGCCTGCGCCCGGGAGGCCGTCGAGTTCGGCTACGGCACCGTCGTCCTCCAATCCGGAGAAGACCACGGCATCACCCGCCGGTGGATGTGCGACCTGATCGCCCGCATCCGCGACGAGACCCCCCTGGCCGTCACCCTCAGCCTGGGCGAACGGTCCGATGAAGACCTCGCCGCCTGGCGGGCCGCCGGCGCGGATCGCTACCTGCTCCGCTTTGAAACCTCCAACCGGCGGCTTTACGACCGCATCCATCCGCCGCTGGCCGGCCGCCGCTCGGACCGCTTCGCCATCCTCCGCCGCCTCCGCGAGTTGGATTACGAAGTCGGCAGCGGCGTCATGGTCGGCATCCCCGGCCAGAGCTACGAGGATCTGGCCGACGACATCGACTGGTTCCGCCGCCTCGATCTCGACATGATCGGCGTCGGACCCTACCTGCCCCACCCCGAGACGCCCCTCGGCCGCGACCCCGCCGCCAATCTGCCCCCCGGCCGGCAAGTCCCCAACACCGACCTGATGACCTGCAAGGTGTTGGCCCTCACCCGGCTGGCCTGCCCCTACGCCAACCTGCCCAGCACCACCGCCCTGGCCACCGTCAATCCCGACCACGGCCGCGAACTCGGGCTGATCCGCGGCGCTAATGTCGTCATGCCCAACCTCACTCCGCCGGAATACCGCTGCAAATACGAAATCTACCCCGATAAGGCCTGCCTGCACGAAACCGCCCGCCATTGTCAGGGCTGTCTTCGCGGACGGATCACCGCCATCGGCCGAACCGTCGGCGCAGGACCCGGCGGCTCGCCGAACTGGCTCCGCCGCCGCGGGGCGTGTGCCGTGCCGGATGGATACCCTCGATGAAGACCACCACTCGGGAACGCGCGCTGAGCCGGGACGCCGTCGATTTCATCGACGAAGCCCTCCTGCACGAACTGATCGAGCAGCCCCCGCCCGACGCGGGCCGCGTCCGCGAGATCATCGCCAAAAGTCTCGCCAAGCAGCCCCTCTCCGTGGAGGAAACCGCGACCCTCGCCGCCGTCCGCGACCCCGCCCTGCTCGAGGAGATCTTCGAAACCGCCCGCGAGCTGAAACGCAACGTCTACGGCAACCGCATCGTCCTCTTCGCCCCCCTCTACATCGGCAACTACTGCACCAACGACTGCCTCTACTGTGCCTTCCGACGGTCCAATCCCGAGGCCGTCCGCCGCACCCTCCAGAGCGACGAAATCCGCGCCCAGGTCGAGGCCCTCGAGGATCGCGGCCACAAACGCCTCATCCTGGTCTTCGGCGAGCACCCCTCCTACGACGCCGACTTCATCCATGACTGCGTCCAAACCGTCTATGCCGTCCGCTCCGGCCACGGCGAGATCCGCCGCGTCAACATCAACGCCGCCCCCCTCGACGTGCCCGGCTATCGCCGCGTCAAAGAGGCCGGCATCGGAACCTACCAGGTCTTCCAGGAGACCTACCACCACGAAACCTACCGCCGCTGCCACCCCGCCAACACCCGCAAGGGCGACTACCTCTGGCGGCTGGACGCCCTCAGCCGCGCCCAGGAGGCCGGCATCGACGACGTCGGCATCGGCGCCCTCTTCGGGCTTTACGACTGGCGCTTTGAGCTGCTGGCCCTGGTGGCCCACGCCCTGCACCTCCAGGAACGCTTCGCCGTCGGCCCCCACACCATCAGCTTCCCCCGGCTGCAACCCGCCTCCGGCGTGCACCTCGACGAAAAGTGGCTCGTCCCCGACGACGACTTCAAGCGGCTCATCGCCATCCTGCGCCTTGCCGTCCCCTACACCGGACTGATCCTCACCGCCCGCGAGCGCGCCGAATTGCGGCGCGAAGCCCTGTCCTTTGGCGTCTCCCAGATCGACGCCGGAACCCGCATCGAGCTGGGCGGCTACACCGAGGTCGGCGATGCCCAGGTCCAGCACCTCGAACGCGAGCAGTTCCAGCTCGGCGACATCCGCTCCCTCGACCAGGTCATGCGCGAGCTCCTCGCCGACGGCTACCTCCCCAGCTTCTGCACCGCCTGCTATCGCCTCGGCCGCACCGGCGAGCACTTCATGGAGTTCGCCATCCCCGGCTTCATCAAACGCTTCTGCACCCCCAACGCCCTCACCACCCTCATGGAGTACCTCGTCGACTACGCCTCCCCAGAAACCCGCGCCACCGGAGAGAGACTCATCCGCGAGGAAATCGCCCGCCTCGAAAATGAGTCGCTCCGCCGCGAATTATGGGATCGTCTCGAACGGATCCGCACCTCCGACGCCCGGGACTTGTACTTCTAGGTCAATCCTTTTACCGTATCCTTCGGGCCGGATTCCGCCTCCGGAGCGGGCCTCCCAACCCAGAGCCATACGGATGGATCTCTCCCAGCTCAACGACTATTCCCGTTCCGTCGCCGAGGCCCTCTTCGCCGCCTGGCCCCACTGGCGGGCCTACGCCACGCACGATCCCCGTGATCCCGCCTGCCTGATGGTCGTCGTGCCCCCGCCCCGCGATGACGGCGTCGGGCTGGTCATCACCACCTGGGGCAACGAGATCACCATCGAGTTCGACCGT